>Ga0073934_10000223_pt1 | contig 172657 bp, 146 predicted proteins | sample LarsenN4metaG_FD_76834 | JGI IMG/M metagenome (GOLD analysis project Ga0073934, IMG submission 76834) | Hot spring sediment bacterial and archeal communities from British Columbia, Canada, to study Microbial Dark Matter (Phase II) - Larsen... ... | reverse complement strand
GCGAGGATGGCGGCCAGATCGACGGCCACCTCGAGGACGTCGTCTCCCACGACCTCGATCTCGCCCCCGGTGATGCCGATGGCCTGGCCCTCGGCGATGGGGCCCGCCTTGCCGGTCGCGTCCTTGACCGCCGTCGTGACCTCGCCGGTACGAACGGCCGAGGCGGCCTCGGTCATCGCGGCCACGGTCGCGTCGAGGTCAGCTCCCCCGTCGTAGGACAGCATCGCCGAGAAGGCCTCAGGGATCGAACGCGTCGGCACGACGGCCGTGGGCACCGACGCGATGGACGCGGCCGCGTTAGCAGCCATGACGATGTTCTTGTTGTTGGGCAGCAGCACGATGCGCTCGGCGTTGACGCGCGACGCGGCCTCGGCGAGGTCCGCCGTGGACGGGTTCATCGTCTGACCACCTGAGACGATCTCATCGACACCGAGCGAGCGCAGGATGTCTGCGAGCCCTTGGCCTGCGGCGACTGCAACGAAGCCGATGGGCTTGGGCGGACCGGCGTCCTCGTGCTCGTCGGCATCGGCCCTCAGAGATGAGTCACGCGAAGCCTGCTGGCGCCGCATGTTGTTGACGTGCACCTCGGCCACCTCGCCGAGCGACGTGAAGTGAGCCAGGACGGTTCCGGGGTCGTTCGTGTGGACGTGGACCTTGAGTTCACCGGCGTCGCCGACGACCAACTCGCTGCCGCCCATCGCGGAGACGTAGTCGTGGACCGGATCGCGCTCGAACGCGTCGCCGAACAGCAGGAACTCGGTGCAGTAGAGATACTCGTCGTCGTCCCAGTCGTCGACCGGCGTCACCTGCAGCATCGGAGCGACGGCGGAGGACACGTCTGCAACGACCACGCGCTCCCCGCGAGCCGCCGCGGTGAAGCCCTCCATGAGGATTGCGAGCCCGAACGCGCCGGCGTCGACGACTCCGTTGGTCCGCAGTACCTCGAGGAGCTCAGGCGTGCGCTTCACGGATTCGAACGCCTCGGTGGTGACCGCGGCGAGCGCGTCGGGCAGCGCCATGCCTGACTCGGCGGCTTGGGTCGCGGCTGCCGCCGCGTCCTTGACGACGGTGAGCATCGTACCTTCGACCGGCTTGCGCACCGCCTGGTAGGCCACGGCGGCCGAGCGCTCCATGGCAGCGGCGAGCGCGGTGCTGTCGAGGGCGTCGACCCCCGTAAGCCCTTCACACATGCCCCGGAGCACCTGGGACAGGATGACGCCGGAGTTGCCGCGCGCACCCATGAGCGAGCCGCGCGTGACCGCGTGGCAAACCTCGGGGACACCGGCGTCGGCCGGCAGCGAGGACAGCTCCTTGACGACCGCGTCCATGGTCAGGGACATGTTGGTGCCGGTATCACCGTCCGGAACCGGGAACACGTTGAGGCGGTTGACCTCCTCGATGCGCTCCTTGAGCGCCGACGCGGCCCCGTTGATGAGGTCGTGAGCGTTGGTCATGTCGTGTGCCTCAGTTCGAACGGACTTTGACGTCCATAACGTGGACGTCGATGCGGGCGACAGGGACCTCGGCGGTGTCGGTGAGCGTGTAGCGCACGCGGTTCGCCAAGTTGTGGGAGACCTCGGTCAGGTTGGTGCCGTGCTCGATGACTACGAAGAGGTCGACCTCCACACCGTCGTCCGTGCCGGCGATCTTGACGCCCTTGCGTAGCTTCTGACGCGGCAGCAACTGCGCCACACCGTCAGCGAGGGTGGGCGACGCCATGCCCACGACCCCGTAGGATTCCAGCGCGGCGTAACCGGCGAGATCAGCCAGCACGTCGTTGGCGATATGTATGGTTCCGATCGGCTTGTCGGCCATCATCGAGACTCCTCCTTGACCTCCCCGCCTGCGGCGGAGCTGAGCGCTTCGAGCAAAGCACCGGGATCGAGCTCGTGAGCGTTCGCGACGTCCGCGACCGTTTCAAGGCTCGAGGCCAGGCACGAAGAACACGGCAGACCATGCTCGGCAAGTACCGCAGCCGTCTCCGGATGGGCGGCCAGCACGTCTTTCACCAGCATATCCGTGGTGATCATGCGATCGTTCCCCCGTCCGGTCGGGCTTTGAGGCTGCCGTTGTGCCAGTATAGCGAACGCAAGCCTGCGCAGACCGCCACAAGTCAGCGCTTGTTGCCCTGATTCGACCTGTGGTAGCATCTCATGCGCTTTGCGTTCGAAGTGATCGCGGTGTCATGTGTGATACCGCTCGTGATGACGAGGAGTTCTTCAGATGTCGAAGGTCTGTGCCGTTTGCGGCAAGAGCCCGTCCGCCGGGCGCAACGTGAGCCACTCTCACCGCGTTACCAACCGCACCTTCCGTCCCAACATCCAGAAGGTGACCGCGGTGGTCGAGGGTCACGTCAAGCGTGTGAACGTCTGCACCAAGTGCATGAAGGCCGGCAAGGTCAAGCGCGCGTAGCACGTACACCATCTTGCAACATCTCGACGGCCGTCCCCATGGGGCGGCCGTCGTGCTTTTGATGCCTAGAAATCGCGCGAGTGCTGCGGCTGGCCGCCGAGGATCTCGGTGAGCGCCCGGACCACCTCGGGGTCGTACTGCGTGCCCGCGAGACGCGACATCTCCGCGAGAGCCTCCTCGGCCGTCATCGCCGGACGGTACGGGCGGCTGGAGGTCATCGCAACGAACGAATCGGCGACAGCCAGTACGCGCGCGCCGAGCGGGATGGCGTCGGCCTTGAGCCCTGTGACGTAGCCGGTACCGTCGTACGACTCATGGTGGTGGTAGACGATGGGAACCGAGTCTCGCAGCGCCGGAGCTTGCCTCAACACGTCGGCAGCGATGACCGGGTGGGTCTTGAGCAGGCTCTGCTCCACCGTGGACAGCGGGCGGTCGACGACCGCACACACGTCGCCCGCGGCACTCATGCCGATGTCGTGCAGCAAAGCCGCCACCTGCAAGGCGTCCTGCTCGGACTCAGACAGCCCCATCGCCGACCCCAGCTGCTCGGCGAGCTCGACGATTCGCTCCGTCGTCCCGCGCGAGTACGGGTCCTTGGTCTCCATGGCCAACGCGAGAGCCTTGAGCGTCTCGAGAGACAGGTCGTGCGTGGCGGCCTGCGCAGAGGCGTTCCTCAGGGCGATCGCCGATATCCGGCACAGCGTCTCGAGCGAGGCGGTCTGAGACTCGGAGGCGGCCGCGCCATAGGCGGCGCTTCCAACGTTGAGGACACCGATCACGCCGTCATCGTCGGCTATCGGCAGCGAGACCGCCGAGCGGACCCCGTGACGCCTTCCCCGCTCACCGGTGTTCTGCAGGTCCTCGACGACCAGCGGCCTACCGGTTGCCGCGACCCAGCCGGCGATGCCGTCACCGGGCCTGACCCGCGTGTGCTCCTCGACACCGTCGGGCAGTCCGCGGGCGACGACTATCTCGAAGTCTCCGTCTGAACGCTTGAGCATCACGCTTCCCGACTGCGCGCCCGCAAGCGCGAGCGAGCGGACCAGCAGGGTGCGAACGATCACGTCAGGATCGAGCGTGCCCGCAATGACCTGGGATGCCTCGATGAGGTCTCGGGCGACGGCCGCCTGGCGCTGGGCTCGGACCAGTGAGACGGCGGCCTCGCAGAACGGGCCCAGCTCCTCGAAGGCGGCGGCCAGAGGAGGCGTATGCGGCTCCTGCCCGACGATGTCGGCCGCTGCTACCCCGATCACGGCTCCGCGGCCGACCGGCTGGGCGTAGCGCCACACGGTCTGCGGCGAGCCCTCTAACGACTGACGCTCTATCCGCTCGAGCAGCGGCCCTTCTCCTGATGCGACTCGGCCAACGACGCCGTCGCCCACGACGACCGGCTCCGTGCCGGGCCGACGCGAGCCCACGGCGGCGATCTGCAACAGGCGCTTGCCGCCGTCGTCGAGGCCCCACAGGTGAACGGCATTGACCTGCGCGACCACCTGCACGCGCCGGTGCAGCGTCTCGCATACCATCTGGGGCTCGACCGACTCGGGGAGCTCACCGGATGCTCCCCGTCGCTGCGTAGCGGGAACAGCTCGGCCGACGACCCAGCGAGCCAACACGGCGACTGCGGCAATGCATGACAGCGAACCGAGCGCCGAAACCGAACCCGCGCCGGCGCCAGCGCCGTAGACCGCGGCGAGCAGTCCGGCGAGGGCGACGATCGAGATGACCACAACGGCGACGGGCTTCACAGGGCGTACCTCCAGGCGCCTGTGACTATACCGCGCCGGGGCGGTTCTCACTCACGCGCGAACCGTCACCACCACGCAGCGACCGCGATGTACGGCGATGTGGGCGTCGTCGTCTGCGACCCGGTTGCTGAGCCCCAGCGAAGACAGTGGCTCGAGCACGGCGCGGTCCAACGGCCAGCGCGCACCAGTGACACTGACCGTGCACTCCCCGCCCAGGGCGACCACCGAGAACGTGACGTCGTCCCCTGACACCACGCACCCGCTGCGAGACGCACCCAGGAAGTCGATAGTCACGTCGCGCTCGACCACACTGACGGGCAGGTCGGTCTGCAGCGTGCCGAGGTTGCACAGCAGGTGGTCGACCCGGCCACCGACGACCCCGGTCGCCGTGAGGGACGTCGCACCACGCGCCAGGGCTTCGTCGACTCCGAGCTGCAGGTCGTTGAAGTCCTTCTCGGCGGGGACCTTGACCAGCTCGACGCCACGGAGCTCCAGAGCAGTGAGCGTATGCGGATCAACCGAGTCCATGTCGCCGACCACGAGGTCCGGCGTCAGTCCGGCAGCCAGACACAGCCCGGCGCCTCCGTCGACGGCGATCAGGAGGCAGCCGGGAGTGACGATGCGGGCCAGCGTGTTCGGATCGCCGTCAGGCGCGGCACCGGCCAGGACGGCGAGCATCAGTCTCGGTCCCTCGAGCCGGGTGCGACCGGAACGGCGCGCTGAAGGACCGGGACGAGCACGAACACGGCCACGGCACATGCCAGCGCCGAAGGCAGCAGGTAGCTCAGGTTGTAGACCGCCGAGTAGAGCCAGACCGGCTGGCCGGCCGGCGCGTTGGCGGCGAAGAAGACGATGCCCGAGACGAAGGCGGCTGCGAACCGGCCGGCGCTGCCCACGAGGCTCCACACGACGGCAGCGACCGCTGCTCGCCCTCCGAGGCCCTCGGAGAACAGGCGCACGACGCTGCGGCTCCCGAGTCCGGTCAATCCCACGGCGCCGAAGGCGACCGGGTAGTCCAAGACGAACTGTGCGGGGTGTACGACGTACGGCTCGAGCGCCACGTCGATCAGGCCGAACAGCGCGCCCGCCACGACTCCCGCGAACACACCGCGCCTCAGTGCGACGATCATGATCGGCAGCATGGCGAGCGAGATCGAACCGCCGGCGATGTTGATGGGCAGGCGGATCCCGAGGTACTGCAGAGCCGCACACAGCGCGATCGCGAGCCCGACCTCGGTGATGACGTGGACACGAGTGCTACGCATGAACCCGACCTCCTTGTGCGCTGGACAGCGCGGTTGGTGTCGGGTGACGACGGCTCACGAGCCCGGGCCGGTCGTTGGTCACCAGCCGTGCTGCACGCCCCGCATTACCGGGACGGTCCTTTCGGTCGCGGATTACATCCGCCTCTCAGCCGCCTCGATGGCAGCTCCCGACACGGTCTTCAATTGAGATCCATGCTCGCACAGCCGGCGCCGAGGGGCAATGCCGATCAGGGCTGGGTTCCCAGGGCGAACTGCTCTCCGAGGCTGACGTAGACCGCGCGGGCGACGCTGTCAGCCCACCGTGGGTCTGCGAACGACTGGGTGTCCGGGCGTGCGGCCAGCGAGCCGAGCCGGACCCTGAGCCACGGGACGATGCTGCGGTTGAAGACCGGGTCAGAGGTCGACGCCTCCATGATGGCCGGTGGGGCCACGCGTGCGAGTTGCGTTGTCGCTTCGCTAGCCAGCTGGCGAGCAGAGGTCACCACTGCGGGTTGGCCGGCTACCGGGTAGCCGACGATCCGTCCGGCCGCTCCAGCCGCCTCCACATCGAAACCGACGAGCGCGGTCGCACTTGCCTCAAGCGCGATGCGCTCTCGAGCCGCGACGTCGACAGCACCCGTGGCGGTCGTGCTTCGGGTCAGGATGACCGTGGCGCCCGAAGCCTCGAGCAGACTGCGCAGGCGACGGGTCACCTCCATGGCTATGTCGCTGGGCGATCCCTCGGCGGGCGCCGGCGAGTCGATCACAAAGACGGTGCCGCCGAGCGAGTACGGCTTGAGGACGTCGCCGTTACCCGACGGCGTGGCGACGGACAGGGTCACGACGTCACCGGTGCGGACAGGTGAGTTTGCCGAAGGAGTCGAGGCGATCACGGTGTCGCTCGGCAAGTCCGAAGGTATGGGGTCCACCCGCACGACGAGGCCGCGCCCCTCGAGGGTGGAGGTCGCAAGCGCGACGCCCTCCCCGACGACGTCAGGCATCTGGAACTCCTCGGTGCCGCCGGACACGACGACCAAGACCGTGTCGCCGCGCCGCAGCTCGCTGTCAGCGGCCGGTGACTGGGACAGCACCTGGTCGACCGGTTCGGAGCTGAAGCGCCGCTCCTCGACCTCGATCGTCAACCCGACCTGGGCCAGCCGGGACTCGGCGACGCCGAGCGCCACCCCAGTGACATCAGGGACTGTCACGCTCGCCGAAGAGGCGAACAGCATCACAGCACCGACGATGACGCCGATGACGCCGACGGCCGCTGCCAGCGCGCCCCAAACCCACATCGGGATGAAGCGCCGGCGCTCCGGACGGTCACGGATCAGATCCGGCGGCAGCTCCCACGACTGGACGCTCTTGAGCTCGCTCGGAGTGTCGAACAGCCAGCCTTCGCCATCCTCGTCCGCGGTCTGCTCGTCAGTGTCGGAAGGCTCGTCCGCAGCCGCCTGTTCGTCGCCATCGGGCTCGGGCTGCTCGGCCGGTACGTCCGCTGCAGCCTCATCGGCGGAGTCGGAGGTTCCGGCATCGGGCTCGTCCTCGACAGCCTCGTCATCGGCGGGCGAATCGGCCTCGTCGGCAGCGGGCGCCTCCTCGGCGAGCGGCTCCTCGTCCTCGGAGCGTGCCTCCGCGTCGGGGGTCACGTCATCCTCAGCCTTGGAATCGGCGGTTTCGGGATGTGCGACGGAAGCGCCCTCGTCGGTCTGCTCGGCGAGGTCGTTGATTTCGTCGTCTGGGCGGGTGTCAGTCATCATCGGTCCAGTGTAGTGCATTCCCGCAGACGGGCGGGTGCGAGATGGCAGGCTCCATGCTAATCTCACATGCTCGAAGAGACCGGCCGTGACGGGAAGGAGTTCGACCGCATCATGCCCGCCTACGACTACCGCTGCACCGTGTGTGACACCGTGTTCGAGGTGAACAGAAGGATCGGTGAGACCGCCGAGGAGAGCTGCCCCGAGTGCGGGGGCGCCACCAAGCGTCTCTTCACGCCCGTCGGCGTGCAGTTCAAGGGTTCCGGATTCCACAACACGGACTACAAGCCCCGGCCCAAGGAGAGCGAGGGTTGCTCGGCGAAGAGCGACTCGCCCAAGTGCGCCGGTTGCCCAGCGGCTGACTCCTGATCCACGCTCGACGCCAGATACATCAAAGGACCCCGGTCACCAGTGGCCGGGGTCCTTCTCGTTACGCGCGTCGTATGACCTAGGCGGGGCAGGACGCGGCGATATCGCGGTTGGTGACGCTAGTCCATGCGGACCCAGAACTTCTCGGCGCCGGTGCGGTAGACGGTCTCGATGAAGCGGACCGTGCCGGTCTTGTTGTCCATCGCGACCGAGTGCGTGCGTGCACCCTGGCCGAAGTACTTCACGCCGCGCAGCATCTCGCCGTCGGTGACGCCGGTGGCGATGAAGGCGGCCTCGTCGGAGCGGACCAGGCAGTCCATGTCGAGTACGCCGTCGATGTCGCAGTCACTCATCTGCTCGGCGCGGGCACGCTCGTCGTCGTTGCGGAAGTTGAAGCGGCCCATGAAGCAGCCGCCGATGCAGCGCATCGCGGTGGCGGCCAAGACACCTTCGGGGGCGCCGCCCGCGCCGATGTAGAGGTGGATGCCGGTGCCCTCGATGGCGGTCGCGACCGCACCGAAGACGTCGCCGTCGCTGATGAGGCGGATGCGTGCGCCGGCCTGCCGGACCTCGGCGATCAGGTCGTTGTGGCGGTCGCGCTCGAGGATGCACACGACGATGTCCTCGACGTTGCGCTTGAGGGCCTTGGCGACGTTTTGCACGTTCTCGGTCGGGCTGGCGTCGATGTGGATGGCGTCGGCGGCCGCGGGGCCGGTCGCGATCTTCCACATGTAGGTGTCGGGGGCGTGCAGCAGCGTGCCCTTGGGAGCGAACGCGAGCACCGCGAGCGAGTTCGGCTGGCCGTATGCGGTCAGGTTGGTGCCCTCGAGCGGGTCGACGGCGATGTCGATCTCCTCACCGCCGCCACCGACCTCCTCACCGATGTAGAGCATCGGCGCCTCATCGCGCTCTCCCTCACCGATCACGATCCGCCCGGAGATGTCGATGGAGTCCATGGCCAAGCGCATGGCCTCGACCGCGGCTTGGTCGGCAGCGTTCTTGTCGCCCTTGCCCATCCAGCGACCGGCAGCCAGAGCAGCGGCCTCGGTGACCTCGAGCATCTCGACGATACGCGTATTGAGCACGATTCGATCCCCTCTCTCGCGGCGCGACAGCGCGCCGTGGCCGGCTAGCCCTTCCTGATGAGACGAGCCACGAAGTGGCCGTCCGGACCTCCCTGTGTGGGCAAGGACTGAAACATGCCGTCCTCGCCGAGCCACCGTTCCCATCCAGCGGGGACGTTGGCGGTGACCGTGTCGTAGGCGAAGCCCTCCCCCGCCTCCGAGGCAAGAAACTCCTCGAGCACGCCGCGGTTCTCGGCGCGGGTCACCGTGCACGTCGAGTACACCATGAAACCGCCGGGCTTCACAAGACGAGCGGCGCGCTGCAGGAGCGCACTTCCGAGCAGTGCCAGCGTCTCGATCTCCTCGGGCTTGGCCTTCCACCGACGATCGGGGTGGCGGCGCAGCGTGCCAAGACCCGTACACGGGGCGTCGATGAGCACGGCATCGGCCGAGCCGTCGGCCGGCAGGCCCGGAGCGTCTGTCGTCGCATCGGCGACGCACGTCGATATCTCAGGCAGCCCGAGGACCGACGCGGTATCGCGCAGCTCCTTGAGCTTGAACGCATGGGGATCGACGGCCGTCACGCGGAAGGCAGGTCCGCCTCGGCGACGCGCCATCGCCGCCAGCAGCACCGACTTGGTGCCGCGACCGGCGCCGATCTCGACGATCCATGCGCCGGGACCCGACGGGACGCACGAGACGGCGAACTGAGCCGCGGCGTCGCAGACGAGCACGTCTTTGCGCTTGAGCGCCTTGGACGCGATCGCACGCGAAGGGACACGTGCCTCGATGCAGCCGTCGATGGCGGTCTCGACGGGGTCGGCCCCGTCGCGGTTCAGTGAGTCGAGTACCTCTTCGAACGAGCGCTCGAGGCTCGCGTGCGCGAGATACAGCGGTGCGGGCTCGTTGTCGGCCTCCATGAAGGCGGCGGCGGCCTCATGGCCGAACTCGTCGACGAGCAGCTGTGCGAGCCACGTGGGATGCCCGTGGAGCCGAGCGAGCGCCTCGATGTCGGTGAGCGGGTCGCCCCACGGGAACGTGGGGGCGTCTGCAGCCAGCTTCCGCAGCACGGCGTTGGCCAGGCCCGCGGCAGCGGGACGAATCGCCTTGACGAGCTCGACGCCCTCGGAGACCGCAGCATGGGCGGCCTTGCCGCTGAACAGCAGCTCGTAGGCGCTGACGGCGAGCGCGTCGCCGACCATCGGCTCGAGCTCACGGCCTGGCGACAGGTAGCGCACGACGGCCTCGTCGAGCGTGCCCCGGCACGAGATGGTGCCGTAGGCGAGCATGGTCGCGAACCCGCGGTCCCGCTCGGAGAGCTTGGACTCCTCGAGTGCCGCAGACAGCACCTCGTGCGCGTAAGCGTCCCGTACGCGGACCGCCGTCACGACTTCGCGTGCAAGCGTCCTGGCCATTGTGGCACTCATGAAAGCCCCTCCCACATCGCTTCAGGCGCAAGACGCGCGCCGCGAGCCCACGCCGTGGCCTCGGTGTCCGCACGGCCTTGTGGCCGCAGGGTCGTGATCTTGAGTGCGCCATCCGTGAAGCCGAGAAGAACGCCGTCACGGTCCACGGCGATGCGGCCCTGCGCCGGACCGTCTCCTGCCCGCATCGCTTCGGCGACGACGACCTCGTGACCCGCGAGCACGGCGCGCGCGGGTGCGCGGCGCGAGGACGCGCGGACTCTCCTGAGTGCCTCATCGACGCCCAGCACAGGGTCGAGCAGCAACTCCGGCTTCTCCAGCTTGGCCGCGTACGTCACGCCGGCCTCTTCCTGCTGCCGCCACTCACAGGTGCCCGCCTCGATGCGGCCCAGGGCCTCGATCAGCGCCTCCGCGCCGAGCGACGCGAGCTCGCCGGTGAGCTGAAGCGCGGTCTTCTCGGCGACGGGGGTCGATGCCTGGACGCAGTACGGGCCGGTGTCGAGCCCCTCCTCCATCCGCATGATGGACACGCCGGTGACCTCGTCTCCGGCGAGGATCGCACGTTCGATCGGTGCGGCACCCCGCCAGCGGGGCAGCAGCGACGCATGCACGTTGATCGCACCGTGGGGTGCGGCCACGAGAACGCCGAGCGGGAGGATGAGACCGTAGGCGGCAACGACGATGACGTCGGCGTCGTGTGCCGCGACCTGATCGATGACATCGGGATCTCGAAGCGTTTTGGGCTGGAAGACGGGTACGTCGGCGGCAACGGCGACGGTCTTCACCGGCGTGGGCCGCAGCGCCGAACCGCGGCCGGAAGCCGCGTCAGGCCGCGTGTAGACAGCAACGACTTCATGCACGCGCAGCAGCGCCTGCAACGAAGGCACGGCGAACTCGGGCGTGCCCATGAACACGACCTTCACGGGCTCATCTCTCCCCTCGGTTGTACGGCGCGCACCGGCCCCGGGGGTCGGTGCACAGCCGATCAGATACTGGTCTGGCCCGGGCGCGCGCCGGCTTCGACGGCCTCGCGGTAGCGCCGCAGCGCAGCCTTGCGCTCCTCGGCGTCGGCCCGGTCGATGATGAGCACGCCGTCCAGGTGATCGATCTCGTGCTGCAGCAGCCGTGCGTGCAGCCCGTCTGCCTCGACCGAGACGGGCTTGCCGTCGATGGTGAGCGCCTCGCAGCGCACACGGCACGCGCGGTTGACCGGCACCGAGATGCCGGGCAGCGACAAGCAGCCCTCATCGTCGGTCTCGCACTCGTCGCTGGTCTCGACGATGACGGGATTGCACAAGACCTGCAGCCCGTCGCCGCCCTCATCGTCGAGGTCGTAGACGATGACGCGCTTCAGCACGCCGATCTGCGGGGCGGCCAGGCCGATGCCCGGGGCGTCGTACATCTCGCGTGCCATGCGGGCGATGAGGTCGAGCAGCGTGGCGTCGGCCGTGGGATCGACCTCGCACGCGCGCTCGGCCAGTGCGGGGCTGGGATGTGCCAAAACGTTCATACGGAAGAAGCATCCTGTTCAAGTCGGGTTGCGGGTGTCCGCCACGGGTGCGACGGCACCACGGTCTCCTGCAGGTATTGTACCAGCGCTGCAGGCCGGCTTGAGGCGGTCGCCGTCTACAGCAGGTCTGTCGGATCCACGTCGACGGCGAGGTGCACGCCGCTGGCCGGCTTGACCGTGGCGAGTGCGCTCTCGATGGCGGGCTGGAAGTGCGCTCCGACGGGCGCCTTAACGAGGATGTGCCAGCGCCAGACACCCTTCGCGCGAGCCAGCGGCGCAGGCGACGGCCCGAGCACCGTGAACGCCTCGTCTCCCGCTGCGGCCAGTGCGCTCGCGGCAGCAGTGGCCGCGGCGACCACACCGTGCTCGGACGCTCCCCACACGAGAACGTTGGCGAGCCTGCCGAACGGCGGATAGCCGAGCTCCTTGCGTGCGGGCTTCTCGGCGTCGTAGAAGGTGGCAGGGGTGTGGCTGGCCGCGGCGACGATCGCCGGATGCTCGGGCCAGTAGGTCTGCACGACAACGTGCCCCGGGCGCTCGCCTCTGCCGGCGCGTCCGGCGACCTGCTCGAGCAGCTGGAACGTGCGCTCGGGCGCGCGGAAGTCGGGCAGGTTGAGACTGACGTCCGCCGAGATGACCCCGACCATCGTGACGTCGGGGTAGTCGAGGCCCTTGGCGATCATCTGCGTGCCGAGAAGCACGCCTGTCTCAAGCGACTCGAACTGGGCGAGCAGGCGCTCGTGTGCCCCCTTGCCCTTGGTGGTGTCGGCGTCCATGCGAACGACCGGCCACCCGGGCAACATCGCCTCGAGCTCTGTCTGGACGCGCTGGGTGCCCGCGCCGAACTTGCGCAGATACACGCTGCCGCACTCGGGGCAGACCGCCGGTGCGGGTCTCGTCACCCCGCAGTGGTGGCACTTCAGGGTGCTGCCGACCTCGTGGTAGGTCATCGAGACGGAGCACGCCTCACACTCCGGCACGTGCCCGCACTCCCGGCACAGCAGGAAGCTCGCGAACCCTCGGCGATTGAGGAACAGCACGGCCTTCTCGCCTGCGTCACGCGTGGCCTCGAGGCGGCTCGTCAGCGGGCGGGAGAACATCGAGCGGTGCCCTGCTGCGAACTCAGCCGCCATGTCGACGACCGTGACAGGCGGAAGGGGGCGTCCGTGGACGCGCTCCGGTAGCTCGACCCGCAGCCACTCCCCCTGCTCGCAGCGGGCGACCGACTCCATCGACGGGCTGGCGCTGCCCAACACGAGCACGGCACCGCACTCGCGCGCGATGCGTGCGGCGACGTCGCGGGCGTGGTAGCGCGGCGAAGAGCCCTGCTTGTAGCTGCCCTCGTGCTCCTCGTCGATGATGATGAGCCGGAGCCGCTCCATGGGCGCGAACAGCGCCGAGCGAGCGCCCACGACCACCGAGGCGACGCCGCTACGGACCAGATCCCACTGGTCGTAGCGCTCACCTGGCGAAAGCCGCGAGTGCAGTACAGCGACGTCGTCTGCGAACCGGGAGCGGAATCGTCCGACGGTCTGAGGTGTGAGCGAGATCTCGGGGACGAGAACGCACGCCCCGCCACCGGCCTGACGGCAGGTCTCGATGGCCCGCAGGTAGACCTCGGTCTTACCCGAGCCGGTCACGCCGTCGAGCAAGACCACGTCACCCGGCTTGGCGGCCTCGATCGCGGCAAGCGCCGCGACCTGACCGTCAGTGAGCCGCTCGTGGCGGGGTGCGGGCCTCTCGGCCACGCCGTGGTCGCGCATGCGGCGGCGGTGCTCGACGGCGACCGCACCGGCATCGGCGAGCGCGCGTACCGCGCCGTCGACGTTACCCAGGTCCGCCGCGAGCTCGGCCACTCGGACCGGGCCAGCCGCCAGGGCATCGAGCACGGCGCGCTGCATGGTGGCGTTGGCGCGCGGCACGAACTGCGCCGCACCGGACACAAGGCTGACCCAGCGGTCGTCGACGGGGCCGACACCGGCGCGTCGAAGTTCCCAACCCGGACCCTCGGCGGTCTCGACCCGCACTGCCTTGGGGGTGCCGCCCGGCGGCAGGAACAGCCGCAGACACTCCGAGAGGGGCGCGACGTACTCCTCGGCGATCCATGAGGCGGTCTGCACGGCGTGGGCCGGGAACAGCGCGTCGTCGAGCACCTCGATGACCGGCTTGAGGCGCGCATGCGTCGAGGAGGGCGCAAGGCCGACCACGTAGCCCACGACGGGGCGGTTGCCGAAGTCGACGAGCACGCAGGCGCCGACCTCGACCCCGGAGAGGCCCTCGGGGATCGCGTAGTCGAACGGCGCGTCGACTTGACGGGCCGGGACGTCCACGATCACGTGTGCGACCGATGCGGGAATCTCGATGACCTCCTGAGAGCCGGGCGGGCAGCAGGCCGACGACGACCTGCACGCAGCATAGCGAAGGCCGCCGACATCGAGTGACGCCGGCGGCCCGCTTGTGCGTCTTGCGTAGTTGCTACTCGTTCAGACCCGCGGCGTCGGCCAGGGCGTCTGCGCGATCGGTGCGCTCCCACGTGAAGTCACGGTCCGCACGGCCGAAGTGGCCGTAGGCCGCGGTCTTGCGGTAGATCGAACGGCGCAGCTCGAGATCGCGGATGATCGCGCCCGGGCGCAGGTCGAAGACCTCACCCACGGCCTTCTCGATCTGGCCGACCGGCACCTTCTCGGTGCCGAAGGTCTCGACGAGCACGGAGAGCGGGTGCGCCACGCCGATGGCGTAGGCGAGCTCGATCTCGCAGCGGTCGGCAAGGCCGGCGGCAACGACGTTCTTGGCGACCCAGCGCGCGGCGTAGGCGGCCGAACGATCGACCTTGGTGCAGTCCTTGCCCGAGAACGCGCCGCCGCCGTGACGGCCCATGCCGCCGTAGGTGTCGACGATGATCTTGCGGCCGGTGAGACCGGTGTCGCCCATGGGGCCACCGATGACGAAGCGGCCCGTCGGGTTCACGTAGATCTCGGCGTTGGCGTAGCTCAGACCCTCGAGTTCGAAGACCGGCTTGATGACGTGCTCGATGAGGTCGGGGCGCAGCTGCACCTCGATGTCGACGCCCTCGGCGTGCTGGGTCGAGATGAGGATCTTCTCGACCGAGACGGGCTTGCCGTCGACGTACTTCACGGTGACCTGCGTCTTGCCGTCGGGGCGCAGGTAGCCGAGCACGTCGGCCTTGCGCACCGCTGTGAGGCGCTCCGCGAGACGGTGCGCCAGGTAGATCGGCATCGGCATGAGCGCCTCGGTCTCGTTGCACGCGTAGCCGAACATCATGCCCTGGTCACCGGCGCCGACCAGGTCGATCGGGTCGACGCCCTTGCCGTGCTGGACCTCGAAGCTCTCGTCCACGCCCATCGCGATGTCGGCGCTCTGCTCGTGGATGGTGCTCATGACGCCACAGGTGTGGGCGTCGAAGCCGAACTTCGCGCGGTCGTAGCCGATCTCGGTGATGACCTCGCGCACGATCTTCTGGACGTCGACGTAGGCGCGCGTGCGGATCTCGCCGCCGACGACCACGAGGCCGGTCGTGATGAAGGTCTCGCACGCGACGCGGGCATCGTCGACGGTGCCGCGCTCGTCGGGACCGATCTCGATCTCACGCGCGAAGATGGCGTCGAGGATAGCGTCCGAGATCTGGTCGCAGATCTTGTCTGGGTGACCCTCGGTCACCGACTCGGATGTGAACAGGTACTCGCGTTCCGACATTCGTCCTCCTTCTTGCGCGGCCGCCCGGCGCGGTCCGCGACACTCGAAGCCGGGGGCACAAAAAAGCCCCCGCCTGGGACAGACAGGGGTTTCGCTACGCACGCGTGAACAGGCGCGAGTGGCTATCCCTCATCTTCCAGGCCGATTCGCCTGCCGAGAAGTGGCACCGTGCGGTTGTTCTTCCGTCGGTTGCCGGGGTGTCGTCGGGCTCGGTCCCTCGACCCTCTGCAGCTGTTCAGCAGCTGCCTCTTGATGAGCCTCCCGAGTGTAGCGCACGAACGCCTGACGCGCCACAACGGGTATGAGCGACACAACACAACGGCCCCAAGACATCCACGGAGCGCGCATGGACCGGTTCGAAAAGCCCCTCGGCTACGCCATTCTCGCCATCGAGTTCTTCGTCTCGGCGGTTCTGATCGTGCTGTCTCTGGCGGCGGCATGGACGCTTGTGACCGACGTCTACAACCTTGCCACCAGCGGATTCATCATGCGCACCCCGGAGTTCAACGCGATCATCGGCACCGTGCTCGAGATCTTCATCCTGGTCGAGCTGTTCCGCATCGCGATGGCCTACATGCAGCACCGCAACGTCATCCCCACCGTTCTTGAGGCGGCTCTGGTCGCCGTGGCGCGGAAGTTCGTCGTCTTCGAGGGGGCGACCAACTACCTGCAGTACGCACTGGGGCTCTCGGCGCTGCTGCTCGCCGTGGCGGTGAGCTGGTGGCTGCTGGACCGCGCTAACGCCTGCGAGCTCAACGAGTAGACCCACGCTCGCGCACGAAGCGGTACCATACGCACGCGCACTGACCACCAGCTACCGAGGAGCACGCTTTCCGTGACTGATACCGTCCGCGTGAGGTTCGCACCGTCCCCCACCGGCCACCTGCACATCGGTGGCGCCCGCACCGCGATCTACAATTGGGCGTTCGCGCGCCACCACGGCGGCGTCTTCGTGCTGCGCATCGACGACACCGACCCCGAGCGCTCGACCCAGGAGAACACCGACGCGATCCTGCGCGCGATGCGCTGGCTCGGCTTGGACTGGGACGAGGGTCCCGAGGTCGGCGGCGAGCACGGTCCCTACTTCCAGATGCAGCGCTCCGAGAAGTACGCTGAGGCGCTTGAGGTTCTCAAGGGTAACGGCCACGCCTACCCCTGCTTCTGCACGCCCGAGCAGCTTGAAGCCAAGCGCGAGGCCGCTCGGGAGGCCGGCGGCATCACCGGCTACGACCGCACCTGCCGCAGGATCGAGCGCTCCGAGGCGCTGGCCCGCGTGGCCGCAGGCGAGCCGCACGTGTGGCGTGTCGCGGTGCCCGAGGACCGCGGAGACATCGTGTTCGACGATGCAATCCGCGGCGAGACGCGCTTCCCGGGTGAGGCCATGGACGACTTCATCCTCGTGCGCACCGACGGCTCCCCCACCTACATGTTCGCCACCGTCGTCGACGACTGGCAGATGGGCATGACCCACATCATCCGTGGCGACGACCACCTGTCGAACACCCCGCGCCAGATCGTGGTCTTCGAGGCACTCGAGGCCCCGGTGCCCACCTACGCGCACATGTCGCTGATCTTCGGCGCCGACGGCAAGCGCCTGTCCAAGCGCCACGGCGCGACCTCCGTCGAGTCCTACCGCGACATGGGCTACCTGTCAGACGCCCTGCTCAACTACCTCGCCGGCCTGGGCTTTTCCATCGATGGCGAGACCACCATCTTCAGCCGAGACACCCTGGTCGCCGAGTTCGACCTCGCCCGCGTCTCGAAGTCGCCGGGCGTATGGGACCCCGAGAAGCTCGAGTGGATGAACGGTACCTACATCCGGGACATGAGCCCCGCCGAGTTCGTGGATGCCACGACCCCGTGGCTCGTCGAGGCCGGACTGACGACCGCTGACGACGTCGCGTCGCGACGCGAGTGGTTCGAGGCGCTCGCTCCGCTCATCGCCGAGCGCACCAAGCGTCTCGACGAGGTCGCCGAGAAGGTCGCGTTCCTCTTCGGCGACATCACGATCGACGAAGGCGCACGCACCAAGGTGCTCGAGAAGGATGGCGCCATCGCCTCGCTGGACGCCGCCTCCGGCGCTCTGTCCGCCCTGGAGTCCTGGACCACCGAATCGATCGAAGAAGCCCTGCGTGGGCTGCCTGAGACGCTCGGCCTCAAGCCCAAGATCGTGTTCCAGGCCATCCGTGTCGCGGTGACCGGAACACAGGTCTCTCCGCCGCTCTTCGAGTCGCTGGAGCTGCTCGGCCAGGAGCGCACGATGAAGCGTATCGCCGCTGCTCGCGAGGTCGCGACCGCGTGACGAAATGACCGCTTGACACGTTCCCAGAGCGCGATTAGCATACGTTCTCGCGTCTAACGGCGCGGCTGGGTACTGGGGTATGGTGTAATTGGCAACACATCGGATTCTGGTTCCGACATTCTAGGTTCGAGTCCTAGTACCCCAGCCAACTGCATGGCCCGTTCGTCTAGCGGTTTAGGACACCGCCCTCTCAAGGCGGAGATCACGGGTTCGAATCCCGTACGGGCTACCAGCATTTCAGAGAAACCCCCACGTCATCGCGGGGGTTTCTTTCGTTTCTCGTGCTATCCTCACCAACCATGAACACACACACCGAATCCACGCCCGAGCGCTCCGACTTCATCCGCGACATCGTCGCTGCTGACCTGCGCGAGGGCCGTCACGACTCGATCGTGACCCGCTTCCCGCCCGAGCCCAACGGCTACCTCCACATCGGCCACGCGAAGTCGATCTGCCTCAACTTCGGCATCGCTGCCGAGTTCGGCGGGCGCTGCCACCTGCGCTTCGACGACACCAACCCGGTCAAGGAGGAGCAGGAGTACATCGACGCCATCGAGGCCGATGTGCGCTGGCTGGGCTTCGACTGGGGCGAGCACCTCTACCACGCCTCGGACTACTTCGAGCAGCTCTACGCGTGGGCCGTCGAGCTCATCAAGGCGGGCAAGGCCTACGTCGACGACCTGTCGGCCGAGCAGATCCGCGAGTACCGCGGCACGCTCACGGAGCCGGGCAAGAACAGCCCGTGGCGCGACCGCAGCGTCGAGGAGAACCTCGACCTGTTCGCGCGCATGCGTGCGGGCGAGTTCGACGATGGCTCACGCGTGCTGCGCGCCAGGATCGACATGGCGGCCGGCAACATCAACTTCCGCGATCCCGTGATGTATCGCATCCTGCACGCGACGCATCCGCGCACCGGCGACGCCTGGTGCATCTACCCGAGCTACGACTTCGCTCATGGGCAGTCCGACGCGATCGAGGGCATCACCCACTCGATCTGCACGCTGGAGTTCCAAGACCACCGGCCACTCTATGACTGGTTCATCGAGAACCTTCCGGTCCCCGCTCAGCCGCACCAGTACGAGTTCGCCCGCCTGAACCTCACGCATACCGTGCTGTCCAAGCGCGTGCTGATCCGACTCGTCAACGAGGGGCACGTCCACGGCTGGGACGACCCCCGCATGCCCACCCTCTCCGGCCTGCGCCGCCGCGGCTTCCCCGCCGAGGGACTGCGCGACTTCGCCGCGATGATCGGCGTGTCGCGGACCGACAGCGTCGTGGACTATGGCATGCTCGAGTACTGCGTGCGCCAGGTCCTCAACCGCACCGCGCTTCGCCGCTTCGCGGTTCTGGACCCGATCAAGGTCGTCATCGAAAACTACCCCGAGGGTCAGGTCGAATACGTCGACGTCCCCAACAACCCGGAGGACGAGTCCGCCGGAAGCCGCCAGGTGCCGTTCTCGCGCGAGCTGTGGATCGAGCGCGAGGACTTCATGGAGGACCCGCCCAAGAAGTTCTTCCGCCTGGCGCCGGGGCGTGAGGTGCGCCTGCGGGCCGCATACTTCGTGACCTGCACCGACGTGGTGAAGGACGAGGCCGGCGAGATCGTCGAGCTGCGCTGCACCTACGACCCGGACACCCGTGGCGGTGCCGCACCCGACGGACGCAAGGTGAAAGCGACGCTGCACTGGCTGTCTGCCGAGCACGCGAAACCTGCGCAGGTGCGGCTCTACGACCACCTCTTCGCCAGCCCGACCCCGGGCGCCGGCGGCGGCGAGCTGTTCGACGAGCTCAACCCCGAGTCGGAGACGACCCTGGGCCACTGCTTCGTGGAGCCCTCGGCGGCCGATATCGGTGTCGGACAGACCATCCAGTTCGAGCGGCTCGGCTACTTCTGCCCCGATCCCGACTCTGCCGAGGGGGCGCCGGTCTTCAACCGCACGCTCACCTTGAAGGACACGTGGGCCAAGCTCCAAGCACAGGGACGCCACGACGCACCCTAGGGGCGCCTTGGACCCGTTGTGATGCCAGAGCCCCGCGCCACCTCGGTTGCGGGGCTCTTTCGCTGCTAGAATGGTCAGCGGAGTGGGCCAGACGGCCGCGCGCGCAAGCGTGAGGAAAGTCGGGGCTCCACAGGGCAGGGTGCCAGCTAACGGCTGGGCGGCGCGAGCCGACGGAAAGTGCCACAGAAAAGAAGACTCCCCCGCACTCGTTGCGGGAGAAAAGCTGAAACGGTGCGGTAAGAGCGCACCAGCGTCACGGTAACGTGGCGGCTTGGCAAACCCCACCCGGAGCAAGGGCGAATAGGAGCGATCAAGGCCTGCCCGGCCGGCGCTCGGGTTAGCCCGCACGAGGCCGGCGGTGACGTCGGTCCCAGATAGATGGTCGTCCACGACAGAACCCCGCTTATCGGCCCGCTCCAAGCGCATACGAAGAAGGGCCCCTCAGTTGAGGGGCCCTTCTTGATTGATGATGCGTGGCGGATCTAGCGCTCGATGACCCGCGCCGAGCCCGACGAGGTCCTCACGACCTCGTAGAAGCGGATCGTGGCGCCGAAGCTCGAGGACGTACGCGTGTTGCCCGCCGAGTCGACCAGGCGCAGCTTGACGCTGTAGCCCGTCGCCTTCAGCGCGCCCGAGCTGGACTTGCCGTCCCACGAGATCGAGTTCGCGCCGCTGACCATCGACTTCTTGACCGAGCGGTACAGCTTGCCGCCGGAGTAGATGTCGAGATAGGCGGTGCCGGCCTCGTTGGTGTTGAACTTCACGACGTAGTTGTCCTTGTAGCCCTCGCGCTTGCGCGGGTAGAACGGGTTCGGGCCCTTCGAGGTGATGCTCATAGAGGGCGCGGACTTGTCGAGAGTGAAGCTGACGGTAGCGGTCGTGGTGTGCGCCTTGGTCCAGGGACCAGTGGCGGTACCGATCATGTCGGCCGCGACGACCTTGAGGGTGTGGCCACCTGACGCGTACGACGACAGGTCCGGGTAGCCGGAGTACGGGGCCTTAGTAGCGGTGTAGACCAGCTTGTCGTCCACGTAGTACTTGACCGAGGAGATGCCGGCCTTGTCCGAGGCGACAACGCTCATGGTCGGCTTGACTCCTACCTTCGCACCCGCGGTGGGCTTTGTGACCTTGAGGGTGGGAGTATCGGTATCGACGTAGGACTTCAGGTACATCGGAGTGGACTCATTGGTCGCGCGATCGACCATCGTGACCGTGATGGTGGTCGCGCCCGCTGGGAGATCCTCGATGTCGAAGTAGGTCAGCTGCGGCAGCGTGCTTATAAAGGGATTAATCGAGGTTGCGAACTGCTCGTACACAGGGTCAGGCGCGTTGTTCTTGGCGATGACCGCAGGATTCTCGTCGGTCACCTTACCAACCGCAATCTTCACGGCCCCCAGACCCGAGAGGGTGTCATACACACGGTCATCCCAAGAGATGCGACGCCAGCGCGACTCCGTGTATGGCGTAGCGCCCACCTGCCACGCGGTCGATGTCAGCTCGGCAGCGGGACTCGGACGCGTCATGTCGATGCCGAGAAGCAGGGAGTCCGTGTCGGCTGCGTCCTCAATTCTGAACTGGTTGTAGTAACGCAGGGTGAGTCTGTAGAGACCCTCACCCTTCACCGTGTGTCCAGGGTAGGCAGTCCAACCCTGCCGGGTCACCACGCCAGGAATGTCGAATGTGCCATTGACGGTGGCGTTCCCCGGCTTGACGGAGACCGAAGCGGAACCGAAGTCGGGAATCTGAGCCAGGGGGAAGGGGTCGGGCTCTCGATCTTCGCCCGGCGCCATCTGGTTGATCTGGTAGACGAATCCTCGGGTGTCCGCGAGCTCGCCACTGTCCGCGGGAATGCTGCTCACGGTGAGCTGGGGGTTCCAGCTGTTGCCCCAGTACCACCTCCAGGTGGCATTCTCGCCGACAGAGGGATTCGTCTCGCTCGTATAGCTTGCGGCGCTCTCCAGCTCGGCATACGCCATCGGGACGGTGCCAAAGCACAGCGCGAACGCCATGGCGAGGGCGGCGACGCGAACGAGCGCGCGCCAACTACGACGTGTGATCAAGGAAGACCCCCTCCGTATGTGCGGAACCCGCCATCTCGACACGGCGAGCATCCATAACACCTGCAATATCGGCTCGAACAGTGTAGCGCTTAAGTACCGCGCACGCGCTCTCTTACCGCGCCCGCAATTTCGGAGCTGCCAAGCGAGTTCAGCCGCACGTACTCCCCGCTCGCGTGTCGCGCCAGATCGCGTGCCGCGCTACCCCCAGCAGCCCCGGATGCGGTATCGACGACCAGCACGTGAACACCCGCTGCGCGCGCCCTGGCGGCGGCGATCTTCGCATCATCTGAGCCCAGCCCATCAGCCAGCCCGACGTTGGCCCGACCGTCGGTAACCAGCACGAGCCACGGGATCGTATCGGCGTTTCGCCGGACCTCGGACTCGAGCAGGTCGAGCGCGCGCAAAATGCCGTGCGCGAGAGGAGTGGCACCGCCGGTGGGCATCGACTTGAGCTTGAGGTTGGCGAGCTCCACGCTGGCAGTCGGCGCCAAGAGCACCTCTGCCGAGTCGCCGCGGAAGGAGACGACCGACACGCGGTCCCGCTTCTGATACGCGTCGGTCAACAGCTCGAGCACAGCGCCCTTGGCTGCGTCCATGCGCTTCGACGCCCCCATCGAACCCGACGCGTCCACGCAGAACACGATCGACGCGCCCACCTTGCGCGTGCGTACCTTGCGCTGTAGGTCCTCGGCGTTGACGTCGATGGCCATGTCGCAACTCGGGTCGCGCTCGGCCTGACGTCCCGCAGCGACCCGGATGGTGGCGTCGATCGCGACGTCTCCCATGCTCACAGCGCCCTTGGCGGGCTCGGAGCGGCGATACCGGCCCCGCGAGTCGTCCGTGACCGTCTCCTGCCGGCGCCCGGAGATACTGCGTCGAGCGCGGTCCAGGGGAGTCTCGAGCGATGCCGAGAGCGGCTCCGCTTCAGCCGAGGAACCCGACCCGCCCGAGGCCAGCGCTTCGTAGATGGTCGCCTGTCCCTCGCCGGGACCGACGTTGCCGCCCGACTCGCCGCCCTCCCCCTCATCCGGCATACCGAGCGCGCGCACGAGCGCGGAGCGAAGCGACTCTGCGTCGGCGCCGATCTGATCGAAGGGAGTCTTGCGCAGGCGGTGGGCCAGTACGAGCGGTGCAACTCTCTCCACCTCGGCGAGCCCGGCCTCGTTGCGGCCCTCGAGTGCGCTGAGGGCCGCGGCAGCCCTCGCCATGACGTGGTCCGCACGGTGCCCGTCGACGCCTGCTCGAATGCACAGGTCGGCGATGGCGTAGTAGACCTCCTCGGCGAGCTTGACGCCGGGAAGCCGCAGTCGGGCGTGCTTGATGCGCAGCTCGACGTCCTCCTCGGCCTCGCGCCATTCGCGCGTGAAGGCCACCGGGTCGTCTTCGAAACTGCGGCGACGGCGCATGATCTCGACGCGGGCCTCAGGTTCGCGCACCGCCTCGACTTCGACGCACAGGCCGAACCGGTCGAGCAACTGCGGCCTGATCTCGCCTTCCTCCGGGTTCATGGTCCCGACGAGGATGAAGCGCGCGGGATGCACGACCGAGACGCCCTCGCGCTCGACGGTGTTGACCCCCATGGCGGCGGCATCGAGCAGCGTGTCGACGAGGTGGTCATCGAGCAGGTTGACCTCGTCGACGTAGAGGATCTGGCGGTTGGCGTCGGCGAGCAGGCCGGGATGAAACGCCCGCTCCCCCTCCTTGAGCGCCGCCTGGAAGTCGAGGGTGCCGACCAGCCGGTCCTCGGTGGCCGAGACGGGCAGCTCGACGACGCGTGCACTGGCCTGCGCCTTGGGCAGTACGCCGGTCTCCCGGCGTGTTCGGCACTCGGAGCACCACGAGCCCGGCTCGGCCGGGTCGCAACGATAGCGGCAGCCCTCAACGACGTCGATGGCGGGCAGTACGCCGGCAAGCGCGCGCACGGCGGTAGACTTGGCCGTGCCCTTCTCGCCGCGGATGAGGACGCCGCCGACCCGGGGGTCGACGGCGTTGAGAAGCAGAGCGGTCTTGAGCAGTTCCTGGCCGACGATCGCCGAGAAGGGATACGTGTAGGCGGGACGCGTCACTTCCACTGGAACGAGCCGCAGCTCGCGGGTCGCAGCTGCCCCTTGTTGGGACAGGTCTCATCGTAGACGCAGTCGCTGCACGTGAGCTCGGACATGTCGGTGGCCGGCTCGGGCGCCGGTGCAGGTACGGGGCCTGTGGCGGCGATCTCCTCGAGGTCGAGGATGAAGTCCGACGTCGGATCGTCGGCCGGAGGTGCGACGGGCTCGGGCGTCGGTGCAGGCGCGGGAACCTCCGGTGCGGGCTCGGGCGCCACGGCAGGCTCGTTGTAGGCGCCCATGATCACGGGACGAGCGGCGGCCATGGTGGCGTCGTCGCCGGGAGCTCGGACGAGCGAACCCTCGTCGTCGCCCGGCGACTCGAGGGCGTCGAGGTCGAACACCGACACCGTTCCGGCGGGCTTCTCGGCGGCAGCCGGAGGCTCGATGGCCACGGCGGGCATCTCATTGGTCGCCCAAGGCCACGCGGGCTCAGGCTCGGCGGTGGCGGACTCCGCCTCTGCGGCCGGCTCGGGCTCTTCAGCGGTCTCGCCGGCCGGGCCGACGGACTCGGGGGCGACGATGCCCTGGGATTCCATGTGCTCCGCGGTCTTGCGCAGTGCGTCCTTCAGGGACGGAGCCTCAGGCTCCTCGGCGGTGGGCTCGGGTGCGGCCTCTGCCTCGGCTACAGCTTCGGGCTCCTCATCGGAGAGGTCCTCGATGACGGCGGCGAGCGCCTCGTCCTCGGGCTCCTCCTCGGGCTCCGGCTCCTCGGCAGCTTGCTCGGCCTCGATTTCCGGCTCCTCAGCCTCGGGTTCCGGCTCCTCCTCGGCTTCGAGCTCCTCTGCGGACTCCTGGGCCTCAGGCTCCTCCGCAGTCTCCTCGGCTTCTGCCTCCTCAGCCTCAGCCTCAGCGGCGACCTCGGGCTCCGGCTCCACGGCGGGCTCCTCAGCGACCGTTGCGGCTGCGGGGCGCACCATCAGGACCGGCGTGCCACCGGACAGCTCGTGCACAGTGACCTCAGCGTCCCAATGCTCGAAGCCGGGATCGCCCGTCAGCGCTGAGAGCGCGGCCATGGCGTCTTGACGAGAGTCGTGCGCGGTCTCCGAGAGGAGCACGAGCCGGCCGTCGGGATACTGTCCGAGCAGGAAGAACGCCATCACCACTCCGCTTCAACGGTCGTGGACACAGTCATCTGAGGCACCCTTCGGGCACCGTCATCCATCGTAGAGCGGCATGCGCGCGCGGGCAACCGCGAAACGGCGACCGACCGCGATGGATGTGACGTCTAGCACGCATCGCGCATGGCCTTGAGCCGGGCGACGTTGACCTCGTCCTTCTCGGGCACCTCACCGGGCATCTCGGTGACGACCGGCACGCCGGCGAGCTTGGGATGGCACACCATCGCCGAGAAACCCTCGTGGCCGATGAACCCGTCGCCGATCCACTCGTGGCGATCCTTGCGCGAGCCGCTCTCGAACTTGCAGTCGTTGGCGTGGATCAGCCCGAGGCGGTCGAGCCCCAGACACGCGTCGAGCTCGGCCACGACCTCGTCCCAGCCGGCGGGCGTATCGAGCGCCGCTCCGTAGGCGAACAGGTGGCACGTGTCGATGCACACGCCGAGAAGCTCGGGCGGCAGGCCTGATGCGTCCACGCAGGCCGCGAGCTCGGCGCAGTTCGAGCCGAAGGTACGCCCGGCGCCGGCGGTGTTCTCAAGCAGCAGGCGGACATCGGCTGCCGCATCACCGGCAAGCTCGCGCGCGGCGAGCACCGCCTCGGCAACGCGCCGTGCCGCTGCGTCCGGGTCTTGCGCGGGGTCGTTACCCAGGTGGGTCACGACGCCATGGGCGCGAAGCTGTCCGGCGCGCACGAGCTCGTCGGCCAGCGCGGGGATCGACTTGGCCCGCATCACCTCGTCGTCGGTCGCCAGGTTGATCAGGTAGGCGGTGTGGGTGAAGACCGGACCGAAGTCCAACTCCTCGCGGACAGCGAGGTGCGCCGCGATCGCTTCGGGCGCCAAGGACTTGCCGTGCCACTGACGGGGACTCTTGGCGAACAGCTGCAGACACTCGCAGCCCACCGAGGCGGCGTAGCGAACTGCCTCATCGAAGCCGGAGGACACGGAGACGTGAGCACCGAACAGCACGAAGGTGGGTCCTTCCGATGGATGGGGACTGCGGTGAGTTGGATTCTACGGCTTTCGCGCCGTCCGTGTGCGGCTACACTGCGAGACATGAGCGGCTTTCCCTACCCAGCCGACACCGCCAACCCCTGGCTGGGGCGCGCGGTGCTCCACGTCGACCTCGACGCGTTCTTCGCCGCCGTCGAGCAGCTCGACCATCCCGAATGGCGCGGCAAGCCCGTCATCGTCGGCGGCTCGCCGACCGGGCGCGGGGTGGTGTCGACCTGCAGCTACGAGGCCCGGGTCTTCGGGGTGCGCTCGGCGATGTCGTCGGCGCGCGCGGCTGCACTGTGTCCCGACGCCATCTGGGCACCCTCGCGATTCGGCCGCTACAAGGAGCTCTCCGACGCCGTCTTCGCGATCTTCCGCGACGAGAGCCCGTTCGTCGCGCCGGTCTCGGTCGACGAGGCCTACCTCGACATCACACCCGGTGAGCACTCCTCCGAGCACCCCATCGCCATCGCCGAGCGGATCCGCGCCCGCATCGCCGAACTCGGCATCACGGGATCGGGCGGACTCGCCACGAGCCGCACGGTCGCCAAGATCGCCTCGGACCACGAGAAGCCTGACGCGCTCACGGTGGTGTGGCCCGGCTTCGAGGCCGAGTTCCTCGCGCCGCTGCCGGTGCGCGCCTTGCCCGGAATCGGCCCCAAGTCCGCCGAGCGCCTCACCGCTTTCGGCGTCCGGACCTTGGGCGAGCTGGCCGCGCTCGACGACGCGACTGCGAGCCAGCTGCTGGGCAGCCACGGGCGCTCCACGGTGCTACGTGCCGCCGGCATCGACGAGCGCCCGGTCACCGGCCGCGACCCGGCCAAGTCCGTCTCGGCGGAGCGGACCTTCTCGACCGACATCCGGGAACGCGCCGAGGTGGAGCAGGCGATCATGTCACTCGCCACGCGGGTAGCACGGAGACTGCGGCGCAAAGAACTCGCCGGACGCACGGTCACGTTGAAGCTGCGCTACTCGGACTTCACGACCAAGACGGTGCGCCAGACGCTGCCCCACGGCATCGACGACGAGGCCGAGCTCGCGCGCGTGGCGACCGAGCTTCTGCGCGGCGCGTGGTCGCCTGGAGTGGGCGTGAGGTTGCTCGGAGTGGGCGTCTCGGGTTTTCATGAGGCAGCCGAGCAACTCGATCTGCTTGCGAGTCTCAACGAGCCCGTCGCCGAGCAACCCGGGCAGCGTCGGACCCTCGTGAAGGGACTCGACGCGGTCCGCGAGCGGTTCGGAGACACATCGGTGCTGTCGGGCCGCGAGCTGCTCAAGCGAGAAGAGCGCAAGCCGGTCGACGAGGAGCAAGACGTGGAGGAGGGACGATGAGGAGCACGCGGATGGCCGGCGCGATGTTGGCGTGCGCGCTGCTGCTCGCCGGCTGCGGCGGTACGCCCGACGCCGGCCCCGTCCAGCCGCCCGTGACGTCCGACACCGCCGGCCTCCCCCTGCCCGGATTCGTCGAGAACGAGGACGGTTCGGTCGAGGCGACGGGTCGCTTGATCTACGTACCGGACGGCGACTACTTCGCACTGGTCGACGGCCATCCCACCGGAGCGCTGCTGGGCAACGAGCGTGTCATCGCGGTGATCGTGCTCGAGGAGGGCGACCGTCACGGCGGCGACCTAAAGCCGCTCGTCGACTCCTACATCCAGTTCGACGGCACCGCGGTCGAGGCATCCTCCGAGCAGACCGACGCACCCGCCTTCGTCCCCGAGACGATGCGCATCCTCACCGACGGCGTCGAAGCCGAGGGCTAGCCCTTACCCCTCGGCTGCGAGCCAGCTGTCCTCCTCGGGTGCGCCGGCACCTCCCAGCGACGGGCCCATCGGGCCGCTCGGCACGCCGCGCCTGAGGCGCACCGGCTCGCCGCCGCGGCTGCGCACGATGTAGGGCGCCACGCTCTCAGCTACGATCGCTAGACCCCGTTCAGGGTTGTTCTGCAGCGTGCCGTCGATCAGGTAGCTGCGGTGCTTCACGATCACGTCGCCGGCCCGCTCCAACGCATCCGAGAAGACCACGACGTCGAGCAGCCCGGTCGCATCCTCGAGCGTCAGGAAGCACGTGCGCTTGCCCGAGCGGGTGCGCGGGGTCTGCGCGCGTTCACGCACGCCGCACACGCGCACCTTCGTGCGGTCCGGCAGCTCGCGCAGCTCGGATGCGAACGTCACCCCGCGTCGGCGCAGATCGGCCTCGGCGAGTTCGAGCGGGTGCGAGGTCAGTGACAGGCCGACGAGCTCGAGCTCGGCCGACAAGCGTCTGACCGCGCCCCAGCCGCTGACGTGGCCGGGGTCCTCGGCGGGGCGTGTGGGCGCGGGCGCGAGACACAGCGTGTCGTCGCCGGCCACACCCTCGCGGGCGATGACGGCCTTGAGCTCGGGCAGCAGCACGAGCATCTCGTCGCGGGTGGGCGGACGGCCCGCCTCGGTGATGCCGAGTCCGTCGAGCGCCCCGATCCGGATGAGGGAGGTGGCTGGCCCGGGCTCGATGCGGGTGCGGCGCACGAAGTCGGCCAGGTCGCGGAAGGGGCGCACCGCCCGTTCGCGCGGGATCGCCTCGAGCAGGCGCGCGGTCATCTCGTGCACGTCTTTGAGGCCCACGCGTATCGCACGCCCCTGGTCTTCGACGGTGTAGCCGGCCTCGCTCGCGTTGACGTGCGGCGCCCGGATCTCGATGCCGTGCCGGCGCGCGTCGTTGACGATGAGGCGCGGGGTGTAGAAGCCCATGGGCTCGTTGTTGAGGATGGCGGCGGCGAACTCGGCCGGGTAGTAGGTGCGCAGCCATGCGCTCGCGTAGGAGACCACGGCGAAGCACGCCGCGTGCGCCTTGTTGAAGCCGTAGGCCGCGAACCCCTCGAGCTGCCGGAAGACCTCCTCGGCGACCTCGGCTTTGACGCCGCGGGCCAACGCGCGCTCGAGGAAGTGGCCCCGGATGGCCTGCATCTGCTCGCGGCTGCGCCCCTTGGTCATCGCGCGCCGCAAGGAGTCGGCTTCGGCGAGCGAGAAACCCGCGACCGCTCGGCTGACGAGCAGGACCTGCTCCTGGTAGACGATCACGCCGTAGGAGTCGGCGAGCACCTCACGCATGCCCTCGTGGGGCACCTCGACGGGCTCGAGGCCGTGGCGGCGCCGGATGAACGGGGTGATCATCTCGGCTTCGAGCGGGCCGGGCCGAAACAGCGATATCTGCGCGATGATGTCTTCGAAGCGGCTCGACTTCAGGCGCGTGGAGAGGTTTCGCTGGCCGCTGCTCTCGAGCTGGAACATCCCGACGGTGTCGGCACGCGCGATCATCTCGTAGACGGCCGGGTCGTCCGGGGGCAGCTCGAAGGGCTCGGGCACGGCGCTCTCGCCCACCCGCTCGCGCGCGAGCTTCACGCAGTCGCTGATCGCCGAGTGCATCCGAAGGCCCAAGATGTCCATCTTCACGAGCCCGAGCGCCTCGACGTCATCCTTGTCGTACTGCGAGACCACCACACCCTTGGCCGCCCACTGCAGCGGCGTCCAGCTCGCCACCGGATCGCGCGTGATGATGAAGCCGCCCAGGTGTGTGCCCAGGTGCGTGGGTGTGTGGTCGAACTGCTCGGCGATCTCGAGGATGGGCGCGTAGCGCGGCGAGCGCAGCGGGTGGTCGCGGCACTCCGGATAGGTCTCGAGCACCTCGCGGATCTTGCGTGCGCTCACCCACGGCAGGTGGCGCGAGAGCGAGTTGACCTCGGTCATGGGCAGACCGAAGGCGCGGGCGGCCAGGCGCACGGCACTTCTGGCGGTCGTGGTCTGGATGGTGCCGACCATCGCGACGTGCTCGGCTCCGAACCGCTTGTAGATGAAGTCGATGACCTCGTCTCGGCGCGCCGAGTCGAAGTCGACGTCGATGTCGGGCATCTGCCGGCGCTCCGGGTTCAAGAAGCGCTCGAAGAGCAGGTCGTGGCGGATGGGGTCGGCGTCGGTGATGGACAGCGCGTAGGCCACGATCGAGTCGCCCGCGCTCCCCCGTCCTGAGTAGCGGATGCCCCGGCTTCTGGCGTGGTCGACGATCTCTTTGACCACGAGGAAGTACTCCGGAAACCCCATCTGGTCGATGAGCGCGAGCTCGTGGGCGAGCCGCCGCATCGCCTCGGGCGTCATGGGCGCGTAGCGGCGCTCCAGCCCGCGCCAGGCCTCCTTGGCGAGCACCGAGTAGGCCGTCTCACCGGACGGCAGGTCCGCTCCCGGGAAGTGGAAGCGCCCCAGGGGCAGCTCGAACTCCGCGCACGCCGAGGCGATCTCGAGCGTGGCGTCGCACGCGCGGGGGCAGCGCTCGAACAGCCGGCGCATCTCGGCGGGTGGCTTGAGCCACAGCTCGGCGTTGGGGCGGTCGAGCGGACCGGGCAGCGCCATGCGCGCACCCACGCTCGCGAGCACGTCGTGGAGGCGGTGGCCTTCGGGGCGCAGGTAGTGCACGTCGTTGGTGGCCACGACCGGCAGCCCTGTGTCGTCGGCCGCCTCGATCAGCCCGCCGACGATGCGCGGCCCTTCGAGCGTCATCGGGTGCACGAGCTCGACGTAGAACGCACCCGGCTCGAAACACGCGGCCAGACGGGTGAGCGCGCTTCTGGCACGCCCGGGACGACCCGCCGCGATCGCGCTCGCCGCCTCGGAGCCGCCGCAGCCCGACAGTGCGATCACCCCCGCCGAGAAGGCCTCGAGATCGGCGAGCGCGGCCACGCTGTCGACGCTCGGCCCGCGCAGGTGCATGCGCGACAACAGCCGGCACAGGTTGCGGTAGCCCTCGAAGTCGCGCGCGAGCAGCGTCAGATGGAAGCCGGTCCCGGCGGCTCGGCCGAAGCCGGCGGCCGGCGGCACCACGAGGCGCGCCTCGGGCGGCAGATCGGCCTCCTCGCCGCCGATGCCGGCGGTCTGCACCACCACCTCGCAGCCGATGATTGGCGCGATGCCCGCGGCCGTGCACGCCTTGTAGAAGCGCACCGCGCCGGAGAGCCCTTGGTGATCGGTCAGCGCGAGCGCGCCCATCTCGAGCTCGGCCGCGCGTGCGACGAGCGCATCGAGCGGGCAGGCCCCGTCGTGGAAGCTGAAGTTCGAGTGGGTGTGCAGGTGCACGAATCCCATGTCCGCCATCGCCCTACGTCACCGGCGCGATCGCGTCAGTCGTGCACGCCGAGCAGCAGCCAGGTGCCCTCGGCGCGGTCGTAGGCCAAGTCGTAGACGCCGCCACGCGCGATCACCCGATAAAACCGCCGAGAAACCCGGCGCCGGGGATCCCACCACGAACGCTCGGCGGACCAGACCTGCACGACGCCGTCGATCACGTAGAGGCGCCCGTCGCGCCGAAACGAGGCGGGTCGCTGACGCTGTGCGTCCCAGGAGACCTCGACGACCTCGCCGAGCCGCTTGGCCGAGCAGGCGCCGTCTCGCGCGACGAGCTCGGAGGCGCGCACGATCCACGGGCTGGCCAGCAGCCGCTCGATGATCGGGGCGTCGGCCTGCACGGTGTCGAACAGCTCCATGGGCTGGCCGGCCGGTGTCGCGTCGTAGTGCTTGATGGCGGCGTTTCGCCCCACGATGAACCGGCCCTCCTCGACGTGCCCGTGACTTGTTCGGTCACGGTCCACTATATCGAACATGTGTTCGATATTCAAGGAGTCCGTGGTGGGATCGACCGGCATGCGGGCCGGTCGGGCTCAGGCTATCTACGGCGCTTGGAGCGTCCCGATTCGCGATGCACCAGCACTTTGACCTCCCCGGCGTCGAGCGCCGCCACGAGCGCGCTCACGCAGTGGGAATCGAACTGCGAACCAGTGCAGCGGAAGAGCTCTGTCTTCGCCTCATCGAGCGGGACCGGCGTACGGTACGGGCGCTCGGAGGTCATAGCGTCGAACGCGTCTGCGACCGCGAGCACGCGCGACAGCAGTGGGATGCGCTCGCCGGCCAGCCCGTCGGGGTAGCCCGAGCCGTCCCAGCGTTCGTGGTGGTGCCTGATGATGGGCATGAGCGGCGAGAGGAACGGGACGGCCTCGATGATGTGGCCGCCCATCTCGGAATGCTCGGACATGATCTTGAACTCGTCGTCGTCGAGGCGCGCCGGCTTGAGCAGGATCGACTCGGGCGTGCCGATCTTGCCGACGTCGTGGAGCAAGCCCGCGCGCTCGACGTCGCGCACGAGTCCCTCGTCGAGTCCCAGGCGCTTTGCGATGGCGACCGCGTAGTCGGTGACGGCGATGGAGTGACGCGCGGTGTAGCTGTCCTTGGCGTCGACGGCGGCCACGAGCGCCTGCAGGGTGCCGAGCGAGTGCATCTCGAGCTCCTCGAGCGAGCTGGAGAGCCGGTCGTTGACCTCGGCGACCTCGCCGCGGGCCTCCGTGAGCTCGCGCGCGGTCTTGCGCACGAGGGAGAGCTGCAGGAAGTACGCGGGGATCGAGCCGAGCAAGATGATCGCCCACACGGTGATGATCAGCTGGTTGATGCTGGCCGCGACGGGCGCGTAGGCACGATAGACCTCGAAGACGCCGATCGGCTCGCCGCCCGGCTGGGACGCGATCGGCGCATAGACCTCGATGATGCCTCCGCTGAGCTGCTGGCCCTCGTTCTCCTCGTCGGAGGCGGGCTCCACCTCGGCCGTGACCTGGCCGTCGAGGGCGGCTTCGAGTGACTCGTGTCCGGCGAAGTTGTCCCCCACCTGACCCGGGTCGGTCCCCTCGCCCGCCACGTAGACGAGCGTGCCTTGCGGGTTCCACAGCTTGATGGCGAAGATCCCGCTGCCCGTGAAGTCCTCCTCGAACATCTCGTCCAAACGGCCGCGAGCCGCAGGAGTGAGCGATCCGGTGGACAGGTCCTCGCCCTCGAGATGGTCGAGCACGATCGCTGTGGCGGTGATCCGAGCGCCCTCGACCGCCTGGTCGACGAACAGCTCGCGGACAGCGACGGTGATCGAGATGCCCAGCAGCAGCGCCATGAGCAGCACGAACGCGGCGCTGCGCAGGGCGAACTGCTCGACGATCCCCAGCCGCCTCACGATGCGTCCCGCACGCGCACGCGAGCTGCCACATCGAGCGCGAGCACTCGCTGTACCCCGTCGACGTCGACTGTGAGCGGCCCGCCGAAGGGCTCTGCGGCGGTGACCGTGACGCGGGCGCCGGGCACAAGGCCTTGTTCCGCGAGGTAGGCAAGCACTCCCTCGTCCTCGGCGACGCTGACGACCTCGACGACCGCGTCGCGCGCAGCCTCGGCAAGCGAGGTGCCGGAGGCGGCCGCGATCGATCCATCGGCGGCCGGAATGGGGTGTCCGTGAGGGCAGAACTCGGGATTCTCGAGCAGCGACTCGAGCGCTGCGACCACGCGCGGGCTGAGCGCGTGCTCGAGGCGGCAGGCCTCCTCGTGCGCGACGGTCCAGTCGAAGCCCAGGACGTCGGTGAGGAAGCGCTCCGAGATGCGGTGCTTGCGGACGATCTCGACGGCGTCGGCGACGCCCTCGGCGGTCAGTACGACCGCCGTGCCCTCCCGGGCGACGAGTCCGCGGGACTCGAGCCGCTTGAGCGTCGCGGTGACGGTCGGGCCCGATACGCCCATCGCCTCGGCGATCCTGGTCGGCTTGACCACGCCGTCAAGCGAGAGCTTGTAGATGGTCTCGAGGTACTCCTCGAGGGTGGGTGTCGGCATGGATCCCTCGGTTGGCGAAGCTGCAATTAGCAGGTGCGAACTGCATTATGAAGCGCGCGTCGGACGGTGTCACCACCGGTCTCCGCGCGGCGGTCCGGGCGTAGCCGTTCGTCGCCATTGGGGTTCCTTTTAGCGTCGTCTGACTACCGCCCAGCGCGTAGTCGGGATTTGTGCCCGAAACGCGTTGACACCCCACAGATGGGTGGGTAGATTACATCTTGTCCCGAGAAGTCGGACGCAGCGGACTCCGAAAGACGGTGTACCAGTAGCCGCCGGAGAGGAAACCGAGAAGGTCGGCAATCGTGAGGTGGCCGAGCCGGAGACGGGGACTCGAAGGAGGGAAACCCGAAAGGGGCACTCCGCAAGGAGTGTGGGAAACCGGATACGAGTAGAAGGACCCGCGGGCGAGGTTTCTCGGGACATCTCTATGCCCTGACACGGGATACTCACCCTGTGAACGCGCCGCGATCGGCGCATCCGCATCGTGCACCCGACGCACCCGCTACGCGGGCGCTCCCCTCTACGGCCGGTAGACCAGCTTCGCTATCGGCGACTCCCACACCGCGACCTCGGTCACGCGCACGCGCGGATCCACGGCCTTGGTGAGTCGCTCGCAGATCACGCGCGCGAGGTTCTCGGCGGTGGGGCTGATCTCGTCGAACGGCGGGACCTCGTTGATGAGCACGTGGTCGTAGTCCGAGAGCACGGCCTTGAGGTCGGCTTTGAGGTTCTTGAAGTCGTAGACGATGCCGATCTCGTCGAGCTCGGGGCTCTCGACGGTCACTTCCACGTCCCAGGTGTGTCCGTGCAGGTTCTTGCACTCGCCGGGATAGCCGTAGAGATGGTGAGCTGCATCGAAGTGGTCTTTGACGGTGAGATAGTAGGTGCCCATGGCGCCCTCCTAGAACAACGAATCCTGGCCGAGCTGCCCGCCGGGCAGACAGGCCGGCTCGCCGACGGTGCCGCGCGCATCCATCGCGTCGTTGGCGAAACCGTCGGCCACCTTGTTCATCTCCCGGCGCACGTGCTTGACCTCGTAGGCCGAGAAGTTCTTGAGCAGCCCGCACGCGCGCATGTGCAGCGGCTTGAGGCCGGCGTTCTTGACCCGGTAGAGGCCGTTGATCTGCTTGACCAGCAGCTCGGAGTCGGCGTAGACGGTCACGGCCTCGTGCCCGAGCGCGATGACGTTCTCAAGCCCCCAGATGAGCGCCTCGTACTCGGCGATGTTGTTGGTCGCCTCGCCCAGGTAGCGGCCGGCGCCGCACACGGCGGTGCCGTCGACCTCGATGACGAAGCCGATGCCTGCAGGACCGGGGTTTCCGCGCGCACCACCGTCGGTGCGCAGTGCCACGCGCGCCACCTATGCGACCTCGACGCGCACGACGATCAGCCGGCGGCACTGCGGGCAGATCGCGATGTCGGGACCGCCGGTGAGCTCGCGCACGCGCTCGGCGGGAAGCTCCATGCGGCATGCGGTGCAGGTCTGCCCGTCGAGCTTGCCCACGCCGATGCCGCCGCGGCTCGCGCGGACAGCCTCGTAGCGCTCGAGCGTCTCGGGCTTGATGGCTGCGACGAGCTTGTCGCGCTCTTTCTTGAGGCGCGTGATCTCGGCCTGGACCTCCCCGCCTACCTGCTTGAAGCGGTCGGTGAGGGCTGCCTCCTGCTCGGCGAGCTTGGCGACGTGCGCCTCGATGGTGGCGACCTGCGCGGATGCCTTGTCGACGCGCTCGACGAACTGCAGCGTCTCCATCTCGAGCTTGTCTCGGCGGCGCTTGAGGCCGTCCATCTCGCGGCTGATCGCTTGGACGGCGCGGTGATCGGCGGTGGCCATGAGCTTGGCCTGCTCGGCGTCGATCTTGTCCGTGAGCATCGTCATCTCGTCGGTGCGGGACTTGACCTCGGCCTCGAGCTTGCGCACGAGCATGCCGGCCTTGTCCTTGAGCGCCGAGGTCTCGCGCTGCTTGGCGCGGGCGGCCAGGATGGCCTTCTTCTCGGGCAGCTCGTCGAGCTTCTTTTCGAGACGCAGGATGTCGACGTCGACGCGTTGCAGTTCGAGCAAGCTTTCCGGCTCGCGCATTGGGGCGTGCACCCGACCTCTCGTGTTCGTGCTATACGGTCCACCACGCGGCGCGGGTGGGAGCTGTCATGATGCGGTCTGCGGCAAGCCCCTCGACGCTTCGCACGGCATCGGCCAGGAGCGAGGTGAGCGGCCACTCGGACATGTCGTGGCCGATCTCGACGATCGAGAGTCCCTGCGCCACCGCATCCAGGGCGTCATGATAGCGCACCTCGCCGCACACGAGCGCCTGAGCGCCTGCCGCAAGCACCTCTCCGACCAGCGAGCCGGAGCTGCCTGTCGCGGTCGCCACGCGGCCGATGTGCGCCTCGGGGTCGCCCCAGACGCGCGCGGTCACCGAGAACGTCGCGCTCGCAAGCCCCGCAAGCGACGACAGCGTCATGTCGCGCGGGGCCTCGCACAGCATCCCCATGCGCGCGGCACCACGGGCGATCTGGACCTCGGCGACCGAGACGAGCGGCTCCTCGTACGGGTGAGCCGCGGTGGCTGCTGCGACGACCGCACCGGCAGACTGCGGGGCGCACACCATCTCGACGCGGACCTCGGGAGTCAGCGTGGGCTCGCCAGGCGTGCCGATGCACGGGGCGGACGACTCGCCGGGCGTGAACGCGCCGATGCCGTTTCCGGTGAAGCTGCAGCCCCGGTACTCGCCGATCCGACCCGCGCCTGCGGCCTGCATCGCTGTCGTCACCGCGGAAGCGGCGCTCTCGGGCACCCAGACTGTGACGAGGCGCGTCGGCAGCAGCGAGCGCTCGATGGCCGAGAGCGGCTCGAGGCCGAGGGCGCGCGGCAGCAGCAGCTGGCCCTCGGGACTGCGGTCGAGGTTGGTGTGGGCGTTGACGAGCGCGACGCCGCGCGTGAGTGCGCGGTGCACGCAGCCGGCGGGCCCGCGTCCCGGCACGATGCGCTCGGGGGCGCTCAGGTAGACCGGGTGATGGGTGACGAGCACGTTGCAGCCGGCGTCTGCGGCGGCATCGATCGCCTCGAGTGTGGGGTCGAGCGCCACGTAGACGCCGGTGACCTCTGCGGCCGGGTCGCCGACGAGAAGCCCGCCGCGGTCCCAGCCTTCAGCCCGCTCGGGCGGGAACGCATCGGCAATGGCGCGTTCGACGTGCGCGACGGTGACGCTCACAGCTCGATCCTTTCGACGTTTCCGCCGCCAAGCGGCAGGCAGACGTGGGTGTAGCCGGCCTCGGCGAGCTCGGCGTAGGCATCGGCGATGCGGTAGCCGACCTCGGCCGGAGCGTGTGCATCCGAGCCCACGGTCGCGCCCACGCCGGCGTCGGCGAAGGCGCGCAGCAGCTCGGGGCCCGGGTAGAGCTCTGCGACGGGCTTGCGCCAGCCGGCGGTGGAGGCCTCGATGAGCACGCCCCCCGCAGCGGCAGCCGCGGCGGCCTCGGCGTAGAGCTCCCGGCAGTCGAAGCTGGGGCGGTGACCGAACTTCTTCACGAGGTCCGGGTGGGCCATGACGTCGAACGCACCGGAGCGCGCGGCGTCGCACCACAGCGAGAAGTAGCGCTGCCAGGCCTCATCGGGGCCGGTCGTGTCCCAGCCGGAGAGGTCGTTGGGGTCGTCGAAGGTCCAGTCCCCCATCATGTGCACGCTGCCGAGCACGACCTCGACGCCCAGTGAGGCGGCCTCGGCACGCACGGCGCGCGCGTAGTCCTCGCGGCCCGGCAGCCAGTCGGCTTCGGCGCCCAGCACCACGCGCAGACCCTTCGCGCGCTCGGCGAGCTCGCGGACCTGCTCGGTGTAGGAGATCAGATCGCACATGGGCGGCGACAGCTCGCGGCCCGGATCGAGGTCTTCGGGAAGCGGCAGGTGCTCGGTCATCACGATGCCGTGCAGACCGGCGAAGACCGCCGCGCTCACCATCTGAGCTGCGGTGCCGGTGGCATGGCCGCAGACCTCGGTGTGGATGTGGCAGTCGATCAGCTCGCGCACTCGATCACTCCCCCGCCGACGACGATGTCTCCACGGTAGCAGACGGCCGCCTGGCCCGGCGCGATGGCCTCGACCGGCTCATCGAGCTCGATCGTCAGCCGGACCCCGTCGTAGCGCGCGGTCGCAGGCACGGCCGGCATCCGGTAGCGCACGGCGCACTCCACGCGCTCGGTATCGCCCGCGTGCCACACCACGTCGGTGCACTCAACGCGCGTGGACGTCAGCGCGCGTCGTGGGCCCACGACCACGGTCGCCGTCCGGGCCTCGATGGCGACCACGAACAGCGGCTCGCCGGTACCGCCCAGCCCCAGCCCCTTGCGCTGGCCGACCGTGAAGCCCCCGATGCCGTCGTGGCGCCCCAGCTCGCGCCCGTCGACGTCGACGATCGGGCCGGGCACGGCAGCCTCGGCGCTGCGCGATGCGACCACGGCGGCCAGCTCGCCGGAAGCGGCGAAGCACACGTCCTGGCTCTCGGCCTTGGCCGCGACCGGCAACCCGAAGCGCTCGGCCATGGCGCGCACCGCGTCCTTCTCGAGTTCGCCGACCGGGAACAGCACGTGGCGCATCTGGGCGCGCGTGAGGCGGTACAGGAAGTAGCTTTGGTCCTTGGCTGCGTCGAGGCCGCGCGCGAGCGACGGCTCACCGTCGGCGCCTTCGACGATGCGTGCGTAGTGGCCCGTCGCCAGCGCGTCGGCGCCCTGCGTCATGGTTTTGGCGAGCAGGTCGGCGAACTTCACGCGGTCGTTGCAGTCGATGCACGGGTTGGGCGTGCGCCCGGCGCCGTACTCGCCGGCGACGCGTGCGATCACCTCGCGCTCGAAGATGTCGCGGTAGTTGAGCGTGTAGTGCGCGATGCCGAGCAGGTCGCACACCCGGCGGGCGTCTCGGACGGCCACGACCGAGCAGCAGCCACCCTCGGCATCGCCGGAGGGCCACAGCTGCATGGTGACGCCGGTGACCTCGTGCCCTGCTTCGAGCAGCAGGGCCGCGGCCACCGAGGAGTCCACGCCGCCGCTCATGGCGACCCACACTCGTGCCATGGCGGCCCCCCTACGAGTGCACGATCAGGGGCGCTGGCAGCACTGGCTGCAGCTGCCATCCTCGCCCGCGGTGTCGTGGACGTGGTCGGCGTCGTCCTCGTCGTGATCGTGGTGGTGATCCTCGTCGGCGTGCGGGTCGAAGTTGGGGTCGGCGCTCTTGACCTCGCCGGCGATGGGCTCACGGCCATGCTTGACCAGGTAGTCGTCCACCGCGACCTTGAGCCCGTCGGTGGCAAGCACCGAGCAGTGCATCTTGGAGGCCGGCAGCCCGCCGAGCTCGTCGGCGACCTGCTGCTTGGAGATGGCGACGGCATCCTCGAGCGTGAGGCCCTTGGCCATCTCGGTCACGATCGAGCTCGTCGCGATCGCCGCACCGCAGCCCAGCGTCTGGAACTTCACGTCGGCGATGTGATCGGAGTCGTCGACGGCGATGGTGATCTTCATCATGTCGCCGCACACGGGGTTTCCGACCTCACCCACGCCGTCCGCATCTTCGATGACGCCGACGTTGCGGGGGTTGTTGAAGTGGTCCATGACCTTGTCGCTGTAAAGCACGATTGAACTCCTTGGGGGTGTCGTGGCTGCCGTGGCGGCCCTAGCTGACGGAACCGAACATACGGGCATAGACGGGCGACATCGAACGCAGTCGCTCGACGATGGGCGGGAACGTCTCGAGGAAGTAGTCGACCTGCTCGTCGGTGGTGAAGCGGCCCAGCGACAGGCGCAGGCTGCCGTGAGCGACCTCCGCGGGGCATCCGATCGACAGCAGCACGTGGCTGGGCTCGAGCGAGCCCGACGAGCACGCCGAGCCGGTCGACACCGCGATGCCCTTGTTGTCGAGCTGCAGCAGCATGGCCTCGCCCTCGACACCCTTGATGAGCAGCGGTGCGATGTTGGGCAGGCGCTTCCCGGTCGAGGCCGAAGGCTCGGTGTTCTCAAGCCGGCTCGTCACGCCCAGGATGAGGCGGTCGCGCAGGCGAGCAAGCCGCTCCATCTCGGCGGGCTGCTCCTCGAGCATGAGCTCGAGCGCGCGGGTGAAGCCGACCACGCCGGGCGTGTTCTGCGTGCCCGAGCGCTTCTTGAACTCCTGGCCGCCTCCGCGCGCCTGGGTCTCGAACGGGGTGCGGCGCTTGAGGTACAGCGCGCCCACGCCCTTGGGACCGTAGATCTTGTGGCTGGAGAACGACGCGGCATCGACGCCCAGTGCGGTCACGTCGAACGGGATCTTGCCGAGCGTCTGGCACGCGTCGGTATGCATGAGCGCGCCGTGCTCGTGCGCGATCGCCGAGAAGGCAGCGATGTCTTGGACGGTACCGATCTCGTTGTTGCCGTGCATGACCGACACAAGCTTGGTGTTGGGACGCAGCGCCGCCTTGAGGTCCTCGGCGTGGATGTGGCCGTCCTCGCGCGGGCGCAGGTAGCTGACCTCGTAGCCGTGCTTCTCGAGCCACTCGGCCGGGTGCAGCACCGCATGATGCTCGAACGCCGAGACGATCAGGTGCGCGCCGCCCTGAGGAGCCAAGCGGCTCAGGATGCCTACGAGTGCCGCATTATCGGACTCGGTACCACCGGAGGTGAAGATGACCTCGTTGGGACTCTCGGCGCCGATGCCGGACGCGAAGCGCTCACGCGCGTCCTCCAGCCCGCGGTAGGCGTCGCGGCCCAGCGCGTACAGCGAGTTGGCGTTGCCGAACCGCTCGGTGAAGAACGGCATCATGGCTTCGACGACGCGCTCGTCGACGGGGGTGGTTGCAGCGTAATCGAAGTAGACGTTCTCCATGGCTCGCTTCCCTATCCGTCCGAGCGGGCTGAGCCCGCGTCCATGCGCTCTTGTGTACCCGCTAGCTCTGCAAGCGTGGTGCTCGCGAAGACATCTTTGAGGGCGCGCGTGGCCCGGGCCCACACCGGAGCCGCCGCACACGCGCCGCTTCTGGTGCAGCCTGCGTTACGCTCCGAGTCGCACACACTGGTCTCGAGCGGCCCCTCGAGCGCCTCGACGACGTCGAGCACCGTGACCTCGCGCGGGTCGACCGCGAGCACGAATCCGCCACGTGCCCCACGCACGGCCGTCACGAGCTCCGCACGCCGCAACGCGACGAACAGCTGCTCGAGGAATCGCGCCGGGATCTGCCGGCGCTCGGCGATCTCGCGGGCGCTCACGGGGCCCTCACCGTACGCACTCGCGAGCTCGATGGCTGCGAGCACGCCGTACTCGCTCTTGGCCGTAAGTCGCACCCGCACACCTCCCGATCCGGTCGTCCCAGTGGTTAATCCCTACTGAATCAGTAATGATTGCATCTTACCCGCTCGGCGCCCGCTGTCAACATTCCCCGCCGAGAAGAGTCGACAAGCGGTCCGTCGCCCGGAATCGCCCGCTTGTCGGTGGCTTGGTACCGCCTACGGCTGCCAGCCGTACACTCGGCGAAACGAACAGGTGTCCGATTGTATCCACGCAAGGTGGTGGCTACGATGTCACTCCACCTCGCGCGACGAGGCGGAGATTGACTGGGGGATGCGAAAGCGGCCATGGCCGATAGCCACGGGGTGGTGAGGGCCCACTGACCTGGTCGCACCCAGCCATACGCGAGGCCCCGACAGCTCGGTAGCGAGCGGCCGGGGCCTCGGTTTGTATGCGGTCTGTGGCTCTACCCCATCGACTTCGTCAGCGTCGCCATCTCGATCGCGGCCATCGCGGCTTCCCAGCCCTTGTTGCCGGCCTTGGTGCCGGCGCGCTCCACGGCCTGCTCGATCGTATCGGCGGTGATCACGCCGAACAGCACCGGGACATCGGTGTCGAGCGAGGCCTTGGCGATGCCCTTGGAGACCTCGGACGCGACGTACTCGAAGTGCGGGGTGCCGCCGCGGATGACCACGCCCAGCGCGATCACGGCGTCGTAGCGGCCCGACGCGGCGAGCTTCTTGGCCACGAGCGGGATCTCGAACGCGCCCGGTACCCAGGCGACGTCGACGTCGGCGGCGTCCACACCGTGGCGCAGGAGCGCGTCTTGGGCGCCGGAGAGCAGGCGTGAGCCCAGCAGCTCGTTGAAGCGGGCGATGACGATGCCGACCTTGAGGCCGGTACCTACGAGGTGTCCTTCGAACGTGGCCATGTCAGTCCCTTTCTGTGGTGGAGGGCGCGTCGCCCAACTCGAGCGTGTGCGCCAACTTGTCCTTCTTGGTGCGCAGGTAGGCGTAGTTGGTGGGGCATGCGGGCACCTCGAGGGGCACCTGCTCGACGACCTCAAGCCCGTAGCCTTCGAGTCCCACGATCTTCTTCGGGTTGTTGGTGAGCAGCCGGATCCGGCACAACCCCAGGTCCGACAGGATCTGAGCTCCGATGCCGTAGTCGCGCAGGTCGGCCGGGAACCCGAGAGCCTCGTTGGCCTCGACGGTGTCGTGACCCTGCTCCTGAAGCTCGTAGGCCTTGAGCTTGTTGGCGAGTCCGATGCCTCGGCCCTCGTGGCCCACGATGTAGAGGATCACGCCGCGACCCTCTTCCTGCACGCGGCGCATGGCCTCTTCGAGCTGCGCGCCACAGTCACAGCGAAGCGAGTGGAAGACGTCGCCGGTGAGGCACTCGGAGTGCACCCGCACGAGCACGCCGTCCACCCCGTCGACCTCCCCCACCACGAGCGCCATGTGGGTGCGCCCGTCGACGGTGCTCTCGAAGCCGTACCCGGTGAACTCGCCGAACCGCGTGGGCAGGGTCACCTTCGAGGTGCGCTCGACGAGGCGCTCGGTGCGCCGGCGGTACTTGATGAGGTCGGCGACGGTGATCATCTTGAGCCCGTGCTCGGCGGCGAAGCGCTCGAGCTCGGGGCGGCGCGCCATCGTGCCGTCTGCGCTGATGATCTCGCAGATGACGCCGGCAGGCTCGAGTCCGGCCAGACGCGCCAGGTCCACGGCCGCCTCGGTGTGCCCGGCGCGCTCGAGCACGCCGCCGGGACGCGCGCGTAGCGGGAACACGTGGCCCGGCATCGAGAGGTCCTCGGGCCGGGTCGCCGGGTCGATGGCGGCAAGCACCGTCGAGCAGCGATCGGCGGGGCTGATGCCGGTCGTGATCTTGCCCTTGGCGCCGATGCTGACGTGGAACGCGGTGCCTTGCTCGGAGGTGTTCTCGGCGGCCATCGGGGGGATCTGGAGCGCGTCGATGCGCTCGGCGGACAGCGGCAGGCACACGAGACCGCGCCCGTGGGTGATCATGAAGTTGATCGCTTCAGGTGTGGCCTTCTCGGCGGCCATGATCAGATCGCCTTCGTTCTCGCGATCCTCGTCGTCGACGACCACGAGCATGCGGCCCGCGGCGATCTCGGCGATGGCGTCTTCGATGGAGGCGAAGGGGCTGTGGGCGGAGTCGTGCACGGCTACTGCCCCTCGGCGAACTCGCGCAGCATGTCGCCAAGGCCCTTTCGGCCTGCGTCGCCGCGCTCGCCACGCGAACCGTAGACCTCGACGAAACGCTGGACGTACTTGGCCATGACGTCGACCTCGACGTTGACCGGCGCTCCGATGGGCTTGTCCTTGAGGGTCGTGACCTCCTCGGTGTGCGGCACGACGGCGGCCGCGAAGCTCTCGCCGCGGACCTGGGCCACGGTCAGCGAGATTCCGTCGATTGCGATCGAGCCCTTGGGCACCACGTAGGGCAGCAGCGAGCCCGGCACCTGGAACTGGTAGACCGTCGAGTTGCCGGCCGGGTGGCGCAGCAGAAGGCGGCCCAGCCCGTCGATGTGACCGGTCACGAGGTGGCCGCCGAGCCGGTCGGAGAGCCGAAGCGCGCGCTCGAGGTTGACCTTGACCCCCTGGCGGGCGTCGGAGAGCGTCGTCTTGGACAGCGTCTCGTCGCTCACGTCGGCGATGAAGGCGCCGCGGATGAAGCGCGCGACCGTGAGGCACGCGCCGTCGACCGCGATCGAGTCGCCGATGGCCATGTCGCGGCCGAACTCCGGCGCGTAGATCTCGACCTGCGCGCCGCCTGAGACGCGCTCGACGCGGGTGATGATGCCTTGTGTCTCGATGAGTCCGGTGAACACGTCGGTTCCTTTCTTGGTGCTACTGGTCTTCGTCGGCGGCACACGGCCGCCACACGGTGAAGCTCACGTCGTCAACGATACCCGTTTGCGCTGGACAGAGGCTATGCCGAAGCACCCCGTCACCCGCATCGGCCGAGTCGCCCGCGAACAGCGAGGGTGCCGAGTCACCCGCGAAACCGCCCGCGGTCACCACGACGAGCTCGTCGATGAGGTGCTGCGAGGCAAGAGCGGCCAGCAGGCGCGGGCCGGGCTCGACGAGGAGATCGGACACGCCGCGTGCCCCGAGGGCCGCCAGAGCGCCTCTGAGGCCCGCTGCGGGCTCGTAGGTGGCGCACACGACGTGTGGCGGCAACGCGGGCAGCGAGGCGCCCTGCGGCGCGAGAACGAGCGTGGGCGCGGCCTGGTCGCGCAGGAGCGCGGCGTCGGTCGGCGGCATCGTCTTGCGGGCCAGCACGACGCGCAGGGGCTGGTGCTCGGCGGGCGTGCCGGAAGCGTCACGCACGGTGAGAGACGGATCGTCGGCGGCCACGGTGGCGGCACTCACGAGCACGGCGTCGACCGAGTCGCGCAGACGCATGGTCACGCGCGAGCCGCCCGCACCCGTCATCGAAGCGCGCTCGCCCGCGGTCAGCGCGATCTTGCCGTCGAGCGAGACGCCCACCTTGGCGATGACGCGCGGCATACCGGTGGCCAGGCGCTTGAGCCAGCCGGCGTTGAGCTCGGCGAAGGGTGCGGGGTCTGAGGCGAAGGCGACCTCGATGCCGGCCTCGGCCAGGCGCTTGGCACCGCCCGCGGCCTCGGCGTTGGGGTCGCGCATCCCGATGACGACCCGTGAGACACCCGCGGCGATCAGCGCGTCGGCACACGGCGGCGTGCGGCCGTGGTGCGCGCAGGGCTCGAGCGTGACGTAGACCTCGGCGCCGCGTGCGGCGGGACCGGCATCGGCGAGCGCGAAGACCTCGGCGTGCGCCTCCCCGGCCCGGGGGTGGAAGCCCTCGCCGACAATGCGGCCGTCAGCCACGACCACGCAGCCCACGAGCGGGTTGGGCGCGGTGCGGCCGCGTGCGCGCAGCGCAAGAGCGCAGGCGTGTGCCAGGTAGGGGTCGTCGATACGTGACGTGATGTCGCCAAGCAGCGGCATGCGAGGAACTCGCCTGACCTTCCTTCTCCCATCCGGACTATGACCGTCGGCTCCGGAATCTCACCGGATCGGCCCCTCACGTGAGGGGTTCGCGGGCTGTCACCGCCGGTGGGGAATCTCACCCCGCCCTGAAGAAAGCGTGTGTGATTGTAACAGAAAGGCCGCCGCGCCTACCCCAGTGCGGTGATGCCCGCCTCGCGGATCGCTGCGATCGCGGCGCCGGGGTCCGGCTCGCAGAACACGGCGTTGCCGGCGACGAAGCAGCGTGCGCCGGCGGCCACGCAGCGGCCGATCGTCTCGGCGTTGATGCCGCCGTCGACCTGGATCGTGGGCGAGCAGCCAAGCTCGTAGGCCATCGTGGCGACCTCGACGATCTTGTCGACGGAGCGCTCGATGAAGGCCTGTCCGCCGAAGCCCGGGTTCACGCTCATGATGAGCACGAGGTCGAGGTCGGGCAGCACGTCGCGCAACAGGGAGGCCGGGGTCCCGGGGTTGATGCTGACGCCGGCCTTGGCGCCGGCGGCATGGATCGCCTGGACGGCGCGGTGGACGTGGCGGGTGGACTCGGCGTGCACGGTGACGCTATCGGCGCCCGCGTCGAGGTACCAGCCCAGCGTGTCGTCGGTGTTGGCGATCATCAGGTGCACGTCGAGCGGGCGGGTGGCCACCCGCTTGAGGGCCTTGACGACCGGCGGGCCAATGGTGAGGTTGGGCACGTAGTGGCCGTCCATGACGTCGACGTGGATCCAGTCGGCGCCACCGGACTCGACGACATCGATCGCCTCGGCCAGACGCGTGAAGTCTGCCGACAGGATCGACGGAGCGATGAGGATCTCCCGGTTCACGCCCACTCCCCTTCTCGCAACCCTTGGAGGCCGCGACCTACTCGCAGTCGGCCAGGCCCAGCCCGTGCAGCTCGTCTCGGGCACCGCGGCTCATGAGCCACTCGCCCATCGTCTTGGGGCTCGCGCCCTCGTACAGCACGCTTCGCACGGCGTGGGTGATCGGTAGGTCGAGGCCCTCGCGCTCGGCGAGCTCGGCGACGGTCACGCAGGCCACGGCGCCCTCGGCGACCATGTGCGTCTCGGCGGTGAAGTCCTCGAGCGTCTTGCCGTTTGCGACCATCTCGCCCAGCTTGCGGTTGCGCGAGTGGCGGCTCGTGCACGTGACGACCAGGTCGCCCATGCCGGCCAGGCCCATGTAGGTGAGCGGGTTGGCGCCCAGGCAGCGGCCCAGTCGGGTCATCTCGGCCAGGCCGCGTGTCATGAGCGTGGCCTTGGTGTTGTCGCCGTAGCCGAGCCCGTCGCACATGCCCGCGGCGATCGCCACGACGTTCTTGCTCGCGCCCGCGAGCTCGACGCCGGTGACGTCGGGGTTGGTGTAGACGCGGAAGAACGGCGTCATGAAGGCGTCTTGGAACAGCTCGCCCACGCGCTCGTCGTAGGCCGCCACGACGGTGGCCGACGGCACGCCGCGGCTGACCTCCTCGGCGTGGTTGGGGCCCGAGAGCCCGGCCAGACGGCTGCGGTTGCCCAGCACGTCTTCGAGCACCTCGGTCATGAGCAGGTTTGTGGTGCCCTCGACGCCCTTGGACAGAATCACGACCGGCACGTCTTTGCCCAGCGCGGGCGCCATCGCCTCGGCGGTGGAACGCACGCCGATGCTGGGGGTGACCATCACGACGGCCTCGACATCGTCGACGGCGCGCTCGATGTCGGGGGTGGCCCAGACGGAAGCGGGAAGCTCGACGTCGGGCAGGTAGAGCGGGTTGCGGTGCTCGGCGTTGACCCCCTCGGCGATCTCGACCTCGCGAGACCACCAGGAGACCTCATGGCCCTTGCCGCCGAGCAGCCAGGCCACCGCGGTGCCCCACGAGCCGGCTCCGATGACGGCTATTCGCATCAGCTGACGTCCTTACCCTTGGTCGCGGACCCTTTTCGGCTCCACGATATCCTATTCTCCTCGCCACGAACGATGCGCACCATGTTCGACCGGTGGCGCCACAACACGAGCACGGCAAGCACCGTCACGACCACCTGGACCGGCGTGTCGTCGGGGTAGAGCCAGAAGACGAGCGGCGGGTAGATCACCGCGATGATGATCGAGCCCAGCGACACCATGCGGCTCACACTCACCACGCCGATGAAGATCAGCAGCTCGAGCAGCGCGGCCAGCGGTGTGAGCACGAACAGCGCGCCCGCCGAGGTGGCCACGCCCTTGCCGCCCTTGAAGCCGATGTAGGGCGAGTAGCTGTGCCCCATCACCGCGGCCAACATCGCCGAGACACCCGCCCAGCCGTGCGCGACCGGGTACATGGCCTCAGGCACGAGCAGCCAGGCCACGACCACGGCGACGGCACCCTTGGCGGCGTCGAGCAGCAGCGTCGCGGCCCCGGCCCGTGCGCCGAGCGCACGAAAGACGTTGGTCGCGCCGAGATTGCCCGACCCGACGGTACGCGGGTCGATGCCGTAGAAGCGCTTGCCAACGATGAGGGCCCAGGGGATGGCGCCGATGAAGTAGGCCGCGACCAGCGCGGCCACGATGCGAAGCGTGAGAAGTGCGTCCACGCTACTCCTTCTTGCGGAACTTCAGGACGATGGGCGTACCCGAGAAGTCGAAGCGCTCGCGCATACGGTTCTCGACGTAGCGCTCGAAGTTGTCGTCGACAAGCGACGGGTGATTGGCGAAGAAGGTGAAGCCGGGAGGCGCGTGACGGGTCTGCGTCACGTAGTGCAGCTTGAGCGTCTTGCCGTGCTTCGAGACCGTGTGGCCGAACTCGCGCATCTCGGTGAGCAGCTTGTTGAGCTGGCTCGTGGAGATCTCGGTCGTGTAGTTCGCGTAGACCGCGTCGATGGCGTCGAGGATCTTGTGCGTGTTCTTGCCGGTCAGCGCGCTGATGCGAAGCAGCGGGGCGTAGCCCACGAAGCCCAGACGCTCCGAGACGCGGTCGAGCAGCGACTCGCGCACGTACTCGTCCTCGTTCATGAGGTCCCACTTGTTGAGCAGCACGATCATGGCGCAGCCACGCTCGGCGGCGAAGCGCGCCACGCGCTGGTCCTGGTCGGTCAAGCCGATCGAGGAGTCGATGACTAGCAGCGCGACGTGCGCACGGTCGATCGCGCGCATCGCACGCACGAAGCCGTAGTACTCGACGTCCTCGTCGATGAGGCCCTTGCGGCGGATACCGGCGGTGTCGACGAGCCGGTAGCGCTGGCCGTCGCGCTCGATGCTGGTGTCGATGGCGTCGCGCGTGGTACCGGCGACCTCCGAGACGATCGAGCGCTCGACGCCGGCGAGCTTGTTGAGCAGCGAGCTCTTGCCGGCGTTGGGGCGGCCGATGATGGCGACATCGATGGTGCCCTCGTCGAGCTCGGGCTCGGACTCCGGCAGCACCTTCACGATCTCGTCGAGCAGGTCACCGGTGCCGTTGCCGTGCGTGGAGCTGACGGGGTACGGCTCCCCCAGTCCCAGCGAGTAGAACTCGTAGGTCTCCTCGAGCGAACCCGGGTTGTCGACCTTGTTCACGACGAGGAAGACCGGCTTGCCGTGGCGCTTCAGGATGCGAGCGACCTCGTCGTCGTCAGGCGCCATGCCTGACTTGCCGTCGACGAGGAAGACGATCGCGTCGGCCTCCTCGGCGGCCATGAGGGCCTGGGTGCGGATCGAGGACTGGAACTCGTCGATGCCACCGGCTTCGATACCGCCGGTGTCGATGAGCAGGAAGTCCACGCCGTTCCAGTCAGCACGGTGGTAGCTGCGGTCGCGCGTGACACCGCGCGCCTCGTGCACGATGGCGTCGGACACACGTGTTATGCGGTTGACGAAGGTCGACTTGCCCACGTTGGGGCGGCCGACGACTGCGACGATGGGAAGCGGCATGACCGCGTCACTCCTTACCTGTTCGGTGGCGCGGCGGCAACGGCAATCAGGCCGTCCGCCAGTCCCGCGGCGGTAGAGGATACCACGCGCAGGTCCGCGCCGCTGTCCGACACGAGACGCTCGAAGTCGTAGTCGTCGAGAGTCAGGCCGTCGTCGTTGAACACGACGTCGGGGATGAGATAGGCGGTCGGAGCGCCGTGACGCTCCCGGTCCGATGCGATCGCGGGGACGAGGTCCGATGCGGTCAGCAGGCCGGTCACGCTCACGTTGCCGCCGAAGAAGCGGTTGGGCACCACCAGCAGCCGAGCGCGTCCTGCGGCCTCGCAGGCGTTGAGCGCACCGGCGAGCGTGGTCGCGGCCATGACCCCGGTGACGATGGTGACGGCCTCGCTCTCGGCCGGGATCGAGCGCACGGCTCGGTCGAGCTCGGATTTCATCTCCATCGCCTCGTCGACGAACCGTCGCACCATGCCGATGCCGTTCTCGATCTGCGGGAAGTCGTCGTACCACTCGGCGGTGGGGATCGGGGCGCGGGCGTTGAGGTAGAACTCGTCGGCGAGCTGGACCCAGGCCACGCCGTCGCGCTCCTTCATGGCGAACTGCCAGCGCTGGACCTGCTGGATGACGGTGGCCGCGGCGATCGGGTCGGTGAAGCTCGCTTCGATGGAGCTCTGGTGGCGGGTGAAACCGACCGGCACCACGCCCACGGAGACGATGCCCTCGCGCTCGGCAAGCCACGTGAGCGTCGCGTCGAGCTCGGCGCCGTCGTTGACGCCCGGGACCAGCACGATCTGCGCATGCAGGTCGATGCCGGCGTCGAGCAGCTGGTCGATGCGCTCGAGCGCGCGGTCCTCGCGGGCGCACACGAGCGACTCGCGCACGGAAGTGCTGACCGCGTGCACGGAGACGTAGAGCGGCGAGAGGTGTTGCTCGGCGATGCGCTCGACGTCGGCGTCGGTGAGGTTGGTCAGGGTGACGAAGTTGCCCTCGAGAAAGCTCAGGCGGTAGTCGTCGTCGCGGACGTAGAGGGTCTTGCGCATGCCGGGCGGCAGCTGGGCCATGAAGCAGAAGCCGCAGCGGTTGCGACAGGTACGCACGCCGTCGAACAGCGCGTCGACGAAGTCGATGCCCCACGGCTCGTCGGGGTCGCGCTCAAGCGTCACCTCGCGGGTCGCACCGTCGGCGCCCACGACTTGCAGCGCGGTGCGCTCCCCGTCCGTGGCCCACTGCCAGTCGAGCACGTCTGCGAGCACGTGCCCGTCGGCCGACACGATGCGCTCGCCAGGTGCGAACCCGGCGCGCTGGGCGGGGCTGCCTGCGTACACCTCGCGGATCAGGCCGCCTGAGACCTCGGCGCTCACTGGATCGCCTCGATGGCCGAGATGACGCCTTCCATCTGCTCCGACGGCGTCGAGGCACCAGCGGTGACGCCGACGCTCTCGGCGCCTTCGAACCACGCGGAGTCGAGCTCGGCGGCGGTCTCGACGTGGTGGGTGCGCGCGTTGACCTCGCGGCAGATCTCGACAAGGCGCGTGGTGTTTCCAGAGTTGTGACCGCCGACGACGACGACCACGTCGACCGACTCGGCGAGCTCGGCGGCAGACATCTGGCGCTTGGCGGTCGCGGCGCAGATCGTGTTGTGCACGCGCAGCTCGTTCGTGCGCGGCAGCAGCGCGTCGACCACCTCGGCCAGGCGCGCCTCGGACTGCGTCGTCTGCACGACGACGCCGACACGGCGCGACGGCAGGCGTGCGGGCAGCTCCTCGGCGGTCTGGACGACGATGGCCTCCCCGCCCGCATGCGCGAGGATGCCCTCGACCTCGGGGTGCTCGGCCTCGCCGACGATGACGACGGTGTAGCCCTCGCGCTTGAGGGTCTCGGCGGCCTCGTGGGCCTTGCTGACGTGCGGACAGGTCGCGTCCACGACGTCCAGACCCTTGTCGCGAGCCGCATCGATGATCGCGGGATCGACGCCGTGGCTGCGGATGACGAGCGTGCCGTCGGCGACCTCGTCGAGACAGCCGGCCACCTCGACGCCTTGCGCCCTCAGCGCGTCGACGGCCTGGGGATTGTGGATGAGTGGGCCGAGCGTGCGTACGCGCGTGCCGCTGCCCGCAGCCTCACTCGCGAGCTTCAGGGCGCGCTCGACGCCGTAACACACACCCGCGTAGCGGGCCACCTCGACACGCATCTCGTCACGCCTTCCGGGCGACGTCACGCATCTGCGCGATGCGCGACATGATCTCGGCGGTCATGGCCGCGACCTTCTCTTTGCGTGTTCCCTCGAAGTCGTCCGGGCACACCGGCTCGCCGAGCACCATCGTGACCGGCACGAACCTGGGGACCTTGGCGCCGGGCGGAAGCGCGTGCTCGGTACCGGCGATGCCCACGGGCACGACCGGCACCCCGGCCCGCAGCGCAAGGAACGCCACGCCGCCGTGCGCCTCACCGAGCTCGTCGGAGTCCGCGTCGCGGTTGCGCGTGCCCTCGGGGAACATGCCGAGCAGCTCACCGCGGCCGAGCAACCCGCTCGCGGTCGAGATCATGTCGCGGTCGGCGGCGCCGCGCTTGACCGGGAACGCCCAGAAGTGGTCGAGCAGGTAGCCGAGCCACTTGGGGCCCCACAGCTCCTCCTTGGCCACGAAGTGCGTCGGGCGCGGCGTCGCGCACCACAGCAGCGCCGGGTCGAGATAGCTCTGGTGGTTACCGGCCAGGATCGCGCCGCCTTCCGGCACGTTCTCCCAACCCTCGAGGCGCAGGCGGTAGGCACGCGTGAGCAGCCGGCCGATGGTGCCGCGCGTCAGGTGCGCGAGGCGCCACGTGGGCGCACCCTCGCCTTCGGACGGCTTTCCGCGCATCTCGGCCGAGCTCACGGGCGGGCCTCTTGCGCGAGGGCGACGATGCGGTCGACGACCTCGTCGATCGTCAGCCCGGTGGTGTCGACGTGGATCGCATCGGCGGCGGGTTCGAGCGGCGAGACCTCACGGGTCGAATCGGCCTCGTCGCGGCGAAGGATCGCCTCGCGCACGCCGGCGGGGTCGACCACGTGCCCGGTCGCGGCCTGCTGCGCGGTGCGGCGACGGGCGCGCTCCTCGGCGGTGGCGGTCAGGTAGATCTTGAGCTCGGCGTCCGGGAAGACGACCGTGCCGATGTCGCGGCCCTCGACGACGATGTCGGAGGACGCGGCGATGGTGCGCTGCTGGGCGACCATCGCGTCGCGCACGAGCGGCATGCGGGCGACGGCCGAGACGGAGTCGTCGACGCGCGGGGTGCGGATGGCGCCGGTCACGTCGTCACCGGCGATGAAGACGCGGCTGGGAAGCGCCGAGCCGTCGTCGTGGCCGAAGGTGACCTGGTCACGCTGGGCGATGCGGGCGACACCGGCCTCGTCGTGGATCGCGATGCCCGAGACGATCGAGCGAAACGCCACCGCGCGATACATCGCACCGGTGTCGAGATAGTGAAAGCCCAGGCGCTCGGCGACGCGCTTGGCCACAGTGGACTTGCCGGACCCCGCGGGGCCGTCGATTGCGATGATCATGAAGGGTCGTTTCCGCTTTCGCGAGTGGGTGGGTTCGACGGCTGCGATTGTACTACTCGGACAGCGAAGCGAGGTCGCTTTCGAACCGCGGCCAGCTCACCGCGACCGCCTCGAAGCGCTCGATGTGCACGGGCGCGTCGGCGACGAGCCCCGCGAGCGCCCACGTCATCGCAAGGCGGTGATCGCCGAGCGAGTCCAGGGTCGCGCCGTGCAACTGCGCCGGGCCATCGACCTCGAGCCAGTCCTGGCCGCTGCGGACCGTGGCGCCGAGCGCGGTGAGCCCCTCGCCGATGGCGGCGAGCCGGTCGCTCTCCTTGACGCGCAGTTCCGCCACGCCCTCGAAGCGCGTGGTGCCTGATGCGCCCGTGGCGAGCAGCGCGAGCACCGGGACCTCGTCGACGAGGCTCGGGACCTCCTCGGCGGTGACGACGGTGCCGCTCAGGCCCGCGTGGTGGCGGATGCGCACGTCGCCGATGGGCTCGGCGCCGAACGCGGGCTTCTCGGCGATGGTGAGATCGGCGCCCATGCGCTCGAGAACGCGCAGGTAGCCGCAGCGCGTGGGGTTGAGCGACACGCCGGTGATGGTGATGTCGGAGCCGGGCACGAGCGCGGCCGCCACGGCGAGAAACGCGGCCGAGGAGGGGTCTCCGGGGACGGCGACGTCGACGGCGGTGGGCACGGCGGGGCCGGTGACCGACGCGGTCGCGGGCCCGCTCACGGCGACCGGCACGCCGAAGGCGGGCAGCAGGCGCTCGGTGTGGTCGCGCGACAGCGTGGGCTCGGTAACGGAGACGGTGCCGTGGGCGCGCAGGCCGGCGAGCAGGATCGCTGTCTTGACCTGCGCGGATGCGACGGGCGAGTCGTAGTGGATGGGCGCGAGGGAATCGGTGCCGGTCACGGTCACGGGCAGCGTGCCCGCATCGGTGGTGGCAAACGACGCGCCCATCGTGCCGAGCGGACCGGTCACGCGGCGCATAGGGCGACGCGACAGCGACTCGTCGCCGGTCAGCGTGACGGTGACGGGCCAGCCGGCGAGCACGCCCATGAGCAGGCGCGCGGTGGTGCCGGAGTTGCCGCAGTCGATGGGGCCGGCCGGCTGCGAGGGGCCTGTGGCTCCCCAGCCGGTAACGGTGCCTTCGAGCGCGCCGGTCGCGTCCTCGGCCAGGGTGACGGACGCCCCGAGCGCGGTGACGGCGCCGACCGTGGCGCGCACATCCTCGGAGTCGAGGACGCCGGTGACGCAGGAGGTGCCCTCGGCGAGCGCGGCGAACAGCACCGCGCGGTGCGACAGCGACTTGTCGCCGGGAACCGCTAGCGTGCCGCGCAGCGGAGCGGATCCGGGGCCGAAGCTGGCGAGCGTCACGCTACTCCCCCGCGTCCTCGGCGGCGGCCACGTCGAGCGGCTCGAAGCGAGGCTCGTAGCCCAGATCGAGCAGGTCGCGCTCGAGTGCGGCGTAATCGCCGTCGTCGGTCAGCACGACGACGAGCAGCGCGCGGTCCTCGGTCTCGTGGTCGATGTCGATGCCCTCGATGTTGCAGCCGGCGCGCGAGACGGCGCCCGTGACCTCGGCGACGACGCCGGGGCGGTCGACCATCGGGACCTTGAGCTCGGTGAGCCGGGCGGTCGACGGGACCCACTGTGCGGGCAGCCCACGGCGCACGTCGGCCGCCGAGGCGAGCCAGCCCCGGATCGCTTCTGCGTCACCCGCGCGTACCATCGCCTCGAACTCGCCGAGCGTCAGGCGCAGCTCGCGCAGTCCGTCGGCCAGCGCCTCGGAGTTGTCGAGGCAGATGCCGGTCCATAGGTCCGGAGAGCCGGCCGCAATGCGTGTGGTGTCCTTGAAGCCGCCGGCGGCCAAGCGCAGCAACTCGCCGCTCTCGCCGGCGTGAGCTCCCGCCACATCGCACAGCGCGGCGGCCGCGACGTGCGGCACGTGGCTGACGATTGCGACCGCCTCGTCGTGGTCCTTGGGCTCGACGGCGACGACGCGAGCGCCCAGCGCGGTCACGAGCGAATGCAGGCGCGTGAAGGCATCGGGGTCGGTCTCGCCGGCGGGCGTGAGGATCCAGTAGGCGCCGTCGAACAGCTCGGCGCGCGCGGCACCCACGCCGCTGCGCTCGGAACCGGCCATGGGATGCCCGCCGACGAAGCGCGCGGCGCTCCCCAGGTGCTTGCGGGCGGCACGCATGACGCCGGCCTTGGTGGAGGCGACGTCGGTCACGATGCCATCGAAGCCGCGCTCGCCGAGCACCGCGAGCCAGTCGGCCGCGAAGCGCGCCGGGGTCGCGACGACCACAAGGTCGGCACCGCCTTGCGAGAGCCACGCGTGGGCCTCGGGTGCGTCCGGAAGCGCGGCCTCATCGACCACGCCGAGCGCAACCGCCTCAGTGACGGTCGCTGCATCGGTATCGATGCCCATGACGATGGGAGCCGGATCGAGCGTCTTGCACGCGGCCGCGAACGACCCGCCGATCAACCCGACGCCGATGATGCAGACCTTCTCGAACCCGCCAGCCGGCTGCATGGTGACCTAGAGCCCCCCTTGGGCGGCGATCGCCTCGAAGGCCGCGATCGTGGCGTCGGTGTCTTCCGGGGTGCCGACGCCGACGCGCAGCGCCGGGGCGGTCCCGAAGTCGCGGACGATGACCCCGTGCGAGAGCAGCGCCTCGAAGACCTCGCGGGGCTTCTCGGCGTGGATGTAGACGAAGTTGGCCTGCGACGGGAACCACGTGATGCCGAGGCGTGTGAAGGCCTCGTAGAGGCGCTCGCGCTGCTCGGCGTTGAGGGTTGCTCGGCGGGCGATCTCGTCGGTGGCGCCGAGCGAGTAGTACGCGGCGACCTGGGCCACGGTGTTGACGTTGAAGGGCTCGCGGACCTTGTTGGCGGCCTCGACGAGCTTCTCGGGCATGACCGCGTAGCCCACGCGCAGGCCTGCGAGCGAGTAGATCTTCGAGAAGGTGCGCAGTACGACGAGCGGGCGCGTGCCGTCGAAGGCCTCGAGGCCGTTGGGGTAGTCGGGGTCGGTCACGTACTCGAAGTAGGCCTCGTCGACGACGACGAGCACGTGGTCGGGTACGCGGGCCAGGAAGTCGGCGAAGGCGGCCTTGCCGTAGATCGTGCCGGTGGGGTTGTTGGGGTTGCACAGAAAGACGATCTTGGTGCGCTCGGTGATGGCGGCAAGCATCGCCTCGAGGTCGTGGGTCTCGCCGTCGGCGAGCGGTACGCGCACCGCCGTGGCGCCCGTGAGCTGGGCGACCATGGGGTAGACCACGAAGCTCGGCCACGCGAAGACGACCTCGTCGCCGTGCGACAGGATCGCCTGGCCGATGATGCGCAGCAGCTCGTTGCTGCCGTTGCCGACGACCACGTGACGCTCATCGACGCCGAGGTGGTCGGCCAGGGCACGCTTGAGCGCTCGGGTGCCGCCGTCGGGGTAGATGTTGAGGCGCGGCAGGACGGCTTCCATGGCCGCGAGAGCCTCGGGCACGGGCCCGAAGGGGTTCTCGTTGCTCGACAGCTTGTGCACGGTGCCGCCGCCGATGCGCTCGCGGACCTCACTCGCGCGCAGTCCGGGCGCGTACGGAACCATCGGTGCGAGCTCTTCTCGGATGAGTGCGTCCCAGTCCACGTCCGTCCCCTTGCCCTCGTCGCAAACGGTGCCACACGCGCGGTGCGGCGTTTGTGTCCGCCGATTGTCGCACAAGCACGCGCGAGCGGGCCGCGATCGGGCGAACCGGCCGAGCAGGGCGCGCAGCCTCAGCCGACCCGGTACTCCTCGAGCATGCCGTGGCCGTCGACGATCCGCACGTGGGCGAGCTGCGCGTTGTGGATGTGAAAGGCCCAGATGTCGGTCGACGACAGGCCGAGAAGATGCACGAGCGATGCGCGGAAGACGCCACCGTGGGTCACGATGGCGTGGCGGCCGCCGGCAGCGACGATCTCGTCGCAGAAGGCGGCGCTGCGGCGCTCGATCGAGCCGCGGCTCTCCCCTCCCGGCGCGACGGGGTCTTCCAGGCTGCGGTAGTTGAAGGTCAGGCCCGCCTCGGCGATCTCCTCGTAGGTCATGCCCTCGGCCATGCCGAAGTCGAGCTCGACGAGGCGCTCGTCGATCGCGAGGTCGGTGTCGGCGAGCTGGGCGGCGCGCTTGGCCACGCGCAGCGCTCGCTCAAGCGGGCTCGACCACACGGCATCCGGGGCGAACCGCGAGATGCGGCGCGGCAGCCGCGCGGATTGACGGCGCCCCACGGCGGTGTAGGCCGAGTGCCCGCGCCCGACGAACCGGCCCGTCACGTTGGCGTGGGTCTCAGGGTGGCGCACCAGAAGGATCGAGGTCTCCATGTGAGAGGTTGTTCCCTCAGGACCTATGCGTAGAACGGCAGCACCAGCGCGACCGCGCACGCAAGCAGCACGACCGTCTCGGTCACGAGCACCGACGCTCCCATCACGTCGCCGTTGACCCCGCCGATGCGCCCGGCGATCAGGTGCGGCGCCACGAGCGCGGCCCCGATGCCCGTCACCGCGAGCAGCGCTGCGAGCAGCAACGACAGCTGCGCCGCCGCGAAGAGCAGCCCGCCGAGAAGCACCGCGGTCAGCGCGAGCCCCACACCCGAGGGCCGTCCCATCACCGACGCGCCAAGCCCTCCGAGCCCGAGCGGGCGTCCCAGCCACGCAGCGCAACTGGCCGCGAGCCGCCCGAACACCGGGACGAGCCCCACGACCGCCAGCGCCTGGGGCCACGCCTCGAGCACGGCGCCCAGCGCCAGCGTCTGCAGCGCGAAGACCCCGACGATCGTCAGCACGCCGAACGCGCCGGTCGTCGAGTCCTTCATCGCCTCGAGCCGGCGCTCCGGACGCGCTCCGAGACCGTCGGCGACATCGGCCAGCCCGTCCCAGTGCAGCCCGCGCGACAGCAGAGCCCATCCCAAGACGATGACCGCGGCCACGAGCGTGGGCTGAAGGAAGACGCCCGCGGCTGGCAGCGCCGCCACCCCCACGCCGAGAAGCCCGAACACTGCGCCCACGAGCACGAAGTAGTCGGCCGCATGCCCGCGCTCGCCCTCAGCGGGCAGCTTGGCGCGCACCGGCACGACGGTGAGCAGCGAGAACGCCAGCCGGATGTCGTCGACGGGTGAGCGCACGGGGCGGTCCTACTCGGCTTCCGAGACGCCGGCTTCGGCGAACGTCGCCATGCCGGACATCATGTGGCAGGCGGCGTCCAGGATCGCGAACGACAGCGCGGCGCCGGTACCCTCGCCCAGGCGCATGTCGAGCTCCAGCACCGGCTCGAGCCCAAGGGCGCCGAGCACGACGGCGTGGCCGGGCTCGACCGACAGGTGGCTCGGGAAGACGTAGTCAGCAGCGGCCGGGCACATCCGAACCGCGGCCAGCGTGGCAGCGCCGGAGATGAAGCCGTCGGACACCACGCACACGCCGCTCTCGGCCGCGCCGATCACGACGCCGGCGAGCGCGGCGATCTCGAGCCCGCCGACAGCAGCCAGCACGCCGAGCGCGTCTGCCGAGGCGGTGTCGTTGACCTGCAGCGCACGCGCGACGACCTCGGCCTTGAGCATCACGCCCGCATCGTCGAGCCCGGTGCCACGGCCCACGACGTCGGACGGAGCGGTGCCGGTGTAGGCCGAGGTCAGAGCTGAAGCGGCAGTGGTGTTGCCGATGCCCATCTCGCCGGTGCCGAGCAGCGTGCAGCCGTTCTCGGCGAGCGAGCGGGCGGTCTCGATGCCCACGAGCACGGCCTGGGCGGCCTGCTCGCGGCTCATCGCGGGGCCCACAGCCATGTTGGCGGTGCCGAGTGCGACTTTGCGGTGCGCGACGCCCTCGAGGTGCGAGATGTCGCGAGCCACGCCGACGTCGGTGACGACTACCTGGGCACCGACACTCTCGGCGATCTGGTTGATCGCGGCGCCGCCGACGGTGAAGTTCGCGACCATCTGCCACGTGACGTCTTGCGGGTAGGCCGCCACACCCTCGGCGACGACGCCGTGGTCACCGGCCATGATGCAGACAGCCTTGTTCGCGACGGTCGGGCGGTCGGTGCCCTGGACACGCGCGACGCGTGCGGCGAGCTCCTCGAGGCGGCCCAGCGAGCGCGGCGGCTTGGTCAGGGAGTCCAACCGGTCCCAGGCGGCCTTCTCGGCGGCCGGATCGGTGGGCGTGACGGCCGAGATGACCGCGCTGAGCTGCTGTTCGAAGTCGGTCGTGTGCTCGCTCACGTGTCGGAAGTCCCCTCGTGTCGTAGGTTGTGCCGCACAGGCGCGGCGCTTGTCAGTCGTGTGGCCAGGTGGCCGTCTGCGGCAGCGAGCCCAGGTCGACCAGCCGGCCGCAGACGCACAAGTATGCCGCATCGGCGATGCGTGCGACGCGCCGATTCGCAAGTCCCAGCACGTCTCGGAAGAGCCGCTCGCTCGCCCACCCGGGCACGAGCCCGCTGCCGACCTCGTTGGTCACCACGATCAGGTCGTGGCCGCTGCCCAGCAGCTCGTCGATCGCCGCCGAGAACCCCTCGGTCACGGAAGCGTCGAGCCCCTCGGGTAGCACGTGCGGGTCGGCGTCGGCCAGCGTGTCGCCACAGCACGCGTAGGCCTGCTCCATTACCAGCCCGAGCATCGTCCCGAGGCAGTCGAGCAGCACCACGCGGCCCGGCTCGATGCGAGAGAGCCAATCCGGGTCGTTGGCGGCCTCGATGGTCTGCCAACCTGCGGGGCGCTCGGCGCGGTGCCGGGCGACGCGTGCCGAGAACTCGGGGTCGGCGTCATCGTCGCGCCCGAACACGACGACCGCGACCTCGCGCCCGTCGAGCGCCACGCGTGCCGCAAGCTCCTGTGCCGCCGCGCTCTTGCCGCTCCTGGCGCCGCCGGTGATCAGCACGACCGTCACGAGCGCTCACTCCCCTCGTCGAGTCCCGCAGCGCGCCTGAGCGCCGCGACCTCGGCCGCGTCGAGCTCACGCCAGCTGCCGCGCTCGAGCCCTCCCAGCAGCACCGGGCCGAACGAGACGCGCTCGAGCTCGATGACCGGATGCGAGAGCGCCGAGAACATCCGGCGCACCTGACGCTTACGGCCTTCTCGGATGGTGATCTCGACCACGCTGGATCCGCCCAGACGCTCGAGGGTCCGCGCCTCTGCCGGCGCTGTGAGCCCATCGTCGAGCTCGATGCCGTCGCGCAGGCGCTGCATGTCACACACGTCGGGAGAGCCATCGGTGACCACCCGGTAGGTCTTGGGGACCTTCCAGCGCGGATGCAGCAGGCGGTGACCCAGCTCGCCGTCGGTGGTGAACAGCAGTAGGCCGGTCGTATCGGCGTCGAGGCGGCCCACCGGGAAGAGCCCGGGGTTCTCGGCGGCGGGCACGAGCGTGGCCACGGTGGGACGCCCCTGCGGGTCGCTCATGGTGGTGACGACGCCGGTGGGCTTGTTGAGCGCGAGGTAGACGGGGCCGGCCGCGAGCTGTACAACGCGGCCGTCGACGGTCACGGTGTCGGTCGCGGGATCGACCTTGGCGCCCAGCGAGGTAACGACCTCACCGTTGACCGAGACGCGCCCGGCGGTCATGAGGTCCTCACTGCCACGCCGAGACGCCACGCCCGCGCGGGCGAGGAACTTCTGCACCCGCATGGGGACGATGCGCTCGTCCATGGGCCGCCTCAGTCCACCTCGGCGATGTCGTCATCCACGAGCAGCTCCTCGTCGGCGTCGTCGACCTCGACGGGCATGCTCGGCCCCTCAGTCGCCGACAGACGGTCGCGGATCGCGCGCTCGGTCATCGAGTCGGGCGCGAACTCGTCGAGCGGAGGCAGCTCGGCGATGTCTTTGAGCCCGAACTTCTCGAGGAAGGTGCGGGTGGTGCCGTACAGGATGGCGTTGCCCTGGTTGCGGTCGCGGCCGACCTCGCGCACGAGGCCCTTCTCGATGAGCGACGAGACAACGCCCTCGGAGTTCACGCCACGCACGGCGTTGACCCCTGCGCGCGTGACGGGCTGGTGGTACGCGATGACCGCAAGCGCCTCGAGAGCGGCCTGCGACAGGCGCCGCGTGTCCCACGACAGCACGTACTCCTCGATGACGTCGTGGTGCGCCGGGTGCGAGTAGAGCCGCCATCCGCCGGCCACCTCGCGCAGCTGGAAGCCGCGCTCCGTCTCGCGGTACTCCTGCGCAAGCGACGCCAGCACCGTCTCGACCTCGCCGGCGCCGATGTCGAGCACCTTGGCCAGGCGCGCGGCGCTCACCGGCTCGTCGCTCACGAACAGCAGCGCCTCGACGGCGCCGCGGTGCACCGAAACCTCACTCATAGTCGTCGAACTCCTCTGCTGAGACGCCGCGCTCGGCGGCCTCGGCCTCACTCAGGGCCGTGATGACGATGTCGCCGAAGATCTGCTCCTGCACGAGATCCACGAGCCCACGCTTGTACAGCTCGAGGACGGCCAGGAACGTGACCACGACCACCTCGGGATTGACTTCTTCGCCCACCAGCTCCGAGAAGCGCAGGCGCTTTCCGGGCTTGAGGCGGCGCTTGATGCCTTCCGCGTGCATCTCGAGCGAGATGGGCATCGAGGCGACGTGCTCGGCTTCGAGCAAGAACACCTCGCGCTTGTGCTCGAGGTCGGCGCAGATCACCGCGAGGGCGTGCAGCGTCAGCCCCTCGAGGTAGTCGGGCATCAGGCCGAGGAACTCCTGCTCGAGCCCGGCCTGGCGCGGATGCTGGCGCGCCTCGTTCTCCATGCGCTGCGAGAGCTCTGCGGCGGCGTTCTTGAACTGCTTGTAGGACAGCAGGCGTGCGATGAGGATGTCGCGTGCTTCCTCAGGAGAGAGGTCGTCAAGCTCGTCGCCGATGTAGACCTCTGTCTTGGGCAGCAGCGAGGCGGCCTTGATCTCGAGCAGCGTGGCCGCAAGCAGCAGGAACTCGCTCGCGACGTCGAGGTCGAGGTCCTCCATGCGGTCGATATGCTCGAGGTACTGATCGGCGACGTCGGCGATCGAGATCGCGTTGACGTCGAGTTTCTGGCGGCTCACGAGGTGCAGCAACAGGTCGAACGGACCCTCGAAGACGTCTGTCTTGACGGTGTAGCCCACGCGTCTACTCGGCGTCGAGGAAGGACGGGTGGGACTCGTCGACGGTCGCGTCGTGGCTCGCCGGGCCGATGCCGGCCGAGCGCTCGGTGCGCGGATCGAGACCGATCAGCTCGCGGCATGTCGCAACCACACCGCTCGTGATCGGCTTGGCCTTGGCGGCGCCGCCGGCCAGCACCTCCGCGGCGAACCCGGGCGTGGCCTCGAGCTCGGCGCGGCGCCCCTGGAACGGCGCGAGGTAGGCGACGAGGTCGTCGGCGAGCTTGCGCTTGTGAGCGACGCAGCCGCACTCGGCCACGCGGCAGCAGCGGTCCCACTCGGCGATCTCCTCGGCGGGAGCGATGAGCTTGTGGACCTGGTGCAGCGGGCAGATATCCGGGTCGCCGGGGTCGGTCTTGAGCTTGCGAGCGGGGTCGGTCATGAAGCTCATGACCTTGGCGCGCAGCTCGTCTTCAGGATCCGAGATGAAGATCGAGTTGCCGTAGCTCTTCGACATCTTTCGGCCGTCGGTGCCGGGCACGCGCGCGCCCTCGGTGGCGATGATGGCCTGCGGCTCGACGAGGAATGAGCCGTACGTGTTGTTGAAGCGGCGAACGATCTCGCGCGTGAGCTCGAGGTGAGGCAGCTGGTCCTCTCCCACAGGCACGGCGTCAGCGAGCACGATCGCGATGTCTGCCGCCTGCAGCGCCGGGTAGAGGAAGAAGCCGACGTTGCCGAGGTCCTTCGTGGTGACCTGGGCGCGCTGCTCCTTGTAGCTGGGCGTACGCTCGAGCCACGGCATCGGCAGCACCATGCTGAAGTACAGCATCAGCTCAGCGACCTCGGGGACGTCGGACTGGCGGTAGATCGTGCAGACCTCGGGATCGAGACCAGCGGCGCACCAGTCCAGCACCATCTCCTCGGTGAACCGTCCCACACCAGACGGGTCGGCCCAGTCGCTCGTGAGCGCGTGGAAGTCGGCGATGAAGTAGTAGGCGTCGTAGTCGTGCTGCATCTGCAGCATGTTCTGCAGGTTGCCGAACCAGTGGCCCAGGTGGAGCTTGCCCGTGGGCCGATAGCCGGTGAGCGTGCGCTTCTTGGTCACGCGAAGGTCCCCTCGTCGTGCGCTGTCACAGTGCGCCTGATTGTAGCGCAGGCAGGCGCTCGGTTGGGGGCCCGAAAGCCTACGGCAGCAGCAGCTCCATCAGCGGCGCCACCGTGTAGTCGAAGTAGACGCCGAGCGGGCTGAACCCCGTGACCTCGGGGACGAGCCACAGCAGCACCAGCAGGATGGCGAACGAGTAGCGCTGCAGGTTGTACCAACCGCGCAGCGCCGAGTCCGGCAAGAACAGCGGAACGATGCTCGAACCGTCCAGCGGCGGCAGCGGGATCAGGTTGAAGAACATGAGCACGAGATTGGTCTGCGTGAGCATGGCGCCGACGAGGTACACCCAGCCGGCCGCGTCGCCGAGAAACACCGAAAGCGGCAGTGCGCTCCACGCGATCGCGGCCCCCACGAAGGCCAGGACCAGGTTGGCCGAGGGGCCCGCGATGCCCGTGATCAGGTCACCCTTGCGGATGTCGGGAAAGTTGTTGGGGTTGATCGGCACCGGCTTGGCGTAGCCGAAGATCGCGCCCCCGGCGAACGCCATCAGCAACGGCAGCAGCACCGTGCCGAACGGGTCGATGTGCTTGATCGGGTTGAGCGTGAGGCGTCCGGCCATCTTCGCGGTCATGTCACCGAGCCGGTAGGCGGCGTAGGCGTGCATGTACTCGTGGAAGGTGATGGACGGGATCAGCAGGACGAGCCACAAGATCGTCTCGGCGTCGAATCTCACTCAGTGGTGCCCTTCTGTGCGGGTATGAGTCCGGCCTTCTGGGCCAGTCGGCGCAGGTTTTCGAGCTCGTCACGACGTCCCTTGACCCGACCGTCGAGCTTGGCGTCGCGAGCTTGAGCGAGTATAGCCGCAAACTCGCCGCCGGGAGTCGCACCCATCTCGATGAGGTCGGCGCCGTTGACTGACGGCTTGATGTGGGACAGCTCGGTGAGGTAGCGCTCGATGCGCGTGCGCCCGAGCTCCCCGGCCATCGACCACAGCACGACGATCGTCTCGGCGGGCAGCTCTTCGAGCAGGTGCACGAGGCGGCTGTCGCGCAGCTCACGCTCATCGTCGATGACCTCGAGGACGGCGCCCCCGCGCAGTGCAAGCGCACGTGCGGCCTGGGCGATCGCGCGCCCTATGCGCAGATGGCGCAGCCAGCGCTCGGCCGAGGCCTGCGACGCCAGCCCGCACAGTGCGCACACCGCAACTCCCCGCCTAGACGCCGCCTTGCGCATCGCGGGCGCGAGCGCTCCCATCGCCTCAAGCGCGTCACGCAGGCGCGTGGCCGCCGACCCGGGCGCATCCGTCGCCAGCCCGCCGAGAACCCCCAGCGAGTCGAGGCGCTCGAACGCCTCGGCGGCCTGAGGTTCGTCGATGATGTCGTAGAGCTCCTCGCGCAACCGGGCACCGCTGACCTCGTCGAGCAGGCCGAGTGCGACGGCCTCGGTGGCGAGCCGCTCGGTCGAGGAGTCCATCGCGAATCCGTAGCGCGCCTCGAAGCGGGCGGCACGCAAGACCCTCGTCGGGTCGTCGACGAACGACAGCGCGTGTAGCACACGCACCATGCCCGACTTCAGGTCGCCCAGGCCGTCGTAGGGGTCGGCTATCGCGCCGAAGCACGCCGGATCGATGCACGCCGCCATGGCGTTGATGGTGAAGTCCCGCCGGAAGAGGTCTTGCCGAAGCGACGAGCGCTCGACGGTGGGCAGCGCGCCGGGCCGCACGTAGTACTCGGTCCGGGCGCTCGCGACGTCGACGTGGAACTCCTTGGAGAACACGATGACCGCGGTGCCGAAGCGCCGGTGTGCGGTCACCCGCAGCCCCAGCTCATCTCCGACCGCCTGCGCGAACGCCACGCCGTCGCCCTCGACCACGATGTCGACGTCGAGATTCTCGCGCCCGATGATCATGTCGCGCACGAAGCCGCCGACCACATGCGCGCGCTCACCGCGCCGCTGCGCCACCTCGCCGAGTCGGTGCAGCGCCTCGCGCACGTGTGCGGGCAGCAGACGGTCCACGCCCGTCGTGAAGCGCTTGGTCGCTCCCGGGTGCGCCTTTGGCAGCCGCGCGTCGAGGTAGGCGTCGCCGTGCTCGGCTCGCAGCACGTCTTTGCGCGTCACCATCCCCACGACCGCACCCGACTCGATAACTGGCACGCGTCCGATGCCCCGGGTCGCCAGGATGCGCTCGAGCTCACTGAGTAGCGTCTCGGGGCTCGCGGTCACGACGTCTCGGGCCATGAAGCCGGTGACCGGCGCGTGCGCGAGCTTGTGGCGCGTGGCCTTGTCGACGTCTTTGCGGGTCACGAGACCAACGAGCCGCCCGTCCTCGATCACCGGCAGGCCGCCGTGGCCCCAGCGGGCCATGAGCTCGCCGGCGTGCGCCATCGACTGCTCCGGGGTCACCGAGCGGATCGTCGTGCTCATCACGTCGGCGGCACGCAGCGGCGCGCGCACCTGCGCCTCGAGCGCGCCCCGCACGAGTTCGAGCGCCTCGGGGATCGTCTTGTCGCGATACCCCGCCGAGGCCGCCTGCGGGTGTCCCCCGCCGCCGATGCGCGCCAGCGCGGCACCGACGTCGACCTCGGCAAGGCGCGATCTTGCGACCACGAGCAGCCGCTCGGGCATGCTCACCACCGCCACGGCGACCCGGTAACCCATGTCCTCGACGACGTAGTGGGTCAGCACGCTCGCCGAGTCGACGTACGTCTCGGCCACGGCCGTGCCCACCGCGACCTGCTGGCCGTTGACGTCCCAGACCTCGAGCGAATCCGTCAGCTGGCCGAGAAGATCGCGCTGCGCCTCGTCGAGCGTGCGGCTCAGGAACTGGTTGAGCACCTCCATGTCGGCGCCTTGCGCCATCAGGTAGGCGGCGGCGTCAGCGTCGTAGGCCGTCGCGCTCGGGTAGACGAGCGAGCCGGTGTCCTCGTGCACGCCCAGCAGCATCACCGAGGCCTCGAGCGGCGTGAGCTCGATACCGCGGCGCTTGATCTCGTGAACCAGGATCGAGGTGGTGGCGCCGACATCCATCGAACGGTCGTCCGCCCCCTCGATGTCACCTTCCTGCGGCGGATGGTGGTCGTAGACGATCACCTCGATGCCGGCTCTCCTGACGATCGGGCCAAGCTCGCCGATACGGTCGGGGTCGCGCGTGTCCACCATCACGACCGAGTCGATCGCGTCCAGGTCGAGCCGCCTCAGCTCCACGAAATCGAGGAACTCCTCGTGCAGGTTGTGAAACGCCCGCACGTTGGCGTTCTGACTGCCGAGAAACACGCCCTTGGCGCCCTCGAACAACTTGGTCGCAGCGACCGTGGCCGCGTAGGCATCGAAATCCGGGTTGGCGTGGCCGACTACGATGCGCATCACGCACGCACCCGCCTACAGCTCGTGGAACAGAGGCGGGGGCTCGACGGGATGCTCGCTGAAGCGCACGGCTTCGCGCAGGCGTTCCTCGGCGGCGTCGAGCAGCGACTCTTCGGCAGAGTGCAGCGTCGCGATCTCGTCGCCCGCGGCCACCCGGTCGCCCACACGGACCGCGAGCACGATGCCCGCGCCCGGATCGATGATGTCGTCGAGCGTCTGCCGCCCGGCTCCTGTGAGCATCGCCGCGCGGCCGACTCCCGCCGCGTCGAAGCCGGCCACGTAGCCGTCGGCACTCGCACGGACGACGCGTGTGAACGGCGAGGACGGCAACCTCGAGGGGTCGTCGACCACGCCGGCGTCGCCGCCCTGTGCCGCGACCCACTCGCGCATCTTGGCGAGCGCCTCACCCGACTCGATCGCGTGCAACACCCGAACGCGTGCGCCGTCCAGGTCTTCCTCGACACCCGCCATGGTGAACAGCCGAGCCGCCGAGGCAACCGAGACCTCCGTGAGCGCGTCAGAGCTCGACTCGCCGCTGAGCACGCGGATCGCCTCGGCGACCTCGAGCGCGTTGCCGATGCTCATCCCGAGCGGCTGGTCCATGTCGGTGAGCTCGACGTGCACCGTACGCCCGAGCGCCGCACCCACGCGCACGAGCTCAGAGGCCAAGTGCCGCGCCTCGTCGAGCGTCTTCATGAACGCGCCGGAGCCCACTTTGACGTCGAGCAGTATGGCCTCAGCGCCGCCGGCGACCTTCTTGGAGATGATGGAGCCGACGATCAGCGGAATCGAGGGAACCGTGGCCGTCACGTCGCGCAGGGCGTACATCTTCTTGTCGGCCGGGTCGATGTCGGGTGTTTGCGCGATGACCGCGATGCCGATCTCGCGCACTTGCTCGATGAAGCGCTCGGCGGACAACTCGACCTCGAAGCCCGGAATCGACTCGAGCTTGTCGAGCGTGCCGCCGGTGTGCCCCAGTCCCCGTCCGCTCATCTTGGCGACCGGGACCCCACAAGCAGCGACGATCGGAGCGATGACGAGTGTGGCGGTATCGGCCACACCGCCGGTGGAGTGCTTGTCGACCTTCACGCCGGGGATCGAGCTCAGGTCCACGACGCGGCCCGAGCGCACCATCGCGTCGGTCAGCCACACGGTCTCGTCGGCGGACAGGCCGTTGAGGTAGGCGGCCATGAGCCACGCGCTCATCTGGTAGTCGGGGATATCGCCCGCGGCGAATCCCAGCACGAGCGCGTCGATCTGCGCGCGCGTGTGCTCGAAGCCGTCGCGCTTGCGTTCGAGCAGCTCCTCGACGGTCAGAGCGCTCATGCCCCGCGCACCTGAGCCAGGAAGCTCTGGCCGCGCCCGCACGCCCCGGACAGCCCGTAGAAGTCCAGGACCGTCTCCCCTATGTCCGAGAAGGTCGAGCGGATCCCAAGGTCGACGCCGCCCTCGACACCCTTCACGCACGCGATCAGAGGCGTGTACTCGCGGGAGTGGTCGGTCGAGTCTGTCGTGGGATCGCAGCCGTGATCGGCGGTCAGGATGAACAGGTCGCCGTCGATCATGGCGTCGAGCAGCTCGGGGATGCGGGCGTCGACGGCCTCGAGGCCGCGCGCGTAGCCCTCGACGTCGTTACGGTGGCCCCAGATCATGTCGAAGTCGACGAGGTTGGCGAAAACGAACCCGTTGTCGGCCTCGTCTTTCACCCGTGCCAGCAGGTTGTCGAAGCCGTGCATGTTGTTCTCGGAGTGTGGCGACTCGCAGATGCCGCGCCACGCGAAGATCTCGCCGATCTTGCCGATGCCGTAGCTCTTGATGCCGGCGTCGAGCAGCCGGTCGAGCACCGTGGGCTCCGGCGGCTCGAGCGCGAAGTCGCGGCGGCGGTGGGTGCGCTGGTAGACGCCGGTGACCGGGCCGATGAACGGCCGCGCGATGATCCGCCCGACGGCGTGTTCGCCGACGCACACCTTGGTGCGCGCGATCTCGCACAGCCGGTACAGCTCATCGATGGGCACGATGCCCTCGTGCGCGGCGACCTGGAAGACGCTGTCGGCGCTCGTGTAGACGATTGGCTTGCCGGTCGCCACGTGCTCGTCGCCGAGGTCCTGGATGATCACGGTGCCGCTGGCCGGATAGTTGCCCAGCCACCCGAGTCCCGTCTCGCGCTCCCACGCGTCCATGACCTCGGGCGGGAAGCCGTTCGGATAGGTGGGAAACGCGCTCGAGAGCTGCATTCCCATCATCTCCCAGTGGCCGGTGGTGGTGTCCTTGCCGGCCGAGGCCTCGGCGTTGCGGCCCCACGACGCACTCGGCGCGTCGACCCGCGGGACGCCGGCGATGTCAGTGATGTTGCCCAGCCCCATCGCGCTGAGGTTGGGCATCGACAGCCCGCCCACCGCGGCCGCGGTGTTGCCCAGCGTGTTGGAGCCCGCGTCCCCGTACTCGGCGGCGTCGGGAAGCGCACCGGCTCCCACGCTGTCGAGTACGAGCACGATCGCGCGCGGCTTTCTCGGCATCTAGACCACCACCCTGTCGATCTCGGCGAGACTGGTGAGACCCGCGGCGACCTTGTCGAGTGCGTCTCGGCGCAGTGGGCGCATCCCCTTGCCCATGGCGGCGTGGCGCAGGTCCTCCGCGGACGCCTCGTGCAGGTACAGCTGCGCGAGGTGCTCGTCGAACTCCATGACCTCGAACACGCCGATACGACCGCGGTAGCCGGTCATGCCGCACTCTTCGCAGCCGGTGGGGCCGTACAGCTCGAGCCCCTCGACCTCATCTGCCGAGAAACCCGCGGCGCGCAAGCGCTCGACGTCGTAGTACACCGTCGATTTACAGTGCGGGCACAGCTTGCGTACGAGGCGCTGGGCGATCGCGCCGATGAGGCCGGACGTGGTGATGTAGGGCGGCACGCCCATGTCAGCCAGTCGAGTGAGCGCCGAGGGCGCGTCGTTGGTGTGGATCGAGGTCAGCACGAGGTGTCCGGTAAGAGCTGAGCGCACGGCTATCTCGGCGGTCTCGGGGTCGCGCACCTCGCCGACCATCACGATGTCGGGATCGGAACGCAGGATGGTGCGTAGGCCCGCTGCGAACGTCAGCCCGATCCGGGCGTTGACCGCGACCTGGGTCACCCCCTCCATCTGGTACTCGATGGGGTCTTCGACCGTGATGACTTTGCGGCCCGGGTCGTTGATGTGCAGGAGAAGCGCGTACAGCGTCGTCGACTTGCCCGAGCCCGTAGGCCCGGAGACCAGCAGCGCGCCGTACGGGCGCGAAAGCATGCGATCGAGCCGCTCGCGGTCGTCCTCTCGGATGCCGAGCTCATCGAGCGTGTGAACAGCGACCTCGCGGTCGAGGATGCGCAGTGTGATCGCCTCGCCCGCCGGCGTGGGCAGCGTCGCGACCCGCAAGTCGAGCGGGCGCCCGTCGACCTTGAGCGCGATGCGGCCGTCTTGTGGGCGGCGGCGCTCGGCGATGTCGAGGTCGGCCATGACCTTGATGCGTGACAGCAGCTCGGCCGTGGTGCGCTTGGGCAGCTTGGCGCCGGGGCGCAACACTCCGTCCACGCGATAACGGACGTGGATACCCTCATCGGTAGGCTCGATGTGCACGTCGCTTGCCTTCTCGAGCACTGCCTCGCGGATGAGCTGGTTGACGAGGCGAACGATCGCAGCGCCGTCCTCCGGGTCGGCGGCTGCAACGGCTTCCTCTTCGGCTTCGTGCGATACGAGTTCGAGTTCGGCCATGGCGTCGCCACCCGCGACGTACTTCTCGATCGCGTACATCACCTGGCTCGCGGCCGCGACCACCGGCTCGACCGACAGCCCGGTCCTCAGTTCGGCCTCGTCGATCGCTTCGACGTCGAGCGGATCGGCCATCGCGAGGGTGAGCACGTCGCCTTCGACCTTGATGGGGATGACCCCGCGGCGCCTCACCATGCCGAGCGGCAACATCAACGCGACCGCTCGGTCGATGTCAGCGCCGGCCAAAGACACGTGCGCCAGACCCTTCTGGTCCGCAAGCGTTGCGGCGATCTGATCCTCGGTCACAAGCAGCTCACGCACGAGGATCTGGCCGATCTTGCCGCCGTCGCGCTGCTGGGTGAGCAGCGCGGAGTCGAGCTGCTCGTCGGTGATCAGCCCGGCGCGCACGATCATCTCGCCGAGACGCTCCCTGGTATAGGCCACGGGGCGACTCCCCTTTCGTGTGGACGGTGTCGGTGCCTTGCGGGAGTTATGCCCGAGAACGCACGATCGACAGCATCCACTCGATGACGAGAAGCGCGACGACGGTGAGCGCGGCATCGGCGTCGAAGGCCCCGCCGTAAGGCGTGGCGATCAGCGCGTCGAAGCCGAACATCTGGCCGAACGGGAAGACGAACGGGTTGGTCAGCGCGATGACGGCCTCGCCCCAGCCCTGGGCCGCGAGCTGCCCGAAGAACATGATGACCATACGCACCGTGAGCGCGATGGCGACCACGATGAGGATGTCCATGATCACGGTGAAGATGGTGCGGACCGGCTTGGACCCAGCCACGATGGCGACCCCTTCCCTCTTTGGATGCGACCAGGGGGCGCGACGACGCGCCTTCGACCTGTGTATCCGATTATGGAGGGACGGAAGCGAGGGTGCCAGTGTCAGGAGGGCACGAACCTCAGCGCAGGGCGTCCGACATGACGCGGTTGATCAGCTTGGCCGCGACGTCGTGTGAGTCCGGCGCGCCGCCCGTGAGCCGCTCGCGGGCCTCAAGCACGCGGTCATCACGTGTCTCCGGCACGGCGCTGAGGACGTCGCGTACCCGATCCATGAGCTCGGGCTCGACTTCGTGCGACGCGTGCTGGGCAGCGGGCGATCCGCTGGACTTGAGGTACTCGGCGGCGAGGCGCGCCTGTTCGTCTGAGATGATCATGTCCTCTTAATCGGCACGTGTGTGGCGGCACTTGACCCGTGCGACTGTGGAGGAGTTGTGTGACTGTGACGCACGCCACAGGGCGCGGAAACGCGCCTCTCGGCGCGAAAGACCCCGAGAAAAGGGGGAGCCCCAAGGCCGGCACCTTGAGGCTCAGGGGTAAGGGGTTGCATTCGCATGCAACTCTTGCGCGCATAGTAGCACCCGAGTGCAGGAAGAATCAAGGAATGGACCCGCCAAAACCGCACTAGTTCAGCAGGAATCCCTGCACCGCGGGAGCGAGTCCGATGATGAGGGGAGCGACTCCGGCGGCGAGCAGCACGAGCGCCGCGATCAAGGGATAGAACGACGCCTCGCGGACGTCCTCCCCCGCACCATCCCGGGCGCCATCCTCGGCGTCATCTCCTCCGAAGTACAGCGATGACAGCACGGATCCGTAGTAGGCAAGCGAGACGACCGAACCCGCGATCGCGACGAACGCCAGCGCGCCGTAGAACCAGGCCAGACTCGTCATCTGCGCGCCCGCCGCGTCGCGCGCCGAGTAGATCACCGCGCCGATCGACTGGAACTTGCCCCAGAAGCCCGCAAGCGGCGGCAGGCCGGCAAGCGACACCATGCACAGCGTGAGGGCGAGCGACGCGAGCTTGGCGCGCGAACCGAGCCCGCCCAGCCCCTCGATCGTGCCGTCCCAGTCGGGCTTCGCGGTGCGCAGCGCCTCGCCGCCGAGAAACGCGCCGGCGGTCGCGACCGCGTAGGTCACGCCGAGGATCAGCGCGGCAGGGGCGTTAACGGCGCTGAGTGCGATGAGTGCGTATCCCGCCTGAGCCACACCCGCGTAGCCCAGCATGCGCGCGTAGGAGCGCTGCCGAAGCGCAGCGACGGAGCCCACCACGACCGACACCGCACCCAACAGACCCACCAACGGCAGCAGATCCCCGCCGAGAACCCCGAGCGGGCTTGTCTCGGACGCGCCTGCGGGGCCGAACGCTGCGACGAACAGGCTCAGCGCGGCAAGCGCGGCCAGCTTAGGCCCTGCAGCGAGGAACGCGGCGTTGCGCGCCGGCGCGGTCTGGTAGGCGTCAGGCGCCCACGAGTGGAACGGTGCCGCACTCGCCTTGAACGCGAGCGCCGCCGCGATCAGCACGGCTCCGAGCAGCGCCGGCGACGAGGCCGCCGCGTCGAGCTCTCGGATGGCCGGCACGAGCTCTGCGTAGCGACCGCTGTGAGCCGTGGCGCCGAGAAGCCCTGCCAGGCCCAGCAGCGCCACGCCGGTGGCGACCGCGCCCTGGATCAGGTACTTCATGGCCGCCTCGGCCGCAGGGGCGGTCCTGGCGAGCGCGACGAGCGCGTACCCGCAAACCGCCGCGGTCTCAAGCGAGAGCAGCAGCGTGGTCAGGTCGATGGAGGCCGCAGCCAGACCGGCGCCCGTCGCACCGAGCGCGACCAGCCCGGCAGACACCGACTCGCGCGACCCGGACTCGCGCACTCCGGCCGCCGTCACGAGCGCTGCAAGCAGCAGCACGACCCCGGGGATGGTGGAGAAGGCACGACCGACCATGAGCACGTCGTAGACGGGAGCCGGTGTGACAGCCCAACCCGCCCACAGCGCCTCGGCACCGCCGGCCGCCATGCCGAGGGCTGCCGCGACGACCGCAAGGCGGCGTCGGGTCCATGCATCGGCCACCAGCGCGATCACCCCGCCGGCAAGCGGCAGGCCGAACGTGAGCCACAGGAGCGTCACCGGGGCCATGTCACACGCCCCCGCTCACGGCTGTGGCCAGCGCGGCGAGGGCCGACGCGGCCCACTCGGTAACGATCCACGGCGCGACGCCGAGCGCAACGACCGCAACAGCGAACAGCGCCGAGGTGGCCGTCTCGCGAGCATCAAGGTCGCCCGGATCGCTCGTCTGACCCACCGGGCCCTGCACCGTCGAGCGCACCGCCCGCAGGTTGTAGGCGGCGGCAAGTACGATCCCGATGCCCGCTACGAGCACCCAGGCACCCAACAGCGGCAGCGCGGTCAGTATCGAGACGAACTCGCCCGGGAAGCCCGAGAGTCCCGGCAAGCCGGCAGAGGCGAGGCACGCGAAGACGAACGCCACGCTCCAGCGCGGAGCGACCGATCCCAGACCGCCGAACGCGACGAGCTCACGGGTGTGTGTGCGGTGATACAGCGCGCCCACCAGGAAGAACAGCATGCCCGCGACCAGTCCATGGCTCACCATCGTGACGACGGCCGCGGACAGCGACTCGGGCGTGCCGACGCCGATGGCGAGCAACACGAAGCCCATATGAGCGACCGAGGAGTACGCAACGAGCCGCTTCAGGTCGGTCTGCACGAGCGCGGTGGCAGCGCCCCACACGATCCCGACGACGCCGAGCGCGAGCAGTACGGGGGCCGCCGCCGCGAAGCCATCGGGGGCGACAGGCGCGGCGATCCGGATCAAGCCGTAGCCGCCCATCTTGAGCAGCACGCCAGCCAGCACGATGGAGCCGGCCGTGGGAGCCTCGGTGTGCGCGTCGGGCAGCCACGTGTGGACCGGCACCGCCGGCAGCTTGACCAGGAAGCCGACCGCGAGCAGCCAGAACGCCAGCGTTTGAGCGATGCCTTGCTGGCCGACGGTCATCTCGGCGATCACTGTGGTGCCGGAGAGCGCTACGGCGTAGATGACGCCGGCGAGCAGCACGGCGCCGCCGGCAAAGGTGTAGACGAGGAACTTGGTCGCGGCTCGGCGGGCGTTGCCCGACCCCCAGCCGCCGATGAGCAGGAACATCGGCACGAGTGCCGCTTCCCACGCGACGTAGAACAGCACGATGTCGGCGGCCATGAAGACGGCTGCGAGCGCCGCCTGCAAGATCAGGAGCAATGCGAAGTGGCGCCCGGGCGCATCGTCGACGCGCCACGACGCCGAGACGGCCGTCAGCCCGACGAAGACCGTGAGCGCGACGAGCGGCGCTGCGAGGCCGACGAGAGCGAGCGCGAACGGCGTGCCGGTCATCGCGCCGGTGAGCGCGGTCTCGCTGAGCGTGCCGGAAGCGACCGAGGCCAGCAGCGCGCCCTGCGCGACCACGGCAGCCAGGGCAACCAGGCGTGCCCGGGAGCCGGCGGCGGCGGCGAGCACGGCCGCCGCGAGCGGGACGAGGATCATCAGATCGAGCGCGAGCATCCTCGTCACCACCTCCCCAGCCACACGGTCAGGGCGAGCATCGCGGCCACGCCGACGGCAATCGCGGTCGAGTAGTCCTGCGCGTCACCCGTCTGCCACGCGCTCAGCCGCGCACCCGCACGCTTCACGAGTGCGGCCAGGCCGTGCGCCGCACCGTCGGCCACGAGCCGATCCCCGAACGCCCACAGCGCCCTCGAGGCGGTCACAGCGGGCTTGACGACCAGGCGGTCGACGAGCGCGTCGTAGCGGTAGGCCGCCGCCAGCAGCGTCCACACGCCCCCGAGACGCCGCGCCGTAGCGGTGTCACCTTCCGGACCGGCTGCGGACAGCCATCCGGTCACGCCGCCGAGCAGCGCCAGTCCCACCGACACTGCGGCGACCATCGGCTGCAGCGGCTCCGCCTCGTGGCCGAGAAGCCCCGACACGGACGCCGCGAGGAACCCGAGGCCGGCGGCGGGCACGGCGAGCGCGAGCAGAGGCACCGTCATCGACGCCGGCGACTCGTGTGCGTGCAGCCCGGCGGCCGGCGTGCCGAAGAACGCGAGTCGCGTGGCGCGCGCAGAGTACACGGCGGTCACGCCGGCAGCGGCGAACAGCAGCACCGCGACGCCGGGCGCCGAGTGCAGCACGCCTTCAAGCACCGCGTCCTTGCTGAAGAAGCCGGCCAGCGGCGGCACGCCCGCAAGCGCGAGGACGCCCACCACCCACGTTGCGAACGTGACCGGCATCGCCTTGCGCAGGCCGCCCATCTCGTGGAGGTCCTGGGTCGAGGCGCCGTGGATGACGCTTCCGGAGGCGAGGAACAGCAGCGCCTTGAACGCGGCGTGCGCGACCAGGTGGAAGAACGCCGCGACCATGGCACCGGCGCCGAGCGCGGTGAACATGAAGCCGAGCTGCGAGATCGTCGAATACGCGAGCACCTTCTTGATGTCGCGCTGCGCCAGGGCGGCGAGCGCCGCCCCGAAGGCCGAGACCGCACCGGCGGTCATGAGCACGAGGCGCGCGGTGGGCGCGGCCTCGAACAGCGGCCAGACACGCGCAACAAGGAATACGCCCGCAGCCACCATGGTGGCCGCGTGGATGAGCGCCGAGACCGGCGTGGGGCCCTCCATGGCGTCGGGCAGCCACGCGTGCAGCGGGAACTGCGCCGACTTGCCCATCGCGCCGATGGCGAGGCACACCGCGGCCACCATCACCGACAGCGGCGCAACGGTGCCAACCTCGGCGAGCACCTCCTCGTAGCCCAGCGACCCGGTGGCGCCCCACAGCAGCGCGAGCCCGATGAGCAGCCCCACGTCACCCACGCGGGTGGTCAGGAACGCCTTCACGGCAGCCGCAGCGGCCGAGGGCTTCTCGTACCAGAAGCCGATGAGCAGGTACGAGCACGCGCCCACGAGCTCCCAACCGATGAACAGGCCGGTGAACGAGTCGGCGATCACGAGGAGCGACATCGATCCAGCGAACAGCGACAGCAGCGCGAAGTAGCGCACCCAGCCCTTGTCGCCATGCATGTAGCCCGCCGAGAAGACCACGACCGCCAGCGCGACGACGCCGACAACGGTCAGCATCACGGCGGTCAGGCCATCCACCGCCCACCCGATCGACAGCGCCATGTCGCCCGCAGCGAACCAGCGGATAGTGCCTTGCGATACGACCTCACCCAGCCACGGGCTGCCGGGCTTCTCGGCGACGTGACCTGCGGCAGCTACGGCGGCCAGTGACGAGAGCGCGATGGCGAGCACCGTGGATGCCGAGATGGCAGCGAGCCACGGTGCGATGAGTCGGCCGCGCGAGCCGAGCAGAGCGGCGACCAGCGCGAGGGCGACGGGTACGGCGACCGCGAGCCACGGGTATGCGAGCAGGGCGCTCACGTCAGCCCTTCACCTCCGTGAGATCGTCGACGCGCGTACTGCGCACCCGGCGGGCGACGGCGACGAGCAGCGCGAGCCCGACGGCGGCCTCGGAGGCCGCGAGTACGAGCATGAGCACGCCGGCCGCCTCGAGCTGCGATGACGGACCGCCCGCGGCTGCACCGACCGCCATCAGGACGACCAGCGCCGCTCCGATCATGACCTCGACGCTTGCGAGCACCGCGACCAGGTCGCGGCGCGACAGCACGCCGTAGAGCCCGAGCGCGAACAGGACGAGGCCGAGCGCGAGCACGATCACTCGCGATCACCCCCGCTCACGGCGACGACCGCCACGAGCGCGGCAAGCAGCAGCAGTCCGGCGATCTCGAACTGAGGCAGCATCGAGGAGAGCAGCACCTCGGCGAGGCCGTCGGTGGTGGCGACACGGGCGGAGGCCTCGGCCGCATCCACGGCCGGGCGCAGCATGATGAACGCGAAGCCAGCGATGCCCGCTGCCGAGATGGCCGCGAGCACGTCGTGACGGGACGACAGCGACGGCTGACCTGGCGCGGAGCGGTGCACGAGCATGATCGCGAACAGCACGAGCACGAGCACGCCGCCGACGTAGAGGAACAGCTGTGCGAGGGCGAGGAACCCGAAGCCGAGCCACGCGAACAGGCCGGCGACCCCAAGCAGGAAGCCCCCGAGCCCCAGCACGAGCCGCATGACCTCGCGGGCGAAGACGACCGTGGCCGCCCCGACCAGGCACAGCGCACCCAGGCCGCCGAGAAGCACCATCTCGATCACTTGCGAGCTCACTGTGCACCTCCCGGGGCGTCTTCGGGGTTCTCAGGTGCGCTGTCCACCGAGATATGGAGCGGTCCCGAGGATACGGCACGACGGCACGCATCCCCCTCGCCCGCTCCCGAGGCAGCGTCGGCACCGGTGGCACGTGTGCCCTCCGGAGAACGCCGCATCTCGGCCTTGTCGAACAGCGTCAGATCGCGCGTGACGAACGAGAGCTCGTACTGGCCGGTGTGCTGGAGCGCATCGGTGGGGCACTGCTCGGCACACAGGCCGCAGAAGCAGCACTTCGACAGGTCGAGGTCGTAGCGTGTCACGCAGCGCGAACCCGGATCGTCGACGCGCTCGACGCGGATGGCGTAGTCGGGGCAGGTGCGGGCGCAGAAAGTGCAGCCGACGCAGACCTCGCTCGAGCAGCGCAGGCAGCGTGCCGCCTCGTCTCGTCCCTCCATGACCGTGAAGCCGAGCTCCACCTGGCGGAAGTCCTTGGCGCGGTCCGCCCCGCGCGCCAGAGGCATCACTGCGCGGCGACGCACGCTCTCGACGCCTTCGAGGGTGGCCTTCTGGTAGCGCGCATAGATCGGGACCGGCCGGTAGACGCGGCCCTCGGCGAGGTCCAGCCCTTCGAGATGGCGGTGGATGGAGATGGCGGCCTCGTGCCCGCTCGCGATCGACGCGATGGCCGAACCCGGGCCCGTGACGACCTCGCCGCACGCGAAGACGCCGGGGTGCGTGGTGGTCATGAGCGCACCGTCGACCGGCAGCAGCCCCCGTTCGGTAAGCATGAGGTCGCTGCCCGAGACGAGCTTCGTGAGATCGGGTGCCTGCCCGATGGCGAACACGACGACGTCGGCGCACAGGTCGGTGTACTCCTCGGCGAACTGCGGCGAGAAGCGGCCCTGCGCGTCGAAGACCGACAGGCAGCTTTGTAGCCGCATGCCGACGACGTGACCGTCCTCGACGAGCACGCTGTGCGGGCCCCAGCTGCAGTGGGCCACGACGCCCTCGTCGAGAGCCTCCTCGATCTCCCAGGGGTGCGCGGGCAACTCGTCCATGGACTCGAGCGAGCACAGCAGCGCCTCGGTCGCGCCGACGCGCAGCGCGACGCGGGCGCAGTCGACCGCGACGTTGCCGCCGCCGACCACGAGCACGCGCTTGCCCTTCACTCCGGCGTCGTGCTTGGTGTTGCCGGCGCGCAGGAAGTCCAGTGCGCCCACGACGCCCTCGGCGTCGGCGCCGGGGACCGGCAGCATACGGGACTGCTGGAGGCCGGCGGCGATCAGCACCGCCTCGTACTCGCCGATGAGGTGGTCGATCGGCACATCCTCGCCGATCTTGACGCCCGTCATCAGGCGCATGCCCATCTCGCACAGGTCCTCGATCTCGCGAGCGAGCACGTCGCGCGGCAAGCGGTACGCCGGCACGCCTGAGAGCAACGCGCCGCCGGGCTTGGGGTCCTTCTCGTAGCAGTGCACCTCGTAGCCAAGGCGCATGAGGTCGAGTGCGGCGGCCAGGCCCGACGGCCCGCTTCCGATGACGGCGACCCGCGCGTCGCGGGTGACCGGCAGCGGTCCCACGCGCTCGGCACGGATCTCCTGGTAGCGCTCGTAGGCGACACGGTGCAGCGGTCGGATCGCGATGGGCTCGTCGTAGTAGTTGCGCTTGCACGCACTCTCGCACGGGTGGTGGCAGATGCGCCCGAGCACGCCGGGCATCACGTTGCGCTCGCGCACGAGTTCGTAGGCCTCGGCGACGCGGTCGTCGGCCAGGTAGTACGACTGGCCGCGCGCGTCGACGTTGGCCGGGCAGTTACCCACGCACGGCGGCAGCCGGTCCGCACCGTAGAGCCCGTCGATGACGCCGTTGTACTCGGGCGGCGCAGAGGTGATCGGCTCGATGCCGTCTGCGCCCAGCACGCCGGTCAGGCGCAGCGCACCGCGCCAGCGCGGCGACAGCGTGACGCGCTCGGCCGGGTAGCGGATGGTGGCGGGCTTCTCGGTCGACTTACGGGCTGTGATGCCGAGGCCGGTGACAAGCGAGCCCCAGCGCTCGAAGAAGCCCTTGATGCCGGGGCTGTACTCGTCGGTGACCGAGACGGCGAGGCGCACGCTGGTGGGCGTGCGGTCCGGGGCGCCGTTGCGCTCTACAGCCACGGGACCACCGCCCCCACGATCACGATCTGCACGAGCGCCATCGGCGTGAGGACCTTCCACGCGAAGCCCATGAGCTGGTCGGGGCGCATGCGCGGAAACGTCCACTTCACCCAGATCATCGCCGTGGCGATCAGCGCCGAGAAGACCACAAACAGTACCGCGCCGGCCGGACCCGGAATACCCAGTCCGCCGCCGAGGAACGTCGCCGCGCCGAACAGCGAGGCACCGACGATGCCGCCGTACTCGGCCATCATGAAGATCGCCCAGCGGATGCCGGAGTAGTCGGCGAAGTAGCCCGCGACCAGCTCGGACTCTGCCTCGGGCAGGTCGAACGGCCCGCGGTTGAGCTCGGCGATCGAGGCGATGAAGTAGACAAGGAAGCCCAGTGCGAGGACCGGGATCCACCACCAGCGCCACTCGGCGCGGATCGTGCCGGTCGACATCGAGCCCGCCAGGATGACGAGCGCGAGCACTGACAGGGTGCGCGGCAGCTCGTAGGAGACCATCTGGGCCGCGGCTCGGACGCCGCCGATGCTCGCGTAGGTGTTGCGCGACGCCCAGCCGGCCAGCAGGATGCCAAGCACGCTCATGCCCGGCACCGCGAGGAAGAACAGCGCACCGGTCTGGATGTCGAGCGGTGCCCAACCGGCGACGAACGGTACCACGACGAGCGCGGACGCGGTCGGGACGAAGACCAGGAACGGCATCGCCCGGAAGATCACCGGGTCGGCCTGGGTCGGCGTGATGTCTTCCTTGAGCACGAGCTTGATGGTGTCGGACAGCGTCTGCAGAAGCCCCGCCGGTCCCGCCTCCTGCGGGCCGTAGCGCAGCTGGATGCGGCCGGCGACCTTGCGCTCCCACCACACGCCGATGAGCGCGGCGATGGCGATGAGCATGGCGGCGGCCAGGCCCCACAGGGCTCCGATGATCAGCGGGCTCATCTGTCGATCTCCCCGAAGACGGGGTCGAGCGAGCCCATGATGACCACGAGGTCGGACAGCGTGTGCCCGACGGCGAGGCGTCCAAGAAGTGCCAGGTTGCAGAAAGCGGGGCTGCGCACGTGCATGCGGTACGGGCGCACCGAGCCGTCGCTGACGAGGTAGACGCCCAGCGAGCCGCGCGCGCTCTCGATGTGGTCGTAGGCGTCGCCGGGTGGCGGAGCGATCAGACGCGCCAGCCCCTCGGCCTTCACCGGTCCGCCGCCCATCTGGGCGATTGCCTGCTCGAGGATGCGGCAGCTCTCGTAGCACTCGAACAGCCGGCAGCGGCCGCGATCGTACGAGTCGCCGTTCTCGCCCACCACGATGTCGAAGTCCATGCGCGGGTAGACCGAGTACGGGTCGTGCTTGCGCAGGTCCCAGTTCACACCGCTCGCGCGCGCCACCGGGCCCGAAGCGCCCCACGCCACAGCGTCCTCGGCGGACAACACGCCGATGCCCTTGGTGCGCGAACGGGTGATGGTGTTGCCGAAGAACAGCTTGTCCATCTCCGGCAACGACGCCCGAAGCGAAGCGACGAAGCCGAGAACCGCGTCCGTCCAGCCCTCGGGAGCGTCATAGGACACACCGCCGGGGCGCACGTAGTTGTAGGTCAGCCGAGCGCCACACAGCTCCTCGAACAGCTCGACGACGCGTTCGCGCTGGTCGAAGGCGTAGACGAAGAAAGTGAATGCGCCGGTGTCGGCCGCGGCGGCCCCCAGGCCCATCATGTGGCTGGCGATGCGCTGAAGCTCGCACACGATCACGCGCAGGTACTCGGCGCGCTCCGGGACGCGGATGCCGGCGAGGCGCTCAACGGCCCTGCAGTACGCCCAGTTGGCATACATGGAGCCGACGTAGTCGAGGCGGTCCGTGAGCGGTACGACCTGCAGGTAGGTGCGGTTCTCGGCCATCTTCTCGATGCCGCGATGCAGGTAGCCGATCACCGGGTCGGCGCGCACGACGACGTCGCCGTCGAGGTGCACCACGACGCGTCCGACGCCGTGAGTGGACGGGTGGGACGGACCGACGTTGACGACCAGCTCCTCGACCGGCATGCCGTCGGGGTCAAGAGCGCTCGAGCGCGATTCGATGTCCACGGGCACGGTTCGTCCCACCTCCTCTCAGATGTAGTCGGGGCGGCGGATCAGCCGCTCGTCGTCGTAGTCGCGGCGCAGCGGATGCCCGACGAACTCCTCGGGCAGCAGGATGCGGCGCAGGTCCGGGTGGCCCTCGAACACGATGCCGAACAGGTCGTAGACCTCACGCTCCTGCCAGTCGGCGGCAGGCCAGATCCCGAAGACGCTCGGAATCGAGGCGTCGGAGCGGGCAACGAGCGTCTTGACGAAGATCGCAGCCGACAGGGAACGCGACTGCAGCCGGTAGACGACCACAAACGCCTCACCGCGATCGACCGCGGTGACCATGCCCAGCCGGTCGAAGCCGGCGTCCTTGAGCTCGGTCATCGTCGCGAGCAGCTCGTCACGCTCCACACCCACCACGGCGTCGCCGAACTCCAGGGAGAACAGCGGGTACAGGCGCGGGTTGTGTTCGGCGATGCGCTCGAGCAGCGCGCTCATCTCGGCCGGTGTCACGGGTGCATCACCGGTCCTCGTCGCGCTCGCGTGGAAGCGTCGCGGGGCGGTCGTAGGTGCGCTTCTTGGACAGCGACTCGGCCTTGACGAGCTCGCGCAGCTGCACGATGCCGTCTTGCAGCGACTCGGGCCGCGGAGGGCAGCCCGAGATGTAGATGTCGACCGGCAGGAACTCGTCGGCACCGCGCACGACGCTGTAGGTGTCGTAGTAGAAGATGCCGCCGCTCACGGTGCAGTTGCCCATCGCGATGACCCACTTGGGGTCCGGCATCTGGTCGTAGAGCCTGCGCACCGCCGGCTTCATCTTCTCGGTGATGGTGCCCGCGAGGATCATCACGTCGGTGTGGCGCGGATCGGGACGCGGGAACGTGCCGAGACGATCGAAGTCGAACTTCGAGAAGGATGCCGCGATGAGCTCCATCGCGCAGCACGCGGTCCCCATGGGAAACGCCCACAGCGACTGTCCGCGGCTCCAGTTCACGAGCGCGTCGACACTGGTGAGCACGACCCCGCCGGGGCCGTTGTCGAGGCTCTCGCCGATGCGGTCTACGAGCGCCACTCAAGCGCTCCTTTCCGCCATGCGTACGCGAGGCCGAGCGCCAAAAACGCAGCGAAGACGCCGATCTCGAGCGCCGCGATGGGGTTGCCGCGCAACTTGGTGGCCACGGCGAACAGCAACACGGCCTCAGCGTCGAACAGGACGAAGATCATCGCGATCGTGGAGAAGCGCATGCGCTGAGCGGACCACGGGGAGCCGGCCTGGTCGAGGCCGCACTCGAACGGGGCGCCCTTCTCGGCTGAGGGGTCGAGCGGAGCCAGCACCTTGTTCGCGACGAACACGATGCCGATGAAGCCGGACGCCGCAGCGACGAGCCCTACGACGAACAGCAGCGTTGATACGCTGTCCCCAGACACCCTTGCTGACCCCTTGGCGCTGTCTTCTCCGAGACGCACGGTGCGTCGCGAAGGCCGGTTAGACAGTTCCCACCCCCGGCTCGCCTGACACCCGCCCGCGAGACCGGTTGCGACGAGTCTAGAACTACGAAATGACTTTGTAAAGATTGTTACAAAGTACCCTCTGAGAGTTACAAAGTGCTGCTCAGACGGGGTCTGCGCGGCGGCACGAAGCTAGCTCGAGGCGAGCTGCTCGATCTGCTCGGAGAGCTCGAGCCACTCGTCCTCGAGGCCCGGAAGGGCTTTCTTGAGCTCCGCGTACTCGGCCAGCGCGGCCTCGAAACCGCCCTTGTCGGCGTAGAAGCCGGGGTCGGCCATCTGCTCGACGAGCTCGTCGTAGCGAGCACGCGCACGGGTGAGCTCCTCCTCGAGCGAGACCAGGCGCGCACGGGCTTCCTTGGTCGCCCGGTACGCCTTGTTGCGCGCTTCGGCCTCGGCGCGCTTCTGCTCGCGCGTCTTGGGGCCGGCCGCCTCTGCCGCCGACACGTCGCAGGGCGTGGGAGCCGACGGCGCGCTCACCGTGGCCCTCCCCTGCCCGTCCGCGGCTAGCGCGGCCTCACGCTGCTCGCGCTTGAACAGGTAGTAGTCGTAGTCGCCGTCGAACACCGTGGCCTGGCCGTCGACCACCTCGATGACCTTGTTGGCGATGGCACGGATCAGGTGCCGGTCGTGCGTGATCAGCGCGATCGTGCCCTCGTAGCGCTGAAGCGCCTGTTCGAGCACGTCGCTCGAGGCGATGTCGAGATGGTTGGTGGGCTCGTCGAGGCACAGGAACGGCGCCGGCTTGACCAGCATCTTGGCCAGCGCGAGCCGGCCCTTCTCCCCTCCCGAGAGCACCCGGACCTTCTTGTCGACGTCGTCGCCGTTGAACAGGAACGCGCCGAGAAGCCCGCGCACCTGCGCCTGCGTCCAGGCCGGCGCGACTGAGTCGAGCTCGGCGAAGACGGTGTTGTCGAGACCGAGTGCCTGCAGCTGGTGCTGGGCGAAGTACGCTGTGTGGACGTGGACGCCGAGTGTCCGCTCGCCGGCGTCGGGCTCGAGCACTCCGGCAAGCATCTTGAGCAGCGTCGACTTACCTGCGCCGTTGGGGCCGACAAGCGCGACCTTGTCACCGCGATACAGCGTCAGGTCGAGCTCCCGGTACACGACGTTGTCGCCGTAGGCCTTCGAGACGCCCGTGAGCTCGATGACGCGCTCACCCGTGCGTTCCGGCTGCGGGAAGGCGAACCGGACCACCTTGCGGCCCTCAGGGACCTCGACGAGCTCCTCTTTGATCTTCTCGATTCGCTTCACGCGCTCCTGGGCTTGGCGCGCCTTGGTGTTCTTGTAGCGGAAGCGGTCCACGAACGCCTGCATGTGCGCGATCTCTTTGAGCTGCGCCTCGCGCTTGGTGACGAGCTGCGCATGGGCTGCCTCGCGTGCGACCTCGTAGGCGCTGTAGTTGCCGACATACAGCGTCACGGCGCGCTGCGAGATCTCGGCGACACGGTCCACGATCCCGTCCATGAACGCGCGGTCGTGGCTCACAATGACGATGGCGCCCTGGTAGGCACGCAGGAAGCCTTCGAGCCAGGTCACGGATTCGAGGTCGAGGTGGTTGGTTGGCTCGTCGAGCAGCAGTACGTCGGGCTGGGCCAGCAGCAGCTTGGCAAGCGCCACGCGCATGAGCCAGCCGCCGGACAGCTCGGCGGTGTCGCGGTCGAGGTCCGACTCCTTGAAGCCGAGCCCGCACAGCACCGCGCGCGCCTCGGACTCCACCGTGTAGCCCCCCAGGTGCTCGAAGCGCTCCTGCAGCCTGCCGTACTCGGCGAGCAGCGCGTCGTGCTCCGCCGGGCTAGCGGCCTCGAGCTCAGCTTCGAGCACGTGCAGTCGGTGCTCCAGACCGGTGATGCCCTCGGCTGCGGTCAGCGCCTCGGCGAGCACCGAGCGCCCGGCCATCTCGATGGCCTCCTGCTCGAGGTAGCCGATCGTGACGTCCTTGGGCTGGGTGACGGTGCCCTCATCGGGCTGCTGACGCTTGGCGATGATGTCGAGCAACGTCGTCTTGCCCGAGCCGTTCGGCCCGACGAGCGCGATGCGATCGCGCGCGCCAACGCGAAGAGACGCGCCCTCGAACAGGACGCGCTCACCGAAGGTCTTGGTGACGTTGTCGACACTGAGCATCACAGCCCATGCAGTCTAGCACCGCGAACTGGGCATCTTCACATGAGGCACCACCACACGAGAGGACCCCCTCATGGCCGAGAAGCTCAAGGTCGTCGTCATCGGTTCCGGAGCCGCCGGGCTTTCGTGCGCGCGCACACTGGGCCGCGCCGGCCACGAGGTCACGATGGTCGAGCGCGACCGTCTCGGCGGGACCTGCATGTGGCGGGGGTGCATCCCGAAGAAGTCGCTGTTCCATACCGGCGAGGTCATGCGCACCGTGGCCGGAGCGGAGCAGTTCGGCGTGCTCACGCAGGGTGCACACGTGGACTGGCAGGGCGCGCTCGCATGGAAGTGGCACGTGCAGGAGACCTACGCCGGAGATCAGCGGGGCCTTGCCGAGGCGGCCGGAGTACGCGTCATCGAGGCAGACGCCCGGTTCGCCGCCGAGGACGCGGTCGAGGTCGCAGGCGAGCGTATCGCGTTCGATCACGCGGTCATCGCCACGGGCTCGCACGCGGTCAGACCGCCGATCCTCGGAGCCCAACTCGCCGACACCTCAGACGACGCCCTTCGATACCCGGAGCTCCCTTCCTCGCTCATCATCGTGGGCGGCGGCTTCATCGCGATGGAGATGGCCGGCATCTTCGCGTCGTTGGGAACCACAGTCACCGTGCTCGTCCGAGACGAACGCCCGCTCGAGATGCTCGACGATGAGCTTGCACGCATCGCTACTCATGGCCTGGAGAGTCTCGGGGCTCGGGTCGTCACGAGCACCACGGTCACCGCGATCACCTCAGAGGCCGGTGGCCTTCGGGTAGCCGTCACCGACGGCGCTGGGCACGTAGGAGCGCTGAGCGCCGAGCGTGTACTGCTCGCGACCGGCCGGGTGCCGACCCTTGAGGATCTGGGCCTGGATGCGGCCGCGGTGGCTGTCGATCAGGGCGGACGACTGGTGCTCGACGAGTACAGCCGCACAACCAATCCGCGCGTCTGGGCGGTGGGTGACGCCGCCGGTGGCATGATGCAGACGCCGGTCGCCTCGCTCGAGGGCCGAGCGGTCGCAGCCTCGATCGACTCCGGATCACCGGTCCACGCCGACTGCCGCAATGTTCCCGTCACGTGCTTCACGGTGCCACCCGTGGCCACCGTGGGACTGAGCGAGGCCGCCGCGCAGGCCAAGGGGATCGACGCGCACGTGCACCGGGTCGGGTTCGACGAGCTGGGACAGGCGGTCGTCGAGGCCGAGACCGGCGGCGTGTTCAAGCTGATCACCGCGGCCGAGAGCGACGTCGTGATCGGCGCGCAGTGTGCGGGTCCGGCGGCTGCCGACATGATCTACGCGGCGGCGGTCGCGATGATCGGAGGCGTCACGGCACCGCAGCTTGTACGGCTGGTGGCGGTGCACCCGTCGTATGCGGAGGCCATGCACTACGCGGGTTGGTAGCCGCTACTCCGCAGGCCGCGCGAGGTGCAGGAACAGACGGCCACCGTTCTCATCGGTGACGTCCATGGGATAGACCGAAACGATCATGGTTGCATCACCCTCGATCACGCGGCGCTCACTCGCGCAGCCGGTGCGCAGGGACTCCGTGAGCGGGCAGTTCACCGGCTCGCCGTTCTCGTGCATCGCGATCGAGCACACGGTGCCGCAGTCGTCGAGCCCGGTGCGGGTCTGCTGCCAGAACGCCGTGTTGCCCATGACCACCGAGTGCGCGGCGTCGAGCACCATCGCCGGGTACGGCAGCGCATCGATGAGCACCTGCGCGTCGACCAACCCGGCCATGCTCGGCTGTGCCGCCGCGCGCTTCCGGGCCAGCAGGTCGACGAGCACGCGGCGCATCTCGGCCGGCTCGAATGGCTTGAGCACGAAGGCGTCGACGCCCACACTGTCCGCCTCGGCCTGGAGGTACTCGTCCTGCTCGGAAGTGATCATCACGATCGGTACGAGCGCGTACTCCGGCCGCTTGCGGATCTGCCGGACGAACTCGACGCCGTCCATGCCCGGCATGTAGTAGTCGGTGATGATGGCGTCAAAACGCTCGGTGGTGATGCGCTCGAGTCCCTCGCGAGCGTCAGCGGCCTCTTCGAAGCGGAAACCCCCCACTCCGCCGAGCGTCACCAGCGTCAGTTTGCGCAGAACCGCCGAGTCATCGACGAGCAAGATCCGGCTGTCCGTTGCGGTCATCATGGGACTCCTCCAGTGGCTCGCCCCCGTGCTACCTTCGCCGACATTCTAGCGCGGTGGACGAAAAGGAGAAGGACCCGAAGCCGAAGCGCTCGGGTCCTTCTTGAGATTCGATGGTGGGCGATACTGGATTTGAACCAGTGACTTCCACCGTGTGAAGGTGGCACTCTCCCGCTGAGTTAATCGCCCATTCGTCGACAACGCGACGGGGACTGATGATACCCATCTCCCCTCGTGCGGGCAACACCTGCGCGCGTCGGATTCATCGAGGTCCGCGCCCGACTACTGCAGCGGTGTGATGCCTCGCTTGAGCGCGCGCACGACCCGCTCCGAGACGGCGCGGTCCCACCGTTTCGGCGCGTTCCAGCCCCTTCGGATGCCCGTTGCCGCTACAAGGGCGGCCCGGATCTCCTCGGCGTCCGGATAGACCAGGCGGTTGGCCTCGCCCTCGAGGGTCACGGTCAACTCGGTGCACTCGCGCACGGTCACGCATGGCGTGCCGATCGTGCACGCCTCCTCCTGGACTCCCGAGGAGTCCGTGATGACACACGCGGCGTCACGGATCAGTGCGAGCATGGTGAGGTACGGCACCGCGTCGGCGATACGCGCTGCAGCAGGCATGGTCTGGCCGAACCTGTCCGCAGCCGCTGTGAGGGTGTGGGTGTCGGCGATCAGCACCGGCAGCGGAGATCGGGCGACACCGCCGAGAATGCCCAGTGTCCGCGCCTCGTCGCCAAGGTTCTCGGGACGGTGGAACGCCGCGACCACGTACTCTCCCGTCGTGAGTTCGAACTCGGCGGCCGGCGACAGATCCACGATGGCTTCGAGATGTCTGAACACGGACTCGGCGCCGATGCTGCCCACGAAGTGGATCCGCTCGGGCTCGACGCCCTCGTCCTCAAGGTTCTCAAGCGCGCGCTCGGTGGGCGCGAGGTGCATCGCAGCGATGCGCGAGATCAGCACCCGGTTGATCTCCTCGGGAACCCTGAGGTCCCCGCAGCGCAGTCCCGCGCCCAAGTGGACGACCGGAATGCCTGACTTCACCGCCGAGAGTCCCGCCGCGAGCGTCGTGTTGACGTCGCCGACCACGAGCACCGCGTCGGGGCGTTCGCGCGCGAAGAGGTCCTCGAAGACCATCATCGCGCGACCGGTCTCGACGGCATCGGTGCCGACGCCGATGTCGAGGAACCAGCGAGGCGCCTCGATCTCGAGTCCGTAGAACGACATCGAGGCACCGGAGTCCTCCGGATGCTCGGTCGAGCGCGAGCCCGTGAACGCGACGTCTACCCCGATGCCGGCCCTCTCGAGTGCGGGCAGCAGCGGGGATACCTTGACGACGTGCGGCCTTGCTCCGACCACGACCGTGAGCTGCACGGTACGAGGGCTCCTCTCGGCGTCGCGAATGGACGCTTCTGAGGCTATCTACCCCTCGAGGCAGCGCCCAACCGCACTAGAGGGCGAACGGCGTGATTCCCGCGGCAAGCGCTTCGACGACACGCTGCGCAACCCGGTCGTCCCAGCGGTCGGGCACGCTCCAGTCGCGCGCGGTGGCCAACGCGTCGGCCGCGCCGGCAGCGATCTCGGCCTCCGAGGCCGACACCAGGCGGTTCGAGCCCACCTCGACGGTGATCTGGCGCTCGGTGTTGCGGCGCACCGTTACACAGGGCGTGTGGAGCATGCATGTCTCCTCCTGCACGCCGCCCGAGTCCGTGATGACGAGCCGGGCGTCGCGCTGCAGGGCGAGCATGTCGAGATAGCGGACCGGGTCCACGAGCGAGATGAGTCCCGACGCCCCCGGCAGGCCGGCCTCGGCCAGGCGAGGGCGCGTGCGGGGGTGCACCGGGAAGAGCACGGGCATGTCGAGGCCCTTGAGTGCCGCGGCGATCTCGGAGAGGCGCTCGGGATGGTCGGTGTTCTCGGGCCGATGGACCGTGACGAGCGCGTAGCCGTCCTTCTCGAGCCCGTACTCGCCGCATACGTCGCGATCGGCGATGCGCTCGAGATTGCGAAGCACCGACTCGGCCATGATGTTGCCGACGAAGTGGACGCGCGAGGCGTCGATACCCTCGGCGACGAGGTTGTTCTCGGCGTCGGCGTTTGGGGTGAGCAACATCGACGAGAGCTGATCGGTGACGAGGCGGTTGACCTCCTCAGGCATCGACATGTCTCCCGAGCGCAGCCCCGCTTCCAGATGCACGACCGGCACGCCGATCTTCGAGGCGGCGAGTGCGCCGGCCAGCGTCGAGTTGACGTCACCGACGACCAGCAGCGCGTCGGGCTTCTCGGCGACGAGGAGCTCCTCGAGTGCCATCATCGCCCGGCCGGTCTGCACCGCGTGCGTGCCCGACCCCACGCCGAGGAACCACGTGGGCTCCGGCAATTCGAGGTCGGCGAAGAAGACATCCGACATCGCGGTGTCGTAGTGCTGGCCGGTGTGCGCGACAGGCGCGTCGATCCCCGCAGCGGCGAGCGCCGGCATCAGCGGACCGATCTTGATGAAGTTGGGCCGTGCACCCACGACGACGATGATGCGCACTAGAGAGTTCCTTTCTGAGGCGGCGTCAGTAGGCGCCGCGAGCGAGAAGCACTGCAGGAATGGTACGCAGCATGAGCGTGATGTCCAGAGCGACAGACCAGTTCTCGATGTAGAACAGGTCCAGGCGAACCATCTCGTCGAAGGTGAGACTACTGCGGCCCGATACCTGCCACAGGCCGGTCATACCCGGTGTGACCTCGAGGCGGCGCCAATCGCCCTCGGAGTACCGCTGCACCTCGGAAGGCAGCGGCGGGCGTGGCCCAACAAGCGACATCTCGCCCTTGATAACGTTGATGAGCTGCGGGAACTCGTCGATCGAGAACTTGCGCATCCACTTGCCTACCGGCGTCACGCGCGGATCGTCCTTCATCTTGAACAGTGGCCCCGAGGCCTCGTTCGCGGCAGAGAGCTCGGCGAGGCGCTTGTCGGCATCCCTGTACATCGACCTGAACTTGAGCATGCCGAAGCGGCGTCCGTCGCGACCGACGCGCTCCTGCGCATAGAAGACGGGGCCTGGGCTGGAGAACTTGACGAGCGCAGCGAACAGCACCCACAACGGCAGGCCGATGAGGATGATCAGGCCAGCGACAATGAGGTCGAAGACCCGCTTGACCAGCAGGTTTCCCGCCGACAGCGAGATCCCCTTCACCGTGATCAACGGCACGCCGGCCACCTCGCTGACGAGTACGCGACTGGTCAGCACCTCGAACAGCCCAGACGAGATGTGCAGATCGACGTCTTCGTCGCGAAGCTCGGCGATCATGCGGGCCAGCACGTCATGATCGAACGCGGATGACGCGATGATGACTGTCTCGACGTTGCGATCGTGGACCACCTCGATGATGTCACGGGCGCTTCCGAGCACCGGCACGTCGTCGGAGCAGAAATCGAGCTCGAGTCTCTCGGCCTGCGATGAGGCAAGACATCCTACGGGCACGAGCCCGGCATCGACGTTGCCGTGCAGAACACGGATGATGTCAGCGGACTCGGCGTTGCTGCCGACGACGAGGGTCGGGACGAGCAGGCGCCCCGTCCTGCGCAGCATCAGCACGGCCACCATGATGACGCCGCGAATCCCCAGCACCAGCGCGATGGAGAAGGCCCACACCAGAAGCGTCCACGCGCGGGAAAGGCCCGGCAACTTCGCCGCGAATGTCGCAAGAATCAGCACGACGACGCCGAACGACAGCGCGCGAGCGACACGGCCGGACTCGGATAGACCGAGCGTAGCGCGGTCGAGGTCGTACAGCCCTGAGAGCGCGAGGAAGGCGACCCACAGCGGGACGATGACGAGCGCAAGCTGGAAGAAGTCGACAGAGACTTCGGGATTCTCAAACGCGACAGGCGCGACCACAGATCCAAAACGCAGGTAGGTGGCCACCATGGCGGCAAAGAAGATCGCCAGGGCATCGGTCAGCACAAGGGTCCAGACCATCCTGCGTCGACGTCTCGTACGACCGGATCGACGATGCAGCGAATGCGATCGTTCGGATGGGTGAGTCTGGCGCGCCATTCGCAGTGTGCTCTCCGATCGACCGGCGTGAACGACGCACACAGTATAGCCGAGGGACGAGCGGGGCCATACGGGGATGGACGGTCAATCCCGCGTGACGAATCTCACATTTTCTTTCCGCGCGCCTAATGTATAGCGGCGTTGCGTTCGATACCTGAAACAGGGCCGCGCGCATGCGGCTTCGTGACGTGATGGGAGCGCCGAGCCAGACGATGAAGGCTCGGACACAGAGGAGGCGCTCGGTGACAGGTTCGTCCAAGAAGAGGTTGCTCGCGAAAGCATCACTGACTGTCGTATTGGCTGCCCTTATGGTCTCCCCGGTAGTCGCCGGCGCGGACTATGCGCCCCCGGTGGCGGGCGACCAGTATGGGGTGCAGCAGACGGTCTCGGCGGGCCTGGTGCCCGGCGCCGAGATGATGCCGGTCGACTTCGCGCGCGACCTGGACAACAACTTCTGGTTCGCGGAGCACGATTGGCTGAACGGGCTCGTCTCCCGTATCGCGGTCTACGACGCTGCCGGCGGGTTCATCGGCAGCTTCGGCGAGGGCGAGCTCATGGAGCCGAGCGCGATGGAGTTCAGTCCCGACGGGCAGCTGCTCTACGTCGCCGACGCCGGCAACAGCCGAATCGCGATCTTCGATCCCGACACGCAGACCCTTGTCGGCCAGTTGCCCAGCGACGGCGTGCCCGGTCCGACCGAGCTCTCCGACCCCACTGCCGAGCCCACCCGGTTCAGCTACCCCGCGGACCTCGACTTCGATGCCCAGGGCAACCTGTACGTGTCTGACAGCACCTACAACCGGGTCACGGTGTTCAACACCGGCCTCGAGCCGGTTGCCCAGTGGGGCAGCGGCTCTCCCAGCAGCGTCGAGGGCGGCTTCGACCTGCCGACGGGCCTGTTCGTCACTTCGGACGCCTCCCCCACGGTCCTCGTCTGCGACTGGAACAACCACCGCGTCCAGCGCTTCTCGGCGGCCGGCACCTACATCGACTCGATCTCGCAGATCGACACGGACACCGCCGTCTACAACCCGCAGGACGTCTTCGTCGATGGCTACGGCGTCGCCTACATCGCGGGCCTGCCCCAGGGCGCAGGCGGTTCGGGCAGCTTCCTGCGCGTGAGCTCGGCCGGAGAGGACCTCGGCGAGTACTCGGCTACCCCCGACGGCCACCTGTACGTCCCGACCCAGCTTTCCGTGGACGAGTGGGGCACCGTCTGGATCAACGACCGCATCTACCCGTTCAACGGCGGCCCCGGCGCGCTACGGGCCTACCTCCTCAACGCTGGGGACCCCGACCTTGTTCCGCCGGTGACGACTTCGAACGTCTCCGCCGGCTGGACGAAAGGGCCTGCCAACATCCTTTTGTCCGCCGTGGACGCTTCCACGTCGGTAGCGGCCACCTACTACAGCCTCGACAACACCGAGCCGCACCACGCGTACACAGGCACGATCACCGTCGAAGCGACCGGTACCACTACCCTCAAGTACGCCTCGGTCGACCGCGTGGGCAACCGCGAGGCGACCAAGACCGACTACGTTCGTATCGACAACCAAAGCCCCAGCTCGACCTCTTCGGTCCAGCCGATCTACTACGGCTCCGCCGTCGTGACCTTCTCGGCCGGAGACGACCTGTCAGGCGTCCAGAACATGTTCTGGCGACTCAATGGCCTCGGACCCTACACGGATCCGAGCGTGTACGCCGCGGTCCCCGGCACCTACACGCTTGAGTACTACGCGCTCGACAACGCGGGCAATCAGGAGCCGTCCAACTACCGCACCTTCGTCGTCACGCCGCCCGACTCCGATCCCCCGCTGACGTCATGGGAGCAGAACCGCGGGACGGAGTGGTTCACCGAAGACACGTCGATCACCTTGAACGCCGTCGACACGGTATCAGGAGTCAAGGCAACGTACCTCGGGATCGATGGTGCTACTCCGACTACGTACACCGCACCGCTCAACTGGTCGACCGAGGGAACGCACACCCTCGCCTATTACTCTGTCGACCTGCTCGACCACATCGAGCAGACCCGGACCGCGTCCCTGAAGCTGGACAAGGGTGTGCCGCACTCGACGGCGTACGCCCCGGTCGGCATGATCGGATCGGCCACCGTGACGTTCGAGGCGAGCGACACGGTGTCAGGCGTCGAGCGTCTCGAGTGGCGATTCGACGGCACAAGCACCTGGACGGTGGGCTTCGAGGCGCCCATCAACGACCACGGCAACTACACCCTGCAGTACCGAGCCTGGGACAACGCCGGCAACTACGAGAACCCGCCGCACTACGTGCAGGTTGAGGTCATTGAGCCGGACTACAACGCACCGACGACCATCGCCGACATCCCGGCCTTCGGATGGGTTCGGGGTCCCGATCAACTGGTGCTGACCGCCAGTGACGACCTCTCAGGCATCCAAGCCACCTACTACCGCGTCAACGGCGGTTCGTGGCAGGTCTACGATCCGGACACCGCCTGGTTCAACCAGGGCATCTACGACATCGACTGGTACTCCGTCGACAACCAGGACAACGTCGAAACCATGCACTCGGGCACCCTGAGGGTCGACGAGACCGCGCCGACGACCACCAGCAACGCGCTGCCGTTCTACAGCGGCCCGGCCGAGATCACCCTTACCTCGACCGACCTGCAGTCGGGCTCGGTACCGCGCTATCGCGTCGATGGCGGCCCCGAGGTCATTGGCTACACGATCAACTTGACCGAGTACAAGAACTACCAGATCGAGTACTGGTCGGTGAACTACGCCGGTATCGAGGAGACGCCGCATCACGTCATCAACGTCGCTGTGGCTCCCCCGGACACCGAGCCACCGATCACTACGTTCACCGGACCCACCGGCTGGCAGAAAGGCTCGGCACAGTTCTCACTCTCGGCCTGGGACGCCAGCTCGACCATCAAGAGCACCCACTACCGCACGAACGGCGGAATCTGGCTCAGCTACTTCTCGCCGGTCACGGTGGCCAGCGAGGGCACCAACACCATCGACTACTACTCGATCGACTTCTTCAACAACGTGGAGACGTCGAAGACGAGCCAGCTTCTCGTCGACGCCAGCCCACCCGTCACGACCAGCGACGCCATCGCGTCCTACACCGACCAGGCGGTCGTGAAGTTCACGCCCACGGATGCATACTCCGGCGTCTGGTTCACCGAGTACCGCATCAACGGCGGAGCATGGCAGACCGGTACCCAGGCCGTCGTCAACTGGACCCGTCTCCGCAGGTATCACACCGTGGAATGGCGCTCCTACGACAACGTCAACAACATCGAGACGATCAAGAGCGCCACGTTCGAGGTCAAGCTCACGAGCAACTCATACGGCTCTTCAGATTCCCGGATCATCTACCGCGACAACTGGTACTCGGCCTACTCCGGCGACGTACGTGAGAGCAGCACCGCAAGCGACTTCGCGCTCTTCTCGTTCCAGGGCACGCGCCTCGATCTGATGAGCCGTCGCGGACCTGAAATGGGCCAGATGCGCGTGACGCTGCTCGACACCACTATGACGCCGACCATCGTCGACCTGTACGACAACAATGAGCGTGACGGCAACAGCAACAGCCCCAACTGGACCACGGGCGACATCGAGTTCGGCGACTACGTCGTCAAGGTCGAGCGCTTGTCCGCACGGGTGAACATCGATGACATCCGGGTGGACGGGTCGCTGATCCAGGTGCCCGACACCGCGGCACCGGTTACGACCGTGACATCACCGACGACTCTCGGAGTCTGGGGCGAAGGTCCCGTCGCCGTCTCGCTTGCCTCCACGGATGCGACCACCGGGGTAAGGGCGATCTACGTCACTTCGGATGGAGCGACACCGACGGTCGTCAACACCTATACCGCACCCGTGCAGGTGACGAGCGAGGGCGTCAACACGGTCAAGTACTTCGCGATCGACGCACGCGGCAACACCGAGACGGTCAAGGCCGCAACCGTGAAGATCGACAACACGCCCCCGGTGACGAACACCAATGCACAGGCAAGCTACACGGGCACGGCGAGCGTCGCCCTTCTTCCCAACGACCCGCACTCCGGAGTCGCCTACACCAAGTACCGCATCGACGATGGCGCTTGGACGACAGGAACCGCGCCGACGATCGCTGCAGGTCAGCTGGGTTCACACACCATCGAATGGTACTCGGTGGACAACCTGGGCCACGTGGAGACGACCAAGAGCGCGGCCGTCACGGTGCTCAAGCGCTTCGAGCAGACTGAGCCTTCCGTGTACTGGAAGGGCACGTGGGGCACCACGACCAACGCCGGGCTGTCCGGTGGCTCGTTCAAGACCTCCGCATCCTCGGGTGCCGCGGCCTACCTGACCTTCACCGGAAGCCAGATCGACTGGATCACCTCGAGAAACACCAACTACGGCAAGGCGCGACTGACACTCGACGGAACCGATCCTGTCGACGTGGATCTGTACGGCTCCTTCGCGTTCAAGCAGAAGGTGTGGACCTCGGGTCCGATCGCGGATGGCACGCACACGCTCAAGATCGAGTACACCGGCTCGAAGAACGCATCTTCGACCGGCTACACCATCGGCGTGGATGCCTTCGACATCGTCGGGGAGCTCACGCCTGACACTGTCGCACCGGTGACCACCGACGACGCGCCGGGTGCCTGGCGCACCACGCCGGTGACCGTCACGCTGACCGCAACCGACGCCAACACCTGGGTCGGCACGTCCCGCTACAGTGCCAACGGCGGCGCTGCGACCACCTACACGGCGCCTTTCGCTGTCTCCGGCGAGGGCACCACGACGATCGAGTACACCTCCACAGACGGCGCCGGCAACGTTGAGACGACCAGAAGCACCATGGTCCGCATCGACCGCACCGCACCGATTGCGACCGCAGACGCACCCGGCGGCTGGGTCGGCTCTCCCGCAGTGGTGACCCTGTCGGCTACCGACGCCGGCTCGGGCGTTGCGCAGATCCTGTACTCCACCGACGGTTCAGAGCCCACGATTCCCTACAGCGAAGCGCTGTCGGTCTCGACCCAGGGTGCGACGACCGTGCGCTACAAAGCCGTCGACACGCTCGGCAACACCAGCTCGGCGTCATCGGTGACTGTCACGGTCGACGACAGTGCTCCTTCCGTGAGCGCCTCTGCGCCCCTTGACTGGTCTGCCAGCCCCGCCATAGTCACACTGACGGCCACGGACGCCCTTTCCGGCGTTGCAGAGATCCTGTACTCAACGGATGGCTCGGACCCGCAGACCGTATATGAATCACCCATAACGTTGACCGCGGGTGGCACGCATGTCGTCACGTTCCTTGCTCGTGACAACAGGGGCAACGCGAGTTCAGTCGATTCGCGCACGATACATGTGGATTCGGACGCTCCGACAACCAGCCATAACTCACCCGGTTCCTTCGTTGGGACCGCGACCATCACACTGAGCGCTACTGACACCGCCTCAGGTGTCGACTTCACTGAGTATCGACTTGACGGCGCGGGATGGACGCGCGGAACGACCGTGGTCACCTCCACGGGAGGCACCCACGTCCTGGAGTTCAGATCGGTGGACAGGGTCGGCAATGTCGAAAAGACCGGCGAGGCGCAGTTCACCGTCACGCGTCGAGCAGAGCAGACAGACGGCAATCTCGTCTTCCTCGGCGCATGGTGGAACACCAATCACGCAAACCTCTCGGGCGGAAGCTTCGCGCAGGTAAGCTCAATCGGCGGATCGGCCAACATATCGTTCAACGGCTCGCGGATCGCTTGGGTGACGTCGCGCGCATCAAGCTATGGTAAGGCGCGCGTCATCCTCGATGGCGGTGCGCCGACCGAAGTCGACCTCTACTCACCCGCGGCCGCATTCAAGCAGACGGTCTGGACCTCGCCTGAGCTGCCTGACGGCGCGCACACCCTGCGCATCGAGTACACGGGGTCGAAGAACGCCTCTTCGACCGGGTACGCCATTGGGCTGGACGCCCTCGACGTGACGGGCGCTTTGATCCCTGCCGACAGCATCGCACCGTCGACGCTGGCATCCGCCCCCACCGGTTGGCAGTCCCGTCCGGTCACGGTGACGCTCCTCGCCACCGACAACTTGTCGGGCGTCGCTGCAACTCGCTATAGGGTCGACGACGGCGCCGACACCACCTACTCTGCGCCCTTCGCTGTGAGTGCCGAGGGCCCCCACACGATTCACTACTGGTCCGTCGACAAGAGTGGCAACGCTGAAAGCCCCCGCACTGTGGAGGTCATGGTCGACACGGCAGCGCCCCAGTCGACCGACGACGCCCCCCTCACCTGGGTTTCGGGTCCGGTGAACGTCACCTTGAACGCCACCGACGCACATTCCGGTGTCGCCAGCATCGCCTACTCCACCGACGGTTCGACCCCAACGGTCGAGGCAACCGGCCACGTAGTCATCGATCGTCAGGGTTCGACAATCTTGCGCTATCGCGCCACTGACGGCGCCGGCAACACGGAGCCGACGCGCATCACCACGATCCGAATCGATGATGACGCGCCCTCAACCACCATGTCAGCGACGGCGGGATGGGCGAATGAGCCCGTCGAAGTGACGCTGGTCGCAACCGACAGCGCCTCGGGAGTGGCACATACGTACTACTCTACCGACGGCTCGTTCCCGACCATCCCCTACGCAGGCCCCATTACGATCTCCACCGATGGCACAACGACTGTTCGCTACTACAGCACGGACATCAAGGGCAATGAAGAGCAAGCGGGCTTCGGTACGGTGAGCTTCGACTCGGTCGCGCCTTCTACGACGACAACGGCAGCCGCAAGCTATCCTGCGACCAGCACCATCCATTTCGTTGCGAACGACGATCTCTCCGGTGTCGCGAGCACGGAGTATCGTCTGAACGGCGGTGAGTGGACTGCCGGTTCGGCGGCCACTCTCACCCCAGGAAAGTGGGTTGTTGATTATCGGTCGAGTGACCATGCAGGCAACACCGAGGCATACAAGTCCCACACCGTGCGAGTGACCGTGCGTGAAGAGCAGACCTCCTCGCATCTCGCATTCCAGGGTCCGTGGTTCGTGACCAACCATGTCAACCTCTCCGGCGGAAGCACGAAGCAGGTTTCAGCTGCGGGCGCCGCAGTGACCGTCGCCTTCGACGGGGCGCGTCTGGACTGGATCACCTCGAAGGCATCGAGCTATGGCAAGGCGCGGGTCATCGTAGACGGTGGACCGGCCACCGAAGTAGACCTTTACTCATCATCGGCACTGTTCCGACAGAACGTGTTCACCACGGGCGACCTCGACTCTGGGATCCACACTGTTCGCATCGAGTACGCCGGCTCGAAGAACGCGTCGTCGACCGGGTACACCATCGGCCTGGACGCTGTTGATGTCACCGGACAGCTCGTCCAGGCGGATCGAACCGCCCCGGTCTCTTCGATCGTCGCACCGACGACGTGGCAGTCTAAGCCGACCACCGTGTCCCTCTCGGCCGCCGATGATCTGACTGGCGTCAGCGCCATGTATTATCGACTCGACGCTGGTGCGACCACCACCTACACTGCGCCGTTCACGGTCAGTGGTTCAGCGGTGCACTCCGTCGAGTACTGGGCCGTCGACGGCGTTGGCAACATCGAGGCCTCCCGGACGCGGATGATCAACATCGACGCCGACGCTCCCGTCTCGTCCGTCGTGGCAACGGCCTCCTACTCCGAGACGGCCACCTTCACGATCACAGCATTCGACGCGTTGTCCGGCGTCACTGGAACGCAGTACCGCATCGACGGTGGCACTTGGAGTACGGGCTCCACAGCAACGGTATCTTCCGGCGGTCCGCATACTCTGGAGTACCGCTCGATGGACCAGGCCGGCAATGTTGAGAGCACTCGATCCGCAAGCTTCTCCATCACAAAGCGGACGGAGCAGACCGATTCCAAGATGGCATGGACAGGAGCATGGGCCACCACGAATCATTCTGGCCTGTCCGGCGGCAGCTTCCGCAGCGCGTCGACCAGCTCTGCGGCACTCGAGTTCGCCTTCAGTGGCACATCGATCGACTGGATCACGTCAAGGAACACCTCCTACGGTAAGGCCCGCGTCTTCCTAGATGGATCGGACATGGGCGAGGTCGATCTCTACGGCGCGTTCGCCTTCAAGCAGAAGGTGTGGTCATCCGGCCCCTTGTCCAACGGCGCCCATACCCTGAGGATCCAAGTACTCGGCTCAAAGAACACGTCATCTACGGGATACAGTGTGGGTGTGGACGCGTTCGACATCGTCGGCTCGACGACCTCGCTGCGCTATGAGCAGACGTCCGGCCTCCTCAACTTCGAGGGCACGTGGGCCGGCGGAACAAGTTCGAGCCTGTCGGGCGGCACCCATACTGTGACCTCGTCGAATGGCTCGGCAGTCAACGTAGCGTTCAACGGCTCGAGCATCGACTGGATCGGCTCCAAGTCGACCTCATATGGCATGGCGAGGGTGACGCTGGACGGAACCACCACCGTAGACGTGGACCTCTACGCTGCAACCGCGTTCCAGCAGAAGCTTTACAGCTCGGGTACGCTGACCAATGGTCCGCACACCTTGCGAATCGAGTACCTGGGGTCAAAGAACGCCTCCTCCACCGGCTATACCGTCGGCGTGGATGCCTTCGACATCGGCGGCGTTCTCACCCAGGCCGTCCCTCCGATTCCTCCGGGAACCCGCTATGAGCAGACTTCGTCGCTACTGGCCTTCGACGGCGGTTGGTACACCTCCACCAACTCAGGATTGTCCGGCGGCTCCTCTACCGTGATCAACGGCGACGGCTCGGTCAGCGTCGCGTTCACCGGTAGCCGCCTTGATTGGATTGCCACCAAAGCCACGAACTATGGCATCGCCCGCGTCACTGTCGATGGCGGCGCACCCGTCGAGGTCGACCTGTACGGCAACTTCGCCTTCAAGCAGAAGGTGTGGACGACCGGCCAGCTGCCCGAGGGCCCCCACACAGTCAAGATCGAGTGGACGGGGAGCAAGCGTGCTGCGTCGGGCGGCACATACCTCAACGTGGATGCGTTCGACGTCTTGGGGACCATGACGCAGGCGACTAGCGGCCCTGCAATGACGCGGACCGAGCAAGACACGCCCAAGATCGCCTACGACGGCGCTTGGTACCAGTCCAGCAACCCGGGACTGTCCGGTGGCACTGCCGCCAACATCAACACAACCGGCGGTCGAGCGGTGATCAGCTTCAGCGGGACCAAGTTCGACTGGATCGCCACGAAGGCATCCAACTACGGTATCGCACTGGTCAGTCTCGATGGCGGCGCACCCATCGAGGTGGACCTCTATGGAAGCTTCGCGTTCAAGCAGAAGGTGTGGACGACAGGCATCATTGCCGATGGCTCTCACACGATCGAGATCGAATGGACCGGTACCCGGAATCCTGCGTCCACGGGGACATACGTCAACATCGACGCGGTCGATGTTGCCGGAACGCTCGATCAAGCGATAGCAGGACCACCGGTCGTCCGTCACGAGGAGACGGCGACGGCCCTCGCCTACACCGGCGTCTGGGCGACGGCGAACAGCGCCAGCCTGTCCGGTGGCTCATGGCGTTCGACGAATGTCACGGGTGCTGAGATGAACGTCACGTTCAGCGGTACCAGAGTCGACATCATCGCCTCGAAGAGCATCAACTACGGGATAGCCTTCATCTCGATCGATGGCGGCACGCCGATTGAAGTCGATTTCTATAACCCGACGGCAGCATTCAAGCAGGTCGTATGGAGCTCCGGCGACCTTGCTGACGGTACCCACACTCTATCGTTCGTAGTGGCTGGACAGCGTGGCACCTCATCGACCGGCAACACAGTCGGAATCGATGCACTTGACGTACAGGGCACGCTCCTAGAGCCGTAGACGCGACTCCAGCAGACGCAACGACGCCCGGAGCGCATGCTCCGGGCGTCGTCGTTCTCTCTTGTCCGATCGCGCAGACCTTGTGCAGCCCACGACAGGATCAGCGGTCGGAGTCCTCCCCCGCGCCTACAACTATGCGAGCCGGCACACCGACGGCCGTTGCACCGGGCGGCACATCATCGATGACTACCGCATTGGCGCCGATTATGGCGTCGTCGCCGACGACGACGGGCCCGAGCACTTTTGCCCCGGCGCCGACCATGACCCGAGCACCCACGTCAGCATGGCGCTTGCCGCTGGTGAGTTTCTGTGCGCCGATGACCACGCCCGGCATGATCACGGTGTCCGCTCCGACGGTGGCGGTTTCCCCAATCACGACGCCGGTCGCATGCGGTATGTACACCGTTGGATGCAGATGCGCACGCGGGTCGATGTCGGCAGCGGTCAAGATCTTCGCCGTCCAGTGCAAAAGCTTGGCAAAGGGCCATCCCAAGCGGCCCGCCTGACAGGCGCCGTGTGACAACAAATAGAGACGAACAGCAACGGAGCGTCGACGTCCGCTACGTGCCACGATTCTCCCCTTCCGGTCGCCACACATTTCCACGTATGCGCTCACCTACGGTCAGCACGACGAAGCGGGTGTTGCCAACAAGATACCGCTTCCACATTCGTCCTGGCTCCTGCAGGAGACGATACAGCCACTCCAAGCCTGCATTCTGCATCCAACGTGGGGCACGGGAAGTCTCACCGGCCCATACATCGAAACTACCACCGACCCCAAAGCTCAACAGTGGCCCAAGTGCCTCTAGATGTGCTGCGACGAACTGCTCCTTCATCGGCGAAGACATGCCCAGAAACAGGAGCCTTGCCCCGCTGGACCTGACCTGATCCGCTGCACAGCGTGCGTCGGCGAAGTACCCGTCGCTGGCTCCGGCCACAACGAGGGAGGGATAGCGGTCTCTCACGGTGCCCAAGAACCTGTCGAGCACCTCGCGGCGCGCACCTAGGAAGTAGACAGGCCACGCACGAGCTTCAGCCTCCCCAAGCAACGCCGCCATCAGATCGATTCCGGCGACCCGCTCGGGCACAGGCGCTCCCAAGAACCTACCCGCCCACACCACGGCCATTCCGTCAGCATTGACGATATCCGCGCGGTTGATGGAATCGGCGAGTTCCGGGTTGTCGTGAGCCAGGACGACTTTGCCGGCATTGATCACCACATGCTGCGCAGACTCACCGGCCTCCACAAGCTCTACACAGCGCGCGAGGCTGGCGTCGAAGTCCAACAGGTCCAGCGCCAACCCGAACACCTGAGCTCGCATCAGACATCACCGAGCCGACGTTCGAGGGGTGTCCGCTTGCCCGCATCAAGACAGGCGAGCGATCCTGTTGCAAGAGCCCAGTGCGCGTCGCCCCAGCGCACAAAGTGCCGCCGATCGGGGACAGAACCTCCCGATCGATACATCGTGGTGCCATCCGGCGCAACAAGATGGTTCCGAACCCACGTGGCGACGGTTCGCGCCAGCGTGGCGTCTCCGCTCAAGACCGCCCAACGCGCAAGCACATCAACCGCGGTGGCAGCGGCATGTATCTCAGCGGGCCCCGGCTTGTCACGGTAGTAATAGGGTCGCCCATCCCGGTCGAAGAAGTGCGCTTGCCAGTCGGCCATTCCCAGGCGGAACGAGTCGGCAGCGCCGTCGACGCCGCACAGCATGGCCGTCAACAAGCCGTCTAGGTTGTAGGCGGTATGGAAGCTGTCAATCCACTCCAGACCAGCACCTTGGCCGTAGGGCCACCACCCCTCCACTCGCTGAGCGGACCTCGAAGTCGCAAGTGCGCGTGAGGCGATATGGCTCATGGATTCATCGCCATGGATGCGCCCGATGGCCGCAACAAGTCCCGCGCCGAGGTAGTTCGCGTTGTGAATCAAAGTCCCAGAGCCGGGCGTGTACCGAAAGCACTCTCCCTCTTCATCCCACAGTGTACAGACCAGGAACTCAGCGGATTCGTGTGCGCGCGCGATGAGGCTCTCGTTCGCAAGCGCTATCCCGGCCTCCAAGAGACCTCTTGCGACGAATACGGTGGCGATGAGATTGGCTGACCCTCTCGGGTAGAACGCCCAGCGCGTCTGGACGTCGAACTCGTACCCCCAGCCTCCTCCGCCCACCTTTCCCTCACAGCGATCAAGCACACCCACCAAAACAGAGACCGATTCACTTCCTGCTGTGGGCTCAGTGACCCCGGCCTCGATTCTGCGCGCCTCCCCTGCCAGGAAGCAGCCGACCGTCTTCGCCATGATGAAGGGCTCGATCCCAAGCAGCGGAGCAAGGTCGAACGGAACTCGCTTGCGAAGCTGCACCGCAAGCTGTCGCAGCCGCGCGCTGTCTCGGACGAATCCCGGCAGTCTGGGCGATCGGAGGGCGTCATAGGGGTCGACGCCTGCAAGACGCGTCTCGTCGATCATCCTCGTGCTAGACCCCTCGAAGGAACGTCGACCACACGGCCCGAAGACAACGCCTCAACCACGGCGAAGGTCGCATCCATCGAAGCGACCGCGTGCTCGAATCGACTGGACTCCTCGACCACCTCGCCACGGCTCAGTGCGACGAATGTGGCTATCTCGGAGCTGTGGCCCTTGTCCACGGTGCCGCTGTCGCGCCTCTCGACCTTGCCACCCGCTGCGACGGTGAGCGTGCGGAAGTCATCGATAAGCCAGGTTCTCCCTGCGGAGAAGACCTCGATGGACTCCTTGGAGACTGCCGTGTCACCCTCCGCGCCGTATGTGATGCTCGCGACCGAGCCGGTACTCATGACCATGCTTATGACGAGCGAGTCCTGCAAAGCGGGGGACTTGCCGTTGTCCAGCCCGAAGGCCGCGACCCGCCGCACCTCGCCGCCACCCAAGAAGGCGGCGAGATCGACGAAGTGGCACACCTCGCCGACGATCCGGCCGCCACCCTGCTCCAAACGCTGAATCCAGTGATCGTCAGGGATGCGCCCCGCATTGACTCTGATCTGTATGGTCGCGGGCGCCCCGAGCGCATCCACGGACTCGCGTATGGTCCGCGCCATCGGTGAGTAGCGTCGATTGAACCCGACCATAGCATCGGCGCCGGACGCGAGCCACGCAACGACGACTTCGTCGAGTTCCTCGCGGGTCAGGGCGAGCGGCTTCTCGCAGAAGACATGCCTTCCGGAGCGGAGCACATCGGCCACCAGCCGCGCGTGGGTGTCATGTCGCGTAGCGATCACAACACCGGTGGTTGCCGTATCGGTCAGAAGATCTGCGACATCGGCCGCAGCGAAGGCGAAGCCGTCGCGCTCCGCGACATCAGTGGCCCGCAGACCCGTCGCCGTCGCAATGCCGCGAAGATCCACGGACTGACGCTTCAGTGCCGGCAAAAGCGTCGATGTCGCGAAGTTGCCTGCGCCGATCATCCCGATTCCCACTTGGCCGCTCGGCTCTCGCACGGGGCGCTGAACCTTCGTGCCGGTCGCAGACTGCTCGGGCTCCGACGCGTACTCCAGAAGGACGCCGACCGGGGCGGGCGCTGCGCTGACATCCACGATCAGATCGTAGGCCGCAGGGGCATCATCGATGCCAAAACGGTGGGTCGTCAGGAGGTCCGTACGAACCGCGCCAATGGAGACGAGCCTCAGGAACTCCTCCATGTTCCGGCGCTCCGTCCACCTGACGTAGCCGTCGGGATAGTCTATGCCGAACTCCTCGTACAAAGGGTCATAACGCCCAGGTCCGTAGGACCGTGACAGATGGAGCGAGAGCTCCTTCTCGTAGAAGGGACTGCGCGGAACATCCATCCCAACGTCGCCGACAACGACGACCGGCGCACGATCGCGAGCAACTTGGCCGGCTAGGCGTACGGGCTCGCTCGAGCGGGTCGATGCGGTGATGATGACCGCGTCCGCACCGCGTCCTGCGGTCATCGACTCGATGACCGCCGCGACATCGTCCGGCCCGCCGGACACTGCCGCGTCCGCGCCACACGCCAACCCGAGCGCGACCTTAGATTCGTCCAGGTCGAAACCGATGACGACACAGCCCGCAGCTTTGGCGATCTGGGTTGCAATGAGCCCCAAGAGACCAAGGCCGATGACGAGGACCGTGTCCCCGAACGTGAGGTTGGCCTGTCGCACACCCTGCATCGCGATGGCACCGAGGGTGGTGTAGGCAGCGCTGTCGGCGCTCACGCCATCGGGTACCCGCGCGCACAGGCTCCCGGGCACCGCGACCATCTCAGCATGGTTCGCATAGCCTGCGCCTGCGCATGCCACTCGGTCTCCGGCCCTGACGCCGGCGACCAACTCACCGACGCCGACCACGGTGCCGGTCACGCTGTAGCCGAGCGGCGAGTCCTGCTCAAGACGCCCCTTCACCATCTTGTACGTGTTGAGCAGACCGTCCCGCCGCACCCGATCCAGGACCTTCTTGACATCATCCGGACGACGCCGGGCCTTCTCGAGCAACGAGCTACGGCCCAGTTCGACCTTCGCCCGCTCCGTCCCCACACTGACCAAGGAGCGCTCGACGCGGACAAGCACGCCGTGCGGTCCCGCTACGGGTACAGGGACCTCGACGACGCGCACTCGACCATCGCTCAGGTTCTGGGTGACCTGCTTCATCCAGATATCTCCTTGTCTTCACTGATGCCGAGTAGTCGCTCGTGCTCCAGTATCTGCTGCGGGTTGAAGCGCATACCTATCACTCGGGCTGGGTTCCCGGCAACGATGGCGTAGCGTGGAACGTCCTTCGTGACGACGGCGCATGCCCCCACGATCGACCCTCGACCCAGTGTCACACCGCGAAGCACCGTAGCCCTGAAGCCCACCCAGACGTCATCTTCGATCACGACATCTCGATCGTCTTCGGGCCGCTTCTCATGCGTCCTATACATGGAGGCGCCGACTACCGAGAAGTTGTGGTCACCGGTGATGATGGCCACCTGCGGTCCAAACATCACCTCGGAACCGATGATGATCTTTGCGTTGGGGGCCGAGAACCAACAGTCGCGACCGACGAAGACGCGGTCGCCCATCACGATGTTCTGGGCTGGTGACAACTCGCAGCCGTCGCCGATCGAGACCTCATCACCGTGTGACCCGATCCCGAGATGAGCCAGTTCTGCTCGCTCAGCGGCTCTCTTTAGCCGCCGCAGCTCCCGAACCAGGGCACCAAGACGACTCACTATGCCTCCCCGACAGTCCCGGCCAACGAACCGATATCGATTCGCTGGTCAACAAAGGTGTACTTCCCTGACACCGTCAGTGGAAGATCCGTCACCGGTTCCATGGTGACCTCCACTCGTCCTGCCAAGCGCACGCGCAGCTCCTCGGCAAGTTCATGCTCGTCGCGCTCCCCGAAGTCAGCAACCGGCACGAACAGGAGTCGTGCAACGCCTGGTTGCTCCTGAAGGAAGCGGAAACGCACCATCCGCTCATAGACACGCGAATGGAGGTTGACTGCCGTCATGGGGATCAAAGAGCCGTCGGCGGCGACAAGCGACTCCTGGGTCCATCGACCGCGCAGCTCCTTCAAACGACGCCCCGACCGCCCGCAGTCGCAGTCTTGAAGATCCCACTCCGCAGTGTCATCAGTCAGGTAGCGAATGAAGATGCTGCCCTGCCTGTTGATGAAAGAGGTACCGACAAGCAGTCCGCGTCGACCCTGGACGGTGATCGGTATACCATCCTCCGCTACCAGCTCAGTGACCCCGTACTCGGCGAAGGGGTGGTAGAGGATGTCGCGCTCGCACTCCCCTGCCAGAATGCACTTCTCCGAATGACCGTACCACGTGTACGCGCGCACGCCGAAGACGCGCTCCACGTACTCGCGTTGCCAGGGAGCGAAGTTCTCTGAGCCCAGAAGTAGGCCCTTCAGGGACGGAAGGGTCAGTCCCCTGCGCTCAAGGTGGCCGGCGAGTATGGTCGCCGACGATGGATAGGCATGCAGGAACTCCGGTCTGTAGCGCTGCATCACCGCTACCATCCGGTCCATGTTCGCCGGATTCAGGTCGAAACTGGAGAAATGCAGAGCCTGCGTGGCAGGGTCGAACTCCCACAGCTTCCCATGCTCGCGTCCCCTGATGGCTCGCCCGCGCACGACGACCCGGCGCGATCCACGTCGGTAGCCGACGCGCGCCCATTGGTAGGTCATGAATGCCCATTCGGCTGCTGAAGCCTCGTGAGCGATAGCGAATCCCAACGGGCGGCCCGATGTGCCTCCGGTGGTCTGATAGCGGTACGCGGACGGTGGTGTACCTTCAGGTATCAGCTGCGACCCAAGATCACGCACCATCTCTCGCGTCAGCAACGGAAGTCCTTGAATGTCTTCAAGCGCCGTGACCGACGCCGGGTCGAAGGAAGTCTCACGGAAGAGTCGACGGTAGTACGGAACCCGCTCACCCGCCATCAGAAGCAGCGATCGCAACTGCTCGATCTGCCAGTTGCGATGCTGCTCAACGCTCCAGTCTTCCGTCTGATGAAGGAGTTCGAGAGTCCGTCGGTACGCCCTGCCATACACGAACCCGGCAGGCAACGTATTCACAACCGAGCCAGCGACACGCCGGAGAGACTCCGGGCTCGCGTCATACGCGTTGCGAAGGACGCCGCCGATTCTGGTCACGAGACCACCCGGGCCGAGCAGAAACCGATCGTCTCATACACCGAGAAGAGTCTGGCTCGCACAGCGTCGAGGGAGTGGATGCTCCGGACGTGCTCACGAGCCCCCGCGCCGACGCTGCGACGCAATGCGACATCCTGCAAGAGCCGGTCGAGTGCTGCCGCGAGAGCACTAGGGTCGTCCGCCTCCACGAGCAGCCCCGTGGCTCCGTCAGTGATCACATCGCCGACACCGCCCACTCGAGTCGCGACGCAGGCCAATCCATGCGACATAGCCTCAAGCAACGCGAGTGGCACGCCCTCGATGCGCGAAGGCAAGACAAAAATCGAGGCGGATCCAAGCAACTCGTCAAGCTGAGGACGGTCAAGCCAGCCGACACACTCAACATCGACGCCCCCGAAACCGCCCATCTCAAGCAGCGACTTCAGCGGACCCTCACCGGCCACCGTCACTCGGAAGCGCGCACCCGAGTCACCGAGCTGCCGCAGCGCTGCGGCAAGCACGTCGATCCCCTTGTGGTGAACAAGATGCCCCGCGAAGACCACATGGAGTCCCCCAAGACCTGAGGACTCACTGATCGGAACATCCACGGGATTGGGCAGCACGAACACGTCGGTACGACCGCTCAGTAGCTCAAGCGCGCCAGCCCACGCCTCCGAGAGGGCACAGACGGCACTGGCCCCACGCAGCATTCGCTTCACCGATTCCAGTCGCCGTGGATTGCCCGACTGCGAGAACTGTACGAAGCCGCCACCGTGGATGTGCGTCACGTAGGGGATTCGCAGCGTACGACACAACGTCGCACACGACGACTTGCGATAGAAGCTGCCACGCGACGCTACGTGAAGATGTACCAGCGTCGGCCGGCGTCTCGTCCCCAACGCCGCGATACGTGCCAACGCCACGGGAAACAGCAGCCAGCGCCACGGTCCCCTCATCGCACCGATTGACGGGATGACGATTGCATCGTAGGCATCAGACGTCAGAGCAGCGAAGATTTCCACTGCATGTGCGACGCCGCCTCGTGAGCGCGGGTCGGGCCCGACGTGAGCGATCAGGGGATCCCGGCTGCTCATGGCGACGCAACCACGGGATGATCAATGGACGGAGCGGTGATCGGCTCGGATGAGGGCGATTCCGCGCTACGAAGCCAGCCCGCAGCAAGCCCCCCGAGAAGTCCCATCATCACGCTGGCCTGATACAAAGCGATTCCGTTGAAGAACGCCATGAACACGAATGCACCCAGCCCCGCAAGGTACATGCCTGCGAAGTTCCGGGTCTCTACGTCAGGTGCAGCTCTGAAGAGCCGAGTCCCCCTCGTGGCGAGCCATCCAATGAGCACAACATACGTGAGCAATAGTGGAACGCCGCCAGTGATGAGCAACTCGAGGAAGTCGTTGTGCGCCCATCTCTCGACGCCCAGTGCTGCGTACACGAGCTTGGAACTCGCCAGCGCTCCAGCGCCGACCACAAGGTTCTGGATATCTGAAAGCGCACCGTTCCAAACTGCCAGCCAGATTCCGATTCGACCGGAACCTGCGTATATCTCAGACCCACCCCCGGCCGAGAGATACCCGATGTCTCTGAAGCGATCGATGATCTGGTCCTGCCCCAGGTAGATGATCGAAGAGCCGACCGCAAGCAAGGCGATCGCCGTTGTTGCAACCCGCGCCCCTCTTCCGGCAAGCGCGAGGATCGCGTAGACGCCCACGAGAATCACCAAGGCGAGAAAGGTCGTTCGAACCAGTGAGAACAGCACTGCCACGATCGACAGGCCGAAGAGCACGAAGGGCAGCCGTCCGCCCTCATGCTGCAACATCAGGAACAAGAGCAGGGCCGCACCGAGGACCAGGTATGACGAGAGCCCGTGCGGACCCTGACCCACGGCCTCGAACTCACCGGAGTAGTATGCCGCTCCGTACCTGTTCTGAGCCGCCGCAATGGCGACCGTTATCAGCATGAGCACGATTGAAACGACCACGGCCATTTCGATGCGGCGCCTGTTTCTGAGCTCTGTCGCAATACGCTCAACCACGACGATCAGCAGGGTCCAAGACAGCAGCCTCAACGCATTGGTGAGTCCTGCGTCGGCGCCTGGACGCGTCAGCGTGAACGCCAAGTAGGCGGCAGGAAGTGCCAGCGGCACCAAAGAGTACATATAGCGGTCTTCGTTTCTACGCAAGGACAGCACCATGTACAGGCCACAAACGGCGATCAGGCCGGCCCCCCACAGCTGTCCGATCGAGAAGCCGCCCACCTGGACGAACACGAAGAGATCTGCCAGCGGGCGCGAGGCTGCGTACACCAGCACCCCGAGGCCAGGGTCATAGAGGATGATGGCGACCAGTATGACGAGCGCCGACAAGGTCGCCGCAACCGCGATATCTCCGGTCAGCGCTATCAGTACACCAAGGCCCGCAGCAACGAGACACATCAGCATCGTGTACAGGAGCTTCGTGTTCCGTCGGTTCATTTCGCCACTTCGCTGTCCGACTTCCCGATCGTGTGAACGAGTCCGCCACCGGCTCGACCGAAGAATGTCAGCGCGAGTACCGCAGCTCCAGTGAGATAGCCGGCGGACACGCCCAGGGCCGCCCCTGTCGCGCCGAAGCGAGGTACGAGGGCCAGGTCGAGGGCGATGGTCACCACGAACGATGCGGCCGCAGCCAAGCCAGGGAGTTCAGGCCTGCCGCCGCCCATCAAGCTGGCTCCGAGCATGCGCGCAGACGACAGAAACGAGATGGGCACGACCATCAGTCCGAGGGGGACAAGGAGTTGTTGCGCCGTCAACCCCGTAAGCGGGACAACGACCAGCCACGACACGACCAGCAACGCCACCCCGCCCGCCACAGTCAGGCCAAAGACACGCCGACCCTCCTGTAGCGCCATCGCCCTCGGGTCCGCATGCACCCCTGCCGCCGTGTCAGAGAAGACCACTTGTGACAGCGCGTTGGGCACGTGAAAAAGGATCTCGGACAATGACACGGCGGTCGCGTAGACGCCCAGCACGGATGGGGGCGCAATCGCCGCTACTAGCAGTTGATCGCCGCGCATGTTCACGAACTCCCACACCTGAGTCCAGAACGCGCGGACTCCGTAGGCGATCGACTTGCGCATCCTCGCGAGATCGACACCAAACGACGAACGCCTCCAGATCATGACAGCAAGGAAGCCGGCACCGATCGCGTACCCCGCTACCCAGAAGTAGAAGAGCGTCTCAGGAGTGGCCGTGGTGACAAGGGGGGCCACTACCATGCCCATGGCGACGGCGGCACCCTGTACGACGCGCCCGTCGCGCAGCAGCGAGTAGTCGCCCATTCCCTGCACTACCGACGCAAGCTGCTGGAACGCGAAGAGCGCAGGCGAGAGCGCGACCGCCATACGCAGGCTGCCGGCTTCAAGGCCCAGGCGAGCACCTTCGAACACACCGTCCGGAACTAGAAGGGCGGCACCAAGAGCGATCATGGGAAGCACTGCGCTGGCCACAAGTGCATTGCCCGCGTAGACGCCTGCCGCATCTGCGTCCTTCGCCACAAGGTAGACAGCGGCAGCCGGAAGTCCCAGACCGAAGACGACGTATACCATGGTCGATGTCAGGCTCATCGCGACCATCTGCCCGCGGCCGGCGGGCCCCAGGATTCTGAGCGCGAGCAAGACTGCAACGGCATTCAGGCCTACGCCGGCAAGAACGCCGACCACCGCGTTCAGGCGTCGTCGAGGGGCTCCCGTGGAATCGGACATGATCAGAACGGAATCCATGGCTGGACGACTTCGTACACTCCCCAACCGAAATACTGGTCCATGAAGTACGCGATCGTCAGCGCGACCGCAGCTACAACCAAGAAGCCGAGCACGAACGTCAGGACACGCCCGAGGAACTTGGCGAACTGTCTGGCTGGAGTGGTTGGCTGGACCCACTCGAGCTCCGGAGCGGAGGCCGCATCCGCCGACGAACCGCCGGCCTTGGGCTTGGCGCCCACGCCGTATCCGTAGTAGGAGTTCTGGTAGTAGTAGCCGCCGGTGTAATAGCCGTAGCCGTACCCATAGCCCGGCTTGGCCTTGGACTCATCGAGACCCCAGACCGCAACGCCCACAATGCGCGCGCCCACCTTGCCGAGAAGCTCGACCGTCTTCTCGGCAGCCTCTCTTGTGGACTCACCGGCCTTACTGACAAGAAGAACCCCATCGACCCAACGGGCGACCGAGACCGGATCGGCTACAGCGAGAATCGGCGGCGTGTCGATGATGACCCAGTCTGCCCATTCGCTAAGACTGTCGAGGACATCCTTCATCTTGCTGGAACTGAGGAGTTCCGACGGGTTAGGCGGCATCTTGCCCGCAGTCAGCACGAGGAGGCGCTCGTCGCCGGGCTGCTGCAAGGCAGACTTGAGGGTGTGGGTGCCGATCAAGACGTCCGACAGGCCGATCATGTTGTTCACGTCGAAAAACTGATGGGTGGTCGGGCGACGGAAGTCGCATGAAAGCAACACGACCTTCTTGCCCGCTTGCGCCAACGAGGCCGCAAGGTTGGCTGAAACCGTGGACTTGCCCTCGCTGGGAGTCCCGGACGTGACCAACAATGTCTTCAAGTCGTGCTCGAAGTTCACGAAGTCGATGGAGTTTCGCAGCACTCGATACGCCTCGGCCGCCGAGGACCCCGGCGACTCGACGATCGTGAGCCGCCGCTTCTGGCCCTTCTCCATCCGTTCGAGCGGGACGATGCCCAACACCGGCGCGCCGTAGACCTTCTCGGCCTCCTCTGTCGACTTGATGGTCGAGTCAAGGTAGTCGTATAGGAACGCCATGCCCACGCCGAACACGAGACCGACCAGCAATCCCAGTGCGGTGTTGCGCAGCGGCTGGGGCTCGACCGGATCGGTGTTGACGACTGCAGGCTGCACCACAGTGCCCGAGCCGCTCTCGAGCCGCTCGTTGATCCTGAGCTGCTCGAGTTGCTCGGCCAAGGTGGTGTAGGTACCCGTGGCAATCTGGAGCTCCGCGGCGAGCTCGTCGCTGCGTCCGCTGGCCTGCAGCCTGCGGCCGAGCGCGAGGATCTCGGCACGTGCCTGCTCGAGGCGCTGCTCGACCTCGTCGGCGGCCTCCTTGATCGAGGCGCGCTTGCGCGCCCGGCTCGCCTCGACATACTGCTCCGCCATCGAGTTGGCGATCTCGGCAGCCTGCTCCGGCGAGTCGGCCTGCGCCTTGATGGAGACGATGTTGGTCTGGCCGACCGAGGCGACGGTGACGTCTGCCAGAAGGTCATCCGCGGTCATCTCGAGATTGAGCTGCTTGATCGACGCCTCGGCGACAGGGCGCACCTCGACCAGCTGTACCTGCGTCTGAAGAGCGCGCTCAGGCTGGCTCGACAGCTCGGGGATGACGGTGCCGAGCAGTGCTGCGCCCGTGTCCTTCTCGGAGATGAGGACCTTCGCCTCAGCCTCGTAGATGGACGGCTGGATGAGCGACACCACGAGTGCGACGCTGGCCACGATGGCCGTGGCCAGGATGATCACGCCTCTTCGGGCGCGGATCACATTCAAGTAATCGCGAAGCTCCACATCGATCCTCTCGCGGGGTCTGCTACTGCTTCAGCGGTTCGCTACCGGTCTTGAGGAACCTCGCGAGGAACCACAGCTCCTCATTGGCCTCGCCCGACTTGATCAGAACCAAGTCGGCGTACCCTTCCTCATGGTCCTCATCCATCGCGACTTCGACCGTCGCGGTGTTGGGTCCCGGCTTCACAGCCTCGACGTTGACCTGCTTGACATGACCGCCGAGATACTCGGCGATGATGGCCTGGCTCTTCACCTGCTCGGCGAGGATGGTGCTCAGAAGCTGCGGGTCGATCTCCTCGACGACCGGAAGATCGCTCGTGGACGCACCGGCAAGCCCTCCTCGCTCCGAGGTGGCGTACGCGACGAAGTATTGGTCGCCGAAGCGACGGAAGCCGATGACGCCTGGGGCGCTCGACCCGTCCTTGAGCGTGACCACCACGTTGAGCTTGGCTTCGTCGCCGCTCTTCTCGACGCCCGTGACCTTGAGGGATGCGACATCGCCATCACGCAGCTTGGCAATCATCTCTTGGGAATCGACCTGCTCCTGCCACAGGCGGAGAGCGAACTCCGTCGGCATCCCCGCAGGAAGAACGAGAGTGGCTTCCTGCGACTTCGGGGGTGCTTGCGGTGCGGGCTCCGGCGCCGGAGTGATCGCGGCGACGGCCATGTCGTAGGCATCGAGGACGATGCCCGCGCCGTCGAAGAGATAGAAGGCTGCGCCGAACGCCGCCAGTGCCAGGATCACGAACACCCCGGCGAGCGCGACCGACGTACGGGACGTGCTTGGCTGCTGGTTCATGGCTACGACTGCACTCCCTGCATCAGCGTGACATCGCACGCATACACCCATGGGGTGTACGACACAAGATTATAGGGCTACAACGCCTCTCCAGTCACCTGTATCGGCAGGTAGGACGCCGAAACCAACCGTCTAGGGGCCACCGAGGAATGCCTCGATCGATTCGGCAGGGAGCGAGCTGTCGACACGACCGGTCGCAACAGCCTCCACGAGCTCGTCCGGATCGGCCACGAGCAGTCCGGAGAGTGCCGAGCCGAGTGACCGCGAAAGGGCCTCACGCGAGCCCTCTGCCACGAACGGGGCAGCTGTGGCGAGAGCGACCACCTCGGCCGCCTCAAGCCGTTGAGCCCCTTCTTCGACAACGATCAGGCGACCGTCGCGGTATGCGGTGACGCGTTCGGGGACCTCGATCTGGACCCCTGACTGCGCATCGACGCTCTCGGACCACTGGGGCCACGGCACCACGATCCAGTCGAGCCGCTCACCGGTCTGGGAATCGAGCGCGGCTGACACCGCGTCGCCGCCACCGAACGGAAACGCGTTCCGAGCGTTGCGGGCGCTCGTGCCCGGAACCGTCACCGTGGCGTCGACATCCAAGATGACGGGTGCTTCGGCACCCGCCTCGATGACGAACGCGACCGCGGCGACTTCAGTACCCTCATCGTCTGGAGCCGTCGCCACGACCAGCAGCCTCTCCGGAACCTTGGGCCGCGGATCGATGTCGATGACGCCCGTCAGCACGAGAGCGGCCCCTACAGCGAGGAGAACCAGGGCTACGACAGCGCCCCATCCGGCAGCTCGAAGCATCCGCTCAGTTCTCCTGTCCGTCGCGCAGGAATCCGATGACCCCGTCGGCGATGCCGGCACACAGCTTGTCCTGGTAGTGCGGGCTGGCGAGCAGCCGGTCCTCGACCGGATTCGACATCAGGCCGCACTCGACCAGTATGGCGGGAACCTTGGCGTAGTTGAATCCCGCGATGTCCCCGCGCGCGGCGGTACCAAGATCGTTTGCTCTGGTCTCGGCGATGATGGCGCGCTGCACCTCCGCAGCCGCCTTTCGGCTGGTCGCCGCGTGCGGCTTCGTCCACTTGTTGGACGCGGGATACAGGGTGATCACGCCGGAGGCCTGCGGATCCGGACTGCCACTGCCGTGGATGCGGATGAACAGGTCGGCTCGATTGCGATTGGCTATGGCGGCGCGCTCGGCGTTGGTGAGCGAGACGTCGTTCACGCTCCTGGTCATGACGACACGAACCCCCCGGCGCTCTAGTTGGCTCTTGAGGTTGTTCGAGAGCTGCAGCGCGAGTTCGTACTCCGGAATACCGGTCACAACGCCCGTCGTACCGGCGGTCGCCGCCTGCTTCGTGACCTTCGCACCCGGGCCGATCGGCTCAGGCGAGGTGTCTTCGTTCGCTTGGTGCCCCGGATCGATACACACGACCCAGCGGCCGGCGGGCACATTGGATGCATCACCGGCATCCGCCAAGCTGAGCTTCACGCGTGCGCCCGGAGCAGCAAGGATGCCGGCCAAGGGCTCTTGTTCCGTTACGACCTTGTTCTCGTCCGGAGTAGCGCCCCCGTTCTCCACCGCCGTCACGAGCCCTGCGGCGCGCAACACGATGCGCGCTTCCTCCAGCGTGAGTCCGAGAAGGTCCGGCACCTCGACCGCCCCCGCCGTCACGCTCGCCGCGCGCGAAGCGACAGGCGCTGCCAGCGCCAACGACTCTTTCGGCGCCTTCACGGGCGGCGTGGGTGCCGAACGGACCAGCCCGACCACCGCGATCACAGAGACGACGAGGATCGCCACCGCGACGAGAGCGACGGCGAGCGTCTTGGCCGAGCGGATACGAAGCCGCGAGGCCGCCTCCTTGCGCTTACCCTGTCGTTCCATCCGGCGCATGCGAGTCCTTGCGGTGGTGGGCCCGGTAGGATTCGAACCTACAACCAAGGGATTATGAGTCCCCTGCTCCGCCATTGAGCTACGGGCCCGTTTACGTGCGTCTTTACCGTCGCGTGCATCGCAGCTTCTTACGACCTTCTTACGACCCTTCTTGCGACGGAGTCCAAGGCGCTCATCGCCTCGGCAGTTTCATCTTGCACGAGGTGTGAGTATACCGCGAGAGTCACGGCCGGCGACTCGTGACCCAGAACCCTAGAGACGAAGACTATCGACGCCTTCTGCCTGAGCAACTGGCTGGCGTATTGGTGCCGAAGGTCGTGCAGGGTCAGGTGTTCGAGCTTCGCCGCCTTCACGGTCTTCTTCCAGACATTCGCGTTCCACGAGCTCTGGTTGATCGGACGACCTTTGGAGTCCGTGAAAACGAGACCCTCGGGCCGACAAGGCGGGGCAAGTTGCTCGACCAGCAGGTCCGGGATCGGTATCACCCGGTAGCTCGCGGACGTCTTGAGTGGAACGATCTTGCCGCCCTGCAGCTGCTCCTTCACCGTGATCTCTTTGCGATCAAGAGACACCGACGACCAGTCGAGTCCCGCCAACTCACCCCTCCGCATCCCGGTCCACAGCGCAACGTGGAAGAAGGTGCGCCACCCATCGGGCGCATTGTCGAGCAGACGTCGCACCTCCTCATCGGTCAAAGGATCGAACCGCTTCCTCTCGATCTTTGGCAGGCGCAAACGCGACCTGCCGTAGGGCAACTCCTCGATGACGCCGTAGTCCATGGACAAGTTGAGCATCATTCGGAGGATGAGCATCGACTTTCGTACCGTGCGCGGCGCGTACTTGGTCGACAGCAGGAACACGAGTCTGTCGATGGATGCGCGGTCGATCTCCGCCACTACGGGGTCGCCCATCAGTACTACAAGACGCCTCACTGCCTTGGCGTAGTCGTGTCGGGTCGTATCCCTCAAGGTGAGGTTGGCCAGGAACGACTCCCCCACCTCGCTCAGACGTGTCGTCGAACGGGGTCCGGCATCCTGAGCCCGCCCGGTCTTGAACTCCAGCTCCGCGAGTCGCGCCTCGTCCTCGCTGAAGTACGACCCGACATACCGGTTCTTCTTCGCGATCCTGTCGTAGCCGTAGACCTGCCACGACGCACCGACCTTCTTGATGGACATCTCGGTCCTCCCAATGAAAGAAGCCTGCGTTCGGCGGGCTCCAGCAGCAGAGTATGTTTCTAAGGCGATAAAGTTGAACTACGGACTGAGCGACGAACCTTCGTTCGGATGCCCGCTACAGGGCATTCGGATCGAAGGGTTCGCTCCAGGGCTCATCACCCATGTAGTCAAGGAAGTCGAACTGCGGCCTCCGGTCGATCGGCGAGAGCCAGATCCAGACGCCGCTGTCGAGAGCCCTGCGGAAGTGAACCTCAACGAGTAGTTCGTCTAGGGTGCGGTCTCCGGCGTCGTTGCCGAGAATGTCCCGTCGAGCGACCTCTAACATGTCGACGATATAGAGCAGCGCGTTGTCTCCGTCTTCGGTGCACCGCTTAGGCAGATAGACGCTAAGTCGAGCCGACAAGAAGAGGGGCGCCCAGTCGTCCGGCACGATGAGCACTCGGTTCTCACCGATCAGCCGCCGCCATCGCTGCCTGAGATGCGCCTCGTACTCATCCGGGTTGTCGACCCACGGGTTCTGAAAGCGCACTGCACCCGGGACCCCGCTTCGAGCGGCGTAGGCCACAGGTTCGACCACCGCACTAGTGAACTTGCGATGATCCCGCTCCTCGTCTGAGTACACCGACCGCCGGCGGCGCTCTTCGTCGGAGATCGCCGGCACTACCTCGATGTCGGTGGTGACGTCGGGCATATCCCATCGGTCGTACTTCAGGAGACTTGCGCCGACGACCGCCGAACGGTCGTTCTCGACGACTCCGGCATCGACAACCGCGTCGAGGATCGACTTCAGAGTGCCAGCCGCCGCTAGTCCGACATCGCCGGGGACGTGCGCTCGTACGTACGCTCGATCGAACGGGTTGTCTGGCTTGTCGACGAAGGACCTGATCACGGCGCTCTGGAAGCTCGTCCGTGCGACATCCGGCCTTCGGCGGTCGTCACCCTTGAGTCTCGGTCGTGCCAGCACCTCGAAGTCATCGACCCGCACATGGAAGTAGTCGTTGCCGTCGTGGTCATCCGGGACTTCAACTTCATCATCCATGGGATCGTGACCATCCGGACTGAAGACGACGTCATGCAACGGAAGCCAGCCGATGCCCTCTAGATGGATGTAGTCATCACTCATGCGCTGCTCACCGGATCGCCAGCTCGGGGCACGTGTTTGAGGAGAACAACCCGATCGGAGCTACTGGGGTCACTGGTCGCGTATCTGACATGGGACGGCGACCCGGGATGCGGCTTGTCCTCCGTGAACGAGGCGCTCATAAACCCAATGAGCCGACGACGATACAACTCCCCGAGCGCTTGAGGCACCACGTCCAAGTCGAGGTTGCGTCCGACTGCCCGCATGAAGGCATCGCTGAACACGAGCTCGCTACCCCGCAGGCACAGGTGGTTCGGATCGACCGCTCCGAACTCCTTGTCGTTGAAGTACATGTACAGTGCCGCCAGTGCCCTCTTGTCCACATGTTCAAGCTCGGCCCACGCACATCGGAGCTTCTTCTTGGCTGACGGCTTGTTCTCCGGCTGCGTGAACGGCTTCATCGCCATCTTGAACCACTTGCGATCCGAGCCGGACAGGTTCGCCCACGTACGAGGGATGCCGCTCGGTTCCGGACCGTTTCGCAGCCACACCGGGGCGAGCTTCAGTTCTCTATAGGTCTTCCTGCCTACGGTCTTGACGACCTCCATCAACCCGGCACGCTCGAGACCGGTGAACAGCTCTTGCTTACGCCGAGCCTGCTCCTTGCGCTCCCTGACGAAGCGGTTCAACCCCGTATAGGTATAGGCGGCATTGAGGCCGGAGAAGCTCAGTGAGGTCTTGCTGATGTCGGCGTTCGACCACATGTAGATGAGCATGTCCCACTGGTATGGGGCGATCCACTTGCCAGTCTCCTCCCAGGCGAGACTCGGATCGGGAAGCGTCCCGTCCACGAGCGCCTGTTCGAGCACGAAGTAGTTGTCCTCGACGCAGAAGGTCCCCGGCTCTGCGTGCGGTACCTCAGACAAGTAGCGATACGGCCCCTTGCTGGACCGAAGCCAGGTCTTCGTACCCGGACCCTCTACTTGAACGCGATGGTAGTCCACGAACACCTCCTCAGTGGTCAAAGCATACGGCACCAGGTCGTCTGCCGGGGGCGAAGAATGCCCACACCAGACGTCGAGCGAATGGAGTGATCGCACCGGTACTGTTCTAGTGAACGACACGGGCGAGAAAGGACCGCAATGCCTGATGAGGTGCGCCGAAGGCTGATGACCGACGACGAGTGGTGGGCCGGACTCGACCGGGAACTCAACGAGGTAGCCGGCGCCACATTTCTCGTACGCGTCCTGATGCCGATCAAGCTGACCGCAGCCATTCTCCTGACGGCCTGGCTCTTTCTCCAATAGGTGACCGGTATGTGCACACACGCTGAGTTCCTCGCCCAGATAGAGCAACAGTCCCTCGCAAAACTGAACGAGCCGCGCATGTACCGCGATCGTGCTGATCAGCTCATGCGAACGATGGACGACCCGAGATGTGCCGGCGCCGCGACTTGTCCATTTCACCGAGTGCCCGGCGAACAGTGGGATCAGCCCTACGGACCGGCACCGTGGGACTCGAAAGAGTAGTTGGCGCGAGCCGCTCGCGAGGACTTCGACCACCAGAACGAAACGACGATACCGTGGGCAAACCGAGAAGCCCGTATGGGCGCACCAGAAGCCGCACAAACGCTCTGAAGCATGGAGTGCTCTCGCAACGCCTCCTGTTGTCGCGAGGGCCTGAGAGCTGCCCATTCGCGGCAACCTGTCATGTGGTGAAGGACCCGGAACTCGCGCCGGCCTGTGTGCCCGGAAACGAATGCCCTGTCGAACGTGCCGACTACCTCGCCTTCGTGGAGTCGGCCAAAGACACCTTCTCCCCTTGGCGGCACGGTCATGCCAACCTCGAGTTCCAATACCTCATCGACCAACTCGCCATCGTGTCACTGCAACGTCATCGGCTGGCTGCGCTCATCGCGAAGGACGGCTTCACCCGTCCGAAGATCAGTCCGACCGGGCAACTGTACGGACTGCGCGACACGCTTGCTGCCGGACGCTACGCCACTGCGATCGACAACGCATGGCAACGAGCGCTCGATGGACTGATGGTGGGCGCATAAGGTGCCACAACGACGACGGATCCGACTGACGGCCAGCGCTCATCGAGCGATGTCTGGGCCGACCGTCGCAAGTAACGCAAGCGCTGACGCCGCTCTGGCACACGGAGACCCATTCAGCACAAAACGGCCTAGCTGCTCGCGAACATGCGCCTCATTGGATGCCGCGAGCGCCAATGCAGCGGACACCTGAAGTGGCGGAAAGGTGTTCGCGTCAAGGAACTCCAGCAGCTTCGGGTCGGGGCAGAAGTCCTCGCGAACGGACAGTGCCTGCAAGGCAGATGCAACCACCTCGTCGTCAGCGACCTGCGCCGCACTCTCGAGACATGCGGTAGTCCATGACTTGTCATCCTCCTGGATGCTGTCCAGAAGGGCCACCGCGACTTCGTCGTCCAGCTCTGAGGCGGACCGTGCGTACTCGAGAAGCCAGTCACGAGCTTCGGCAACTCCGCGCGACACAAGGAACATCGCGACGGCGAGCCGACTCTCCACTGGCCCCTCCCGGAGCCCCTCTTTCAGGACGTCGTGCGCGGCGCTTCCCAGCGAACCGAGCACCCTGAAGGCCGCTCCACGCAGCCGCCCATCCTCTTCGGTGAGACAGCGCAACGCGAAGGGTGCTGCAAGTTCAGGACTGATGACAGTGATCGCTTCCAGTGCGGCCCTGCGAAGCTCAGTGTCTTCCGGCGGCTGACGCTCGAGGATGTCAACGCAAGCCTGGGTTCCGACCCCGGTTCCAAGAGCGCGAACCGCTTCGGTCGCGGCAGTACGGAAGTGCCAGTGCCCTTCGCCCGTATGAAGCATGAGTGATATCAGGGCCTCTTCCATGAAGATGAGACCGGCCATTCCGATCGACTTGATGATCGCGCTGCGGACAGTCGTCGACCTTTCCTTGCCCAATGCGGCACAGAGATGGATGCCCCCAAGTCCACCGAAGTCGCCGAGTGCGATCGCAGCTGCGCATCGCACGTCCATGTCTGAGTCGCTCAAGAGGCAAACGAGACTGTTCAGATACTCATCGCTGCCGATGTCTCCGAGTGCCTTTGCAGCCGCGCATCTAACGATGGTCGACTCTTCGCTGAGCGCTATGGTCTCGAACGAGGCGAGTTCATGTGGGTCATCACGCCTGGCGACTGCCGATATCCCCACGGCTCTCAACTCATCGTTGTCGCTTGCATAGAACTCGTCGGCGTACCCATCCAAGAGTGACGGGTCCCACTGCTCAAGCGCTCTTGCTGCACGGCTCCGAGGGACCGGATCCGTGAGCGCCAGCCACGGGACGAACGCCGCCACCACTTGCTCAGACGGGAAGGTGCTGAGCTGACGCAGCAGGCACTCTCGCTTGTACCAGCCGCAGTCGAGTGTGCATACGGCTTCCGCTATCGCTTGCACGGCCGACGGGTCTCCCGTCGCCACTAGGCACTCCGCATAATGATCCCAGCCTTCGTCTCTCAGCAGCGCCGTTCTGAGGGCCGCTACAGCCGCCGGCTCGTTCAAGGACGCCAGCACTAAGGCTGCATTGTGGTGGTCGCCCTTCGGGTCCTCGAGTATTGAGACCATCGCGGGCACGCACGCGGGGTCGGACAAGTCGGAAAGCGCCCGCAGTATCTTCTTCTTCTGCTCTGGATCCGACTCTCGATCGAGCACATCGAGAAGGAGTCGCGTGGCTGATCTGCACTTCGAGCGTCCGATGCCGACCACGAGGGCATCTCGTTCTTCGCCCTCAATGGACAGCGCACCCCGGAGTACCGCGAGTAGCGACTCGACATCTCTTTCGATCACTGCCATCGATGTGCGTCCCCCTAACCGATCAGCCCCAGAACTCGTTGTCGTTCTTGCCAAGAACTCGCTGGATCGCCCAGATCACGAAGGCGACCCCGATCAAGCCAAACGACAGGCAATAGAACGGCATGAGACCCCGTCTCAACAGGCGTGCGCCGCCTGATCGCGTCCTGCTCAACATAGGCAGGATACCTAACATGCTCGGTAGAACGAACCGCATGCACAGCGTCTACTCGCTGCATGGACCAGAAGCGGCGAGAGAAGCGGCAGACAGCCACGACCATCGAGTTGGGTCGGCGGCTTCGTGCGCTTCGGATAGATCGCGGCCTCTCGCAGCACAAACTCGCGGAGATGGCCGGACTGGACAAGAACATGCCGTCCGAGCTGGAGCGCGGTTACGTCAACCCGACACTCGAGACGCTGCTCAAGATCGCCGCCGCATTGGACGTCGACATCACCGAACTGATCGAGGATGTCCCCGCACCGGAGTAGACCGACCGCCGCTCATCCCTGATGGCCCGGAGTTCCACCAAACCCATAGAGCGGACCGTCCACCCCAAGAAGATGAACGGCCCGCCCCCTACGGGAGTCAGCTACATCTGGCCACTGTCGCGAAGGCTGATGAACTCGTCGCCACAGAGAATGATGTGGTCTAGGACCTCCACGCCGAGCACGTCCCCGGCCTTGACTAGCCTCCTGGTCAACTGCAGGTCCGCTCCCGACGGCGAAGCTCCGGCTCCATCGCCGTTTCCGCTGGGGTGGTTGTGCAGAAGAACGACCGACGCCGCCGAGACCATGACACACTCCTTGAAGAGTTCACGCGGGTGCACGATCGATGCGTTCAGGCTGCCGATCGACACTTCGATGACCCGCAAGACCGAGTTTCGGGTCGAGAGAGCAATGGCCATGAAATGCTCACGGTTTCGGCCGACCAGCATCGGCTTGACGAGTGCGACCGCATCTTCGGGAGTCGAGATCGTCGCGGACCGCCTGGCCGCACGAGCTGCAAGCGCCCGGCGACCGAGTTCGACGGCGGCCTCGAGCTTGGCAACCGACTTCGGACCGACGTTACCGTACTCGCGGGCAACCTCGGCGAGGGGTGCCCCGCCAAGCCAGCCATCGGTGGCGAGTACGGTGGCGAGACGAGTGCACGCCTCGTCATGGGTCTGACGGCCGAGGATCGTGGCGACGAGTTCCACGTCGCTCTGTCGATCAGTGGTGAAGTGCTTCATCAGTACCTCCGGGGAATGACGAAGAGCCGGGCAGCCGAAGCCACCCGGCCCTTTGGGACGGTAAGGATCTGGCAAGACGGCGCGAATACGCTGTCTCGCTGGCGCCGGTCTCAGACCCTCTGAGGCCGGCCCTGTGGTTGCTGCTGTGCCATCAGCTCATCGAGTCGCCGCACCGCATCACCACCAGACGCAGGCAAGACGTGGGCGTACGTGCTCAGGAGGACATCGGCGGTCTTCCAACGACCGAGGCGCTGGAGGGTCGGAATGTCGGTGCCAGCCTGCAGGTGCGCGACCACCCAGCTGTGGCGGCCAAACTCGTGCCACGAGACCTGAGGCAGCCCGGCAGTGTCGAGCGCCTTCTTGAGTATCCGGTTCGGCAGACTGTCCGGCAGAGGCGAGCCATCACTCCGACAGAACACGAGTCCGTTGGGGTCGGGCAGCTTGCTGATGCGCTCCTGAAGTAGCGGGACGAGCGACTCAGGCATCGGGACGACGCCGATACTCCACGGTGTCTTGGGTGAGCTGACGACGCCGTTCCTGATCGTCTTGCTCACGGAGATCGTCCGGTTCTCGAAGTTGAGATCCGAGGCAAGCAGAGATAGTTGCTCACCACGACGAAGTCCGACCATGCAGGCGGTAGCCAGCAGGACAGCCCACGCCTTAGGCGCAGCGTCGATAGCCTGTCGCAACTGATCGGGAGTGAGATAGCGCAGCCGGGAAGCAGACGGCTCCTGACGCGGCATGGCGACCGCCGTGAGCGGGTTGGACTCGATGAGTCCCGTATCTGCCGCGTACGCCATCAGCCGCCGCAGGACCTGAACGGTGTTCGAGACCGTGCGCGGGGACAGGCCCGACTCCACTTTGTCGGCGACGTACGCCTGCACATCGGCAGCTGTGATCGTCTCGATCGGCATGTCGCCGTAGCTGGGTAGCAGGTGGTTTGTGCAGATGGCCGAGTACGACTTGTACCCGCTGGGCTTGAGAGTGACCGCCGCGACTGTGGACAACCACATCGCGACAAGATCGTTGAATAGCATCGAAACCTCCTCAGAAACGACGAAGAGCGCCACGGATGACCCATGACGCTCATGAAAGAGATCTGCCCTTAAGAGAGCCGATGACCTGGCTCGATGCGCTCATGGAACGCGCATAGATCCGGCCAACATCGGCAGCCGCATCCCGGAAGAGGGCATCACTCACCCCGTCAAAGATCTTGAGAAGCAGGGTTCACCCTGCAGGTGACGGGGTTCATAGACGAAGCCCTCAGCCGGAATGACTTTGAGAACGGGCAGGTGGATAAGGAGCGTCAGGCCGAGAGGCGCTGAAGCTCCTCGGGAGAGGCGATGGCCTCAATGAATGCGTCGACGTGCATCCCGATCTCGGTGGCGATGGCGTCGGCAGCCCAGTAGGACATCCGGCCCTTGTAGGCGATGACTGATCCCCAGCCGTCGCACTTGCCGATCATCGGGCCAACCTGGTTCATGGGGATGCGGTTCAGCCACATCAGGTGCTTGAACTTGCCGCCGTCGATGAGCACGGTGCCGGCAGTCTTGGCACGCGGCAGGCGAGTCTTGCCATTCTGGTCGGCGGTGTAGAGGCGCGAGAGCTCGTTGACGCCCTCGACCATCACCGGATCGGCGATGACGCTGGCGAGCCAAGATGTCGCCTCGTCCGCACCGGGGCGGAGCGACACGAGCATCTCGAGGATCTGGACGTTGGTCAGGTTCCTGACCTCGTTCGGACTCATGTGAAACCTCCCGTGAGACGCGAAACGGCCCCGAGCTACGTGAGGGCTCAGGGCCGTTCGCTTCGACGTCTGAAATGAAGAAAGCCGCAGGCGGATGCGCCTACGGCCTCGGATGGAACGAACGCCCCGGAGATCGGCTCTCAGGGCGTGTGGAGCGTGGTCTCTAAGGCACCACAGGCGCCTCCGAAGTGTCGCTGACGGGATCGAGATCCGAGCCGTCAGGCAGAGCAGCGGGTGCGTCCGCTTCAGTTGCGGACTGACCCTCGACCTGCACGGTGACATAGCCGGCGTCCGCCCATGCGCCACGGACTTCGGCGACCGCCTGGGAGACGAAACCACGGGTCTTCGCGACGGCTGGTGCGGTCGCGAGAGGACTCTCGTCGAATGCGAGCTGCGTCGCCTTGACCTGAACGCGATCGCGAACCGTGGATGCGATGGAACCGAGACCGGACGCGAGGACGGTTGCGCCCTGATGGACCTTGGCTCCGAAGAGCTTGCCGGTCGGATCAGTGGCCGAGTCCTCGATGGCGAGCGCGACACCCAGGCCGACACGGGTGGCCGCCCTGGGCGCGATACCCGCGATGAAGCGGGTGGAGGTGGTGAGCGTATCGAGCCTGAGCTCGACCGCTTCGGGCTTGTCGTTCATGACAACTCCTTCGGTGGTTGTGTGACGGTCACTCGCCGGATGCGAGTGCGTCACGGTGATGGCGCAACAGCGCCCGATCTTCCGAGATCACGAGAAGCGTGACCCGGTCGTACCTCCAGCTGATGTCGCCGAGGTCGTTCGCCTCGATGTAGGCGGACGCGACCTTCTCGACGCGACGTGCTACTGCGGCGGATACGGACCCGGGCTCACTCTGACGGCCCGCCTTCACCGTCTTCACGTCGACCAGCACCAGCTGATCCCCGTCCCAGCCGAGAACGTCGATGGTTCCCGCACCGCAACTCCACTTGCGCTCGAAGACGCAGACGCCCACACGCTCCAAGTACGCACACGCGGCATCCTCACCTCGCTGCTTCATGCTCTTACTCATGGCATTCACCCCCCTTCCGATGGACTGAACGAGCGAGACGCGGCACCACCCCCTTTCCTTGACGGCATGAACCGGCCCAACAACGCAAAGGAGCCCGCCTCCGCGATGGAGACGGGCCTCGTGTCAGACGCTGATGCAATGATGAGATGAGTATCGACGTCTAGTGGGTAGAATGGAACACATGTTCGACTGGCTCGCACCCGAGATGATCCTGAAGCCAGCGCTGGAGGTCGCAGCGTGGCTGGTCGCCTACATGCAGCAGATCGAGGCGGACGCATGGCGCAGCCTACTGACCGAGTCGCCACCTGCGCTCCGACTGTTCTTTGTCGTGGCGGCGCTCCTCATGTCCATCGATGCAACTCGACGCTGGGTTCGTCGATGGCTTGGGGTCCGCATCTAGTCCCCGTTGGGGTACGGGGGTCCTATCGGGCGAAACCGGATGTCGCGAACCCTGTTACCCATCTCGGTTCTGAACACGAAAATGAACCCCGAAACCCCCTTTCATGGGTGCCGGTCGCTTCGCTCCCGGCTCAATGCCACATGATGTCGGTCCCCTCGCATAGAATGGGGTTCTAGCACTACAACCGCTTCTGAGGGGGAGCTTGTGAACCACAGCGAGGCCGTCAGCTTCATCTGGGGAACCGCCGATCTTATCCGCGACAGCTTCAAGCGCGGCAAGTACCAGGATGTGATCTTGCCGCTGACCGTGCTGCGCCGTATCGACAGCACTCTCGCGCCTACCAAGGAGCAGGTGCTCGAGACCTACAACACGTACGGCAAGAAGCTCGACAACCCCGATGCACTGCTTCGCAAGGCGTCCGGCTACGCGTTCTACAACACGAGCCGCTACGACTTCGAGCGCTTGGTCGCCGACCCGTCGAACCTGCCCGCCAACCTGCGACACTACATCGCCTCGTTCTCGCCGAACATGCGCGAGGTCATCGAGAAGTTCGACTTCGACAACACGATCACCAAGCTCGTCGAGGCCGACCTGCTCTACCTTGTGGTCGAGCGTTTCAAGAACGTCGACCTGAGCCCCGCATCGATCGACAACCACGCGATGGGGACCGTGTTCGAGGAGCTCATCCGCAAGTTCAACGAGGCCCTGAACGAGAACCCGGGTGAGCACTTCACTCCGCGAGACGTCGTCTCGCTCATGGTCGACCTCATGCTCGCCGGTGACGAGGCCCGTCTGAGCGAGCCCGGCAAGGCGGTCACCGTCTACGACCCGTGCTGCGGCTCGGGCGGCCTGCTTACCATCACCAAGGACCACATCCGCGATGCGATCAGTGAAGACGTGCGCGTGATGCTGTTCGGCCAAGAAGTCAACCCCGAGACATTCGCCATCGCAAAGTCCGACATGTACATGAACGACCCGGCCGGCCTTGATGCCGACAACATCGCCTTCGGCACCGTGCTCGGTGAGGACAAGCACGCCGGCAAGCACTTCGACTACCTCATCGCGAACCCGCCCTACGGCAAGGACTGGAAGCGCGACGAGGCTGCCGTGAAGGCCGAGTACGACCGAGGGTTCGCCGGTCGCTTCGGACCCGGACTGCCTTCCATCTCTGATGGCCAGATGCTCTTCCTCGAGCACCTGATGGCCCACATGCAGAAGCCCTCAGACGGCGGTTCTCGCGTGGCGATCATCATGAACGGCTCGCCGTTGTTCACCGGTGATGCCGGATCCGGCCCGTCCGAGATCCGTCGCTGGATCCTCGAGAACGACCTGCTCGAAGCGATCGTCGCCCTGCCGGAGCAGATGTTCTACAACACCGGCATCGCCACCTACATCTGGGTCATCACCAACCGCAAGCCGGCAGACCGCACGGGCAAGGTGCTTCTCGTCGACGCGACCTCGTTCTGGACGCCGATGCGAAAGAGTCTCGGTGACAAGCGTCGCGAGATACCCGCCGAAAAGGCCGCCGAGATACTCCGCCTGCTCGACGCCTTCGAGGAGGGCGAGTTCTGCCGCGTCTATCCGACGACGCACTTCGGCTACCGCAAGATCACGGTCGAGCGGCCGCTGAAGCTGAACTTCAAGTCATCCGAGGAGCGCATCGCACGACTCGATACGGAGTCGGCGTTCAAGAAGCTCGCCGAGTCCAGGAAGAAGGACCCCGAGGCCAAGGCTGCCGAAGAGGCCGAAGGCCGCAAGCGCCAAGACGAGATCAAGCGCGTGCTCTCCACCCTGCCGGGAACGCTCTTCACCAACCGTGACAAGTTCCTTGAGGCGCTGAAGTCGGCTGAGAAGACGACCGGCATCAAGCTCGACCCGCCGATGAGGAAGGCGGTGCTGTCTGCGCTGTCCGAACGGGACGAGAACGCAGACGTCTGCACCGACTCAAAGGGCAGCATCGAAGCCGACCCGGAGCTTCGTGACACCGAGAACGTGCCGCTCTCCGAGTCGATCGAGGACTACTTCGCCCGCGAGGTCCTGCCTTATGTGCGGGACGCCTGGATCAACGAGACCGTGCGAGATCCCAAGGATGGAGAGATCGGCAAGGTCGGCTACGAGATCAACTTCAACAGGTATTTCTACAAGTACGTGCCGCCCCGCCCGCTGGACGAGATCGAGGCGGACCTCAAGGCCGTCGAGAACGAGATCCTCGACCTGCTCAAGCAGGTGACGGAGTGACAGTGCCTTGGCACGGGCGGTTGCCGTCATGCTGGACGAGCGAACCTCTGAAGCGGCTGACTGCCCACGGTTTCCAGAACGGCACCTGGGGGTCTGAGCCGGGAGAGTCAGAACACGACGTGGTCTGCGTTCGCGCGGCGGACTTTGACCGCACTGCGCTCAGAGTCAGCCCCGACAAGATGCCGACAAGGTCTGTTACCGGAACCGAGTGGCGGACCCGCCAACTTCGCAAGGGCGACATCGTGTTGGAGAAGTCAGGCGGCGGTGATCAGCAACCGGTTGGAAAGGCCGTGCTCTTCGCACTGGATGTCCCAGCTGTCTGCTCGAACTTCCAAGCGAGCGCCAGGCCTGCAGACGGGGTTGACTCTCGCTACCTCACCTACACACTCGAGGCGATGTACCAGACTGGCATCGCCACATGTTGCATCAAGCAGACGACGGGTCTGCAGAACCTAGACAGCACCGCGTACCTCACAACGGCCACGCCGAGACCGCCGAGCGACATCCAGTCCTCGATCGCGGACGTCCTAGACGCCGAGACCGGCCGCATCGACTCCCTCATCGACCGCAAGCAGCGCTTCATCGACCTGCTGCTCGAGAAGCGCACCGCCCTCATCACCCACGCTGTGACAAAGGGACTCGATCCGGACGTGGACATGAAGGACTCGGGCGTTCCGTGGATCGGCGACATTCCCGCACACTGGTCCGTGATGCGGCTTCGCCATCTGTGCGACGTGTCAACCGGCGGTAGGGATACCGTCGATGCTGATCCGGACGCGGCATATCCATTCTTCGTGCGGTCGCAAACGGTCGAGCGCATCGACACCTACTCCTTCGATGGTGAGGCGGTCCTCACTGCCGGTGATGGTGCCGGCGTCGCTAAGGTCTTCCACTACTTCGTCGGGAAGTTCGACTACCACCAGCGGGTGTACGCCTTCACACGCTTTCGGCATGTGAGCGGTCACTTCTTCTTTCATTTCATTCGCGAGAACTTCTTCAAGGTCGCGCTCGATGGAGCGGCGAAGTCAACCGTCGACTCGCTCCGTCGGCCGATGATCTTGGACTTCTGGATGACCGTTCCGCCGGGGACCGAGCAGGCTGCCGTCGTTGAGTATGTGCATCGAGAGTCCTCGCAAATGGACGCGCTCATTGAGAAGACTCGCCACAGCATCGATCTGCTCCGCGAGTACCGCGCCGCCCTCATCTCTGCCGCCGTCACCGGCCAGATCGACATCCCCGTAACCGATGCATCGGAGGAAGTCTCGTGAACGCAGAGGTCAAGGAGTTCGCGTTCGAGTCCGACATCGAAGGCGCCCTGCTCACTGGTGGCCCCGAGGCCATAGACGGTGCGTTCCTGGCTCTGGAGGATCCCGCCTCCTATGGCGAGTGGATCCCGGGTGGATACCGCCAACGAGATGACTCCGAGTACGACCGCGAGACGTGCGTCCTGACCCGCGACCTCATCGACTTCGTGATGACATCCCAGCCCGAGGTCTGGGAGCGCTGGGCCGAGCACCACGGCTCAGACGCCAAGACCAAACTCGTCAAACTCGTGTCCTCCGAGATCGAGAAGCGCGGACTGGTCGACGTGCTCCGTGAGGGCATCAAGAGCACCGGCTGCAAGTTCGAGATGTGCTTCTTCCGGCCGGCGAGCGAGCTCAACGTAGAGACGATCAAACGCTACGAGCTCAACGTCTTCTCCGTCGTGCGGCAGCTCCACTACTCGCAGGCCAACAACAACTCGATCGACGTGGTCCTCTTCCTGAACGGCCTGCCGATCTTCACCGCCGAGCTGAAAAACCAGCTCAACGGTCAGAACGTGCAAGACGCCGTCGCTCAGTACCGGTTCGACCGTGACCCGAGGGAGGCGTTGCTTCGTCCCGGCAGGTGTCTCGCGCACTTCGCAGTCGACACCGAGTACGTCTACGTCGCGGCTGAGCTCGCTGGCCCCACGACCGTCTTCCTGCCGTTCAACAAGGGCCACAACGGCGGAGCGGGCAACCCGGCTGTGCCTCCGACCCGCAAGGGTTATGCGACCTCGTACCTGTGGGAGTACGCCTGGGCGCGTGACTCGGTGCTCGATCTCGTGCAGAACTTCGTGCACGCCATCGATATCGAAGATGACAAGGGCAAGAAGACCGGCAAGAAGAAGCGGATCTTCCCGCGTTTCCATCAGCTGAAGGCCGTGCGCGACCTTGTCGACGACGCGAGGGCCAAGGGCGCCGGTCAGCTCTACCTCATCCAGCACTCGGCGGGGTCGGGCAAGTCGAACACGATCGCGTGGCTCGCGCACCGGCTGACGACGCTGCATGATGACAAGAACGACCGCGTCTTCGACACGATCATCGTCGTCACCGACCGCCGTGTGCTCGACCGCCAGCTCCAGAAGACGATCCGCAGCTTCGAGAAGACGAGCGGCATCGTCGAGAACATCGACACCACGAGCCGCCAGCTCCGTGAAGCGCTCGAGCTCGGCAAACAGATCATCGTCACCACGCTGCAGAAGTTCCCGGTCATCTCGGCCGAGATCGGCCAGCTTCCCGGGCATCGCTTCGCCATCATCATCGACGAGGCGCACTCGTCGACCTCCGGCGAGCAGACCAAGGACTTGAAGAAGGTGCTGTCCGCCTCCACGCTCGAAGAGGCGGAGGCTGAAGACTCCAAGCCCACCAAAGACCTCGAGGACACCATCATCGAGGAGATGCAGGCGCGGGGCCGCGTCCCCAACGCGAGCTTCTTCGCCTTCACGGCGACCCCGAAGGCCAAGACCCTCGAACTCTTCGGCATCAAGCGCTCCGATGGCAAGTACGAGGCGTTCTCGCTCTACTCGATGCGTCAGGCGATCGAAGAGGGCTTCATCCTCGATGTGCTCAAGAACTACACGACCTACAAGACGTACTGGCGGCTCTTGAAGACGGCCGAAGACGATCCGCACTACGACCACGACACGGCGAGCTACCTGCTGCGCTCGTTCGCGGAGTCCCACGAGGTCACGATCAGGAACAAGGTCGAGATCGCCGTCGAGCACTTCCGTAACAACGCCGCTGGACGCATCGGCGGCAAGGCCAAGGCGATGATCGTCACGAGAAGCCGCCTTCACGCGGTGCGCTACAAGCTCCAGATGGATGCGTACCTGAAGGAGCAGGGCTACCCGTACAAGGCGCTCGTCGCGTTCTCAGGCACCGTGCACGACGCCGGGATCGAGTACACCGAAGTCTCGATGAACAGCACACCTGAGCGGCACGTCGCCGAGAACCAGACCGCCTCGACGTTCCACGAGCCGGACTACCGCTTCCTGATCGTCGCGGAGAAGTTCCAGACCGGCTTCGACGAGCCGCTGCTCCACACGATGTATGTCGACAAGAAGCTCGCCGGCGTTCACGCGGTGCAAACACTCTCACGCCTGAACCGGACGCATCCTGAGAAGGATGACACGATGGTGCTCGACTTCGTCAACGAAGCCGACGACATCGCAGACAGCTTCCAGCCCTACTACGAGGCCACCCTCCTCTCTGAGGGCACGGATCCTGACCTGCTCTACGACCTCACTCGCAGGCTGCAGGACTTCGGCTTGTACGACCAGAGCGATATCGATGCGTTCGCCGTCGCGTTCTACAAAGGCACCAAGCAGGAGCGGCTCTACTCGATCCTCAAGCCCATCGTCGATCGCTGGAACGACCTCGACGAAGACGAGATGCGCACGAGCCGCAAGCTCATGACCGACTACGTGAACACCTACGCCTTCCTCGCGCAGCTGCTCACGTTCACGGACCCCGATCTCGAGAAGCTCTACGTCTTCGCCAAGTACCTGCGCCGGCTCCTCTCCTTGCCTGGCCCGGACCTTCCGACCGAAGTCCAAGAGAAGATCGATCTCGAGTCCCTGGCCACCAAGCAGACGTTCACAGGTGATATCTCTCTGAGCCGAGGCGACGGAGAAGTCGAGCCGCCGACCAAGCCCGGCAGCACCCAAGTCCCGCCCAAGAACCTCGAACCGCTGTCGATCATCATCGCCGAGCTCAACGAACGCTTCGGCGCCAACCTCACCGACGACGACAAGGTCACGCTCGCATACCTGCAAGACATCCTCAGCGCGGACGAGAGTCTGAAGGCCAGCGTGCGCGTGAACCCACCCGAGACAGCACGCCTCGCGTTCAACCAGGTTGTGGCCGACCGGCTGCAAGACATCGTCGAAAGCAACTTCGACCTGTACAAGCGGCTGTCCGACGACCCGGCATTCGCCAAGGTGCTCGTTGACTGGCTGTTCAGCGAGTTCAGACGAGAAGCGGGCAATACCTAGTGTTTGGCCACCATCTACGGCTGCACACCGACTGGCACGGCCACTCTGGCCCGCACCTCTTCATATATGGGCAGCTGTGTCTCCTCGGCCACTTCCAGCGTGACGGCAAGCGCGTAAGGCACTGCGCCCTCTAGTGTGCCAGCAGCCGCCCGACAGTTGACGCGAAGCTGCATGAAGTCATCGTCGCCGAATACTGACATCCGAGTGCCATCGAGCACACGGTGCAGAAGCGTCCCGCGAGCGGACGAGTTCTGATCCACATCGGAGCCGACGGCGCCGAAGGCATCCGCTGGCTTGACCCCCGGGTGGTCGACATTCAGCGCTGCACGACGGTAGTCCTGATGACGAGGGTTCACAGGCGTGAACCACGCAACGGTGACTGTCATGCGGACGTGCTCACGTCTTCCACTCAAGCTGGGCGGAAGCGGGACTTCGTAGAGATGCGCCTCGTCTTCCTCGATATCGCTCCACCCGAGCAATGTAGCCCGCTGGTCGGTGCAGTGAGCAACCCATTCGGGATCCGGCACACCAAAACCGTACATGCGTGTCATACCACTGCGTACGGTGCGACCGTCGTAGTCTCGCGAAAGAACATCTCTCACAGAGGCTGAACCATCCGGCCAAGTCGCCCCATGCGCGAGCAATGCCTTGAGCAGCACGCCCTGGTGGCGTCGGTTCATCGGGCGCCTATCCGTGGACGCCAGTATCGGGCTCACAACCGTCGCATGAAGGGTCGCGCCCGCCCTAGTTGCAAGCGCTGCGGCGTTGCTCGTCCCGACAACGTGCGCGGTGCCGGACGACCCTGTTGAGGAGGGCGATGCCACCTTCTGGCCGGGAGTCCTCGAGGACTCTCTCAGTCTGGCACGAGCGGTGGGGCCGGCGAATGCGACATCTTCTGAATAGACGGCACGTCCTCCTGGCAGTAGCACCTCGGGTTTGACTGACCGCCGGAACCCGTGACCCACCCTGCTATACGTCGCTGGAAGTGCGCTCGGAAGTAGAGGCTCGCAGAAGTTGTCTCCCAGCATCTGCGGTCCACTCGCATCCCAGTGATACGCGCCAACAGTCAGGCCATTGATGGACTCCGCAGGGGACAAGAGTCGCCGGTCGGCGAAGCTTCCGGCCATACGCGCCAAGAATGCATCTTGCCGAAGTGTAGGCTCACAACTGACCAGCTCCCACTTCGGGATGTCGACTTCCATCATGTCGGTCATGTTGCCGGCACTGACGACGAACAGGACGCCGTGCCTGTACGCCAACCAGTCAAGGCACCGCGCCCATGCACTCACGGAGCGACTGAATGGGCGCAGGCGATCGCCTATAGACAGGTTCACAATGCGAACGCTTGGGGCGACGGGATCCTCATCGGCTTCGCCTTCAAGCATTCTTGTCACTGCTCGACGAACCAAGTCAGCAGGCAACAGACCGTCAGGAATATGCTCTCTGACCCGACCGTTGAAGTCAGGAGTACCGGGTCGCATGATGGGGCGAACGTAGATGGGCGAGCTCAACGCTGCCTCACCGCCACTGAGATCACCGTGGGCGATAAGTGATGCCATCGCCGTGCCATGGCGTCGATCCTTCGCGGGATACTCCTCGGCCCACCCATCTGGGTCATCGATGATCAGTCGGTCGGCGAGCAGCTCGTGCCGCTGCATAGGCATGCCGTCAAGGAGCGCTACGATCGGGTCGCCTTCAACACCGTTGTCAGTGTGGGCTCCGACACCCTCGGTCTCATCTGTCGGACTTAGCGCACCGCACTGGCCTGACGGGCGAAAGTACATAACATCGTCGCATCGAACTAGCTCCGCGTACCGACCGGCCGCGAGCATGAACGATGCCACCTCCGGGCCGGGAATGTTGCCAGCGACTGCGTGATACTGGATCTCCTCGATGAGCGCAGAGTCAGTGACCTCCCCGCCCAACTCGCGGATCAAGTGCCTCACCTTCGTTTCGGCAGACTCCCGACGGGAACGATCAGCACGGAACCACAGTTCGACCTCAAAGGGGACGACATCTTGGCCGACCGCCTCACGTTCTGCCCAGTCCTCGACGAGTCCCGTATCCGCAACTCTATCAGCCGCGCTCCAGTAGCGAACGTCCTTGAGCTGCTGGAACACGTGACCCCACGGCGCGTAGCCTCTGGGAAGCCGCTTGTCATCCAGCCACAGACGCCAGAGCGAGAGCATCTCATCAAGCGCCGCTTGGTTGGTCATCGCGAGCAGTAGCCTGTGGTCGAGCCTTCCGCCCTCCTTGACATCCCCTGCCCTGTCCAGAACGTAATACTCCTCGTCTGCCTCCAGGTCCTCGTCGCGGATCTCCAGAAGCCACTCCAGACCGGCTTTTCGGACAGCGTTGGCGAACCGTTCAACCGAGCCGGCGATCTCAAAGACCAAGACCTTCTCGGGCTCCACGTCCTCTCCAGTAGACCGGAGCGCCGCACGCTGTGCGCGAAGTGCGGACGCCAACTCCGAGAACTTCGGGTCAAAGCGTCCGCCCTGAGTGTCTCTTGGTGGAAACACATACCTAGGGCCAGGCGCGGGTCGTCTCTGACGTGGCTGCTGCACCGGCGATGGAAACAGCAACAGCGGTCGACGCTCCGCCATTCCCTACTCCGCCCGACGCTTCGTCGTTGGGCTCGAAGGCTTGAGGACGAACTGAGCACGCCTCTCGTCAACACACCTTCGCAGGACCCTCCCGGCATCAGCATCGACACCTTCCAGCGCCATGGCGCGGAGCACGTTCTCGCGGAACAGCTCGAGATCGGAGAAACTCGCGCCCCTGAACTCTCGCAGCAAAGAGGGCATCGTGGCGGTGACATCGAACTTGACTTGATCGCCGAGGCGGCGCATCCAGTCCTCGACATGGCGCGGTGACGGCGGTGGCAGCTCCAGCCGAACCTGAAACCGACGCCACACGGCCCGATCGAGGAGCTCGGGATGGTTGCTTGCAGTAACCACGACCACATGGCTAGGAAGGTCATCGATCTGCATAAGGAGCGAACTCACGACTCGTTTGATCTCACCGGTCTCATGGGTATCGCCTCTCTCTTTCGCGATCGCATCAAACTCATCGAAGAACAGCACGCAGTGACGACTACGGGCGTACTCGATCGCCTTGCGTAGCCGCTGCCCCGTTTCTCCAAGGAAGCTACCGATAATGGACTCGTATCGCACCACGAGCAGCGGCACCATAAGCTCAAACGCTATCGCCTCCGCAAGCGACGTCTTTCCGTTTCCCGGAGGCCCGACCAACAACAGCCGATGACGAGGCTCGAGTCCCTCCGAGCGGAGCAACTCACGACGAGTCTGCTCTTCAATGACTCGCTCAATGACGCCCACAACCTGCATGGGCAGTACGAGATCCTTGAGGCCCAACTCGGGCATGGTCTGGTACAGGTAGTTCTCGACCCCGCCGTTCCCACCGGCCAGCTGCGTACCGCTGTCATGCACGCCATTCGACGTCAGGTACTCAGCGAGACGATCGGCAAGTACGTTATGGTTCTTCGCTCGCTCCTCGGCAACCATCGCTTCCAGTGAACGCCGAAACATGGCGTTGTCGCCCTTACTCCCCGCGCGAACCAGACTCATCAGTAGATCAGCACGGGCCATCGAACAACTCTCTTCCACCGTCGGAAACCTGATCTCATTATAGACACGAGCAACACGGCGAGTGCGGCATCACCGATGCAGACGCGCAGACCGTAAGCAGACCCGGAGCGAGCCGATCGGTCGAAGGCGCAACATGCCCACGAGCATCGCGTGCCGCCCAGTTCGCGCAACAGCTCCGCGTGGTGTGCGCTGAGCCCCAGCCTTGATCCAGAAGTCCGATCAGCGTGCAGCACTGTGCGCCACTGAGACGCCACAGGAGACGCGCATAACCCATCGACCCGACATCGCCGCTTCTTACGAGTTCTCTTGCGACAGCGCCCTTACATGAGCTCGAACCTACAACCACGAGCGTGCGAGCAGCACGCTGCGAGCACGCGGCACGGAGACGTCAGTCTCCGTAGGAGTTATGAGTCCCCTGCTCCGCCATTGAGCTACGGGCCCGCTCATGGTGCACCGCACGATTCTATCGCACCGGCGCCGCTGCCGCGGCACTCGCGAGATCCGCCGAGGAAACCAGTTGCGATGCACGTCTGATGCGTCGTATACTTCCGACTCGCGCCTCCTGCGAGGCGGCACTGATACTCCTCGGTAGCTCAATCGGCAGAGCATCCGGCTGTTAACCGGAGGGTTGTAGGTTCGAGTCCTACCCGGGGAGCCATACGAAACGCGAAGGCCCCGCCAATCGGCGGGGCCTTCTTGCTTGAGTTGATGGATGCTGCGCCCTACTCCAGGTAGTCACGCAGCTTGCTCGAACGGCTCGGATGCCGCAGCTTGCACAGCGTCTTGCTCTCGATCTGACGGATGCGCTCCCGGGTCACGCCGAACTCGCGGCCGACCTCCTCGAGCGTGCGGGGGTGGCCGTCGGTGAGACCGAACCGCAGCTCGATGACCTTGCGCTCACGCTCCGAGAGCCCGTCGAGCACGGCAGCCAGCTGCTCCTGGAGCATCGAGAAGCTCGCTGCATCCGGCGGGACGACGGCCTCGCCGTCCTCGATGAAGTCTCCGAGCTGGCTGTCCTCCTCCTCGCCGATGGGCGTCTCGAGGCTGACCGGCTCCTGGCTGATCTTGAGGATCTCGCGCACGCGCTCGGCGGTCATGTCCATCTGCTCGCCGATCTCCTCGGGGCTGGGCTCGCGTCCCAGCTCCTGGAGCAGCTGCCGCTGGATCCTGATGAGCTTGTTGATCGTCTCGACCATGTGCACCGGGATGCGGATGGTGCGCGCCTGATCGGCGATCGCGCGTGTGATCGCCTGACGGATCCACCAGGTTGCGTACGTTGAGAACTTGAAGCCCTTGGTGTAGTCGAACTTCTCGACGGCACGGATGAGGCCGAGGTTGCCCTCCTGGATCAGGTCCAGGAAGAGCATGCCGCGACCGACGTAGCGCTTGGCGATGGAGACGACGAGGCGCAGGTTGGCCTCGACAAGTTGCTGCTTGGCGTCGAGACCGACCATCTCGATGCGGTTGAGACGGCGCTTCTCGGCGCGGTCGAGCTCGTAACCCTTGTCCTCGGCGTCCTCGAGCTTGGCTGCCGCTTCAAGTCCCGCTTCGATCTTCATGGCGAGGTCGATCTCCTGGGCCGCCGTCAGCAGCGGCACCTTGCCGATCTCCTTGAGGTACATGCGGACGGGGTCGCCGGTGAGCGGGGCCAAAGACGCGTCGTTCGAGCGCTTCTTCGCCTTCTTCTTGGTGGCCTTGGGCGCGACCTTGGGCAGCTCCGCCTCGGCGGCGGCTGCCTCGGCCAGCTCGCTGTCGACGTCGATCATCTCTTCGGCGTCGGCGCTTTCCTCGACGATGACGACCCCGGCCACACCCTGTTCGTCCTCGACGACCTCGACCACGACGACATCCTCATCGAGAACCTCGATGCCCTGGTCGCGGAAGTGCTTGTAGACGCTCTCGACCTGGTCTTCGCTCAGGTCGCTCTCAGAGAGTGCGCCCTGGATCTCTTCCTCGGTGAGGTTGCCCTTGGACTTGCCCATCTTCACGAGCGTGGCGACCTCGGGCAGGCCGAGCTCGGGCGAGGCACCCGCAGGCTGCTTGCGTGCACGCGTCTTCGGCGCGGCTTCGGCCGCCGGCTTCGCGGCGGGCTTGGCGGGCGCCTTTGCAGCGGGCTTCGCGGCCGGCTTTGCCACAGCAGCGGGCTTCGCGGCTGCAGCGGGCTTCGCTGCGGTTGCAGCCTTGGCGGCCGGCTTGGCAGCCGGCTTGGCTGCCGCAGCGGCCTTCGCGGCGGGCGCAGCCTTCGTAGCCGGCTTCGCCGCGGTCTTCGCGGCAGGGGCGACCGGCTTGGCTGCAGGCTTGGCTGCAGGCTTGGCAGCAGCCTTGGCAGGAGCCTTGGCTGCGGGCTTCTCGGCCGACTTGGCGGCTGTCTTCGATGTCGTAGACGTCGAAGGCGCCTCGGCCTTCTTCGCGCGTGACACCGGCTTGGCCGGCGGGGTGTCCTTCTTGGCGGTGGAACGCGGGGTACTCTTGGGCTTCTCGGCCACGCTGGACATACTCCTCGGGTCGTCAGTCAACGGCGGTCGTACCACGTCGGATCGCATCCAGCTCACGCTGGAGCGCCGACACCTCCCTGAATAGTTCGTCTTCTTCGCCCGAATCCTTGAATGATTCGGGTCTCTTCAGGCGTGCTTTCCCAGCTGCGATTCGTCGTTCGAGCTCGAACTCCTTGATGCGGCGCACCAGGTCGCGCTCGATCTCCTCGGGTTCTTCTACCCCTGAGTCGGTCGCAGATGCACCTGAGAGCTCGGCCGCAGCACCGGGAACCGCGGCCTCGATGCGGCCCGCGAGCACGGCGGCGGTGACACTCTCGTCGGAGTCGGCGATGACCTCGGCGATCCGCACGTGCCCTGGGTCGGACAGCAGGTTATCCGCAAGCAACTTCCGTGCCCGTCCACGCAGTCGCGGCTGGGCCATGAGCAGGGCGAGCAGTTCCCGCTCCGTCCGCAGTTCGACCGAGACGGCCTCGCCGAGACCCCCACGGGCGGCCTGCGAGGTGTCGGGCGCGGTCTCACGGTCGTCGACCCGGGCCGCGGCCACGGCACGCTTCACGGTGTTGAAGTCGGCGAACAGGCGGTCCGCGATGTAGTTCGCGTAATCGTCCGCCAGCAGTGAATCCTTGATGGGTGCGAGCACCGCGGCCGCGTCGCGCAGAGCCCTCGAGCGCTCCTCCGGCCGGTCGAGATCCCAACGCGCGAGGCGGCGGTCGATCGCGAACTGCAGCAGCGGCTGCGCGCCTTCGACGACCGCGCGCATGGCGTCGGCGCCCTTGGCCGCGAGGTAGTCCGCCGGATCGAGCCCGTCAGGGATCACGGCCACCAGGAGCTCCACGCGTGCCGAGCCTGCTTCAGGCGTGACCCCCGCGTCCACGAACTCGACCGCACGGTCGGCGGCCCGCATACCGGCCTCGTCGCCGTCGAACAGGTACACGACCTTGCGGGCGAATCGACCGAGCAGCTTGACGTGCTCCCGGGTGAGCGCGGTGCCGAGCGTGGCGACGGTAGCTTCGAGTCCTGCGCTGTGCAGCGCGATGACGTCGGTGTAGCCCTCTACCACGATCGCCGTTCCGGTGGCCGTCATCGGGCCTTTCGCGGCCTCGATGGCGTACATGTTGCGCGACTTCGAGAACACCGGCGTGTCCGAGGTGTTGAGGTACTTGGGCTCGCCTTTGCCCAGCACGCGCCCACCGAAGCCGACGATGCGGCCCTGAAGGTCGGCGATCGGGAACATCACGCGCTCGTAGAACCGGTCACGCACGCCACCCTCACCCTTGAATGCGAGGTTCGCATCGACGATCTCGTCGTACGTGAACCCCGCCGAGGTCAGATGGCGCACCAGCGCTCCCCTGCCCGGCGCGTAGCCCAGCCGCCACGTCTTGGCGACATCGCTGCCGAAACCGCGTCCTCCGAGGTACTCACGTGCCTTGGTGGCCCCGGCATCACGCGACCCGGTGAGGACCCGGTGGTAGAACGCCGCCGCCTCCTCGAGCGCTGCGTAGAGCCGCTCCTTCTTGCCGCGGGGCACGCCGCCGGATTCCTCATGGATCTCGACATGGGCCCGGTCGGCCAGGAGGCGCACCGCATCGGGGAAGTCGACGTTGTCGATGCGCATGGTGAAGCCGAAGGCGTCTCCCCCGAGCCCGCAGCCGAAGCAGTGCCACAGCTGGGTCGCGGGGTCGATCTTGAACGAGGGGGTCTTCTCGCCGTGGAACGGGCAGTTGCCCCACCAGAGGCGGCCCTTGTGCTTGAGGACCACGCGCTCGCCCACGAGCGCGACCAGGTCGGTCGCATCGCGGACCCGCGCGATGTCTTCGTCAGAAATGCGGCCCACGATGCCTCCCCTCCCCGTTGAAACTACCCCCACCAACAAACGCGCACGCTCCCGGGGGCCTTGAGGCGACCCCCGGGAGCGGTAGCGAACCGCTTATGCGCTTCTCGGCGACTAGCCGTGGATGCGCAGGAAGAGCGGGACGAACACGAGCGAGACGACGGTCATGAGCTTGATGAGGATGTTCATGGCCGGACCCGAAGTGTCCTTGAACGGATCGCCGACGGTGTCGCCGACGACCGCTGCCTTGTGAGCCTCAGAGCCCTTGCCACCGTGAGCACCGCTCTCGATGTACTTCTTGGCGTTGTCCCACGCGCCACCCGCGTTGGCCATCATGATGGCGAGCAGGAAGCCCGAGACGGTCGCGCCGGCAAGGAAGCCGCCGAGGATCTCGAGGTTGAGGATGCCAAGGCCGATCGGGATGACCACGGCCAGAACGCCGGGGACCACCATCTCCTTGAGCGCGCCCTTGGTGGCGATGTCGACGCACTTGGCGTAGTCCGCCTTCGCGCCCTCCTCGCCGGCGAGCAGGCCCGGGATCTCCTTGAACTGGCGGCGGACCTCGCCGATCATCGCGAACGCCGCACGGCCGACCGCGTTCATGGTGAGCGCGGCGAACAGGAACGGCAGCATCGCGCCGATGAACAGGCCGACGACGATGTAGGCGTTCTCGAGCGACAGGTTGAGCGTGACGCCGCCCGCAGCGATGGTGGTGCGGAACGCGGTGAACAGCGCAAGCGCGGTCAGACCGGCCGAACCGATCGCGAAGCCCTTGGCGATGGCGGCGGTGGTGTTGCCGACCGAGTCAAGGCCGTCGGTGATCTTGCGGATGCTCGGATCCATGTGCGCCATCTCGGCGATACCGCCGGCGTTGTCGGCGACCGGACCGTAGGCGTCGACGCCGACCGTGATGGCCGTGATCGACAGCATGCCGAGCGCGGCGAGCGCGATGCCGTAGATGCCCGAGGTGTCGGACCACGGCACGGCGAGGTTACCCATGTAGTACGAGCCGAAGATGCCGACCGCGACGACCAGGATCGGGCCGACGGTCGAGATCATGCCGACACCCAGACCCGAGATGATGTTGGTCGCAGGACCGGTCTCGGAGGCCTCGGCGATGCCCTTGACGGGCTTGAAGTGATCGGAGCAGTAGTACTCGGTGAGCTGGCCGATGGCGATACCGGCGGCCAGGCCGAGCACGACCGAGCCGAAGTACCACATACGGGACATGTCGCCGACGCCCTGGCCCCACAGGTAGAACAGCACGCCCATCGCGATGACCTCGACGACGGCGGCCACGTAGGTACCGACGTTGAGGGCGGTGTGAAGGTTGCCGCCCTCCTTGGCGCGAACGGCGAACAGACCGATGATCGAGGCGATGATGCCAAGGCCGGCGATCAGCAGCGGGGTGATGATGCCGTACATGAGGTCGACCGGCGCGATCTGGACGATCTTCTCGAGCGCGAAGATCTTGCCGTCGACCTTCATGAGGGTCAGCTTCTCGAGCGTGATGCCGCCCCACAGCGCGAGCGCGAGAACGATCGGCGCGAGGATCGAGCCGACGTAGCTCTCGAACAGGTCCGCACCCATGCCGGCGACGTCGCCGACGTTGTCACCGACGTTGTCGGCGATGACGGCCGGGTTGCGAGGATCGTCCTCGGGGATACCGGCCTCGACCTTACCGACCAGGTCGGCACCCACGTCAGCGGCCTTGGTGTAGATGCCGCCGCCCACACGCGCGAACAGCGCGATGGAGCTCGCGCCCAGCGCGAAGCCGTTGACGATCTCAGGCTGCGGGGTCGTGCCGTTGAGGATCAGGAAGATGACCCACAGCGACAGGCCGAACAGACCGAACGACGCCACGGTCAGACCCATGGTGAGGCCCGAGCGGAAGGCGACGTTGAGCGCCTTGGCCACACCAGTGGTGGCGGCCTGAGCGGTGCGCGCGTTGGCGCGGGTGGCCACGTACATGCCCACGAAGCCCGCCGCGGCGGACAGGAAACCACCAGTGAGGAACGCGACACCGGTGAGCACGCCGGTCATCAGGCTGCCGCCCGAGAACGCGAGTGCCACGAACACAGCGGCGGCGAAGATGATCAGAACGCGCCACTCCGCCTTGAGGAACGCCATAGCGCCCTCCTGCGTGGCCTGCGAGATCTCCTGCATCTTCTCGTTACCCGGGTCCTGCTTGAGAACCCAGCTGCCGAGAAATGCGGCGACCCCGAGGCCGAGAACCGCGCTCAGCGGCGCGATCCAGGCTACTGCCCCAGTCATGCACCCTCTCCCTTCTTGCACCTAACGCAAGCCAACACGCCGAGCCGTATGCCCGACGGTCTACCCAGCACTAAGCGAACCCCTCCCACGGGCTTCGGCGCATAAGTATCGCATAGGAAACGCGTCGTTCATACAAGCCATTTCTTGGGCACGAACAGCCGCTCGAACTCCCGGATGGCATAGCGGTCGGTCATGCCCGCGACGTAGTCGACGACACGCTGGACGAGCTCGGCGTCCTCGGCGGGCCTGAACTCGGTGGGAAGCTCCTCCGGGCGCTCGAGATAGTGGGTCACGAGCATCTGCACGACCCCGTAGGCTCGCGGCTCCTCGGCCTTGGCGCGCTCGGAGAGATACACGCGGTCGAACAGGAACGCGCGCAGCTCCATCATCGCGTCCCACACCGGCTGCGACATGGCGATCTTGTCCGCGTCCGCCGAGGTCGCGATGAGGTCGGTGACCATCGCGGTGATGCGCGCCCCGTGGTGAGGGCCGAGCACGGAGGTCGGGCCGCTCGGCAGGTCCTTCTCGGCGAGTACGCCGGCGCGCAGCGCGTCGTCGATGTCGTGGTTCACGTAGGCGATCCGGTCGGCGATGCGCACGATCTGGCCCTCGAGCGTCTCGGGCACGTGCCCCCCGGTGTGACCGAGGATGCCGTCACGGACCTCGAAGGTCAGGTTGAGGCCTTTGCCCTCGTACTCGAGGTGCTCGACGATGCGCAGCGACTGGCGGTTGTGCTCGTAGCTCGACGGCGCGCCCTCGTAGAGCGGGGCCACGTCCGAGAGGATCTCGGAGAGCGCGGTCTCGCCGATGTGGCCGAAGGGCGTGTGGCCCAGGTCGTGGCCGAGCGCGATGGCCTCGGTGAGGTCCTCGTTGAGGCGTAGGGCACGGGCGATGGAACGCGAGATCTGCGAGACCTCGAGGGTGTGCGTGAGCCGCGTTCGGTAGTGGTCGCCTTCGGGCGCGAGGAAGACCTGCGTCTTGTGCGACAGGCGACGAAACGCCTTCGAGTGGATGATGCGGTCGCGGTCGCGCTGGAACTCCGTGCGGTACGGGTCCGCGTCGATGGGCCGCTCGCGCCCCTTGGTCGCCGATGCCTTGGCGGCCTTCGGCGACAGGCGCTCGAACTCCTCGGCCTCTGCGATCTCGCGGGTCATGACGGTCGTCGACACGTGCGCGCTGCCTACTTCCCTGCGGCTTGGACTGCGTTGATGACCGACGCAGTATACACGGCGGCGCTGACCACGAAGCCGATAAGCCCGGCCGGCAGCCACGAGCGGCGCCATCCCATGCGGCGCAGCAGCCAGACGGCCGCCGGACCCACCGCGGCGCTCACCAGGAACACCGGCAGCACGGCGATCGCGGCGTCGACGACACCGGAGAACGTCAGGGACTGAGCATCCGGGACCATGAGCCACGACCAAGCGATCGCGGCGGCGGTCATGAGCGCGTGTGCGAGCACGATGGAGAGCAGCGCGTCGATCCACAGGGGCCTCTCGGCGCGCGAACGGCCATGGATGAGCGGCGAGCCCGCCTGCACCCACAGTCTGGTCCCCTTCACGAGCGCTCCCCTCGTTTGTACGAAGGCCCGGCGGATACGCTCCACCGGGCCTTCGGGTCAGTCTCTAGCGGTTGTCCGATGCGCTGGACTTGTCCGCAAGTGCCGCCTGGGCGGCCGCCAGTCGCGCGAGCGGCACCCGGTACGGCGAGCAGCTCACGTAGTCGAGCCCCACCTTGAAGAACCGCTTCACGGAGTCGGGATCGCCGCCGTGCTCACCGCACACGCCGAGCTTGATCTTGGGGTTGACCGAGCGGCCCTTCTCGCAGCCGATGGCCACGACCTGAGCGACACCCTCGTCGATGGTCTCGAAGGGGTTTCTCGGCAGGACCTTGCGCTCGAGGTAGCGCGGCAGGAACTTGCTCTCGATGTCGTCACGCGAGAAGCCGAAGGTGGTCTGCGTGAGGTCGTTGGTGCCGAAGCTGAAGAAGTCGGCGACGGTGCCGATCTCGTCGGCGGTGACGGCTGCGCGCGGCAGCTCGATCATGGTGCCGATCGGGATGTCGACGCTCATGCCCTTCTCGGCGAAGACCTGGGCCAGCACGTCCTCGCACTCGCCGCGCAGGATCTCGAGCTCGGCCTTCACGCTCACGAGCGGGATCATGATCTCGGGGCGCGGGTCCTTGCCGGCGGCCTTGAGGTCGCAGGCGGCGATAGCGATCGCGCGGACCTGCATCTTGTAGAGCTCCGGGAACATGATGCCGAGGCGGCAGCCGCGCAGACCCAGCATCGGGTTCATCTCGGCCATCGCGTCGATCTGGGCGAGCAGGCGGCGCTTGGCGGCCAGCTCGTCGGCCGGCGCGCCCGCGCACTCGGCCTTCACGATCTCAACCTCGAGCTCGCGCGGCGAATCGAGAAACTCGTGCAGCGGCGGGTCGAGCAGGCGCACCGTCACGGGCAGCCCGTCCATCGCCTCGAAGATGCCGAGGTAGTCGCCGGTCTGAGCGTCGAGCAGCTCACCGAGGGCCGAGAGGCGCGACTCGGGGGCGTCGTCGAGGACGAAGCGCTGGATGATGTCCTTACGCTCGCCGAGGAACATGTGCTCGGTACGGCACAGGCCGATGCCGGCGGCACCGAAGCTGCGGCCCAAGGCGGCGTCTTCGGGGGTGTCGGCGTTGGCGCGCACACCCATCGTGCGGAACTCATCGGCCCACTCGAGGATGGTGTCGAAGTCACCGGAGACCTCGGGCTGGACGAGCGACACGGCGCCGAGCACCACGATGCCGGTGGTGCCGTCGATCGAGATGATGTCGCCCTCGGAGAGCACGACGTCGGTGCCCTCGATCTTGGCCTGCTTGTTGACGGCGTCGATCTTGAGCTTCTCGGCGCCGCACACGCACGGCTTGCCCATGCCGCGGGCGACGACGGCCGCGTGGCTCGTCTTGCCGCCGTGGCTGGTCAGGATGCCCTGGGCCGCGACCATGCCGTGCAGGTCGTCCGGGGTAGTCTCCCAGCGCACGAGGATTGTCTTGCGACCCTCGGCGGCAGCGGTCTCGGCGTCATCGGCGGAGAAGACGACCTCGCCGACAGCGGCACCGGGGCTCGCGTTGAGACCCTTGGCGACGACGTCGTAGGTGGCCTTGGTGTCGAACTGCGGGTGGAGGAGCTGGTCGAGCTGCATCGCGTCGATGCGCAGCAGCGCCTCCTCGCGGGTGATCATGCCCTCGGCGACCATGTCGACGGCGATCTTGAGCGCAGCGCGGGCGGTACGCTTGCCCACGCGGGTCTGCAGCATCCACAGCTTGCCCTGCTCGATGGTGAACTCGATGTCGCACATGTCGCGATAGGCGCGCTCGAGCGTCGCGAAGACCTCGTCGAGCTCGGCGCCGGCAGCCTCGAGGCCCGGCAGGTTCTTGAGCTCGGCGATCGGCTCGGTCAGGCGGATGCCCGCCACGACGTCCTCGCCCTGGGCGTTGGTCAGGAAGTCACCGTAGTACTCGTTGGTGCCGTCGGCCGGGTTGCGGGTGAAGCCCACGCCGGTCGCCGAGGTCTCGCCCTTGTTGCCGAAGACCATGGTCTGCACGTTGACGGCGGTACCGAGGTCGTCGGCGATCTTCTCCATCTTGCGATAGAGAACCGCGCGATCGTTCATCCAGCTCTTGAAGACGGCCTCGATGGCCAGGTGCAGCTGGGTGGTGGAGTCCTGCGGGAAGGCGACCTTGCCGTCGACGGCCAGCGACGGGAACTCGTCTGCCGAGACGTGCTCGGCGACGATGCCCTTGAACACACCGACGAGCGACTTCATGTCGTCTGCCGACAGCTCGGTGTCGTCCTTGACGCCCGCGTCGAGCTTCATCTTGGTGATGGCGTTCTCGAACAAGTCACCCTCGACGTCGAGGACGACCTTGGAGAACATCTGGATGAAGCGGCGGTAGCTGTCCCAGGCGAACCGGTCGTTGCCGGTCTGGGCGATGAGGCCCTGGACCGAGATGTCGTTGAGACCCAGGTTCAGTACGGTGTCCATCATGCCCGGCATCGAGAACGGCGAGCCGGAGCGCACCGAGACGAGCAGCGGATCGCCCGGATCGCCGAGCTTCTTGCCCATCTTGGACTCGAGGTCCGCGACGTAGGAGGCGATCTCCTCGGACAGACCGGCCGGGAAGCCCGGCGGCGTGGAGTTGTAGTACTCCATGCACGCCTGACAGGTGATGGTGAAGCCGGGAGGCACCGGCAGGCCCATGTTGGCCATCTCGGCCAGGTTGGCGCCCTTGCCGCCGAGGATGAACTTCATATCCTTGTTGCCCTCGGTGGTGCCGCCTCCGAATGCGTACACGCGCTTGACGTCCGCCAACTCCCTCTCCCTTACGCTCGACGAACTTCGTCCGTGAATCATACTTGCAACACGCCTCGCGCGCCACGCACGCGCGCGGGTGGTTCACAGCTCGCTCAGTCCTGGGTCGAAAAGCCGTCGCCGAGGTGGCGCACGATCTCTTGCGCAGCTTCCTCGACCGCACGGTTATCGGTGTGCACCACGAGGCACCCGAGCTGGCGCATCAGGGCCCGCGCCTCCTCGAGCTCGCCTTCGACCCGCTCTCGCTCTGCGTAGCCGGGCACCCAGGTGCCGATCTCCTTCAGCCGCTCGCGGCGGATGTCGAGCAGGACCTCGACGCTTGTGACCAGCCCGAACAGCTTGCGGGGGTCGACGTCGAACAGCTGCTGCGGCGGGGCCGAGCCGGGTGCGAGCGGGATGTTGGCGACCCGGTAGCCCTTGAAGGCCAGATACATCGACAGCGGGGTCTTGCTGGTGCGCGAGACACCGATGAGCACGATGTCGGCGTTGACAAGACCCTCGGGGTTGCGGCCGTCGTCGTGGCTGACGGCGAACTCCATCGCCTCGATGCGGTCGAAGTACTCCTCGTCGGTGCGACGGATCGCGCCGGCCTCACCCGTGCGGGTCCGCCCGGTCGTGCGCTCCAGCAGATCGACTGCGGGCCCGAGTAGGTCGACACCGTTGACGCCTTCGTTGCACAGGAGCTTCATCTCGGCGCACAGCGACTCGTCCACCAGCGTGTAGAAGAAGATGCAGTGGTGTCCGCAGTGCGAGCGCACGACCTCGCGCAGCTGCTCGGCGCTCTCGATCTTTTGCAGCCGCTCGATGCGAAACGCCCCGTCGCCGAACTGCGCTGCCGCAGCACGCGCGACCATCTCCCCGGTCTCGCCGAGCGAGTCCGAGACGACGTGTATCGAGACGACCGGCTCGGCCATGGTCCCTACCCGGCCAGGCGACCGAAGTCGGCGAAGCGCTCGAACAGGGCGACGAAGTCGTTGAGCAGGCGCAGGCGGTTCTCGCGCAGCGAGATGTCGGTATCCATGACCATGACGCCGTCGAAGAAGTCGTCGATGGGTCCGCGCAGGCCGGCGTAGCCCTCGAGCAGCGCCGAGTAAGCGCGCGCCTCCAGCAGCTCGTCGGCCGTGGAGCGTGCGGCGTCGAGCGCGTCTGCGAGCGCGACCTCGGCCGGGCCCATGAGCGCGCGATCGGCGCCGGTGCCCAGCTCGGGATCAGCGAGGTTCTTGGCGCGCGTGAACGCGACACTGAGGTCCTCGAACGCCTCGCGCGAACGCTCGCGTGCCGCCGACAGGGCCTCGCAGCGGGCCAGCGCGTCGGCCGGGTCGTCACCGGCGACGGCGAGCACCGCCTCGACGGTGTCGTAGGCGTGCCCGCGGTCCTTGAGGATGGTCTCGAGGCGCGTAATGAAGAACGCCTTGATCTGCGCGCCGGTGGCCTCGGCGTCGGCACCGGTCTTGGCGACGAGCGGCTCGAGTGCGGCGGCGATCAGCGCGTCGAGCGTGACAGCGGTGCCCGCGAGCGCCATCTGCAGGATGCCGATTGCGCTGCGGCGCAGTGCGAACGGGTCGGCCGAGCCCTTGGGCGCCATGCCGGCCGCGAAGATGCCGCAGATGGTGTCGGTCTTGTCGGCGATCGAGACGAGACGGCCCGCGAGCGTCGAGGGCACGGCGTCGCCGGCGAAGCGCGGACGGTAGTGCTCCTCGATGGCGAGCGCCACGGCCGGCTCCTCGCCTGCCGCGGTCGCGTAGTAGCGGCCCATGACGCCCTGGAGGTCGGTGAACTCGATGACGGCGTTGGTCACGAGGTCGGCCTTGGCGAGGTGTGCGGCACGCGAGGCGATGGCGGACTCGTCGGCGGGTGCTTCGAGCATCGTGGCGAGCTCGGCGGTCAGGCGCTCGTTGCGCTCCACCTTCTCACCCGCGGTGCCGAGCTTCTCCTGGAACACGACATCGTCGAGCTTGGCCAGCCACTTCTCGAGCGGGACCTTGAGGTCCTCGCGGTAGAAGAACGCGGCATCGGCCAGACGGGCACGGATGACGCGCTCATGCCCGGCGATGATCTGCTGGGTGCGCTCCGGGTCGCCGTTGTGGGCGACGAGGAAGCGGTTGTCGAGCGAGCCGTCAGCGCGCTCGAGCGGGAAGTAGCGCTGGTGGCCGCCCATGGCGTACTCGAGCATCTCGCGCGGCACCTCGAGGAAGGCCTCGTCGAAGGTGCCGACCGCGACGGTGGGCCACTCGACGAGGTTCACGACCTCGGCGAAGGTCTTCTCGGGCACGACGGCGCGGCCGCCGGCCGAAGCGGCGGCCTTCTCGATGCCCTCACGCAGCGCCTTGGCGCGCGACTCGTGGTCGACGATGACGCGGCCGCGCTCGAGAAGCGTCGGGTACTCGAAGGCCGCTCCGACCTCGATGACGCCGGACGACAGGAACCGGTGGCCGTAGGTCACGCGGCCTGCCTGCAGGCCCGCGAAGTGCACGGGCACGATGTCGGTGCCGAACAGCGCGAGCAGCCAGCGCACCGGGCGCGGGAAGCGAGCGTCGCCGCTGCCCCAGCGCTGGGACTTGGCCCACTCGAGGTTCTCGGCGAGGCGTGCGAGCAAGGCGGGCAGCACCTCGATGGCGGGAGCACCGGTGGTCTCGACGGTGGCGTAGACGTAGGCGCCGCCCTCGTCGTCGACGACCTCGAGCGCCGAGACGTCCACACCCTTGCCGCGTGCGAAGCCCTCGGCGGCCTTGGTGGGGTTGCCGGCCTCGTCGAAGGCGGCCTTGGCCGCCGGACCCTTGTGCCGCTCGACGGCGTCGGGCTGGCGGTCGGACAGCTCGCTCACCAGCACGACGATGCGCCGCGGCGAGGCGACGATGGCGACGGTGCCGTACTCGAGGCGCGCGGAATCGAGCGCCTTGGGCACGCTCACCTGCAGCTGCTCGATGGCGGAGTACACCGCGCTCGAGGGCAGCTCCTCGGTGCCGATCTCGAAGACCAGATCGCGTCCCTGCATCACGCATCACCGCCCTTCTCGGCGGCGGCGCCTTCTTCGGCGGGCTCCTCGGGGGTGATCAGGGCGATGTAGGCCTCGCAGCACGCCTTGGCCAGCGCGCGGACGCGCAGGATGTAGCCCTGGCGCTCGGTGACGCTGATGGCACCGCGCGCGTCGAGCAAGTTGAAGGCGTGGCTGCACTTGAGCACGTAGTCGTAGGCGGGCAGCACGTAGCCGGCCTCGAGCGTGCGGCGGCACTCACCCTCGTAGGTGGTGAACAGACCGAGCAGCATGTCGGTGTCGGCGACCTCGAAGTTGTACGCCGAGTACTGCTGCTCGTTTCGCAAGAAGACGTCGCCGTAGGTGAAGACGTGGCCGTCGGGCGCGATGCTCCACGTGAGGTCGTAGACGCTGTCGACGCCCTGGATGTACATCGCGAGGCGCTCGAGGCCGTAGGTGATCTCGGCGGGCACGGGACGGCACTCGAAGCCGCCCACCTGCTGGAAGTAGGTGAACTGCGTGCACTCCATGCCGTTGAGCCAGACCTCCCAGCCCAGTCCCCACGCGCCCAGCGTCGGCGACTCCCAGTCGTCCTCGACGAGGCGCACGTCGTGCTCGGCGGGCTCGATGCCGATGGCGCGCAAGCTGTCGAAGTACAGGTCGAGCACGTTGTCAGGGCTCGGCTTCAAGATGACCTGGTACTGGTAGTAGTGCTGCAGCCGGTTGGGGTTCTCGCCGTAGCGGCCGTCGGTGGGACGGCGCGAAGGCTGCACGTAGGCGGTGTTCCAGCGCTCGGGCCCGAGACTGCGCAGCGTGGTGGCGGGATGGAACGTACCCGCACCCACCTCGGTGTCGTAGGGCTGCAAGACGACGCAGCCCTGGTCGGCCCAGTAGCGCGACAGCGACAAGATGATGTCTTGGAAGGTGGTGATGGCCATGGGTTTCTAGTCCGCTCCCCTGAAGATGCGTGCCCTCATTCGTCACAGGGCACGCGAGGCGCCACAGTGTCGGAACATCTTACATCACGGCCCGCCCGATTCAGCCGATGAACCCGGCGTAGTAGTCGAGCGCTTTGAGGCGCGCCGGAAGGTGGTAGGCGACGAACCCGCGCACGATCGTGAAGCAGTCCGCCACGGCCGCGGGCGGGATCTCGGCGGCCGCGATCTGAGACATCGTCGAGCGCATGAAGAAGCTCAGCCACTCGCGTGCCTCGGCGGGCAGCCGCAGCGCCGAGGGGTCCACGTCGCCGCACGCCGGGCACAGCGCGCCACCGTGCGACGCCGAGAAGGCGCCGGACTCGCCCGGGTCGCCCGCGCACGCCGCGCACGCCTCGAGTTCGGGGCGGTAGCCGTGCATCGCGAGCGCCTTGAGCAGGAATGCGACGGTGAGTGCGGGCAGCACCGCGAGGTCGCTTGTCTCCATCGCGGACAGGGTCGTGGTGCCGAGTGCGAACAGCCGCGCCTCGGTCTGACCCTCGAGCGAGATCTTGTCGAGCACGTCGGCGACGACCGAGGCCGCCGCTCCCCTGTCCAGGTCGTCGCGCAGCCCGGCGTGCGTCGTTACGCAGCGCGCCTCGCTCACGACCTCGAGCGACTTACCGGTGTGCAGCAGCAGGTCGACGACCGAGTACGGCTCGAGCCTGCCGCCGAAGCGCGATCCGGGCTTGCGCAGCCCCTTGGCGACCGCACGGACCTGCGATCCGTCCTCGGCAAGCAGCGTGAGGATGACGTCGGTCTCGCCGAGCTTGGTCTTGCGCAAGACGAGCGCTGTGAGCGGGTACGCGGGCATGTGGGTGCGGGTCAGCCTCGGGCGAGAGCCGCGATCACATGCCGGCGGCGCGCGCCGCGGCCAGGATGTCACTGCCCGCCGACGTGCCGATGCGGTTCGCGCCGGCATCGATCATGGCAAGCGCGGTCTCGAGGTCGCGGATGCCGCCTGCGGCCTTCACGCCGACGTCGGCACCCACGGTCGCGCGCATGATCTCGACGTCGCGCACGCTCGCGCCACGGGGGCCGAAGCCGGTCGAGGTCTTCACGAACGCTGCACCGGCCTCCACGCACAGCGCGCAGCCACGTGCGACGTCGTCTTCGGACAGATGCCCGGTCTCGAGGATGACCTTCACGAGCGCGGTACCCTCACTGCGCTCCTCGACGACGTCGACGACCGCACGCACGTCGTCGCGGACGTAGGCGTCCTCACCCTCGAGCAGCGCGGCGAAGTTCATGACCATGTCGACCTCGGCGCAGCCCAGCTCGACGAGATGCGCCGCCTCCTCGACCTTGGTCTCGGTCAGCGCGTACCCCAGCGGGAAGCCCGCGACCGAGCACACCACGGTCTCGGTGCCCGCGAGGCGTTGCGCGGCCAGCGGCACGAGGAACGGCGACACGCACAGCGATGCGAAACCGAAGCTGCGGTTGGCCTCCATCCACGCGGCGGCCTCAGCCATGCCGGTCGTGGGCTTGAGCAGGGTCTGATCGATGGCACGAGCGAGCGTCGCGGCGTCCACGGAACTCACAGCCCCTCTCCGTAGCCGAAACGCCTGATCTGGCTTGCGTCTCGGCGCCAGTCCTTCTTGACCTTCACGGTGAGCTCGAGGAAGACCTTGGTGCCCAGCAGCCGCTCGAGGTCGTGTCGCGCCTCGGTGCCGATGCGCTTGATGAGCTCACCGCCCTTGCCGATGATGATGCCCTTCTGCGAGTCGCGCTCGACGTAGATGACCGCCCACACCTTGGTGATGTCGCGCTTCTCGTTGTACTTGAGCTCCTCGACCGCAACGCCGACCGCGTGCGGGACCTCGTCGTGGGTGGTGCGCAAGATCTTCTCGCGCACGAACTCGGCGACCATGACCTCGAGTGGCTGGTCGGTGGGCATGTCGCGCGGGAACCAGCGCGGACCCGGCGGCAGGAAGCGCGAGACGGCCGCCTCGAACCCTTCGAGGTTGAAGCCCTCGGTCGCCGAGATGACGATGACGTCATCGAACTCGCCGAGCTTGCGCGCGACGGCGAGCTGACGGTCGATCGCGCCCTCCTTGGCGATGTCGGCCTTGGTGAGCACGAGCACCTTCTTGGCGCGTCGCGCCTTCATCACGTGCTCGGCGACCCACTCGTCGCCGCCGCCGACCGGCGCCGTGCCGTCGACGAGCATCGCGACGACGTCGACATCCTCGAGCGCCTTGAGGGCGCTGCGGTTGAGCTCCTCACCGAGCGCGTCGTGGGGCTTGTGCAGTCCGGGCGTGTCGACGACCACGAGCTGGTAGTCGTCGCGGTCGACGACAGCACGCAGCCGATGGCGAGTGGTCTGCGGCGTGTCGGAGACGATCGCCACCTTCGAGCCCGCAAGCGCGTTGGTGAGCGTGGACTTGCCTGCGTTGGGACGGCCGACGAGCGCGACGAAACCGGACCTGAACTCTGTCTCAGCGGCCGCCACTACTTGGTCTCGTCTTGGTCGAGAAAGCCGCGCACGAACGCCTCGGGAAGCAGCTCGTCGAGCGTCATGACCATGACGTCGTCGGACTGTGCACCCATGATGACGCGCATCTCGGGATTGAACTCGGCGAGCGCCTGGCGACAGCAGCCGCACGGCACGGTCGGAGCCTCGGAGTCGCCGACGACGGCCACGGCCTCGATGTCGGTGAAGCCCGCCGAGACGGCCGCCGCGAGTGCGGAGCGCTCGGCACAGATGGTCGCACCGTAAGCGGCGTTCTCGATGTTGACGCCGGTGAAGGTCTCACCGCTCGTGGTGTAGACCGCAGCCCCGACGCGGAACATCGAGTACGGAGCGTAGGCCTTCTCCTGCGCCTCACGTGCGAAGGCCAGCAGCACCAGGTCGGGTTGTGTCAGGTTTCGCATCGTTCGGTGACTCCTTTACGCGTCGGTTGCAGCCGGCTCGACGCACAGCTGTCGTATACGTGTTCCCTCGAGGCGGTCCACGGTCAGCCGCAGCCCCTCGAGCGTCAGCGACTCCCCTACCTCAGGAATGTGCCCCGCAACCTCGGTGAACAGACCGCCGACCGAGTCCGCGTCGGCCTCGATGTCGGTCCCGAAGGTGGCGTTGAGGTCGTCGACAGGCAGGCGCGCGTCCACGCGGTAGCGGCCGTCTCCAAGCTCGACGAGCAGCGTCTCCTCGCGGTCGTACTCGTCCGAGATCTCGCCCACGATCTCCTCGAGCAGGTCCTCGAGCGTCACGAGCCCGGCGGTCCCGCCGTACTCGTCGGCGACGATCGCGATGTGGGTCTTGGCGCGCATCTCGACGAGCAGCTCCTCGACCGGCTTGGTCTCGGGCACGAAGTACGGCTCGCGGGCGTGGTCGATGACCGGACCGCCGGTGCCTTCGGTGGCCACCACGCCGAGAAGGTCCTTGGCGTAGACGACGCCGCGCACGTCATCGACGGTGCGGTGGAATACCGGCAGCCGCGTGAAGCCGGTAGAGCGGATGAGCGCGATTGCCTCGTCGATGGTGGCGGTATCGGGCAGCGCGGCCATATCGGTGCGTGGCACCATGACCTCGCGCACGACCTTCTCGGCGAAGTCCGAGACGGCCTCGAGCAGCGCCTCCTCGGCCTCCTCGCGCTCCGACTCGTCGTCGGACTCTGCGCCTCGCCACTCGGGCGTGACCGCCCACGGGCTCACGGGACGCTCGGCTCCGGCCAGCGAGACCGCCCACTTCCACGGCGCACCGAGCAGCCGCGCCAGCGGGTAGAGCGCTCGCGTGAGCGGCAGCGCGAAGCGGGCGGTGTCGAGCGCGAGGCGCTCGGGGTTGGTGACGGCGAGCGTGCGGGGCAGCGCCTGGATCGCCGCATGCGCGATCACGACGCCGAGCAGGGCACCGACGGCCGCGGCGGCGTAGGAGACCCTACCGGCCTGCAGCGGGGATGCCGCGTCGATGGCGACGGTCCAGCCAGCGAGCGCGGCGGCGCCGAAGGCGAGACCGCCGGCCAGCGTCGAGACGGCACGCAGCCGGTGACGCAGCTCGCCGAGACGCTCGAGCGCGGCGGCGCCGGGCTTCTCGGCCTCGGCGAGGCGGTGCACGCGTCCGGGCGGCAGCATCAGGACCGCCGTCTCGGCTGCGGCGAGCAGCGCGGCCACGGCGGCCAGCAGCACGAACGCGGCGATCAGCAGGTAGCTCACAGCGCGACTGCCGGTCGATGATTACTCATGGATCCCCTCACCTGAAGAACACCTGGAAGACGAAGGTGACGATCAGCACGCCGAGGAGCGAGCCGACGATCACCTGGGGCACCGAGTGGATCTCGGCCTCGACGCGGGTCTGCGCGACGAGGAACGCCACGAAGTAGCATAGCGCGAGCGCGCCGGCGTTCGCGGTGACGAAGCCGACCACGGTGGCCGCCCCGAAGGCGATGGCCGCGTGCCCGCTGGGCCAGCCGCCCTGCATCCACGTGCCCTCGCGCGAGACGGCCTTGAGCACGAGCACGGCGAGCAAGACGATGCCGAGCGCGATCACCGTGAGATCGGCCGGCGCGAAGGTCACGAACTCCAGCCCGCTTTGCATGAGCGCCTTGAACGGCTCGAACAGCACGAGATAGGCGACGATCAGCGCGTTGATGGCCGAGACGAGCACCGCTCCGGCGGCGACGTCCTTGGCGGTCTTGGCCAGCGGGTCGTAGCGCTCGGTGGCGACGTCGACGGCGGCCTCGATGGCGGTGTTGAGCAGCTCGGCCATGAAGACCAGCGTGATCGCGAAGACGATCGCCACGAGCTCGATGCCGCGCACGCCCAGCAACAGCGAACCCAGCGAGACCAGCAGGGCGAGCGTCATGTGGACGCGCATGTTGCGCTGCGTCCGCAGGGCGTAGACGATCCCCTCGATCGCGTAGTTGAAGCTCCAGATGATCGAGCGGCGGCTCGTCACGGGCAGTCTCCTACCACGCCGATGCCCACGCGGTCAGCAGCGCTCGCTCGCGCGCCTGCATGACCTCGGCGTCCTCGTCGGCCACGTGGTCGTAGCCGAGCAGGTGGAGCACCCCGTGCACGAGCAGCAGGTTGAGCTCCTCCTCGACGGTGTGGCCGTACTCGGCGGCCTGGGACTCCGCGACCTCGGGGGCAAGCACCACGTCACCAAGCGTGACGGGCTCACCCGGCGCCACCACGGCACACGGGTCGTCGCACGGGAAGGACAAGACATCGGTGGGACCGGTCTTGGAGCGGTAGCGCTCGTTGAGCTCGGTCATCTCGGCCAACGCGACCACGGCGATGGACAGCTCGACGGCCTCGGGCGCCTCCTCGCGCTCGAGCACGAACGTGGCGAGCCGCTCGAAGGCGGTCAGGTCGAGCGGTTCGGGCTCGCGCCGGCTCACGACACTGATCAGCACGGTGACGCACCTCCGGGTCGAAGCTCATCGAGGGACGGGTACTCGCAACGCGCATGGCAGATCGCAACGAGCTGCCGAGTGAAGGTGTTGACGACGGTATCCTGCTCGGCCTCGCTCAGGCCACACTCGTCGAGCTGGCCGTCGGCGATCTTCTCGGCGAGCACGCCGCGCACGACGGCCTCGACGCGCTCGGGGTCGGGATCGCCCAGAGCACGCACGGCGGCCTCACTCGCGTCGGCGAGCATCACGAGGGCGGCCTCGGCGCTTTGCGGCTTGACGCCGCGGTAGCGGAAGTCAGCCTCGAACACGCCCGCGTCGGCCTGCGACGCCTTGTGGAAGAAGTAGCGCACGAGCGAGGTCCCGTGATGCTGCGAGATGATCTCGCTGACGCTCTCGGGCAGGTCGTAGCGCTCGGCGAGCTCAAGGCCGTCATCGACGTGCGAGGTGATGATCGCGGTCGACATCTTCGGCTTGGTGGTCTCGTGCGGGTTCTCGCCCTCGGCCTGGTTCTCGTAGAAGAAGCAGGGACGGCGGATCTTGCCAACATCGTGGTAGTACGCGCCGACACGGACCATGAGTGCGTCGGCGCCGATGCGCTCGGCGGCGGACTCGGCGAGGTTGGCGACGGCAACGGAGTGAGCGTAGGTACCGGGCGCGCGCACCATCAACTCGCGCAGCAGCGGGTGGAGCGGGCTTGCGGCCTCGACGAGACGCACATCCTCGCGCCCGCTGTGGATCGCGAAGGCGGCAGCGACGAACAGCACGCACGCAGCGCCACCGACTCCACCGCCGATCGCTCCCCACTCGATGGCCGACATGCTCGCCTCGGTCGACGCCTGGAGCTCGGCGCTGGCCAGCCCACCCACGAGCGCTCCGCACACCGCGCCGATGAACGTGCCGCCCGCGAGCAGCCCGACAAGTGTGGCAGTATGCCAGGGCCACTGGCGCTCGCGTTGTTCGGCCTTGCTCGCGCTCGTAGGAGCCGCCGGCAAGCGCCCGGCGGCGTGCGGACCGGAATCAGGCATCGCGTTGACCCTCGGCGATGAGCTTGGCCTCTTCGTAGACGTGGTAGGCGCTCACGATGCGCTGCACGAGCTTGTGGCGCACGACGTCGGCACCGCTGAACTCGACGAACGCGAGGTCCGGCACGTCGATGAGGATGTCGCGAACCTGCTTGAGGCCGGATGCCCCGCGCGGCAGGTCGATCTGCGTGACGTCACCGGTGATGACGATCTTGGAGCCGAAGCCCAGGCGCGTGAGGAACATCTTCATCTGCTCGGGCGTGGTGTTCTGCGCCTCGTCGAGGATGACGAAGCTGTCGTTGAGCGTGCGGCCGCGCATGAACGCGAGCGGGGCTATCTCGATGACGCCGCGCTCGATGAGCAGCGAGGACTTCTCGGCGTCCATCATGTCGAACAGCGCGTCGTAGAGCGGGCGCAGGTACGGGTCGACCTTCTCGGTGAGCGTGCCCGGCAGGAAGCCGAGCGACTCGCCGGCCTCGACCGCGGGGCGCGTGAGGATGATGCGGCCGATCTCCTTGCGTTTGAGCGCCTCGACCGCCATCGCCATGGCGAGGTAGGTCTTGCCGGTACCGGCCGGGCCGATGCCGAACGTGACCGTGTTCTTGCGGATGGTGTCGACGTAGCGCTTCTGACCTGCGGTCTTGGGCCGGATGGCCTTGCCCTTGTGGGTCAGGATGACGTCGCCGTGAAGCGCTGTGGGGCTGCACTCGCCGTGGCGCACGAGCTCGATGGAGCGCTCGACGCCTTCGGCGGTGAGCTGCTCGCCACGCTCAACGAGCTGGATCATCTCGGCGAACAGCGACGAGACGACCTGGGAGTCATGGGCCGGCCCGGCGATGGCGATCTGGTTTCCGCGGACCGAGATCTCGGACTCGAAGCTGTCCTCGATCAGGCGAAGGAGCCTGTCGCCGTCCCCCAGCAGCGTGGTCATGTCGAGTTCGGGCGGGACGACGAGGCGGATCTGGGTGGCTTCCACGAAGTCGGGTGCACCTCTGATTCAGGATCGGTGTCAGTTCAGCGCGGCCGGGCTTGCTCCGCAACGGTGATTATACCGCCGAGAAGCCCGGCTGCGTCACGGCGCGACGACGCGCACGAGCGCCCCGACCCGCGTGTCGGGCTCGGCGTCGAACTCGACGGTCAGGTAGTCGCGCGTGGTGCCGCGCGCCCGGCCGTCCTCGACGCGCTCGACGAGGACCTCCACCTCATGCCCGAAGTGCGCGGCCGCGTGCGCCGCCGCCAGACGCTCGCCGAGCGTGCGCAGCGCTTCGGCGCGCGCCGCTCGCTCGGGCTTGGGGACGGAGCCGGGCATCTCGGCGGCGGGTGTGCCGGCACGTTCGCTGTAGCGGAAGACGTGCAGCTTCGCGAAGCCGATCCGCTCGCAGGCCTCGAGTGTCGCCTGGGCGTCGGCGGGAGTCTCGCCCGGCAGCCCGGCGATGACGTCGGTGGTGATGGCGAGTCCGGGCAGAGCCGCGCGCGCCGCCGCGATGCGCTCCTCGAACCGGGCGATCGTGTAGCCGCGCCCCATCGCCTCGAGCACGGCGTCGCTACCGCTTTGCAGCGGCACGTGCAGGTGCTCGCAGACCGCCGGGGTGGACGCCAGCACGCCGAGGAGGCGCTCGGTCAGGTCCATCGGCTCGATGCTCGACAGGCGCACGCGCGCGATCCCGGAGGCCGCGACCGCCTCGACGACCGCGGCAAGGTCAGCCGAGCCGTCGGAGTAGCGGCCGAGGTTGATGCCGGTGAGCACGATCTCGGGGGTGCCGGAAACCACCAGCGCGCGTGCGGTGGCCTCTATGCGCTCGAGCGGGACCGAGCGCGGCACGCCACGCGCGTGCGGGACGATGCAGTAGGCGCAGAACGCATCGCAGCCGTCTTGGATCTTGAGCGGGGCCCGCGTGCGGAAGCCCTCGCCACGCACGAGCACGGGCTCGCCTGGGCTGGGCGCGTTCGTGCCCAGCAGCGCGGCCACGCGGGCGGCGACCTCGGCCTTGTCTGCTTCGACCACCACGCGCTCGCCGAGCGCCGAGATCCCCTCGGCGTCGAGCATCGCTAGGCAGCCGGTGACCACGACGACGGGCTCGGACTGCGCCGCGAGCGCCTGGCGCACGGCCTTGCGCGCCTTGGCGTCGGCCTCGCCCGTGACGGTGCAGGTGTTGATGACGACCACGGAGGCGGCATCGTGATCGGCGAGCGTGACCCCGCAGCCGAGCAGCTCGGCGGCGATGGCCTCCGACTCGACGCGATTGACCTTGCAGCCGAGTGTCTTGAAGGCGACGGTGACGGGCGCGCCTGGCACAGCTACGCCCCCAGCCCGCCGAGCAGGTGGGATGCGAGCGCCAGGCCGGCCACAGCGGCGGTCTCGGTGCGCAGGATGGTGGGGCCGAGCGAGGCCGTGACCGCGCCCGCCTCCACGAGGGCCGCGACCTCGCCCGCCGACAGACCACCCTCGGGCCCGACCACGAGCGCGACCGACGCGCTTTCGCGCCCTGCGACGGCGGCGAGCGCCGCGGCAAGCGAGGTGTGCGCCTCGTCCTCCCACAGGACGACGACGAGGTCGTGGGCATCGACGAGCGCGGAGGCGTCGAGAGCGGCGGGTTCGTCGACGAGCGGGACGGAGTCTCGGTGGGCCTGCTCGGCGGCAGACTTCGCGATGCGGCGCCAGCGCTCGGCGCGATCGGCGGCCTTGCGCGCGTCGAGGCGCACGATGGTGCGCTCGGTGAGCACGGGGATGATGCGCGTGGCGCCGACCTCGACGGCCTGCCGCACGATGGCGTCCATCTTCTCGCCCTTGGCGACGCCCTGGACCAGCGTGAGATCCGGCACGCGGGCGGAGTGCACCTGCGCTTCTCGGCGTGCGACGAGGCCCTCGGGACTGGCCTGCTCGATCACGAGCCGCCACACGCTGCCTTCGGGCTCCACGGCCTCGATCGCCTCGCCCGCGCGCAGGCGCAGCACGCCGGTGGCGTGGTGCAGGTCAGCGTCCGACAGCGGGACTGCGACCGTATCGCCGTCGAGCAGCTGCGCGATGAGGAAGAAGCGGTGGGCCGACATGGGGCTGGTATCCGGTCCGCGCTAGCCGCTGAGCCAGTCGCGGATCTTGGTCAGCGTCGAGCGGTGCTCGGTGTGCGACTCGCCGAACTCGCCGGCAAGCTCGGTGAGCAGCTCGCGCTGGCGCTTGGTGAGCTTCTTGGGCACGTCGACGGCGATGTGGACGTAGAGGTCGCCGCGGCCGGAGCCGTTGACCTTGGGCATGCCGCGGCCCTTGAGCTTGATGACGGCGTCGTGCTGCGTGCCGGCCGGCACCTCGACCTCGTTGTCCTCGCCGATGCCGCAGACGGTCACCTTCGCGCCGAGCGCGGCTTGCGTGATGCCGATGTGCGCCCGGCAGTGCAGGTCGTCGCCCTCGCGGTGCAGGAACTCGTGGGCGGCGATGCGGATCTGCACGAGCAGGTCGCCGGCCGCCGCGCCGCGGATACCGGCCTCGCCCAGGCCGCGCAGGCGGATCTGCTGGCCGTCGCGCACGCCCGCCGGGACCGTGACCTTCACGTGCTGGCGATCGGGCACGCGCCCGGAGCCCTGGCACTCCTCGCAGGGGTTCTCTACGATGTGCCCGGTCGCGCCGCACCGCTCGCACGGGGCCGCGGTCTGCATAGTGCCCAGGAACGTCTGCCGCGTCACGACGCGCTGGCCGCGCCCGTTGCAGTCCGGACAGATGACCGTGCCCGACCCCTCGGCGGAACCGGAGCCGCCACACACATCGCACGGCGCGAGCCGGTCGAGGACGATCTCCTTCTCGACGCCGGTCGCGGCCTCCTCGAGCGTGATGGACAGGGCCATGGCCATGTCGCGGCCCTCGAGGCGCACGCCCCCGCGCGCTCCGGAGACCCCGCCGAAGAATGCCGAGAACAAATCGCCCATGTCGAAGCCCGCGCCGCCTCCCCCGCCGAACAGGTCGCCGAGGTCGACGTATTGGTAGCCGCCGGGGCCTCCGGGTCCGCTCGGGCCGCGCCCCACCGTGCCGAACTGGTCGTACTGGCGGCGCTTGTCGGGGTCGGAGAGCACGTCGTAGGCGGCGTTGACCTCCTTGAAGCGCTCCTCGGCGTCGGGCGCCTTGTTCACGTCGGGGTGCAGCTCGCGGGCCTTGCGGCGAAACGCGCGCTTGATGTCGTCGGCTGAGGCGTCGCGTTCGACGCCGAGGACGGCGTAGAGGTCACTGGTTGAAGCGGGCACGAATGCGGTCCTTTCGAGCGGTGCGATGAAACGGTCAGGACAGGGAGTCGGACAGGCCCTCGGCGACGGTGCGCACCGCACCGATAGCCCGGCCGTAGTCCATACGCGTGGGGCCGATCACGGCGACGACACCGTCGGAGTCGGAGGTGCCGTAGTGGGTCGCGACGATGCTCACGCCGCCCAGCTCGGCTCGGCGGTTCTCGTGGCCGATACGTACCGAGAGGCGCTCGGATGCGAGCGCGTCGGAGAGCACCGACAGGATCGCGAGGCCGTCCTCAACGGTCTCGATGACGGGGCGGGCGCGGTCGGCGTCGTGGAACTCGGGCTGCGCGAGCAGCGCGGGCACGCCGACGTGGAACAGCCGGTCGCGATCGGCCTCCTGCAGCGCCGAGAGGATCTCGCCCAAGAACAGGTCGAGCAGCCCGTCGGCCTCGCCGGCACCGGGCGCCAGAAGCGCCTCACGCAGCGGGCGGATCTGATCGGCGCGCTTGCCGTCGAGCGAGGCGTTCAGTGCCCGCTCGACCTCGGCGAGGCGCTCAGGGGTCACCGCTTCGGCCAGCTCGAGGTGGCGGTTGAGCACCTGCCCCGACTCGGTGATGAGCACGAACAGCGCCCGATTGGGCGCCATCGACAGCAGGTCGACGCGCTTGACGCGGGCAAGCGAAACCGACGGCGCGAGCACGACGGCTAGCGAGTCGGTCAGGCGCGTGAGCATGGCGCTCGCCTCGCGCATGAGGTCGTCGATCTCGGCAGCGGGAGCAAGCGCGGCAGGCGGGGTCTCGGTGGCGTCGAGGTGCTCGAGCAGCCGGTCCACGAAGTCGCGGTAGCCGCTGTCGGTGGGCATGCGCCCCGCCGAGACGTGCGGCTGCACGAGGTAGCCGGTCTCCTCGAGGATCGAGAGCTCGTTTCGCACGGTCGCCGGGCTGCAGCCGAGCTCGTAGCGGTCAACGAGCGTGCGCGAGCCCACCGGCGTGGCGCTGACGATGTACTCCTCGACCAGCGCGGACAGGACGCGCCGGCGGCGTTCGTTGAGCATGGGCGGTCCACCTCCACACGGGCTCGACTGCGACGGACTCGGGCGGCACCCGACGGTTCACCGGGACAGCCGCCCACTTAGCACTCGATTATAGCGAGTGCCAAGGTGCGCTGTCGCCTACTCCCCCGCCCACACGGCCGAGAAGACCTCGTTGCCAAGCAGCCACCCCTGGCGGGTGGTGCGCCAGTGCCCGTCGACCTGCTCGACAAGGCCGCGCCCGGCTAGCGATTCGAGCACCGTGACGACCCCGGCCTTCTCGGCGAGCTCTTCGGTGATGCCGTCGCTGAGGCGCAGGCCGAGCATGGCGTCTTCGCGGACGGCCTCGATGTCGGTGAGCGGCTCCAGCGAGGCCGGCTGGCGGTCCCACAGGTAGCCGAGGAAGCTCATGAGCGTGTCGTTGAGGATGAAGCGCGCGCGCCACGTCTCGGGCCACGTGCGCGTGTAGTGATCCATCGGCGTGAGGTGCGCGAGCGGGACCGGCAGCATCGAGCTGGCGCCGGGGCCGACGCCCAGGTACGGCATGCCGGTCCAGTAGCCGACGTTGTGGCGCGCGCGCCTGCCACCCCGCGCGTAGCTGGCCACCTCGTAGCGCTCGAAACCGGCCTCAAGCAGACGTTTCTCGGCGAGTGCCATCTGCGCGGCGGCCTCGTCGGGATCGGGCTGCTCGGCGGTACCCTCGTCGATGCGGGCGTCGAGCGGCGTACCGCACTCCACGCTCAGCGGGTAGACGCTCAGGTGGTCGGCGCCGGTCTGAAGAGCGGTGTCGAGCGTGCGCTCCCACGCCTCTGCGGAGAGGCCGGGCACGCCGCACATCAGGTCGACCGAGAAGTCCGCGCTCGCGTCGGCGAGCATGCGACAGGCGGCGAGCGCCTGGGCCGAGTCGTGGCAGCGGCCCAGATCGGCGAGTGTCGCGTCGTCGAAGCTCTGGACGCCCAGCGAGAAGCGCGTGGCGCCGGCGGCGATGAGCGCGGCGATGAGCTCGGGGGTCAGCGAATCGGGGTTGGCCTCGACGGTGACCTCGGCGCCGGGCTCGAGCGTGACCATCGACAGCACCCGCTCGAGCATCGCGGGCAGGCGGTCACCGAGAGCGGTGGGCGTGCCCCCACCCACGTAGACCGACGGCACCGAGCCGAGCAACCCGCGATCGACGAACTCCTGCAGGTACAGCGGGACGGCCTCGCAGTAGGCATCTGCCAGCGTCGCATCGTCGCCCAGATCGCGGCGCACGACCCATGCGATGCCCTCGTCGGGTAGCGGGTCGCCGGCGTTGGTGGCCGAGGAGAAATCGCAGTAGTCGCACTTGGTGCGACAGAACGGGACGTGCAGGTACAACGCCACGCGCGGAGCCGCCATCCGGTTCCCCTCTTAGAGCCCGACGGTGTTGCGCAACCAGTCGCCGTACTCGACCAGCATCGTGTCGATCTGGGCAGCCGATGCGCAGCTGTTCACTCGTGCGCGGACGTGCGAGGCGCCCGGCATGCCCGCACTGTACCACGCGACATGCTTGCGCATACGGGAGAACGCATGGTCTCCATCGAACTCGATCAGAAGCCGCATATGCTCGCGCGCCATGTCGATGCGATCGAACGGTGTCGGGGGTTCCGGCAGCGGCTCGCCGGCCAGCAGCGCGCGGGCTTCTCGGAAGATCCAGGGGTTGCCTTGGGCGCCACGCGCGACCATGACCGCGTCGGCCCCGGTGCGCTCGAGCATCGCCACCACATCGGCCGCGCTCATCACGTCGCCCGAGCCGATGACCGGCACCGATACCGCCTGCTTGACCGCTGCGATGACGTCCCAGTCGGAGCGCCCGCGATAGAACTGGGAGCGGGTGCGCGGATGGATGGCCACCGCCGAGGCGCCCGCCGCTTCCATGCGCGCCGCGAATTTTGGCGCCGTGACCTCGCCGTCTTCGAAGCCCGAGCGGATCTTGACGCTGACCGGCACCCCGCGCGCGGCACTCACCGCGGCCGTGACGACGTCGGCCGCAAGCTCCGGGGTGCGCATGAGCCCCGAGCCCTCTCCTTTGGCGACGACCTTGTTGACCGGGCAGCCCATGTTGATATCGATGAGCGCGACCCGCTCGCCGAGCCGGCCGATGACCAGCTCGACCGCCTCGGCCATGAGCGACGGTGACGCGCCGAACAGCTGGACTGCCGCGGTGGGCTCATCGGGATCGAGCGCGAGCAGTCGCTGGGCGGCCGGCGCATCCGGATGGTGGTGCAGCCCCGTCGCCGAGACCATCTCGGTGTAGGTAAGCCCCGCGCCAAGCCGCTTGCAGATGCCGCGGAAGGGAGCCTCCGTGATGCCGGCCATCGGGGCCAGAAGGACTGGGTTCGCCGCGAGCGCTGCTGCTACATCAGCCGCGAGCGAAGCGGGTCGGCTGGATGCAGCGGAGTCGATGCCGCCGCCGGTCGGCATCGACTACTCGTCCACCTTCAGAATGGCCATGAACGCTTCCTGAGGAACCTCGACGTTGCCGACGTTCTTCATGCGCTTCTTGCCCTTCTTCTGCTTCTCGAGCAGCTTGCGCTTACGGGTGATGTCACCGCCATAGCACTTCGCGAGGACGTCCTTGCGCTTGGCGCGCACGGTCTCTCGGCTGACGATTCGGCTGCCCACGGCCGCCTGGATCGGCACCTCGAACATCTGGCGCGGGATGATGCCGCGCAGCTTCTCGGTGAGCAGCTTGCCCCGGTCGTATGCCTTGTCCTTGTGCACGATGAAGCTCAAGGCGTCGACCGGCTTGCCCGCGAGCAGGATGTCGAGCTTGACGAGCTGGCTGGGGCGGTAGCCGATGTACTCGTAGTCGAGGCTGGCGTAGCCCTTGGTGCGGCTCTTGAGCTGGTCGAAGAAGTCCATGATCAGCTCGGAGAGCGGGATCTCGTAGTGCATCTCGACGGTGGTCTGCGAGAGGTACTGCATGTTGACGAAGGTCGCCCGGCGGCCCTGGGACAGCTCCATCACCGCACCGACGTAGTCGGGCGGCACGAGCACGGTGGCCTTGAGGTACGGCTCTTCGATGCGCTCGAGCTTGGCCGGGTCGGGCATGTCTTGCGGCGAGTGCACGATCGTCTCGGAACCGTCGGTCAGGAACGCGTGATACTCCACCGACGGCGCGGTGGCGAGCAGATCGAGGTCGAACTCGCGCTCGAGGCGCTCCTTGACGACCTCCATGTGCAGCAGGCCGAGAAACCCGACGCGGAACCCGAAGCCAAGCGCGTGGCTCGACTCCGGCTCGTAGACGAGCGCAGGGTCGTTGAGCTGCAGCTTGTCGAGCGCGTCACGCAGTTCGGGGTACTGGTCGCCGTCAATCGGGAACAGGCCGGTGTAGACCATCGGCTTGACCTCGCGATAGCCCGGCAGCTGCTCGGTCGCGCCACCCTTGGCGAGCGTGACCGTGTCACCGACCTTGACCAGCGAGGGGTCCTTGAGACCGGTGATGAGGTAGCCGACCTCGCCGACGCCGAGCTCATCGACCGGCGTGTTGGCGGGGCGGCGAACGCCGACCTCTTCGATGTCAGTGACGGTGTCGGTCGCCATCATGCGCACCTTGAGGCCCTTGCGCATGGAGCCGTCGACGACGCGCACGAGCGCGACCACGCCGCGGTACTCGTCGAAGTAGGAGTCGAAGATCAGCGCCTTGAGCGGCGCGTCGGCCTGACCGACGGGAGGCGGCACGCGCTTGACGACCGCCTCGAGCGCGTCGATGACGCCGATGCCCGACTTGCCCGAGGTCAACACGGCCTCATCGGCGGGAATCGCCAGGCCTTCCTCGATCTCGTGGCGGACCCGCTCGGGCTCGGCCGCGGGAAGGTCGATCTTGTTGATGAGCGGGATGATCTCAAGGCCGGCGTTCATGGCCATCAGCGCGTTGGCGACGGTCTGGGCCTCGACGCCTTGAGCCGCGTCGACGACCAACAGCACGCCCTCGCACGCCTCGAGCGAGCGCGAGACCTCGTAGGTGAAGTCGACGTGTCCGGGGGTGTCGATGATGTTGAGCTGGTAGGTGTGGCCATCGGCGGCGTCGAACATCACCCGGACCGACTGGGCCTTGATGGTGATGCCGCGCTCGCGCTCGATGTCCATCGAGTCGAGGAGCTGCTCCATCATGTCGCGCTCCTGGACGGTGTGCGTCAGCTCCAGGATGCGATCGGCCAGCGTGGACTTACCGTGGTCGATGTGCGCGATGATCGAGAAGTTGCGTATGTAGCGGGGGTCTGTCGTCATGGCGGTACAGTCTAGCAAGCGCGGCACCGTTTGTAGAAACCGATTCGCCGTGGCGACGCCCGAGCGCGTGTGTTATGCTTGCTCGGTTCGTCGACACCCCACTGTCGAGGGCACCACCTTTGTAGAAGCGGAAGGTTTCACACTGTGGCAAACATCAAGAGCCAGAAGAAGCGTGTCATCACCAACGAGAAGGCGCACCAGCGCAACAAGGCCGTCAAGAGCGCGCTGAAGACCGCGACCAAGAAGGTCAACGTCGCTATCGCCGCTGGCGATGCCGAGGCCGCCAAGGCCGCCGCGCTCGACGCCTCTCGCCTGCTCGACAAGGCTGCCAGCAAGGGCGTCATCCACAAGAGCCAGGCTGCCAACCGCAAGTCGGGCATCATGAAGGCCGCCAACTCGGTGGCCAAGGGCTAGTTCGCCCGACCCGCGCCAGCAACGCCGGCGGTTCACCGCGACAGGCAGGCGCCCACAATCCAGCGTTCGAAGACGAGTCGGGCATCCCGGCTCGTTTTCATTTCCGCCTCGACCTGGGCAGCACCCCTCAGCAGGTCGACGAGCTCCTCTTGCGAGTAGCCGCGAGCCTGCCGAGCGAGCCGGCGCATCTGCCACTCCTGGCGCTTGAGCTCCGAGGCGAGGTCCGCCGATCCTCCCCGGCCCCGGTCGGCGAGCGAGCGCGCGGCGATCAGGTCGCGCACCTGCCGAACCGCCATCGCGTGCAGCCCGTAGATCGACTCACCGTCGCCGAGAAGGTCGGCGAGCAGACTCAAAGACCGCCGGCAGTTGCGGTCGCCGAGCGCCTCGAGGAACTCGAACACGCTCGTGGGTGCGGTCGTCGAGGCGACCTCGCCGACGTCTTGGCGCGTGATCTCGGTGCGCTCGCCCACGAAGGCGACCAGCTTGTCGACCTCGATCGAGAGGCGGCGCAGGTCGAATCCGACGGCGCTCACGAGCAGCTCAGCCGCATCGAACGGGATCGACTTGCCGCGATCGGCGACCAGACGCATGACCTCGCGGGGGTAGTCGGCCTTCTTGGGCGCAGCGTACTCAGAGACGCCGCCGAGCTTGTTGACGGCGCCGTAGAGGCGCGTGTTCTTCGCGATCTTCTCGGCGACGAGGACCAAGACGGTGGTCGGCGACGGGTTCTCACAGTAGGAGACAAGCGCCTCGAGGCCGTCTTTGGAGGCCTTGTCGACGTTGCGGACGACGACGAGGCGGCGCTCTGAGGCGAACGGCAGGGTGTTGCAGGCCGCGACGACCGCGTCCATGTCGGCGCTCTCGCCCTCGAACTGGTCGTAGTTGAAGTCCAGATCCGCGACTTCGGCCGCCATCTTCTTGAGGCGGTCGAGCGCCTGCTCGAGCTTGAGCTGCTCGGTGCCGTAGATGAGATGGACTGGCTTGAGGTCGGCGATGCTCTTGCTCATGAGGCCTTCCGGGACGGCGGATCTTCGACTGGGCCAGTGTCGCACACGCCGCCGTGACCACGCCACGGTCCGACGGCCTCCAGGCGCCCGATTCGACCCGCAGCTCCACGTCGCCATCGCTGTCGGTGCGCACAACCGGCACGCCGGCTTCCAGCAGCGTACGCAAGGTGGACGCGACAGGATGGCCAAACCGGTTGCCGGCCCCGACGCTGATCACGGCAAGCTCGGGCTGCAAGACGCCGAGGACCTCCGGCGACACGGTGTCGGCGCTGCCGTGGTGACCGACCTTGAGCACGTCGATGTCGCCGAGCGACCCGTCGCGCGTCAGCCGCTCGAGCACCGCTCGCTCCGCGTCACCGGTCAGCACGCAGGTGGCATCGCCTTGACGCACGGCGATCACGGCGCAGTTGTCGTTGGCGCCCGGGTCGTCGACCGGAACCGGAGGCGACACGACGTCGACTCGCAGCGACCCGAGCTGGAACGCGTCGCCGGCGACCACCTCCTTGACTGGCGCGACATCGGCGCACGCCCGCGCGAACTCGGGGTCAGCGCCGGGGCTGCCGGCCTGCACAAGCACGCGCTGCACCTCGACCGCCCCCGCGAGCCCCTTCAGCCCGCCGGCGTGATCGGCATGCGGGTGCGACACGAGCACCGCGTCGAGCCGGCGCACTCCATAGCGTGCGAGAGCGGCGCGGATGGCAGACGTGTTCGGCCCGGTGTCGACGAGCATGCTGGCGCCTTGCGATGAGACGAGGATCGCGTCGCCCTGGCCCACGTCGAGCACCACGATGCGCGATTCGGAGGGCACCGGGCGCCCGACGGCGAGCACGGCACCGGCGACCAGGGCGAGCGCAACCGCCGCGCGCGCAAGCCGCGGACTGGGCGCCGGCCACCAAGCCCACACCGCGGCTCCCACGAGGGCGACTGCGGCTGCGAGCGGTCCGGCCCGCGCCCCGACCAACACCATCGCGTGGTCGACGCCGGCCAGCAGGTGCGCGGCCTCAGCGGCAGCGTTTCCGGCTGCGGCGGATACCGAGAGCACGAGGTCGGCGACGCCCGCGTGCACGTACGACAGGCACACGCCCACAAGCCCGCCGATCAGCACCACCGAAATCGGGCCTGCAGCGAGTACGTTAGCCGCCGGAGCCACGAGGGAGACCGAGGAGAACACGGACAGCGACACCGGCAGCGTCCCGAGCTGCGCCACGGTGGTGAGCGCGAGCGCCTCTGCGAGCCACCCCAGGGCGCGCGGGAAGGCCGTGAGCGCCCATGCGCGTGCGAGCCCTGCGAAGGCGACCAGCGCGGCCACGGAGGCCACCGACAGCCGAAAGCCGAGGTCGAAGACGGATGCCGGTCCCGTGACCAGCGCGATGCAGACGGCGGCCGCAAGCGCGTTGGCTCCGTCGGCTCTTCTGCCGGAGTCGAGCGCAAACCCGACGACCCCCGCCATCAGCACCGCCCGTACCGCCGAGGACTGCAAACCTGAGCCGATGACGTAGGCCACGAGGATGCCCAGCACTGCGGCTCGGCGCGCTCGAAGCGGCAGCCCGGCTCCGGCGAGCAGCGACGTCACGACCGCAGCCACCACGACCAGATGCCCGCCGCTCACCGCGATCAGGTGCGTCAGGCCGCACGTCTTGAAGTCGCCGTCGACCTGCGTGCCGTCGAGCCGCCTGCAGTCCCCCAGAACCACGCCAGCAAGCAACGCCCCGCCCTCGCCCGGGACGCGCGAGACCACTGCGATCGCCCGGGCGCGCACCCTGCCGATGGCTCCGACCGCTCCGTCACTCCACTCCGGCGCAAGCCCCGCCCGCGCCTGCAGCGACCCAGCACTCCCGGCCCGATGGGCGCGCCTCCCCCACTCGTCGCCCGCGTGCCGGCGCATCACAGCGGTCATCGCGACACGCTGCCCGAGCTCCGGCACGGCCGCGTCGGCGGGCCACATCACATCCACCACGGCGCCCCGCCACGGCCCCGCAGCGACACGCATGCTCTGACGCGCCCCGAATGAGCCTCCACGCGCGTCCTGGAGCGCCAACAGCTCCAGCCTCTGTGCCCGGGCCGTCAACGCATCGGCGGCATGGCCGACCCCGCCCCAGTACAGCGCGCCTAGCGCCAGCCCCAGACACAGCCCGACCGCCGGCAACCGCAGCCACGACAACCTGACCGCCGCCGCAGCCAGTACGCAGGCGACCGCGCAGGGCACCAGCCATGCCCTCGACCCCCCGCCGGCCCACACAGCGCCCTCGGCGGCGCACAGACCCGCCCACAGCGCCGCCGCCACCCAGGCAAGCGGCGGTATGGACGGCCTGATGACACTTCGCGCAGGGTTCACCGCACGCAGACCAGCCCGGCGAGCTGCTCGAGCTTCTTGGGCCCGATCCCCGAGACGCGCCCCAGGTCCTCGACGCTCGCGAACGGCCCGTTGGCCTCACGATCGGAGATGATGCGCGCAGCGGTCGCCGGTCCCACGCCCGGAAGCGCGTCGAGTGCGGCCGCGTCAGCGCTGTTGAGGTCCACAACTGCGCCACTCGGCTGCCCACCTGCAGCGCCACCCGCCGCCCCAGCGCTGCCCGCGCCCGCGCCCGCGACAAGCCCCGCCGCCACCGCGTCGCGGTCCGGTACCGCCAGCTGCTCGCCATCTGTGACCTCGCGCGCCAGGTTGACCGCCTCGGGCACCGCGTCGGGCAGCAATCCCCCGGCCGCATCGACAGCATCCGACGCCCGCGACCCGGCCGCGAGCTCGTAGACGCCGGGATGCCGCACCGCGCCCACCACGTGCACGAGCACGCTCGCGCTCGGCTCGACGGATGCCACGCGCGTCGCCTCGCCACCGGCCGCAGCGCTCGGATCGGCCTCCGCCGCAGCAGCCACCGGCGCAAACCCGCCCGCCGCCTGCTCTCGGGGCCACCACCGCCAGCCCGCCCACACGAGCGCCACGACCGCCAGCACCACCACGCCACCGGCGACCGACGGCGGTACCGCCGCCAGGCCCGCTCGGCGCATCAGCAGCCGCACCCGGTCCTCGAACGCCTCCACGTATCGCATGCGCGTCCCTCCCGCGAGCCTGCGGCGAGGGGTGCCGCGCTTCAACCGACGAGTAGGCGGGTCGGTCCCGGCGCCTTCACAACCGAGAGACCCGCGCGAGCACTCTCGCACGGGTCTCTTCTCGGAATCGAACCGGTTTCTTGCCGCGCACCGGGCGGCGTGCGCGAATCGCCTAGCCGGCGACCACGACACTCACGAGCTTGCCGGCAACGACGACGACCTTCTTCACGTCCTTGCCCTCGATGTGCGCCGCGACCGTCTCGAGCGCGAGCGCCACGATGTCGTCCTCGGCGGCGTCGGCAGCGACGGTGACCTTGCCGCGCACCTTGCCGTTGACCTGCACCGCGAGCTCGATCTCGTCGGCGGCGGCCGCAGACGGGTCGAACTCGGGCCACTCGGCCGCGTGCACCGACCCGGGCTCGCCGAGCACCACGCCCCACAGCTCCTCGGCCATGTGCGGCACGAACGGCGCGAGCAGCAGCGTGAGCCGCCCGGCGACCTCCTTCATGAGCGCCAGGTCGCGCGAACCGGACTCGGTGCCGTTGCGGTACTCGTAGGCGGCGTTGGTGAGCTCCATGAGCGCCGCGATCGCCGTGTTGAACTGGAAGCGCTCGATGTCGGAGGTGACCTTGCCTGTCACGCGATGCATCTCGCGGTGCAGCTTCTTGGCGGCCGCATCCCCGCTCGCGGCAACTCCGCAGCCGGCGGCGATCTCCTCGGCGACCTCGGCGACAAAGCGCCACACGCGCGAGACAAAGCGGTACATGCCGTCGACGCCCTCGTAGCTCCACTCGAGGTCCTTGTCGGGCGGCGCCATGAACAGGATGTAGGCGCGCAGCGTGTCGGCGCCGTACTTGGCGATCATCTCCTCGGGCGCGACCACGTTGCCTTTGGACTTGCTCATGGTCTCGCCGTCCTTCTTCACCATGCCCTGCGTGAGCAGGTTGGTGAAGGGCTCGGCGAAGCCGATGAGCCCCATGTCGCGGAAGACCTTGGTGAAGAAGCGCGAGTACAGCAGGTGCAAGATCGCGTGCTCGATGCCGCCGATGTACTGGTCGACAGGCATCCAGTAGTCCGCCTTGTCGCGGTCCCAGATCGCCGACTCGTTGCGCGCGTCGCAGTAGCGCAGGTAGTACCAGCTCGAGCAGGTGAACGTGTCCATCGTGTCGGTCTCACGCCGAGCGGCGCCACCGCACGTCGGGCACGTGGTCTCGTAGAACTCGGGGTGATCGGCGAGCGTCTCGCCCTTGGTGATGTCGATCTCCATCGGCAGCTCGATGGGCAGCTGCTCCTCGGGCACGGGCACCAGGCCGCACGCCGGGCAGTGGATCGCCGGGATGGGGTTGCCCCAGTAGCGCTGGCGGCTGATGAGCCAGTCGCGCAGGCGGAAGTTGATCGCGAATCGGCCGCGGCCCTGCTCGGCGAGCGACTCGGTCACCGCGCGCATGCCTTCCGAGCCCTTGCCGCCGCGCATGCCGGTGAACGCACCCGACTGCACCATCACGCCGTCGCCGGGATACGCCTCGTCCCACGGCACCTCGTCGCGGACCCGCTCGGCCACGCCCGAAAGCTCGCCGAGAAG
>Ga0073934_10000222_pt1 | contig 173271 bp, 162 predicted proteins | sample LarsenN4metaG_FD_76834 | JGI IMG/M metagenome (GOLD analysis project Ga0073934, IMG submission 76834) | Hot spring sediment bacterial and archeal communities from British Columbia, Canada, to study Microbial Dark Matter (Phase II) - Larsen... ... | reverse complement strand
TCGTCACCTCGGCGATGTTGCGCACCTGGGCCGTGAGGTTCCCGGCCATCAGGTTCACGTTGTCGGTGAGGTCGCGCCACGTGCCGGCCGCGCCCTTCACCTCGGCCTGGCCGCCGAGCTTCCCTTCCGTGCCGACCTCGCGCGCGACGCGGGTCACCTCGGACGCGAAGGACGAGAGCTGGTCGACCATCACGTTGATGGTGTTCTTCAGCTCGAGGATCTCGCCCTTCACGTCGACGGTGATCTTCTTGGTGAGGTCGCCGTTCGCCACGGCGGTCGTCACGGCGGCGATGTTGCGCACCTGGCCCGTGAGGTTGCTCGCCATGAGGTTCACGTTGTCGGTGAGGTCCTTCCAGGTGCCGGAGATGCCGCGCACGACGGCCTGGCCGCCGAGCTTGCCCTCCGTGCCGACCTCGCGCGCGACGCGCGTCACCTCGGCGGCGAAGGACGAGAGCTGGTCCACCATCGTGTTGACGGTGTCCTTGAGGTCGAGGATCTCGCCCTTCACGTCGACGGTGATCTTCTTGGTGAGGTCGCCGTTCGCGACCGCCGTCGTCACCTCGGCGATGTTGCGCACCTGCGCGGTCAGGTTGCGCGCCATCAGGTTCACGTTGTCGGTCAGGTCCTTCCAGGTGCCGGCCGCGCCCTTCACCTCGGCCTGGCCGCCGAGCTTTCCTTCCGTGCCCACCTCGCGCGCGACCCGCGTCACCTCGGACGCGAAGGACGAGAGCTGGTCCACCATCGTGTTCACGATCGTGGCGGTGCGCAGGAACTCGCCCTGGAGCGGGTGGCCCTCGTGCTCGAGGGCCATCGTCTGCGAGAGGTCGCCGCGCGCCACCGCGCCGAGGACGCGCGCCGTCTCGCGCGTCGGACGCGCGAGATCCTCGATCAGCTCGTTCACGGCGGCGACCGACGCCGCCCAGCCGCCGCGCACCTGGCCGAGCGACGCGCGCTGCGCGATGCGCCCTTCCGCCCCCACGACGCGCGCGAGCCGGTCCAGCTCGCTCGCGAGCGCGTGATTCATCTCGAGGACGTCGTTGAAGGTGTCGGCGATCTTGCCGTCGAGCCCGGTGAGATGGGCCGGCAGGCGGATCGAGAAGTCCCCGCGCTTGAACGCGCGCAGCGCGGCCAGGAGCTCCTTGCGATCGAGCTGCTGGGCGGCGTCGGTCGAGACGACGTTTGAGGACGAGCGGGAGGCGGTCCGGCGACCGCGGCGGGCCGGCGAGTCGGGAACGGCGGCGCTGGTCAAGGGCGGCTCCTGAGCGGGGGCTGGCGGGGAGGGTCGCGCAGCGGCAGTTCGTGGGAGGCGCGCGTGTCACGCCGGCGCGAGCGAAGCGGGCGCGCAGTGGGCGCGCGGCGCTCGCATCGCGCAGGCAGGGATCCGCCATCGCGGGCCCGCCACGCAAGGCGCATGCCACGCCGACGCCACCGCGGAGCCCACGGAGCGGCGATGAAATCGCGGGTGTCGGTTGTAGGAAGCGGGCCGGCGCAGGGGCCGCTTTGTAGATTTTTGCGAGGGTCCGGCGGGCTGCACGGAGCCGCCGCGCGCTCCGACACCGAAGCCGCGTCGGCGACACCGTCGCGCGCTGCGCCGGTTGCGGCACGCGCGAGCGCGCGGTCCGCGCGCTCCGTTCAGCTCGGCGTCGACCCGCGGGGCCGTTCAGAGCGACCCGTCAGCCCTTCGATGCCCTTCCGGACGGGGACCCGACGCCCTCAGGGGGCGCGCCAGGCGTCGAGGAGGTCGCCGGTGGTGCAGAGCGTCGCCACCGCGGAGAGCGTGTGGGCGAAGACCGCCTCCACGTAGGAAGCGGGGAAGCCTGCGACGGCGTCGCGCGGGACGACCACCTGGTAGGAGGCGTTCACGGCGTCGAACGCCAGGTTCTGGATCGCGACGTTCACCGAGACGCCGACCCCGACCAGTGTGCGCACCCCGAGGTTGCGCAGGATCGCGTCGAGCTCCGTGCCCTGGAACGGGGAGAGGCCGTGGAGGCGCGCGAGGACGAGGTCGGAGGGCGCGACCGGCACCTCCGCCACGACGGCCGCGGCGTCGGAGCCGGGCAGCAGCTTCACGGGCGCCTTCGCCATGTACTGGAAGATGCGCGCGTTCGCGTTCGCGCCGAGGCCGTCGGGTCGGCGCTCGGCCGTGCAGTGGATCACGGGGACGCCGGCCGCGCGCGCCGCCTCGACGAGGCGCGCGACGTTCGGGAGCACCTCCTGCGCGGCCTTCGCGAGCTCGGGGAGCGGCGAGAGGTCGCCCACGACACCGCGCTGGATCTCCTGCGTCACGAGCGCGGTGTGCGCGGGTGCGACGAGCGCTGCGAGGTCGCGCGCCATTCACGCGCTCCGGATCGCCGCGGGGCGCCGGCGCACGTCAGATCACCCGCCGCGCGCGGAGCGCCGCGAGCTCCGCGTCGCCGAGCCCGAGCGTCTCGCGCAGCACCTCGTCCGTCTCCTCGCCGAGGCGCGGAAAGCTGCGGACGGGCCCTTCCGCCACGCGCGAGAGCTTCACCGGGTTGCCGACGACGAGCATGTCGCGCCCCCCGTCGGGACGCGGCACCTCGAGCAGCATGTCGCGCGCCGCGACGTGCGGGTCGGCCGCGAGGTCGGCCGCGGTGTGGTTCGGCCCCGCGACGATGCCCTCCGCGCAGAGCGCCTCGCACGCCTCGAGCCGCGTCCTGTCCCGTGCCCAGGCCTCGAGCGCCGGGCGCACGACGTCCTCCGTGTGCCGCGCCCACCCCTCGCGCGTCGCGAAGCGCGGGTCCGCCGTCCACTCGGGGTGGCCCACCAGCCGCGCGAGGCGCTCGAAGTGGTGCTCGCGGAAGACGGCCATCACGAACCAGCCGTCCCTCGCGCGGAAGCCCGCGCAGATCCCGATCTTCCCGGACGCCGCCCACGACTCGGGCGCGCCCATCGACCAGAGGAACGGCGGCATGTCCGAGACGGCGAGGGTCGCGTCGAGCATGGCGACGTCGAGGTACTGGCCCAGACCGGTGCGCTCGCGGTGCCGCAGGGCCGAGAGGATCCCGATCACCGCGAAGAGCGCGCTCGCGACGTCGCCGAGCGCGCCCGCGACGACGACGGGCGGCGGCTGGCCCTCCTTGCGGTTCGGCTCGTAGAGACCGGCCATCGCCTCCGCGACGGGCGCGTACGCCGGCCAGCCCGCGTACGGCGTCTCGGCCGTGTGGCCGAAGCCGGAGATCGAGACGTAGATCGCACGCGGCGCGAGCGCCGCCACGGCGTCGTAGTCGAGCCCGAAGCGCCGCAGGACGCCCGGCCGGTAGTTCTCCGCGACGACGTCGAAGTGCGGGATCAGACGGCGCACGAGGTCGCGCCCGGCCTCTTGCTTGAGGTCGATCGCCACGCTGCGCTTCCCCAGGTTGTTGCGCAGGTAGGTCGCACCGACGCGGCGCCCGTCCTCGTCGACCAGCGCGGGAATCGACGCGCGCCCGGTCTCGCCGCTCCCGGGCGGCTCGACCTTCACGACCTCGGCTCCGAGGTGCGCGAGGAGCTGCGTCGCGTAGGGGAGCGCCTGCATCTGCTCGAGCGCGAGGACGCGGACCCCGTCGAGCGGCTTTCCGAAGCGGGCGCGCTCCGGGTGGCGGACCTCTCCGACGCGCATGCTCAGCGCGGGATCGAGAGCGCCTCCGGCAGCGAGCCCTGCATGAAGCCGTGCTCCTCCGTGCGCCGCCGGATGCGCCAGCCGGCGTCCGTCCGCACCAGCTCGTCGACGTAGTAGGCCCCGACCGTGAACCAGTGGAGGCTCCCGTCCGGGTTCTTGAAGCCCATGGGGTTCCAGACGTAGGTGCGCGTGCTCGCGCGGTCGCCGTCCAGCCGCACGGTGGTGTTGCTGATGTAGTGGACGGTCACCGGGAACGGGGCGAGCGCCATCTCCAGCCACTTGCGCACCTCGGGATACTTGCCCTTCGTCCCGCCCGTCGCGGTGTAGTCGACGTCCGCGTCGGGAGTGAAGCACGTGTCGAGGAGGCTCCAGTCCTTCGTGTCGATCGCGACGGTGTAGCGCGTGAGGAGATCCTGGATCTGGATGCGGTCCGAGATCTCCTGCAGCGAGAGCTGGGGGGCGGGCATGGCGGGCTCCTCCGTCCTTCGGCCGGGACGCGAGCGTAGCTCAGCGCGCCTCGCCGGCGCGCCTGCTCAGCGCGCCTCGAAGCGGGCCAGCGTCTCGACGTGCTCGGTGTTCGGGAAGAGGTCCGCGGCCGCGAGCGACGCGAGCCGCAGGCGCCCGCCGCCGAGGAGGCGGGCTGCCTGCGCCTCGAAGCGGTCGAGATCGCAGGCCGCGTAGACGAAGAGGGGCGGCGGCGACGCGGCGAGCGCCTCGAGGAGCGGGGGATCGAGGCCCTTGCGGGGCGGGTCGGCGACGACGACGTCGAAATCCGCGATGCGCGCGGCCGCCGTGCCGGCCTCGGCGGCGACGACCTCCGCGCGACCGCTCTCTCCGGCCGGGCGCGCCGCGAGGCCGAGCCGCAGCCCGCGCACCGCGTCGGGCGCGCTCTCGACGAAGACGATGCGCCGGACGCGCGCCAGGAGGCCGAGCCCGATCGGGCCGCAGCCGGCGTAGAGCTCCAGGAGGCGCGCGCCGTTCGGGACCTGCGCCTGCACGCGCTCGACGAGGCGGTCGGCGAGATCGAGGTGGCTCTGGCCGAACGCGCCGGGCGGGAAGAAGACGTCGGCACCCCCGATCCGCTCGCGCACCGCCTCGGGGCCCGACCAGCGCCGCCAGAGCGGCCCGAGGATCACGTTCGTGCGCGCCGGGTTCCCGTTCCACCAGAGGCTGTGGAGGCGCGGGCCGAGGCGCGCGGCGAGGGCGTCCGCGAGCGGGGCGAGCGGGGCGGGGTCGTCGCCCCGGCCCACGAGGACGACCTGCGCCGTCTGCGTCGGCCGCTCGACGACGACCTGGATCGCGCGCAGCGCCCCCGCGTGCGGGCGATCCGCGTAGGGCCGCGTTCCGGTCGCGCGGATCGCCTCGCGCGCCGCCGCGGCCACCTCGTTCACGAGCGGGTGGTGCACCGCGCAGCGCGGGATGTCGACCACGCGGTGCGTCGCCTCCTCGAAGATCCCGATCCTCGGCGCGCTCGCGCGCCCGCGCACCATGAGGCGCGCCCGCACCCGGTGGCCGAAACGCGCGCCGGCGAGGACCTCCGGCGGCGCGATCCCCTGCGCGGCCGCCAGCCGCGCGAGCCGGGCCAGCGCCGCCGGCGCGGGTCCGGCCTCTCCGTAGCGCGGACAGCCGGGGCACGGCGGCCGGTGCGGACAAATCGGTGTGGCCGTGTTCAGGAGGGACCCCGCTTCTAGAGCGCTCTCGGCCTCGTTCCAGAGAGATCTCGGCTTCTTCCTGAGCGCTCTCGGCTTCCCCGGGGGCGACCGGTGGCCTCGTGGCCTGGCCCACGATTCGACACCCTTGCCGGGCCGGGTGGGGTCCGCGAGACTCGGGAATTGAAACGCGTTTCAAATCCGAGGCGCGCCTGCGGAGGGGGCCATGCCCGAGTGTCTCGTCGAGCGCGACGGCCACGTCGTCGTCGTCACCATGAACCGCCCGGAGCGCAAGAATGCGCTCTCGCCGGAGATGCTCGCGATCATGGCGGACGCCTGGCGCGAGATCGACGAGGACCCGGAGGTGCGCTGCGCCATCCTGACGGGCGCGGGCGGCACCTTCTGCTCGGGCGCCGACCTGAAGGCGATGGCGGCCGGCAACCCCTCGAGCGAGAAGTGGAAGCACCGCTTCGACGCCGATCCCGATCTGGCCTGGAAGGCGCTCCTGCGCCACTACCGGCTCAAGAAGCCGCTCCTCGCGGCGGTCGAGGGCTACGCGGTCGCGGGGGGCACCGAGATCCTCCAGGCGACCGACATCCGGGTCGCCGCCGAGACGGCGATCTTCGGCGTCACCGAGGTGACGCGCGGCCTCTTCCCGCTCGGCGGCTCGACCGTGCGCCTGCGCCGCCAGATCCCCTACACGCTCGCCGCCGACATCCTCCTCACCGGCCGCCACGTGCCCGCCCCCGAGGCCAAGGCGATCGGCCTCGTGAGCCACCTCGTCCCGCACGGGCAGGCGCTCGCGAAGGCGCGCGAGATCGCGGAGACGATCTGCGCGAACGGACCGCTCGCCGTGCAGGCGGTGCTGCGCTCGCTGCGCGAGACGGAGGGCCTCCCGGAGGCCGACGCGCTCAAGCTCGAGCTCGCGATCGGGCAGCCGATCTTCGCCACCGAGGACGCGCGCGAGGGCCCCACCGCGTTCGCGCAGAAGCGCAAGCCGAACTTCCGCGGCCGCTGACCCGGCGCGCGGGCGCAGCCGGCGCGCGCCCGCCCGCCTCGCGCGGCGCGGCCGCGTCACGGCGCCGCCGGCTTCCCGCTCCGAGCCGGCGGAGGCGCGAGCAGACGCGCGAGCGCGATCGCGTCGTCGAAGCGGTCGCAGATCACGAGGCGCCCCTCCTCGCTCTTCCAGCCCGCGCGCGCGAGCACCTCGGCCGGCTGGGCGGCGACGCCGCCCAGGATCACGGCGATCCCGGCGCGCGCCAGGCGGTCGATCGTGGACTCGAGGTTCACGAGGCCGGTCGCGTCCATCGCGGGGACGTCGCGCACGTCGAGGACGACGGTCCGGACGCCGGCGCCGACGGCCTCGAGCGAGCTCATCGCCTTCTGGGCGGCGCCGAAGAAGAGCGGGCCGCCGATGTCGTAGACGACGACGCCGGGCGGGAGGGGCGGCGAGATCTCCTCGTGGGCCCGGCCGACGAGCGTCACGCTCGAGAGCTCCGCCATGCGGCGCATGAAGAGCAGCGCCGCGAGGACGATCCCGACGCTGACGGCGACCACCATGTCGAAGAGCACGGTGAGGACGAAGCAGACGAGGAGCACGGCGACGTCGCTCCGCGGCGCAACGCGGAGCACGTGCGCGAAGTGCTTCAGCTCGCTCATGTTCCACGCGACGAGGAGGAGGAGCGCCGCGAGCGCGCTCATCGGCAGGAGCCCGAGGAGCGGCGCGAGCGAGAGCACCGCGAACAGGACGAAGCCCGCGTGGAAGAACGCCGCCATCGGGGAGCGCGCGCCGGCTCGGACGTTGGTGGCGGTACGCGCGAGCGCGCCCGTGGCCGCGAAGCCGCCGAAGAACGGCGCCGCGACGTTGCCGAGCCCCTGCGCGAGGAGCTCGGCGTCGGGATCGTGGCGGGCGGGCGCGCCGTGGTCTCCCGTCCCGCCCATCCCGTCGGCGACCACCGCCGAGAGCAGCGACTCGATGGCGCCGAGCATCGCGATCGCGAACGCCGACGGGACGAGGTCGCGCAGGAGCTCCAGCGAGAGCCCGATCGGGCGTCCATCGGGGCCCGGCTGGGTCCACGGCCACGCGAAGAGCGGCGGCGTGCGCGGGATGCCGCCCCACGTCGCGCCCTGGCTCGCGTAGTGGAAGCGGCTCGCGATGGTGTCGACCTCGAAGCCGGGGACCAGCCGCGCCGCGAGCCAGGCGCCGAGCGCCGCCAGGGCGAGCGCGACGAGGGGCGCCGGGACGCGCGTTCCGAGCCGCGGCCACGCCAGCAGCAGCGCCAGCGTCGCCGCGCCCACCGCGAGCTCGTCCGCCTGCGCGCTCGGGAGCGCCGCGGCGAGCGCCTGCACGCGCTCGACGTAGTGCCCCGGCATCTCCGCGACGTCGAGGCCCAGAAGGTCCTTCACCTGGAGCGTCGCGATCACGAGCGCGATCCCGGCGGTGAAGCCGGTGGTCACCGGATGCGGCACGAAGCGGATGAGCGCGCCGAGACGGAGGGCGCCCATCGCCGCGAGGAGGAGGCCGGCGAGGAGTGAGGCCAGCATCAGCCCGCCCACCCCGAACTCGGCCGAGATCGGCGCGAGCACGACGACGAAGGCGGCCGTCGGGCCGGACACCTGACAGCGCGACCCTCCGAGGAGCGCGGTGACGCCGCCGGCGACGATCGCAGTGTAGAGCCCGTGCTGCGGCGACACGCCGGAGGCGATGGCGAGCGCCATCGAGAGCGGGAGCGCCACGATGCCGACCACCACGCCCGCGAGGAGATCGGCGCGCAGATCGGCGCCCGCGTAGCCGGTGCGCAGCGCGCGGCGAAGCGCGAGCGCCGGCAGCTCCCGCAGGGGCTGCTCGGCGAGCGCGGCCTGGTGGCGATGGGGCACCGGCCCCCCCCACGCGGTGGCCTCGCCCCGCCCGTCGTGCCGGGCGGATCAGCGGCGGGCGGCCAGCCGCTCGGGACGCCGTCGCGTCACGAGCCAGTCGCGAAAGAAGGGCATGGCCTGCGCGTCGACGTCGGCCGGCGCGCGCTCCGACCAGGCGACGAGCACCTCCTCGACCACGCGCCCGTCGGGGTCGAGGGTGCTCGCGCGGGACCGGCCGGAGCGCACCAGCGCGCGGGAGAGCCCGACGAGGACGACGGGCTCGAGCTCCCGGGCGGCCACCGCCTCGCAGAGCGCGAGGAGATGGCGGGGGTAGAGCGGAAAGGGCACGTCGGCCGACGCGACGCCCGGCTCGAGATCCTCGGCGCCCTCGGCGTAGCGCGCGAGCTCGCGTCGCAGGCGCCAGCTTCCCACCCGGCCGGCCAGGAAGTCGTACAGCAGGGACGGCTCCACGCCGGGAGCGTAGCTCAGCGAGGCCGGAGCCCGGGCGGCGGGTCCGGCGGCCTTCGGCGAGGCGGCGGCGCACCGCGGCCGTTCCCCCCCGGCCTCGCGCACGCCGCGGCCGCCCCCCGGGCGCGGCCTCCGGCGCGCTCGGAAGCGGCTCACGCCCGCGTGCGCGATCTCCGAAGAGCAGGAACGCTACCGCACGACGTCCGCAGGAGGGGTCCCATGCGCCGGCTACGCTCGCTCGATTTCGCGCTCGCCCTCGTCGCCGGTCTCGCCGCGTCCGGGGCCCCCGGGCCGGCGCGCGCGGACGACGCCCGCTGCATCACCGCGCTGAACCAGAACGCGGCCGGCGTCGTGAAGGCCCTCGGCAGGAACGTGACCGCGTGCGTCAAGGCGGCGGACGAGGCGGGCCTTCCGGAGGCGGACGCGTGCGCCGAGAGCGACCCCAAGAACCGGATCACGAAGGCGTGGGCGAAGCTCGTCGCGCAGGACGTCGGCGGAGACCAGGACCGCTGCGACGGCACGCCTCCCGGCTTCCTCTACGAGGGCTCCGAGGCCGCGAACGCGGCCGCCCGGCGGGCGGCCTTCAACCTCGCCCACGAGATCCTGGGCGAGAGCCTCGACGACGGGCTCGTGTCGGACGGCGACCGGGCGCAGGCGCGCTGCCGGCACACCGCGATCCGCTCCGCCCACGCCGTGCTCGACGCCCAGCTCGCGGTCTGGAACGCGTGCAAGAAGGCCGCGCTGAAGGCCGGCGCGGCGAGCACGGCCGAGGTCGAGTCCACCTGCTTCGCCGCCGCCGAGACGGACTTCGTCGACGCGAAGGGGAAGATCGCGAAGGCGTACGGGAAGCTCACGACGGGGGTCGTGAAGACCTGCGTCGATCCCGCCCTCGACACGGACGCCCTCCTCCCGGGCCGCTGCGTCGGAACCGCCGGCGACGAGTTCGGCCCGTCCCTCTGCATCGTGCGCCGCGCGAAGTGCCACGCCTGCAACGCCGTCGTCGGCATGGACGGCGTCGGCGTGGACTGCGATCTCTTCGACGACGAGCAGGCGAACGCGAGCTGCTTTTCGTGCGGCGACGGCACCGTCGAGCCGGGCGAGGAGTGCGACGGCGGCGCGGATGGCGCGCCGCTCTGCTCGGCGACGTGCCAGACCACCGCGCAGAGCGCCCTCGTCTACTCGAACCCCTGCAACGGAGGCACGACGCTCGCGGACGAGGCCCTCGCCGCGCTCGGCGTCGCCGCGAACACGTTCGTGAGCGACCCGGTGGGCTTCCACACGGCGTTCGACGCCGGCGGGTTCGACGTGGTCGTGTACGACGGCTTCTGCAACGGGATCGAGAACGGCGTCCGCACGCGGCTCGAGAGCTGGATCGCCGGCGGCGGCCGTACGCTGGTCGCGTACTGGGACCTGAGCGACTCGGCGTCCCTGCAGGCCGCGCTCGGCGTCGCGACGCTCGCCTACGGCAACGGCGCGTTCCGCGCCGTGCACGCCGACCCCGCGAGCCCGGCGAACCCGTTCGACCTTCGCCGCGACTTCCCGACTCCGCTGAACGGCGCCAGCTCCGCCATTGCCTTCACCATGGGGCAGGAGCTGACGCTCGCCGGGGACGGCGTGCTCCTGGCGCGGCTCGATTCGGACGCCGGCCCGGGCGCGATCGCGTCCACGTCCGGCGGGCGCGTCGTGACCCTCGGGTTCACGCCCGAGATGGTGGGCGCGAACAACGACGGCGCCGCCGTCGACGGGGACACCGATGGAGTCCCCGACATGCAGGAGATGTGGGAGAACCTGATCGCGCTGGTGCTCTCGAACTGACCGCGCACCCCGCGGCCGGCCCTCGCTAGCCGAGCGCCTTCTCCGCCTCGCGGCGGGCCCAGGGGTAGTCGGGCTTTCCGGAGGGATGGCGCTGGATGCGCTCCACGAGGTGGAGGGCGCGCGGGACCTTGTAGCCGGCGACGTGCTGGCGGCAGTGCTCGACGAGCGCCTCGAGCGTCGGGCGCTTCGCGGGGCGCGGCTGCACGACGGCCGCCACCTTCTGCCCCCAGCGCTCGTCCGGAACGCCCACGACGATCGCGTCGAAGACGTCGGGATGCGTCTTGAGCGCCTGCTCCACCTCCTCGGGGTAGATCTTCTCGCCGCCCGAGTTGATGCAGACGTTGCCGCGGCCGAGGAGCGTGATGGTGCCGTCCGCCTCGACCTTCGCGAAGTCGCCCGGGATGGCGTAGCGCCGCCCGTCCACCTCGACGAACACCTCGGCGCTCTTCTTCGGATCCTTGTAGTACCCGAGCGGCACGTTGCCCCCGCGCGCGATCCGGCCGACGACGCCCGAGCCCGGCGCGACCGGCCGCAGCTCGTCGTCGAGGACGATCGTGTCGCGCCCCGGACGGACGCACACACCGACGCCCTCGCGGCGGGGCGCGTTGGGGTCGTACATCGCGACGCCGTTGAAACCGCCCTCGGAGGAGCCGACCGAGTCCGTGATCACGAGGTTCGGGAACGCCGCCTTGAACTGCGCCTTCACGGCCGGGGTGAACACGGCCGCGGTGCTCGCGAGCGCGACGAGCGAGGAGAGGTCGCGCGTCGCCTTCGCGCGCTCGAGCTCCTCGGCGAGCGGCCGCGCCATCGCGTCGCCGGTCACCATCATCACGTTGACGCGCTCGCGCTCGACGATCTCCCACACCCTCGCCGGGTCGAAGTGGGGCTCGCTGTAGAGGCAGACCTTGTTGCCGACGAAGGAGCCGCTCAGCGTCGCCCACTGCGAGGCGCCGTGCATGAGGGGCGCGATCGCGAGGCTCGTCATGGGGGGGTTCGCGGTCTTCGCGGTCATCGCCTCGGGCTTCTCGAGCGGGACGCCCGTCACGTGATCGATGCCGCCGCCGAGCGTGAAGATCACGTCGTGGTGGCGCCACACGACGCCCTTCGGCATCCCCGTCGTGCCGCCCGTGTAGAGCACGTAGCGATCGTCCGGGGAGCGCGGCCCGAAGTCGCGCGCGTCGCTCGCCGCCGCGAGCGCATCCTCGTACGCGACCGAATCGAGCGCCGAGAGCTCCGCGCCGCTCCCGTCCTCGAGCACCACGAAGTGGCGCAGCTTCGGCAGCCCGCCGCGGACGGCCGCGATGCGCGGTGCGAACTGGCGCTGGTGGACGAGCGCGACGAGGTCCGCGTTGTCGAAGAGGTAGGCCAGCTCCTGCTCGACGTAGCGGTAGTTCACGTTGATCGGGACCGCGCGCAGCTTGTAGCAGGCGAGCATCGTCTCCACGAACTCGGCGCAGTTGTACGCGTGGATGCCGACGTGCTGGTCGCGCTCGACGCCCTGGGCCGCGAGGTGGTGGGCGAGCCGGTTCGCGCGTCGATCGAGCTCCGCATACGTGCGGCGCGCCGCGCCCGCGACGAGCGCCGTGCGGTCGGGCACCGCGTCGACGGTCGCCTCGAAGAGATCCGCGATGTTCCACTCCATGGGAGGCTCCCTCGCCGGAAGGCGGAGCGTGTCCCAGCGACGGAGCGGCTGCAACCCGGGCGGCGCCGGCCGGGGCGCGCCCGCGCCGCTTCCGGCTCAAGGCCGCGTCGGCGACGGGCGATACGCCGGCCCATGGACCGCCCTCCCGGAACGCGGATCGTGGAGCTGCGCGTGCCGCGCCGCGCGTTCGCGCGCCGCGTGCCCGCCGCGCTCGAGCGCCTCGGCTACCGGCTCGTGGCCGGCGCGCGGCGCCGCGCGGGCGCCGAGCCCGAGCCCGACGTGGTCGTCGCGGGCGCGCGCGAGCTGCGCCGGCTGCGCGCGCGGGCGGCTCGGCCGGTGATCCTGATCGATCCCCGCTGCGGGACGCTCGGGCCCGGGGAAGCGGTCGCGGCCTGCGTGCGGCGTCCGGCCGGCCTCGTCGAGCTCTACGGCGCGCTCCAGCGCGTGCTCGAGCGCCACCCGCGCCAGACCCCGCGGGTCGGGACCACGCTGCCGGCGCGCTGCGTGCACGGCGAGCGCGACTGGCCCGCCGCGATCGTCTCGCTCTCCGAGGGCGGCTGCCTCCTGCGCGCCGCGCGCGAGCCGATCCCGAAGGCGCCGCTCCGCGTCTTCTTCCCGCTCCCGGACACGGGCCTCCTCGAGGTGACGGCGCGGCCGCTCTACCGCCGCGGGGCGCACATCGGCCTCGCCTTCGAGACGCTGTCCGAGCACGCCCGCGAGGCGATCGGGCGCTACGTCGAGCGCACGCTTCTCGCCGCGTAGCGCGGCCCGCGACGCGGGGACGCCGCGCCGGCGCCGAGGGCGCCCTGCGTCGCCCGCCGCCGCGGCGCGCCGGCCGCGTCAGATCGCGCGCTCGCGCCCCGCCCAGTACGGGTCGCGCAGCTTGCGCTTGTAGAGCTTCCCGTTCGGGTCGCGCGGCATCTCGGCGACGTAGTCGATCGAGCGCGGCGTCTTGTACTTCGCGAGCTTGTCCCTCAGGAAGCCGAGGATCTCCGCGGTGAGGGCGTCGCCCGGCGCCGCGCCCTCCACGGGCTGCACCACGGCCTTCACCTCCTCGCCCCAGTCCGAATGCGGGATCCCGAAGACGGCCGCGTCGGCCACCTTCGGGTGCGTGAGGAGGACGCTCTCGATCTCGGCGGGATAGATGTTGACCCCGCCCGAGATGATCATGTCGGCCTTCCGGTCGCAGAGGAAGAGGTAGCCGTCCTCGTCCAGGTAGCCGACGTCGCCGACGGTGAAGTAGCTCCCGCGCCGCGCCTTCTCGGTCTTCTCCTTGTCCTTGTAGTACTCGAAGTCCGCCTGCCCGCGCAGCATGTACACCGTCCCGGGCGTCCCGGGCGGCTGCTCCTTGCCGTCGTCGTCGAAGATCTTGATCTCGGCGTTCGGCCATGCCTTTCCGACGGTGCCCGGCTTCTTGCGCCACTCGGCCGGCGAGACGATCGTGCCGCCCCCTTCCGTCGCCGCGTAGTACTCCCAGATGCTGTCGCCCCACCACTCGAGCATGCGCCGCTTCACGTCCGGCGGGCACGGCGCGGCGGCGTGGATCATGGTGCGCGTGGACGAGACGTCGTAGCGCCGGCGCACCGCCTCGGGCAGCTGGAGCAGGCGGTGGAACTGCGTCGGCACCATGTGGCTCGTCGTGACGCGGTAGGTCTCGATGAGGCGCAGGCAGTCCTCCGGCGTCCACTTGTCGACGAGGACGACCGGGTGGCCGAGGTGCATGGAGCCCGAGCCGAACATGAGGACCGCGGTGTGGTAGAGCGGCGATCCGACGAGGTGGACGTTCCCGTCCTCGGGCTTCACGCCGAACATCTGGAGGAAGCCCGTGAAGAGCGTCGCGACGACGTCCGGCGAGATCGGGGCGAGCGGCCGGCGCACGCCCTTCGGGCGGCCCGTCGTGCCGGAGGTGTAGTTCATCACCGCACCGGCGGAGCGGTCGTCGGGCAGCTCGCCCGACTGCCCCGCCTTGAGCTCGGCGTACGGGCGGAAGCCGGGAAGCGTCCCGACGGCGAAGCGCGCGCGCTCGGGCACCGCGATCTCGCGCGCCGCGACGCCCACCGTCTCCGCGAAGCGCTCGCTCGCGACGAAGGCCTTCGCCTCGCAGTCGTTCGCGATGTAGGCGATCTCGGGCCCTGCGAGGTGGTTGTTGATCGGGGTCAGGTACCAGCCCGCCTGGAAGGCGGCCAGGTAGAGCTCGATCACCTCCGGCCCGTTCGGGAGCACGATCGCGACGGTGTCGCCCTTCTGGAGCCCGAGCGCGCGCAGCCCGCGCACCAGCCGGTTGGACTCGGCGAACAGCTCGCCGCGCGAGATCCGGCGCTCGTCGGGCGCCACCAGCGCGAGCTGCGCGGGATCCTGCTGCGCGAAGTTCCAGAACCCGAGGGACATGGGGACTCCTTACGGCTTCTCGCTGCTCACGATCCAGGTCGAGAAGTACTGCGAGCCGCCGCCGTAGGCGTGCCCGAGCGCCTTGCGCGCGCCGTCGACCTGGTGCTCGCCGGCCTGGCCGCGCACCTGGAGCGCCGCCTCCGCGAAGCGCAGCAGCCCCGAGGCGCCGATCGGGTTCGAGGAGAGGACGCCACCCGAGGGGTTCACGGGTAGGTCGCCGCCGATCTCCGTGGCGCCCTCGTAGACCATCTTCCAGCCCTCGTTCGGCGGGGCGAAGAGCATCCCCTCCAGCCACATCGGCTCGAACCAGGAGAACGGCACGTAGATCTCCGCGACGTCGATCTCGCGCCGCGGATCCTTGATGCCGGCCTTCGCGTAGAGGCTCTTCGCGTTGTCGAGGCTGGCCCGCGGGATCACCTGGTCGCGGCCGGCGAAGTAGGTCGGCTCGCTGCGCATCTCCGTCGCGAGCACCCAGGCGGGCCGGCGCGGCGTCTTCGCCGCGGCCCTCTCGCTCGCGAGGACCATCGCGCAGGCGCCGTCGGACGACGGACACGTCTCGAGGTAGCGCACCGGGTCCCAGAGCATCGGCGAGCTCGCGATCTGCTCGAAGGTCACGTCCGGAAGCTGGACGTGCGCGTAGGGGTTCTTGAGCGCGTTCTTCCGGTCCTTGAGGGCGACGCGGATCCCCGTGTCCTCGGGCGCCCCCGCGCGGCGGATGTAGCCGCGGATCAGCGGCGCGAAGTAGCCGCCGGCACCCGCGACGACCGCCATCGCGAACGGCATCGAGATCGTGAGCGCCCACATCGCGTTGCTCTCGCTCTGCTTCTCGAACGCGACGGTGAGGACGCGGTCGTGGATGCCGGCCTGGACCAGGCTCGCCGCGACGATTCCCGTGGAGCCGCCGACGCTGCCGGCGGTGTGCACGCGCAGCACGGGCTTGTAGGCGCCGCCCAGGGCGTCGTGCAGGAAGAGCTCCGGCATCATCACGCCCTCGAACATGTCGGGCGCCTTCCCGAGCACGACGGCGTCGATGTCCTTCCACGTGAGCTCGGCGTCGGCCAGGGCGCGCTCGGCGGCCTCGCGCACGAGCCCCGGCATCGAGACGTCCTTCCGCGCGGCGGTGTGCTTCGTCTGCCCGATTCCGACGACGGCGCAAAGCTCGGCCACGGCTCAGCCCTCCAGGACGCAGACGAGGTTCTGCTGCAGGCACGGCCCCGAGGTCGCGTGCGCGACGGCGCGCGCCGCGCCGTCGTGGATGCGGCGGGCGGCCTCCCCGATCCGGATGAGGCCCGCCGCCATCACGGGGTTCGCCGCGAGCGCGCCCCCCGACGGGTTCACCGCGACGTCGCGCCCCAGGCCGAGCGCGCGCTCGACGAGGAGCGTCTGGTGCGTGAACGGGGCGGCGATCTCGGCCACCTCGACGCGCCCCTTCAGCGCGCCCGCCTTCTCCGCCGCGAGCTCCGTGGAGCGCGAGCGGGTGAGGTCGCGAACGCCGAGGTCCTGCGGCTCCGCGACGTGGGCGAAGCCCGTGATCCAGGCCGGACGCCTGCACACGCGCCGGGCGACGTCGCCCGCCGCGATCACCATCGCCGCCGCGCCGTCCGAGATCGGCGCGCAGTCGTGCTTGCGCAGCGGGTCCACCAGGTAGGGCTCGGCGAGGAGCTTCGCCGCCTCGAAGTCGCCCTTCACCTGCGCGAACGCGTTCGCCTTCGCGTTCCCGCGGTCGCGCACGGCGATTTCCGCCATCGCGCGCTCGGAGACCACCCCGCCTTCGAGGCAGAGTCGGGCCTGGAGCGCCGCCAGGCTCACGGCGTCGGGCCAGAGCGGCGTCAGGAGGTACGGGTCGAGCTGGAGCGCGAGCACCTCCGGGAGGTCGCCCATCGACGGCTTCCCGAAGCCGTAGACGAGGGCCGCGTTCGCGCTCCCCGTCTGGATCTTGACCCACGCCTCGTACAGCGCCCACGCCCCGTCCATCTCGACGTGCGACTCGGCGATGGGCGGCCAGGCGCCGACGGCGTCGAGGCCGGCGACGAACGCGAACGACTGGCCGGCGAGGTAGTCGGTGCTGCCCGAGCAGATGAAGTCGATCTCGTCCTTGCGCAGGCCCGAGCGCTCGCGGGCCTCGCGCACGACCGGCATCAGGATCTCGACCTCGTTGCGGTCGGGCTCCCGGCGCACGCTCGGGGCCTGGGCGAAGGAGACGACGGCGACGTCGCGCATCAGAGGTGTGCCTCGTAGCTCTCGAACGGCGCGTCCGGCTCGCCCGAGGGCTTGAAGTACTTGATGTTCCGCATCGAGGCGGTCCACGCCTCGCGCGGCAGCCACACGGCCTGGACGCGCATGCCCATGTGGACGTCCTCGAGCTTCGCCTCGGAGAGGACGTGGGTGAAGGTCGTGTCCGCGCCGTCGAGGAGCACGTTGATCGCCGCGAACGGGAGCTCCACGGCCAGGTTCTCCGACGGGACGCGCACGATCGAGAACGAGACGATCGTGCCGCGGTCCTTCACGTCGACGGGCTCGCCCTCCGTGGGGACGCCGTGCTCGGGGCACGCCCCGCGCGTCGGGAAGTAGACCTTGCCGTCGACGGGGCAGCGCTGGCCGAGCAGACGGCCTTCGGCCATCGCGCGCAGAAAGCGCGTCGCCGCCTGGCCGGCCGAGTAGAGGTAGTCGAGCTTCACGGGGATCCGGAGGAGCTCCACCGGCTCGGGGAGGTCGGCCTCGGCCAGCGGGCGCGGCCAGCCCGGCTCCACGGGCGCCCCGTCGGCGGGCTCGAACGCCTCGAGGTCGCGCACGCCGGCGCCGCGCTCGGCGGCGAAGCGCGCCCGCACGCGCAGACCGGTGCGCATCCGCGACGGCTCGCCCGCGTCCACCGCGTGGAGCATCGGCGTCTCCGCCCCGTCGAGCCGGACCAGCGCGTAGGCGAACGGGCGGCCGAGCGGCTGCTTCTCGCGCGGCCGCGCGACCCACGCCCAGCTCACGACGGTTCCGGTCGGCGCCACCTCGACGAGCTCCGAGAGCGCCTCGCCCGTGTCCGGGTCGTACTCCTTCGGCGGCACGAGGACGCGCCCGTCCGCGCGGCGCACGCCGAGGATGCGGCCGTCGCGCAGCCCGCCGAAGAAGCGCCCGAGCACCGGGCCGGTCGAGCGCTTGTAGGTGTAGTCGAGCTTGTGCGGCGCCGTGAGCGAGCCCTGCGCCGCCCTGGCCGTCGTCATGCGGTCTCCTTCGCAGTGCCCGCCGGCTCGAGCGGCACCGAGTAGAACTGGCGGGCCCAGCGCCGGTACTGCGCGATCGGGCCGTCGCCGTCGCACAGCATCGGACGCTCGTGGTAGACCTTGTTCTCCCAGATCGGGGTGTCCTCGCGCATCTGCTTCTCGATGTCGGCGATGAGCGCCTTGCCGACGCCGCTCGTCGCCGCCTCGTTCGCGAGCTTCTTCACCGAGAACGCGAAGTTCACGTCGACGTGCTCGCCGTCGACGGGCGTCACGCACGCCACGAGCAGCGTGTCGACGATCCCCGAGAAGCGCACGAGCGAGACGCCGTAGCCGTAGGCGGTGATGTCGATCTTCCCGATCACCTCGCCGCGCGGCGTCGCCATCTTCGACCTCTGGTAGACGCGGAAGACGGGGCCCTCGGGCTGCGCCTCGCACTCGGGCACCTCGAGCGTCCCGTGCACGAAGCGGAAGTGCGCGCGGTCGACCTGGTTCTCGCCCATCTCGTGGTTGTGCGTGCGGATGCGCCAGTGGCGCCTTTCGTACGGCGTCCAGGCGACGTCGCCGTGCTCGGCGATCGGGGGCACCTCGTGGTCCGGCTCCTTCCCCTCCGCGTGGTGCCAGACCATCACGAGGCCGCTGTGCTCGCGCACCGTCCAGGGCCGCAGCCTCGCCGCGGGCGGGATGCGTTTGGCGTACGGGACCTCGACGCAGCGGCCGCCCTCGCCGAAGCGCCAGCCGTGGAACGGGCAGCGGATGGAGTCGCCCTCGACCTTCCCGCCGACGCCGAGGTCGGCGCCGAGGTGCGGGCAGTGCGCGTCGAAGACGCGCGCCTCGCCGCCCTCCGTGCGGTAGAGGACGAGGCGCTTCCCGAACGCCTCGAGCGAGCGCACGTCGCCCGCCGCGAGCTCGTCGGAGAAGGCCAGCTCGAACCAGCCGTTCGGGAACGCGGGAAAGGGGTACCTCGCCATGGGCCGTTCCTGCCCCTCCTAGCCGCCGGCGGGCTCACCGACGAGCAGCCGCGCGGCCGCCCGCATGCGCTCGTTCACCTCGCGCGTCCCGTGCAGGCCGCCCGCCCAGCCGACGAGGAGCGCGAACCAGACGTGGTCGAGGATCGAGGCGATCGCGTTCTCGCGCTCGTCGCCGAGCTCGCCCGCGCCGCCGCCGCGCGGCGCCGGCTCCGCGCGCAGCGACGCCACGACGAGGCGCACCGTGCGCAGGTGGAAGCCCGCCACCTTCGCCGCGAGCTCGGGCTCGCCCGCCGCGACCGCGCGCAGCGCGGCGCGCGCCAGGTTCGGCCGCCGGGTGAGCCCGCGCGTCGCCCGCGCGAAGAGGTCGGTCACGCGCTCCACCGCGTCGTCGCCCCGCGCCGGGCGCGCGGCGAGCGCGGCCTCGAGCTTTTCCATCTCCTCCTGCAAGGCGAAGAGGAGGACGTCCTCCTTGCTGCGGAAGTACTTGTAGAGCGTCCCGAGCGCGACGCCGGACGCCTCGGCGACGTCGCGCAGGCGCACGCCCTCGAAGCCGCCCTGCTCGGCGAGCGCGACCGCGGCGTCCACGATCGCCCGCACCCGGCGCAGCTGGCTCGCGGCCAGCCGCGCGACGGCCGGGACCGGCTCGACGGCGCCGGCCGGGCTGGGGCGGGGGGTCTGGGCCATGGACCCAGGATTGAAACGCGTTTCAGTTTCTATGTCCAGCGGGCGGCCGCCGACCTCCGCCCGCACGCCGGCGCCGCCGGCGGCGTCCCCGCCGGCAGCTCCCCGCTGTAGACTCGCGCCATGCCGCGGCTCCACGGCAAGAAGGCGCTCGTGACGGGCGGCTCGCGCGGGATCGGGCGCGGCATCGCGCTCGCCTTCGCCGAGGCCGGCGCGGACGTCGCGATCGGCTACCGCCGCGAACGCGAGCGCGCGGAGGCGGTGGTGAAGGAGATCGAGGGCCGCGGCGTGCGCGCCGCCGCGTTCGCGGCGGACGTCCGCGACGGCCCCGCCGTGCACGCCATGGTGGCCGGCGCGCGCGACGCCCTCGGCGGGCTCGACGTGGTGGTCGCGAACGCGGGCGTCCCGACCCGCTTCGAGCCGATCCACGAGGTGGACCCGGGGTACTTCGACCGCGTGATCCAGATCGACCTCTACGGCGTCTTCCACACGCTCCACGCCGCGCTCCCCCTCCTGCGCGCGCAGCGCTCGGGCGTCGTCCTCACCATCTCTTCCGTCCTCGCCGACTCGTGCGGCGCGAACAGCGCCCCGTACGTCGCCGCGAAGGCGGCCGTGAACGGGATGACGATCGTCGCGGCGCGCGAGAACGCGGCCTTCGGCGTGCGCTGCAACGTGATCGCGCCGGGGCTCGTCGCGACCGACATCGCCGACGGCATGCTGGAGGCGCACGGCGAGGGCCTCGTGAAGGGGATCCCGCTGGGGCGCATGGGCACGCCCGAAGAGATCGGCGCGCTCGCGGTCTACCTCGCCTCGGACGCCGCCGCCTGGGTCACGGGCGAGGTGTTCCGGATCGACGGGGGGGCGTGGTAGCGGCCTCGGGCCGTGCGCAGGCTCGAAAGGCGCGCGGGACCGGCGCGCGCGCACCGCGGCGGTTCGCCGCGCTCGGCGCTACCGCCGCTCCGGCGGCACGTGCTGCTGGAACACCTGCTTCGCCGCGAGCGCGAGCACGGTGCGCGGCGCGAGGCGCATCGCGGCGTTCGCGCGCAGCCAATTCCCCCAGCCCGAGATCACCGACGCCTGGCGGCCGAGCGCCTCGAGCGCGGTGGCGACCACCTGCTCGGGCGTCTCGCCCGCGTGGGGGAGCTCGCCGGCCACGGCCTGGAATTCCGTCTCCGTCGGGCCCGGGAGGAGCGCGAGGCAGTCGACGCCGCTCCCGCGGCACTCGGCGAAGAGCGCCTCGCCGAGGTGGTTGTCGAAGGCCTTCGTCGCCGCGTAGAGCGCGTGGAGCGGGAGCGGCTGGCAGCCGGCGACGGAGCCGACCATGACGACCGCGCCGCGGCCGCGCCGCTTCATCGCGGGAAGGAGCGCGCGGCTGAGGACGGCCGGCGCCGCGCAGTTGAGCTCGACGAGCTGGCGCAGCCGCGCCGGCTCGGGCGTCTCGAAGCGGCCCGCCGCCCCCACCCCCGCGTTGTTCACGAGGATCGCGACCTCGAGGTCGGCGACCGCGCGCACGAGCGCCTCGGCCCCGCCCGGCGCGGCGAGGTCGACCGCCACGACGCGCGTCTTCACGCCGAAGCGCGACTCGAGCTCCTCGGCGAGCTCGCGCAGGCGCTCCTCGCGCCGCGCGGCGAGGACGCACGAGATGCCGTCGGCGGCGAGCGCGCGCGCGAAGGCGGCGCCGAGGCCGGCCGAGGCGCCCGTCACGAGCGCCCACTCGCCGTAGCGCGCGCGCGGCCCCGGGCGCGCCTGCTCGAAGCGCGCGCGCGCGCGCCAGAGCGCGAGCGCGAGCGCGGCGAACGCCGCCCCGCCGACGAGGCCGACGAGCGCCCCGCGCGCGCCGCCCACGTAGAGGAGCGGCCACACGAGGAACGAGAACGCCACCTGCCCCGCGTAGACCGAGGCCCAGGGCCACATCCAGCGCCGCATGCGCCAGAAGCCCACCGTGCCCGCCGCGTACACCGCCCAGTGCGGGAGCGCGAAGAGCTTCGCGAGGGCGCCGTGGAAGCGGACGCCGAACCAGACCTCCTCGTCCATCGCGACGGGCTTCACGAAGAGGTCCCAGGGCACGTAGACGAACGTCATGAACGCGCAGAACGCGAGGAGCGCGTTCATCCAAGCCGGCCGCTCGTCGAGCCGCTCCCGCAGCCAGTCGCCCATGGGGTCCCTCCCGCGCGCGGCGGGCCGCCGGCGCCCTACGCCCGCGCGAGCCGCGCGCACACGTCGGCGAGCGCCTTCTCGAAGGCGCCGACGACGAAGTCGATCTCGTCCGGCCCGATCGTGAGCGGCGGGCCGAAGCACACGACGTCGCGCGCCGGGTCGCAGCCGCCGGGGTAGACGAACACCCCGTGCGCGAGCCCCGCCGCGACGACGCGTGCCGTGAAGCGCAGCTCCTTCGCAAAGGGCTCGAGCGAGGCCTTGTCCCGCACGAGCTCGACCGCGTGCAGGAGACCGAGCCCGCGCACCTCGCCGACGTGGGGGTGGTCCGCGAGCGGGGCCAGCCGGCGCGCGAGGAGCTCGCCCATGGCGGCGGCGCGCTCGACCAGCCCCTCGCGCTCGGCGATCTCGAGTGCCTTGTCCGCGGCGGCGCAGGCGCCCGGGTGGGCGGCGTAGGTGTAGAACATGACCTCGTCGCCGCGCGCGGCGATCGGCTCGACGACCGCCTCGGTCGCGAAGATCCCGCAGATGGGGGCGTAGCCGGCGGCCAGCCCCTTGCCCGCGACGAGCACGTCGGGGACGACGCCGAAGTGGTCCGTGGCGAACTTCCGGCCGGTCCTCCCGAACCCGCACATCACCTCGTCCGCGACGAGGAGGACGCCGTAGCGGCGGCAGATCTCCGCGACGCGCGGCCAGTAGCCCTCGGCCGGAACGAGCGCGCCGGCGGTGGAGCCGCCGACGGGCTCGGCGACGAACGCGGCCACCGTCTCGGGCCCCTCGCGCAGCACGAGCGCCTCCAGCGCGTCGGCACAGGCCAGCGTGCAGCCGTCGCGCCCGCGGCAGAGCGCGCAGCGCAGCGGGTAGCAGGCGGGCGCCTGCGGCGCGTCGAAGAAGTAGGGCTCGAAGCCCGCCCGCCGCTTCGCGTGGCCGCCGACGGCCAGCGTCGCGAGCGTCGTGCCGTGGTAGGAGAGCGCGCGCCCGATCACCTTCCAGCGCGACGGGCGCCCCGCGGAGAGGTGGTGCTGGCGCGCGATGCGGATCGCCGCGTCCATCGCCTCCGAGCCGCCGCTGGCGAAGAGGCAGCGCGTGATCCCGGGCGGGAGCCAGCGCTCCTGCAGCCGCTCCACGAGCCGAATGCGGCTCGGCGTCGCGAAGGGCGGGACGACGAAGCTCTCCGCGGCGAGCGCGTCGCGTACGGCCTCGGCGATCTCGGCACGGCCGTGGCCGAGGCTCGCCACGATCGCGCCGCCCGCGGCGTCGTAGATGCGGCGCCCGTCGGGCGTCACCAGCCACGGCCCTTCGGCGCGCGCGACCGCGACCGGCGGCGCCTCGCCCCGCGACACGAACGGGTACCGGCGCGTGCGCGCGGCCTCCATGGCCGGGTCGAGTGTGGGGCAGGTCGCGCTCGCGGGCCAGCGCGTCGCCGTCGCGCGCGGGTCGCCGCGCCGCCTGCGGTGCGCCCGGCCGCGGCGCGGCGTCTCACGGCAGCAGCCGGATCGTGACCTTGAGCTGCTGCACGGACGCCAGCGGGTCCGCGGCGTGATCGGAGGTCGTCGCGGGCAGCCGGTCCACGACGTCGAGGAAGGGCGTCGCGGTGGTGTCCGGGTCGCCCGTGAGGTCGGCGGCGATGGCCTTCGCGGCGCGCGCTCCGAGCACGGAGTACACGACGTTGAGCCTCGGATCCGTGACGACGGCCTCGCTCGCCGGCTGGTTCCAGCCGACGCCCGACGGCACGCAGAGGTGGAGGCCTTCCGGATTCGCGCCGCCGCCCCCTCCGCCGCCGGTGCCGCCGCCGCCGCCACCGCCTCCTCCGCCGCCCCCTCCGCCGCAGTCGTCGGGCGAGAGCGCGTAGGTCTCCGCGAAGGACCGCAGCCGCCCGGCGTGGACGTACTGGAGCACGAGCGTGAGGCGCGCGTGGGCCTTCCGGTCCGGGCTCGCGTCGGCCGCTTCGTCCCAGCCGCTCACGTCCTCGTCGGTGATCAGCGTGAGCGTGCCGCGCACGGCGCCGCCCGGAAGGAGCGCCGCCGGATCGACGACGCAGGTCGCCGACGCGCACGGGGAGACGTCGTTCGACGCGCACGCGATCGAGCGATCCTCGGCGCACACGGTGGCCGCCGTGCCGGGCGCCGGCCGCGGGTCGGGGTTGAAGGCGCCCGCCGCACCCGCCAAGAGCGCCGGCAGCGCGCGCGCGACGACGGCGGCGAGGCGGGCCGCGCCGCGGCGTGCGGCCCGGCCCGACGCCGCGCGGCGGCGCGCCGCCGTCACCCGGCCCGCGCGGCCCGCCGCGCGCGAGCCACGGCGAGGGCGCCGCACGCGAAGAGGAGCGCCGCGCCGGGCTCGGGCACGACCGCTCCGCCGGCGATCTCGACGCGCGCGGCGCCGAGCTGGAGGTCGAGCGCGCGGCCGAAGGCGTCGCCCGCGAGGCCCGTGAGCGTGACGGACGTCGTGCCGGCCGCGAGCGCGCTGAAAGAGAGCGTCGCGAGCACGAACGAGGTGGGCTGGAGCGCGTCGAGCTCGCTCGGGGAGAGGAGCGACAGCTCGGAGACGTCCCACGTCCCCGCGACGATCTCCGCGGCGGCCTGCAGCGAGTCCGCCGGGCCGCCGAGGAGCGCCCCGAACGCGACGGCGTCGAGCGCGAGGACCGAGGCGTCGAAGAGGACGTCGAGGTCGTAGGAGCCGAGCGACGGCGCGGCTCCGTCTCCGAGCCCCGCGACGACGAGGTCGAGCGTGAAGGTCGAGCCCGCGCTCGTCGCCACCGGGCTCGGGTCGAGGCCGATCGAGACCGCCTCGCCGCGCGCGGCGAAGAGGAGCGCGAGCAGGAGCAGCGCGAGGGGGCGGCGCGTCATGTGGTCAGACCTCCGGGCCCGCGGCGGCGCGCCTGCGCGCGCGGCGGGCGAGGGCGAGGGGAAGGAGCGCGAGGAGCGCCTCGACGCCGAGGAGCCCGCACGAGGACGGCGCCGTCGCGCAGCGCGCGAAGTCGCACTCGAGCCGGCACTGGCTCCCGTCGAGGACGGTGATCTGGCCGTCGCCGTCGGCGTCGCGCGGGTCGTCGGGGCCGCTCGCGGGCGACCCGCGCGCGGCGAAGATCGCGTCGATGTCGCGGCGGTCGATCTGGCCGATCGGGGCGACGACGTCGCAGCGCTGCGCCGCGGGCGCGGTCGCGGCCGCGACGAGCACGTAGGCCAAGGGGCCCTCGGGATGGGCGCCGGTGAAGGCCGCGTCGCGGAAGCCGGTGACGCCGATCTGCACGGCATCGGGGTCGCCTCCCGGCGTCCGCATCAGGTTCGAGAGGAAGCCCGGCCCGCCGTCGTCGTCCTGCGCGAACGGCGCCGGCGCGTCGAAGAAGAGCCCGAGCCGCGTGTCGTCGAAGGCGCCGCCTCCGCCCGGAAGCGGCGCCCCGGTCGCCGCGTCGAGCTGGAAGAGCGAGGCGGCGACGCCGGCGCCTGGCGCGAGGTCGAAGGCGAAGCGGTCGACGTCGAGCGCCGCGAGCGTCCCGCGCACGAGCCCGCCGCCGGCCGGGAGCGCGTCCTCCTGGCCGAGCGCGTCGTTCGGCTCCGACTCCTGCGCGAGCGCCCCCGCGACGCCCACCACGAGCGTGTACGGCGCCGGCGCGCCGGCGCCCTCCGCGTGCGCCCCGGTGTAGCCGGCGTCGCGGAAGCCCGTCACGCGCAGCTCGTGAGTCCCGCTCGCGGACGCCTGGAACGCGAGGCGCGAGAGCAGGCCGTCGCCGCCGTCGTCGTCCTCGATCAGCAGCGCGCCGCCCGCGAAGAGGCCGAGCCGCGTGTCGAGGAAGGCGCCGTCCTCGGGATCGAAGAGCGCGGCGAAGAGGAGGTCGCCCGCGTCGAGATCCACCGCGTAGGCGTCCACGTCGAGCGGCTCGAGCGCGCCCGCGCGCACCGCGACGCCGCCCGGACCCGGGACGACCGCCACCGGCTCGGCGGGCTCCGCCGCGCGCCCGGGCGTCCCCGAGGCGAGGGCGACGAAGCCCGCGCAGGCGGCGCCGAGGGCGGCGGCGCGCGCGAGGCGGCGAGGCTTGCGCATGGCGCCCTCCCTCACGGCAGGAGCCGGATCGTGACCTTGAGCTGCTGCACCGAGGCGAGCGGGTCGCCGGCGTGGTTCGAGGTCGTCTCCGGCAGCCGGTCCACGACGTCGAGGAAGGGCTTCGCGGTGGTGTTCGGGTCGCCCGTCAGGTCGACGGCGATCGCCTTCGCCGCCTGCGCGCCGAAGACCGAGTAGACGATGTTGAGCTGCGGGTCGGTGATCACGGCCTCGCTCGCGGGCTGGTTCCAGCCGACGCCCGAGGGCACGCAGAGCGCCACCTCGGCCTCGAGGCCGCAGTCCGTCGTCGTGAGCGCGTAGGTCTCCGCGAACGTGCGCAGCGCGCCGGCGCGCTCGTACTGGAGCAGCAGCGTGAGGCGCGCGTTCGTCGCACGGCCGGGGCTGGTGTCGGCGCCGCCCTCCCAGCCGGTGACGTCCTCGTCGACGACGAGCGTGAGGACGCCGCGCACGGCGGCGTTCGGGACGACGTCCGCCGGGTCCACGACGCAGGTCCCCGACGCGCACAGCGACGCCTGGTCGGGCGTGCACGCCTGCGTGGGGTCGTCCGCGCAGACGAGGCTCGCCGTGCCCGGGGCCGGGCGCGGGTCGGGGTTGAAGGCGGCCCCGGGCTGCGCCGACACCGCGAGCAGGAACGCGCCCGCGAGGCCGGCGCGCCGTAGACCGTGCATGAGATTCCTCCGCGTTCGAGGGGGTTCTACCACGAGCTGCGGGTTGCGTGGGGGAGTTTCGCAGCCGCCGGCCCAGGCGCTCCCCTCGGGGTCTCCCTCGTCTCCTGCTCCAGCGCGCGCGGACCGAGCGTGTACACGTCCACTGGCTCGGAGCGGCCCCGGATGGGGACGTCCCGGTGCGCCTCGAAGCCCATCGCGGCGCTCCCGGCCCGCTCGTGAGTGACCGGGTCGAGCGCGATCGCGACGTCGAGGTCGCGCGTCAGGCGCTCGAGCCGAGCGGCGAGGTTGGTCGTGCTGCCGATGGCGCTCCAGATGCTGCGGTCGACCGCGCGGATGCTGCCCACGAAGGCCGGCCCCGTCGCGATCCCGATCCCCACCGCGAACGACGGCGCCCCGGCGCCGTCCTCCAGCTCGAGCGCGCTCACGGCGCGGGCGATCTCGTGCGCGGCGAGGACGGCGGCGCGCTCCTTGGCGGGCAGCTCCCGCGGGGCGCCGAAGACCGTCATCATGCCGTCGCCGTTGAACTCCACGATCGTGCCGCCGTGCGCGCGCACCGCCTCGGACACGGCGCGCGTGTAGCGGCTCACGCTCGCGAAGACGTCCGGCGCGCTCCGCCCCTCTGCGAAGCTCGTGTAGCCGCGGACGTCGACGAAGAGGACCGTCACCTCGCGCTCGCCCTCGACGAGCGCGCCCCCGCCCTCGATCTCTTCCGCGACGGAGCCGGGCACGTAGCGGCGCAGGCGCGCCATCATCGCCCGCTCCTCCTTGCGGGTGGCCTCGTCGCCGAAGCGCTGGAGCGCGGCGCCTGCCGCGTCGGCGAGGTTCTGGAGGAGCGTCCGATCCGTCTCCGTGTAGACGTCGCCCGACTCCTTCTCGCCCAGGCAGGCGAACGCGACGAGCTCGTCGCCGAGGAGGAGCGGGACGACGAGCTGGACGTCCATCGCGTCGAGCGCGGCCTTCTCCGCGGGCGCGAGCGCCGCGCCGCGCGCGCGCCGGCGCAGCCGCGCGACGTCGAGCGGCGCGCCGGCGTGCTCGAGCAGCGCGGGGAGCGCGCCGCGGGCGTCGAATGCCGGCGCGATGGCGCGGCCGCGCGCGACGAGCGGCGCATACGCTTCGTCCACGGCGCCGTAGAGCGCGAGGGTGTCGGGCCGGAGCAGCTCCTCGAGCCCCGCCGCGAGGCGGTCGAACACCTCCTCGGGCTTCTCGCACGCGCCGAGGTCGCGTTGGAGGCGCGTGGCGCCCCGCTCGAGCGCGTGGCGCTCGCGGAAGAGCAGGCGGTCGAGCCGCGGCCGCAGCCAGCGGTGCGCCGGGACCATCGCGACGCCGAGCGCGAGCGCGAGGAGGGTCTGGCTCGTGCCCGGATCGAGCGCCGCCGCCTCCGAGAGCGCCGCCGACGCCGTCGGCGCCGCGCCGAAGAGGAGCGCGAGCGCGAGGCCCACGAGGAGGCTGTAGCTCGCCGTCGCGCCGATCAGGCGGTCGACGTCGAGGAGGTGGTGGCGCTCGAGCCCGACGAAGAGGCCGACGGGGACGGCGATCACCGCGGCGAGCGAGAGGTGGTACGCCCACCAGAGCGGCGGCACGGCGAGCGCGACGCCGGCGAGGAGCGCCGGCCCCGTGAGGCCCAGGTAGAGGCCGAGCAGCGCCCAGCGCAGCTGGCGGCGTCCGGCCGCGGTCGCCCGCCGGTACTGCGCCACGAGGAGCGCCAGCACGGCGACGAGGAAGGCCAGCATCCCCGCGTAGGCGAGCGGCCGGGCGACGTCCGGAGCGAGCGGGACGCCGTACGCCCACGCGAAGACGAACAGACCGTTCGCCGCGAAGAGCCAGGGCGCGAGCCGCGCCGCGCGGCCCCGGCGCGCGACCTCGGACGGGAAGAGCAGCACGGTGCGCAGCGTCGCGGGCCCGGCGAGCGCGGGCGCGAGCGCGGTGAGCGCCATGACGAAACCGGTGTGGCGCGGCCCCCCGCCCAGGTAGGCGCACCAGTGGAGGGCGTAGGCGGTGCCGGCGACGAAGAAGGCACGGCGCGCGGGCGAGGCGCCGCGCAGGAAGGCGAGCGCGACGATCGCGAAGAAGGCGAAGGAGAGCACCGGCGTGAGCCACGGGTACGCGACGGGCTGGAGCGCGACGCGCGCCTCCAGGCGCGCGCCCGCGCGCTCGAGCTCGACCGGCACGCGCAGCGTCCGGTCCGCGCCGGCGAAGAGGGCGGCGAGGACCTCCGCCCGAGCCATCCCGCGCGCGTCGCGCGCGCCGATCCGCACGAAGCGGTCGCCCACGCGGAGCGTCGGGTCCGGCGCGCCCTCCGCGCGCGGCCAGAGTCCGACGACGGCCGGGAGCCCGTCCGCCGACGCCGCGCCCGCCACGTAGAGCGGCGCGAAGCCGATCCGCCCGCGCGCGAGGAGCGCGCCGTGGGCGGCGAACGCCGCCGCCCAGAGGACGAGGGCGCCGAGGAAGAGGACCCGGTCCCAGCGGCCGAGACGCGTCACCTGCCGTCTCCGTCGGGCGTCGGCCCGTCGGTCACCGGGGGGCCGGGCGACCCGTCGCCACCACGCTCCCGCGGCCGTCCCCGCAACGCTCCCCCGGCCGCCGCCGCGGCGCAATGGCGCGCTTCACAGCCGGGGCCGCCGCGGCGCCACGGCCAGCAGCGCGGCCCACGCGGCCGCTGCGAGAGCCGGGGCTTCGCCCACCCGCTCGTAGAGCGTCCGCGCGCGGGCGAGCCGCACGCGGCCGTGGAGGACGGCGGCCTCGCCCCAGGCCGCGCGCGCGCGCGCGCGGCCCGCGGGGTCGACGACGGCGGAGACGCCGGTCGGCGTCGCGCGCACGAGCCAGCGCCGCACCTCGATCGCGCGGAAGGCGGCGCTCCGCAGCATGAGCGCGGCGCCTTCGCGCGAAGCCATCCAGAAGTCGTTGGAGGGATGGAAGAGGAGCGCCGCGCCCGCCCGCGCGAACTCGCGCGCGGCCGAGGGGAACAGCGCCTCCGAGCAGACGAGAACGCCGATGGGGCCGGCGCGCGTCGCGAGCGGCCGGCGCGGGCCGCCGGGCTCGTAGCCCGTGCCCGCGGCGGGAAGGCCCGCGAGCGGCGCGGCCTCCGCGAACGGGACGAGCTGCGCCTTGTCCACGCGGTCGCCGACGCGCCCGCCCGCCACCGCGTACACCGAGTTGCGATAGCGCGCCACGGCGCCTTCGCGCCGGTAGGACGGCGCGCCGAGGACGAGGTCGCCCGGGAGGGAGCCGAGCGCCGCGAGGAGCGCCGCGCGCTCGGGGCCGTCGTCCGCGAGGTAGAAGTCGATCGCGTGCTCCGGCCAGAAGACGAGTGCGGGCGTGCGCGCGGCGGCCTCCCGCGTGAGGGCGAGGTAGCGCGCGAGGTTCGGCTGCGAGCGGGCCCCGTCGAAGCGGAAGTCCCAGGTCACGCCGCCCTGCACGACGGCGACGGGGAGGTCGCCGCCCTCGCCGAAGCTCGCGCGCGCACGCACGTGCCCGAAGCCCCAGGCCGCGGCGAGGGCGAGCGCGAGCGCGGCGGCGCGGAGGCGCGAGCGCGGCCGCAGCGCGGGCGCCGCGAGCGAGGCGACCGCCGCGTTCCCGGCGGCGAGGAGGCCGCCGACGCCCCAGGCGCCGGCGAGCTCGGCGGCCTGCGCGAACGGGCTCTCCGCGAGGGCGTACGCCGAGAGCGCCCAGGGAGCCCCGATCGGGCCGTACGCGCGCAGGATCTCGCCGGCGGCGAAGCCCGCCCCGGCGGCGACGGGCCCTGCGCGCCCGCGCCGGGCGAGGTGCGCGAGCCACGCGCCGAAGAGGGCGGTCGTCGGGCCCGTGACGAGGGCGCCGACGCCGAGCAGGCCGAGCGCGCTCGCGACGGCGCCGAGCCCGAAGAAGTCGCGGAGCATGCGCGGGAACCAGAAGCCCACCCCGGCGGTGGCGGCGATCCCGAAGAGCCATCCGAGCGCGCCGGCGCGCCGCGGCGTGGCGCGCGCGCAGGCTGCGAAGAGGGGCGCGAGCGCGAGCCAGGGAAGGAGCGGGAGCGGGCGCGCGAGACAGAGCGCGTAGAGCGCCGCGGAGAGGAGGGTGAGCCCGGCGCCCGCCACTCAGCGCCGGACGGCCGGCGTGAAGGGCCGCACCGCGCCGCGCTCGCGCAGCGCCGCGATCGTGAGCACCTCGCCGGTGACCTCGACCGGCTGGCGCGCGAGCCAGAGGACCGCGTCGGACACGATCACGGGGTCCTCGAACGGGAGGTCGACGTCGGGGGGGAGCGTCGCGGCGAAGCCCTCCGTCCAGACCGGCACCTCGAGCCGGACGCAGTTCACGGCGACGCGCCCGCGCAGGTCGTGCGCGAGCGCGCGGGTCATCGCTTCCAGCGCGGCCTTCGTCGTCGTGTAGCCCGCGCGGCCGAAGCCCGGCATCTGGGAGGCGCCGGACGAGACGTTCACGACGCGCCCCTCGCCGGGCTTCATGCGCGGGGCGAAGTGGTAGACGAAGTAGAAGGGGCCGTTCACGTTCACGTCGACGCCGAGCCGCCAGCGCTTCGTCGTGTCGAGGAGCGCGGGCCTAGGCGGCGCGAGCGCGGCGTTGTTCACGACGAGGTGGCAGCCGCCCCACTCGCGGAGGACGCGCTCGGCGAGCGAGGCGACGCCTTCGTCGTCGCGGACGTCGAGCGCGACCGGCCACGCGCGCCGTCCCGCGGCGCGCACGAGCTCGGCGGTCTCCTCGATCGTCCCGGGCAGCGCGCCCCGGCTCTCGGCGCTCGAGCGCGCGGTGCAGACCACGTCGTACCCCGCCGCGGCGAGGTCGGCGCACAGCCTCCTCCCGATCCCGCGGCTCGCCCCGGTCACGACCGCGACGCGCGCATCCACGCGCCGAGCCTAGCAGCGGCCCGCCGGGGAGACGTCCGCGCACCCACGGCGCAGGGGCGCGTCGCACTCCGGGCAGCCGGAGCGAGCCAGGCCGCGGGACGGGGCCGTCCCCCGGGTCGCGACGTCCCCGCCTCGTTCCGTCCTCGTAGAGGCGTCAGCGGCCCGCTGCGGCGCCGTCCCGCGGGCGCGCGGCGACCGCTTCGTCGAGCGGGAAGGCGCGGAGGGCGCGCGCGCGGCGGACGAGGGAGCGCAGGTCGCGTGGGAGGCGGGCCGCATAGTCGAGGAAGCCCGGCAGGGTGGCGAAGGTGCGCTCGGCCGCGGCGAAGTGAGGGTCCGCGCGCAGCGCCTGCTCGCGCACGGGCGGCGCGGCCGACGCCGGGTCGCGCCGGTACGCCTCGACGTACGCGAGGAGGCGCGCGTGGTAGCCAGGGTCCTCCACGATCGCTCCGATCGTGCGCCGGCGCGGGTGCGTCCCCGCGAGCATCTGGCGCAGCTGGCGCTCGAGCTCGTCGAGGCCGTCCGGCAGGGCCTGGAGCAGCTGCACGTCGTAGATCGGGTTCAGGTGCGTCACCTGCATCAGATGACCGATCACGGTGTCGCGCGCGGAGAAGAAGCCCGTCGGGTCGATCATCGAGACGGGGTCGTCGAGCACCCGCAGCAGCTGGTGGAAGCCGAACGAGATGCCCTGCGACCGGTAGTAGTCGCGCGCGCCCGGCTCGATCAGGAAGCGCAGCATGTCCAGCCCGCCGAAGAGGAGCTGGAGCCGGGTCGGGCGCGCGGGCGCGAGGCCGCGCGCGGCGAGCGTCGCGAGGCGGCGCTCGACCTCGGCGGCGTCGAGCCAGAGCCGCAGCGTGCGCACCGCGCGGTGCGCCTTGCCGGCGATCTCGCGCGGGCCGCCGAGCGCCGCGCGCACGAGCGTCCACGGCCGGGCGGTGGTGCGCAGCGTCGGGGCGGCTGCAGCTTCCGTCGGCTCCGGGGGCGAGGTGGCCACGCGCGGCTCCTTCGCCGGCCCGCGCCGGGCGCAGCGAGGCGCGCCGCCGTCGCCGCGCCGCCGCGAGCCCGGCCGAGCCGAGCGCCACGAGCGCGAGCGTACCAGGCTCGGGCATCACGGGAGGGCACGATCCGCGCGCCGGGCGATACCCCGCCCGGGACGGCCCGCGCGCGGAAGTCAAGCGGCCGCGCGCTCCGCGACCGTGCAGCCGAGCGCGCGCAGCGCCGCCACCGCTTCGTCGGGCGCGACCAGGTCCGCGAGGCGCAGGACGCCGGTGCGCGCACCCGCGCGGAGCGCGCGCGCGGCCCAGACGCACGGCGCCGCAGGGACGTCGAGCCCGGCGCGCTCGGCCACGACCTCGACGGCCGCGAGCTCGGCGCCGCGCGCGTCGAGCGCCTCGACGCGCAGCACACCGAGCGGCGTCCCCACCCCGCACGCGAGATGCGCGACGGGGAGCAGCGCGCGCGCGAGCGGCGCGAGCACGGGAGACGGGAGCGCGGCCAGCGCCGGCGCCGCCAGCCGGAGCGCGTGGACGAGGGCCGCGCGGTCGAAGCCCGCGTGGAAGCGGAGCGGAACTTCGCGCGCGCCGACGCGCGCGAGCTCGCCCGCGAGGCCGGACGGGAACCGGCCGAACGCGCGGCGACGGCCCGCGGCGTCGCGCCGCACCACGCGGCCGAAGGCGCGCCCGCCGTCCGGGAGACGGCGGCCGAGCGGGCGCAGCAGGCCCGCGAGGAGCCCCGCGCTCGGCGCGTTCCCCGAGCCGAGCGAGAGGTAGGCCGCGACGGACGCGAGCGCGGGGAGCGCGGCGAAGCGCTGCGCGAGGACCTCGACGAGGCCCGGCGTCGTGGAGCAGCCCGGCACGAACGCGACCCCCGCGGCCTCGGCCCCGGCGCGCACGGCCGCGGCGCGCAGCGCCGCCGCGAAGGCCGCGTCCTCCGCGAGGTCGACGTACGCGGCGCGCGCGGCGACGCACGCCTCGACGAGGGGCGCCGGGTCGTAGGCGTAGGGGCCGACCGCGTTCACGACCAGGTCGACGCCTTCGAGCGCGCGCGCGAGCCCCTCGCGCCGGCGCACGTCGGCCGCGCGGGCGCCCGGGCCGAGCGCGGCTTCGCCCCGGCGCGACGCCCCGAGCACGCGCGCCGCGGGCAGCCCCGCCGCGAGGAGGCGCGCGGCGCGCGAGCCGAGCGCGCCGCGCGCGCCGAGGACGAGCACCGTCTCGATTGCGCGCGCCACGAGTGCCAAAGTACCGGCCATGCAGGCTCCCGCCCGCCGGACGGGCAGCGGCCGGCTCGCGGGCCTCCTCCTCGCCGCCGCGTCGGTCCTCGCCGCGGCGCTCCTCGCCGAAGCGGCGCTGCGCCTCTCTCCCGCGTGGATCCCGCCCGGGGTCTACGGCGCCGGCCGCTACGACGCCGCGCTCGGCATGCACGTGCGCGCCGGCGACGTCCTCTACACGCGCGGGGAGGTGGTGCGCAAGACGGCGAACCCCGACGGCTTCCTCGACGTCGCGCACGCCCCCGCGAAGCCGCCCGGGACCCTTCGCGTCGGGTTCTTCGGGGACTCGTACGTCGAGGCGAACCAGGTGCCGAACGACGCGACCTTCGTGCGCCGCCTGGCCGCCCTCCTCGCCGCGCGCGGGGTCGAGACGCTCGGCTTCGGACTCTCGGGCTGGGGCACGCTCCAGGCGCTCCGCGCGTACGAGGTGTTCGCGCGGCGCTACGAGCTCGACGTCGCCGTGTACGTCTTCGTCGAGAACGACCCCGGCGACAACGCGCTCGCGCTCTCGGCGCACCGCCACGACGCGGCGATGCCCTACGCCGAGCTCACCGACGAGCCGCCCGGCTACCGCGTGCGCGAGGCGCGTCCGCCGTCGCGCTCGCTCCTCTTCCGGGCCGCGAAGGCGCTGCAGGCGCGCTCGCTGCTCGCGCAGGTCGCGTGGGTGCGCTGGCGGCTCCTGCGCCAGGAGGGAATGCGTCCGCGCGCGCGCGACGAGGAGCGCGAGATGCGTGCGCGCGCGCCGAAGGCGAAGGGCGCGCGTCCCGACCCGAACGACCTTCCGAGCTCGTGGCCCGAGGCGGAGCGCGCGCAGGCGCTCGAGCTGACCGCGCGCATCCTCGCGGACTGGGCGCGCCGTGCCGACGCCGAGGGCCGCCGGCTCGCCGTCCTGTACGTGCCGCGCGGCCACGACGCCCTGCGCGGCGTCCTCGCCGCCGAGGACACCTGGCTGCCCTGGCTCGAGGCGACCTGCCGCCGGCTCGGGCTCCCGCTCCTCGATCCGCGCGCGGCGCTCGCGGCGCGCCTCGCCGAGGGCGAGGCGGTCTACCGCGACCACCTGACCCGCGCCGGCCACGAGGCGCTCGCGCGCTACCTCGCCGAGGCGCTGCCCCCGCTCCTCGACGCGGCCGCGCCCGCCGGCGCTGCGCGCTAGAAGCGGAGCGCGAAGCCGACGAGGGTCTGCAGCGTGTTCGACTTCGCCGCCGAGCCGTCGTAGTGCTCGACGAGCGTCGTGCGCAGGCTGAGCCGCTCGCCGAGCGGGACGTGCACGCTCGTCTCGCCGCGGAAGACGGGCGCGCGCACCCGGTCCGCGAGCCGCGGCAGCGACCCGGCGCTGGCGGTCCACACCGCGCCGCGCGGCAGCTGGCGCGCGACGGCGGCCCGCCGCGGTGCGCGTGCCGCGCGCGCCGACGGCTCGCGCTCGAGCGGAACGAGCCCGAGCGCCGCGAGCGGGGGGGCCGTCGCCGCGTCGGCGCGCGGCGCCTCGTCGCGCGCGCGCGGCGCCGCGTCCTGCGCCTCGCTCGCTCCGGCGGAAAGCGCCGCAGCCGCGGCGACGGCGAGCGCGAGCGCCAGGCGGCGCGCGGGGCGAAGGGGCATGGGGCCTCCGGGGCGGCGCGAGCGCGCCGCGGCGGCGAGGAGGTAGGCGAAGGGCGATGAGGATGACGTGAACGCGCGGGGGCGCCATGCCGCCGCGCGGGCCGCGCCGTGGGAAGCGGTGGGCCGTCCCGCGGCTGGGGCGCCGCGCCCCAGCCGCGGCCGGCACGCGCCCCCGCGGCCCGCGAGCCTCGCGCAAGCCCCGCCGCCGGAAGCCCTAGAAGACGAGCTTCGTCTTCAGCTCCGGAGCGACGCGGTCGAGGCGCTCCGCCAGGATGGGGAGCTTGCACGTCGGCACCGTCGGGAAGAGGTGGTGCTCGACGTGGTAGAACATGTCGTACGTGACGAACGCCTTGAGCGGGCTGCGGATCGTGCGCGCGATGTAGTGCTCGCGGTCGCAGTCGTGGTGCACGGTCCAGACGGCGAAGAACGCCGAGAAGCACTGGCCCACCACCATCGCGGCGACGTGGTACTGCAGGAACGCCCAGTCCACGACCGCGAACGCGAAGAGCGCCATCGCCGCCATCGCCGCGAGCTCGGCGTGGATCCAGCGCACCGTCTCCGGCCGCCCGTGCCGGAGCGCGGTCCGGTGCAGCATGAACGGGAACTTCGGGCCGAGCAGCAGCGCCTTCCAGCCCGGGAGATGCGCGCTCATCGCCTCGACGTCGTCCTCGTCCATGCAGTGCCGGTGGTGGCGCAGGTGGCAGTACTGCACCGCGTGCATCGCGCTCATCATGAGCGGAGAGAGCACGAACATGAGCCACTCGTGCTGGCGCTTCGAGACGCCGACCGCGTAGTGGAACGCGTTGTGGACCTGGCGCAGCCCACACAGGAAGAACATGAACGAGCACGCGAGCGCGGGAACGAACCAAGCCGGATGCGACGCGGCGCCGAGGTGGGCCAGCACCAGCGAGGCCGCCAGCCACGGCAGGTAGATCACCACCTCGTACGCGACGTCGCGCGAGCTCAGCCGGCACAGGTCCTTCCACTGCACCTCCGCGAGCCGCGGGTCCCGCAGGATCTCGAGCGCCACGTCCTCCTCCCTCCAGAGCCCGGGCGAGTCTACGCGGGGCGACGGGCCGCTTCCAGCCTGGGGGCAAGAGGCCCCGCTGCACGGCCCATCGCCCCGAGGGTGCGCAGAACGCCGATCACTTCCGAGCAAACCCCGAATTCCTTCCGCGAAGGCCGTAGAGCGCGACTCCGGCGCTTCACGGCGGCCCACCCACTGACGCACGATCGTGACGACACGCGGTCATTGGTGAGCCCGATGCGGATGCGAACCCTGCTGCGAACCCTGCTGCGATCCGGCCGGCTTCCGAGCGGCTTCTCGCGCGCGTGCGCGCCGCTCCTTCTGCTCGCGGGCGCGGCGGCGGCTCCCGCCGCTGCGGCGCCGAGCTTCCTCGTCGTGCTCACGGACGACATGCGGCGCGTGGATCTCGCGTACATGCCGCACGTGCAGGCGCTCCTCGGGGAGGGCGGCGCGACGTTCGACGCGTTCCTCGCCAGCCTGCCGCTCTGCTGTCCGGCGCGCGTCACGCTCCTGCGCGGACAGTACGCCCACAACACGGGCGTCCACACGAACAGCCCGCCCGCCGGCGGGTTCGAGACGGCGTACGCGCGCGGGCTCGAGAAGGCCACGTTCGCGACGGCGCTCCAGCGCGCGGGCTACGTCACCGGCTACTTCGGAAAGTACCTGAACGGCTACCCCGGCCCGGGAGGCGGCGCGGCGTACGTGCCGCCCGGCTGGTCGACCTTTCTCGTTCCAGTCTCGGGTGAGCCCTACGCCGGCTACGACTACGTGCTGATGGAGGAGGTGTCCCCCGAGTTCCCGGGGGCGCGCTTCCCCGTCCCCTACGGGCGGACCGCGGACGACTACGCGACGGACGTCTTCGCGGCGAAGACGGCGGACTTCATCGCGAACGCGGTCGCCGAGGGGATGCCGTTCCTCGCCTTCCTCTCCACGTACGCACCCCACTTCCCGGCGACGCCGGCGCCGCGCCACCGGAGCCTGTTCGAAGAGCTTGCGATCCCGCGCGCGCCGAGCTTCGGCGAGTTCGACGTGTCGGACAAGCCGCGCCACGTGAGCCGCCTCCCCGCGATGCGCGCGCGCTTCGCCCTGCGCCTCGAGAAGAAGCACCGGCAGCGCGTCCGCTCGCTGCAGGCCGTCGACGAGGCGGTCGCCATGCTGGTCGGCCGACTCGCGACGCTCGGCCGGCTCGACGAGACCTACGTCCTCTTCACCTCCGACAACGGCTTCCATCTCGGCGACCATCGGATGGGGTGGGGCAAGCAGTCGCCGTACGAGACGGACGTGAACGTGCCCTTCCTCGTGCGCGGGCCGGGCGTCCCTCCCGGCGCCACGGTCGGCGCGCTGGCGGGGAACACCGACCTCGCGCCGACGCTCGTCGACCTCGCCGGCGCCGAGCTGCCGTACGACCCCGACGGCCGCTCGCTGCGCCCCTGGCTGCACGGCGAGCTCGGCGGCGGGGCGGGCGGCGCCGCGCGCGACGGCGGCGACGCCTGGCGCCAGGCCTTTCTGCTCGAGCACTGGCGCGGCACCTCGCGCCACGACCGGTTCGGCAAGACGCGCATCCCGGGCTACCGCGGCCTCCGCACGCGGCGCCACACGTACGTCGAGTACGACACCGGCGAGCGCGAGCTCTACGACCTCGCGGTCGACCCCCACCAGCTCGAGAACTCGATCGCCGCAGCCGACCCGGCGCTCGTGTCGGCCCTTTCGCGACGCGTGGCTGCGCTGCGGACCTGCGCAGGTGCGCGCTGTCGCGCGCTCGAGGACATGCCGCTGCCCTCGAGCGACGCGGCCGCGACGGCCGACGCCGAACGGTTGCATTCGGCGGCGCGGCACCCGTAGAGTAGGCGCGCGGAACAGGTGGGTCGGAGCGACGTGGCGATGCGCTGGACGAGGGCGGGACGAGCCGCGCTGCTGGGAGCCGCGTTGTCGCTGCCCGCGTCGGTCGTCGCGCGAGATGCCGGCGCCGGCGCGCCGACGTGCGCGAGCGGACGGTTCGCGACCGCGACGCCGCTCCTTCCGGGAAGCGCGCCCTCGGGCGACGTCGTCGAGATCGCGGGCGCGAAGATCGCGATCGAAGGGGCGTGCGGGCCCGCGGACGTGAAGCGGAAGGCGACCGCGGCGGGCACCCGCGTGCGGGCGACGTTCCAGCGCTGCCGCGGCGTGCCCGGGAAGGTGAAGCTCCGCGGCGTCGTCGACCCGAGCTGCCAGAGCTTCGTCGCCACGCTGACCGCGGCGAAGACGCGCCCGCGCTGGAAGGTGACCTTCAGCGGCGCGCTCGACGCCTCCATCCCGACCTGCGCGTACCTTCCGGGCGCGCCGGTCGCGCAGCCACCCGCCGAGCTCGATGCGCGCCGGCGCCGCCTCGTACCCGACACGCCGCGGATCCAGGAGGGCTACTTCCTCGCGCTCTGGAACCTCGTCGCGACCGAGTACCTCTACCCGGACTTCCACGGCGTCGACTGGGAGGCCGTGCGCAGCGACGCGCTCGCGCAGATCCGCGCCGGGCTCTCTCTCGAGGCGTTCTACGAGCTCCTCGCGGAGGTGATCGAGGGGCTTGGCGACGAGCACTCCTACTTCGCGCCTCCCGAGGCGGCGCGCGCGCTCCGGAGCGAGCTCGACGGCGGCGAGGCCTTCGTCGGGATCGGGATCGCGGCGAGCCGCATCGAGGGCGAGAACGCGGCGACGGTGCTCTCCGTGTACCCGCGCAGCCCGGCCGCCGCCGCCGGCCTCGCGCCGCACGACGTCCTCGTGGCGGTGAACGGCGGCCCCGTGTTCGACGAGGACGGCGGCTGGCTCACGCCCGAGGAGGAGGGCGCGAGCTACGAGCTCACGTTCGAGCGCCCGGGCGGCGGGGCGCAGACGGTGACCGTGGTGCGGACGCTGATCGGCGGCTTCCGGCCCCTCGAGCACTGCCTGATCCAGGGCACCCGCATCGCGTACCTCTCGGTCCCGACTTTTTTCGACGCGACGCTCGAGGAGCGCGTGCGCGCCATCCTCCGGAACCTCACCGCCGCGGAGACGCTCGACGGGCTCGTGCTCGACCTGCGCGTCAACGCCGGCGGGAGCGCGTTCGTCGCGCTCCCGATCCTCGGGTTCTTCACGGACGGGCTCCAGGGCGAAATCGTCGATCGGCGGGGGCGCTTCCCGCTGGAGGTCGAGGCGGAGGACGTCGGGGGCTCGCAGTCCGTCCCGCTCGTCGTCCTTGCGGGCGAGGGGACCGTGTCGTTCGGCGAGCTCGCCACCGGCATGCTCCAGCTCTCGGGCCGCGCGACCGTCGTCGGCGAGCCGACCGCCGGAAACACCGAGGGCCTCTACGGGTGGATCTTCCGCGACGGCTCCGAAGTCTGGCTCGCCGCCGCCGCGTTCGACCCGGTCGGCCCGCTCCCGGCCGGCGCATGGGAAGGCGTCGGCGTCGCGCCCGACGTCGCCGTCCCGAGCGCGTGGCACCTCTTCACCGCCGCGGACGACCCGGGGCTGGCGCAGGCGCTGGAGCTGCTCACGGGGCCGTGAGCGCGGCGCGGCGCCGCGATGGCTCTCGCTCTGCACGCTGGAGGGATCCCTCCTGCGGATCCGCGAGCGCCGAGGCCGGCCGCGTCGCGCGGCTCGCGCTCCTTCGAGGAGCCCCACCCCACGAGCAGCCGCGCCCGCGGGGAACTTTCTTGACAGCGGGGTCTGACCCCTTTCTTAACACTCCGCTCAGCGCAGGGTGCGGAAGAAGGCGCGCACGTCCTTGACGAAGGCGTCGGGCTGCTCCATCGCGGCGAAGTGGCCGCCGCGGTCGAACTCGCTCCAGTGCGTCACGCGATAGTGTCGGTCGGCCCAGGCGCGCGGGGGCTTGTAGAGCTCCTTCGGGAAGATGGCGATCCCGGTCGGCACCTCGACCTTGCCCTGCGTCACGCCGACGCGGCCGCTCTTCAGCGTCTCGTAGTACATGCGCATCGAGGAGTTGATGGTGCCGGTTACCCAGTAGAGCGTGATGTTGGCGAGCAGCTCGTCCTTCGTGAAGACGGAGAGGACGTCGCCGCCGCAGTCGCTCCAGGTGCAGAACTTCTCGAGGATCCACCCGGCGAGGCCCGCGGGCGAGTCGGTGAGCGCGTAGGCGAGCGTTTGCGGCTTGGTCGACTGGATCTGCTGGTAGCCGGTCTCGCCCCTCTGGAAGGCCTGGAGCTCGGCGACCCAGCGCTGCTCCTTCTCGGAGAGCGGCGGGGCGTCGGCGGGCGGGAGCGCGATCGCCATGTTGAGGTGGATGCCGGCGCAGCTCTCCGGGTCGAGGCGGCCGATCTGGCTCGTGACGAGCGCGCCCCAGTCGCCGCCCTGCGCGCCGTAGCGCGTGTAGCCGAGCCTCGCGACCAGCTCGATCCAGGCCTCGGCGACGCGCTGGACGTCCCAGCCGCGCGTGCGCGTCGGCTCCGAGAAGCCGTAGCCCGGAATCGACGGGCAGATCACGTGGAAGGCGTCGCGCGCCTCGCCGCCGTGAGAGACGGGGTCCGCGAGCGGGCCGACGACCTTCAGGAACTCGAGGATCGAGCCAGGCCAGCCGTGCGTGACCACGAGCGGGAGCGCGCCCGGGTGCGGCGAGGGCGCGTGCAGGAAGTGGATGCGCTGGCCGTCGATCGTCGTGACGCCGTGCTCGAAGCGGGCCAGCGCGGCCTCGACGCGACGCCAGTCGAACTCCTTCCGCCAGTACTCGCAGAGCGCCTGGAGCGCGCCGCGCTCCGTGCCGTAGTCCCAGCCGGCGCCCTCGATCTGGTCGGGCCAGCGCGTGCGCGCGAGGCGCTCGCGTAGGTCGTCGAGGACAGCGTCGGGGACGCGAATCTCGAACGGCTCGATCAGGTCGCTCACGGCGCACTCCTCCTGCGTCCCGGTCAGGCCTCGGCGCGCGCGGCGCGGACCTCGTCGTGCGTGAGCCCGACCGCCCCCGCGACGTGCTCCGCGAACGCGGCCTCCCACGGCTCGACCGCGCCGTCGGCGCGGATCACCTGCCAGAGGAGGCGCACCACCTCGCGCCGCTGCGCGCTCGAGAGGCGAGCCCGGATCACCTCGGTCACGTCGGCCAGCGAAACCACCGGCGGGCGGATCTCGCTCGCGCGCGCGAGGAGCTCCTCGACCTCGCGGCGGCCGAGCCCGAACTCGCGCTCGAGCCCGCGCACGATCGCGCGCTGCTCGCGCCAGTCGTAGTCGGCGTCGCCGTAGCCCGCCTCGAGGAGGAGGATCGCCGTCGCGGCCTGGAGCTCGACGTCCGCACCCGCGCCCACCGCGTCCTTCGCGAGCGGGGCGCGGCCGCGCAGGAAGCTCTGGAGGCGCTCGAAGAGCTGCATCCGGGAATGCTTCCACGGCTCGCGCCCGTCCGCAGCCCGCCGCAGCCGAGGGCGCGGGGCCGCGGCGCGCGGCGAGCCGGACCCGACGCGCGGGCTGCGCGCCGGTCGAGCGGGGCGGGCGCCTCAGAGCGCCCCGAGCTCCGTCTCGGGGTGGAACGCCTGCCAGGCGAACCAGTAGACGACGGTGCCCGGAAGGCGCGCGAGGCGCTGGCCTTCGGGGCCCAGCAGCGCCTCGTCCGTGGCGCGCCACGGGCGTCCCTCTGCGTCGACGAGCTGGTCGGGCGCAGAGCCGGGTGCGAGCTCGAGCGCTCGGTCGCGGGCGTAGGCGCGCACCTCCGCGCCCGGGCTGAAGCGGATGCGGCCGAGCTGCGGGTGCTCGCCCTCGAGCTCGAGCCGCCCGCGCGTCGCGACGAGCGCGACGCCGTGGCCGCCCACGTCGTCGTTCACGACGCCCGCCTCGAGCAGCCGCTCGAGCGCCCACGCGCGCGCGCGGAGGCCGCGCTCCACGCCGTAGACCTGCGCCTTCGGCGGGAGATCCTCGCGTCCGAGCGCGACCGGGAAGACCGCCTCGGCGGTGTTGTGGTAACGGCCGTACGGCGTGATCGGGGGGCCGTCGCCCGCGCGCGGCGCGACCAGCGCGGTCGTCTCGGGGTTGCGCGCGCTCCACGCGCTCCAGGTGGTGAGGACGGCGGGAAGCGGCTCCAGCCGCGCGGCCGCGTTCGCCCCGCTCGCGGGGCGCCCGGTGAGCTCGTTCCAGAGCGTCGCGCTCTCTCGCTCCACCATGAGCCGGACGCCGCGCTGGACGAGGCCCGAGGCGGCGAGCGTCGCCGCGTCGCCGTCTCCGTGGACGCCGCCGCGGCCGTCGCGCTCGAAGGCCATCGCGGAGGCGGCGAAGGCGCACCACGCGACGGCGATGTCGCGCCCGCCGAGCCGGTCGTTCGCGACCTCGAGCCAGTCGAGCCAGCGGAGCGGATAGGCGCGCGCCTCGCCGCCGAGCGCCACGCCGACGACGGGCTCGCCGCCGTCGAGCCGGGCGTCGCGCGCCGCGACGACGACGGGCGGCGCGCCCAGCGCGTCCGCCGGCGGCGGCGTCCCGCTGACGACGATCTCCTCGATGCGCAGCCCCTGCGCCGAGGGCGCCGCGAAGGAGCGCCCGAGCGCGGGGTCGATGCGGGCGAGGAGGCGCGCCTTGAAGGCGTGGTAGCCGCCGGGCGGGTGCAGCGGCGTGCTCTCGTACCAGCGCATCCAGGCGAACCAGTCGGCGCCGAGGGACTGGCCCGCGAGGCGCTCGAGCGCGACCACCTTCGCGTTGTGGTGCCGCTCGGGAAGGACGCGCAGCTGGCTCGCGCGCAGCGCCTCGATGAGGACGGGCACGAAGCGGTGGTCGCCGCGGGCCACGACGCCCTCGAGGAGCGCCGGGAGCGCGTCGCTTCCCGTCTCCAGCGCCTCGTAGACGCGGCCCTCCTCGGCGACGTCGAGGGCGCGCGCGGGCGGCGTGGCGAAGGGGTCGGGCTCTTTCTCCGGCCCGCACGCGAGCCCGAGGAGGAGGGCGGCCGTCAGCGCACGCGTTCGAATGCGGCCCTCACCTCGGGCGGCGCCTGCACGAGCTCGATCAGGACGCCCTCGCCGCCGATCGGGGCGTCTGCGCTTCCCTTCGGGTGGATGAAGCAGACGTCGTGGCCGGCCGCGCCCTTGCGGATGCCGCCCGGCGTGAACCGCACGCCGCGCTCGCCGAGCCAGGCGACCGCCGCCTCGAGGTCGTCGACCCAGAGCCCGACGTGGTTGAGCGCGGGCTCGTGGACCTTCGGGCTCCTCGCGGGGTCGATCGGCTGCATGAGGTCGACCTCGACGCGCAGCGGGCCCTCCCCCGCCACGGCGATGTCCTCGTCGACGTTCTCCCGCTCGCTGCGGAACTCCCCCACTCGCGTGAGGCCGAGCGTGTCGATCCACAGCCGCCGCAGGCCCGCCTTGTCGAGCGCGCCGACGGCGATCTGCTGCAGCCCGAGGATGCGGAAGGGCCGGTCGCTCGCGTCGCCCATGGGACCCGGCAGCGTAGGCTAATCTCCGCCGCCGTGCCCACCCTCCGCGCCGGGCCCCGCGCCGACTCCTGCGCCGAGACGCCGGCCCCCGCCGCGCCGCTCGCCGCGCCGCGCGCGTCCGTCCACTTCCGCTCGCTCGGCTGCCCGAAGAACCAGCTCGACACCGAGGTCATGCTCGGAAGCCTCGCGCTCGCGGGCTACGCGATCGCCGAGCGGATCGAGGACGCCGACGTCGCCGTCGTCAACACGTGCTCGTTCATCGAGAGCGCGCGCGAGGAGTCCATCGAGGCGATCCTCGAGGTGGCCGGGCTCCGCGAGGAGGGGCGTCTGCGCGCGCTCGTCGTCGCGGGCTGCCTGCCCCAGCGCTTCGGGGCCGAGCTCGCGAAGGAGCTGCCCGAGGTCGACGCCTTCGTCGGGACGGGGTCCTTCCCGGCGATCGCGCGAATCCTCGACGACGCCCTCGCCGGGCGCGGGCGCGGGGTCTACGTGGAGGCCGGCCGCACGCACCTCTACGACGACGCCTCGCCGCGCGTCCTGGTCGGTCCCGGGCACAGCGCCTACGTGAAGATCGCCGAGGGCTGCGACCGGATCTGCGCGTTCTGCGCGATCCCGGGCATCCGCGGCCGCTTCCAGAGCCGCGCGCTCGACTCGCTCCTGCGCGAGGCGCGCCAGCTCGCCGCCGCCGGCGTGCGCGAGCTGAACCTCGTCGCGCAGGACTCGACGTCGTGGGGAAAGGACCTTCCCGGGCGGCCGCGGCTCGCGGACCTCGTGCGCGCGCTCGACGAGGTGGAGGGCCTCGACTGGATCCGGCTCCTCTACCTCTACCCCTCGGCGCTGGACGACGCCCTGATGGAGGCGATCGCGCGCGCGCGGCGCGTCCTGCCGTATGTCGACGTCCCGCTGCAGCACGCGAGCGACCCCGTGCTGCGGTCGATGCGGCGCGGGACGACGGCGGCGCGCCAGCGCCGGCTCGTGGAGCGCCTGCGCGCCGCGATCCCCGGCGTCACGCTGCGGACGACGTTCATCGTGGGGTTTCCCGGCGAGACCGACGCCGACTTCGAGGCGCTCTGCGAATTCGTTCGCGAAGTGCGCTTCGACCGCGTCGGGGTCTTCCGCTACTCCGACGAGGAGGGGACGGCGGCCTTCGACCACGCGGCGAAGGTCCCGCGCGCCGTGGCGCGGGCGCGCTGGCGACGTCTCACCGCGCTCCAGCGGGGGATCATGGCCGAGCGGCTCGCCGCGGAGATCGGACGCGAGGCCGACGTCCTCGTCGACGCGGTGCTCGGCCGCGACCGCGCGCTCGGGCGGCTCGCGTCGCAGGCGCCGGAGATCGACGGGGTCACGCACCTCGCGACTGGCCGCGCCCGCCTCGTCCCGGGCGCGCTCGTGCGCGCGCGTCTCACGGGGGTCCGCGGCGGGATCGATCTCGACGCGGAGCTCGTCGCCGCGTCGCCCGCCCGCGCGACGGAGCACCCCCTCGCGAGCGCCGCCGCCGCGCGCTGAGCTGGCGCCCGCGCGCAGAGCGCTGGCTTCCCACGAGGCGCCAGACCGCGCCAGACCCCTCCGGAGGCAGCCCGCGGGGGAGTTTCTAAGCGGCGGGGTCTGACCCCTTTCTAAACCCGCGCAGCAGGAGGTAGCGCTCGGTCGAGCCCTTGCGGGTGGCTTCGGTCGTGGTGAGCTGCGCGCTCTCGAAGCGGCGGGCGAGGCGCTTGCGGAAGGCGGACGCCTCGGGGCTGTCGAGCAGCTTCACGATCGCGTGGCCGCCGGGGCGGAGGAGCTCGGGGATGCGCGCCTCGAGCGCCTCGAGGAGCGCCTCCTCGCGCGCGCGGTCGGCGTCGCGGATGCCGGTCAGCTTTGGGGCCGCGTCGGAGAGGACGACGTCCGCCGGGCCGCCGAGACGCTCCAGAATCTGCTGCGAGAGCGCGGCGTCGCCGAGATCGCCTACGAATGCGATCACGTTCGCATTCGACAGCGCGGGCTCGATCGCCGCCAGGTCGACGCCCACCACGCGCCCGCGCGGCCCCACGGCCTCGGCCGCCACCTGGAGCCAGCCTCCGGGCCAGCAGCCGAGGTCGGCGACGCGCTGCCCGGGACGAAGGAGCCGCGCGCGCCGCTGCAGCTCGACGAGCTTGTACGCGGCGCGCGAGGCGTAGCCCTCGCGCTTGGCGCGGGCGTGGAAGCGGTCCTTGCGGTCGTAGGCGCTCGTGGGTGAGAGCCTACCCGTCCTGCGCGAAGCCGGCGCCCGCGGCGCGGCCCGCAGCCACGCGCTGCACCCGGACGGCGGCCCAGGATCGCCTCACGCCTGCGAGCGCTCGCGCCGTGCCGTCCGGCGCCCCCGGACGACCGCGCACCGCCTAGCGCGAGCTCTTCGCCGGGCGCACCCGCACCAGGGCGTTCGGGTGGCCGGGGACCGAGCCGTGGACGAGGAGGAGGTTGCGGGCGGGGTCGACGCGGAAGACGCGCACGTTCCGCGTCGTGGCCTTCGCGTTCCCGTGCCGGCCGAACATGCCGAGGCCCTTGATGACCTTGCCCGGGAAGCCGCCCGCGCCGATGGAGCCGCCGTGGCGCGTGCTCTCGTGCGTGCCGTGGGAGCTGCGGTGCACCTTGAAGTGGTGGCGCTTCACGACCCCCGACGTCCCGCGCCCGCGCGACGTCCCGATCACGTCGACGCGCTGGCCGGGCTGGAAGACGTCGACCTTGATGTCCTGGCCGACCTCGTAGCGCGCGAGATCCTCCTCGGAGACGCGGCACTCGCCGACGAAGCGCTTGGGCGCGGCCTTCGCCTTCTCGAAGTGGCCGAGCATCGGCTTTCCGACGTTCTTGCGGCTGCGGTCGCCGAAGCCGACCTGGAACGCGGTGTAGCCGTCGCGCTCGCTCGTCTTCTTCTGGAGGACGGTGTTCGGGCCGGCCTCGAGCACGGTCACCGGGACCGCCTCGCCGGTGTCCGAATACACGCGCGTCATGCCGAGCTTGCGGCACAGGAGCTCGATGGCCACTGTTGCGTCTCCGAGCCGAGAATCCGTGGAAGGCGCGGGAGCATAGGAGGAAGTGGCCCCGATGTCGAGACGACGCGTGTCCCTGATTCCCGGCGACGGCATCGGGCCCGAGGTGACCGGCGTCGCGGTGCGGGTCGTGGAGGCCGCCGGCGTCCCGATCGAGTGGGAGGTCGTCGAGGCGGGGGCCGAGGTCGTCGCCAAGTACGGGACCGCCGTCCCCGAAGGGGTGCTCAACTCGATCCGCAAGAACGGTGTGGCGCTGAAGGGCCCGATCGGGACCCCGGTCGGCGAGGGCTTTCGCAGCGCGAACGTGGAGCTGCGCCAGGCCCTCGACCTCTATGCGTGCGTGCGCCCGGTGAAGAACGTCCCGGGCGTCGAGTCGCGCTTCCACGGCGTCGACCTCATCCTCGTGCGCGAGAACACGGAAGATCTCTACTCCGGAATCGAGCACCGCGTCGTCCCGGGCGTGGTCGAGAGCCTGAAGGTGATCAGCGAGCGCGCCTGCCTGCGCATCGCGCGCTACGCGTTCGAGCTCGCCCGGCGCGAGTCGCGCCGCGAGGTGGCCGCCGTCCACAAGGCCAACATCATGAAGCTCTCGGACGGCCTGTTCCTCGAGTGCACGCGGCGCGTCGCGCGCGAGTTCCCGGAGATCCGCTACCGGGAGGTCATCGTCGACAACTGCGCGATGCAGCTCGTGCGCGACCCGAGCCAGTTCGACGTCCTCGTCCTCGAGAATCTGTACGGCGACATCCTCTCCGACCTCGCAGCGGGCCTCGTCGGCGGGCTCGGCGTCGTGCCGGGCGCCAACCTCGGCGACGACGTCGCGGTCTTCGAGGCCGTGCACGGGAGCGCCCCGGACATCGCCGGCCGGCGCGTCGCGAACCCTGCCGCCGTCGTCCTTTCCGCGGCCTGGATGCTGGCGCACCTCGGCCACCGCGACGCCGCGGTCGCGATCGAGCGCGCCGTGCACGAGGTCTTCGCCGACCCCGCGAACCGACCCCGCGACCTCGGCGGCGACGCCACGACGGACCAGGTCGCCGACGCGCTCTGCGAGCGCGTCGCCCGCCACGTCGCCCACGGCGCGAGCGGACACGCGACCGCCTCGCCGCCCAGCGGAAACGGCGCAGACGAAGGGGACGTTCCACGGAGCTGACGAAGGGGACACCCCTGCGACGTGGACTGTCCCTTTCGTGGTGCAGGTGGAACGTCCCCTTCGTGGGGTCGGCTTCGTGGGGCGTGTGATCGGCGCGTACGCGATCGCGTTCGGGATCGCGTGCTCGGCTCGGGCCTGAAGAGGTGGGGCGGCGGCGTTCGGCGGCGGCGGCCGCGCCTCAGCCCGCCGCGCGCTCTGCCGCGCCGCGCGCGAGGGCGGCGAGCCGCTCGAGCCCGAGCGCATCGGCGAGCTCCGCCCCCGCGGCGAGACGCTCGCGCCCCGCGCGCCGCGCGCCGCGCCGGAGCAGGAGCGCGCCGTGCTCGACGCGCACGCGCGCGAGGGTCGGCCGCGCGGCGAGCGCCTCGCACGCCTGCTCGGCCCGCTCGAAGCGCTCGGCGGCCGCGTCCAGCCGGCCTTCGAGCGCGAGCAGGCGTCCGAGCGCGAACGCGACCGGGCCGCCGTAGAGCACCGGCATCGCCATCACCGCGTGCTCGCCTTCGAGCGGCGCGAGGCGCTCGAGGAGCGGCGCGACCGCCTCGTCCGCGCGGACGTCGGCGCACAGGTGCGCGATCTCCACCATCGTCCCCGTGTAGCGGAGGTTGCGGACGAGATCGTCGCACTGCTTCGCGAAGAGGCGGGCGAAGCGCGCGGACGCCTCCTCGGCGCGTCCGGCCGCCGCGAGCGCGCGCCCGACCACCGCCTCCACCCAGTCGGCGGCGCCGAGCCGCGAGCGCCGGTTCGGGTCGAAGACGCGCAGCACGCCCTCGGCGTCGCCGCGCTCGCGCGCGAGGAGCGCGCGGTGCCCGCGCGCGACGCCGCGCGCGTAGGGGTGATCGATGCGGAGCCCGACGCGCTCGCCTTCGTCCACGATCCGCTCGGCGTCCGCGAGGCGGCCTTCGAGGAGCGCGACCCCCGCGTCGAATGCGTGGAGATGCCAGACGAGGCCCGGGTGCGGGCGCGGCCCGGCGGCGGCCTCGGCGTCCGCGCGCAGGCGACGCGCGCCCTCGGGATCGCCTGCGCCGAGGCGGTCGACGGCCGCGTCGAGGAGCACGATCACGGTGGGGTCGCCGCGCACGGGGCCGCCCGGGCGCGCCGCGAACTCGCGCGCGAGCGCCGCGCGCTCCGCGCGTCCGTCCGGCGTCCACACCGCCGTGTGGAGCGCGTAGAGCGCCTCGTCGAGCGCCTCGTCGTCGCCGCTCTCGCGGGCGAGCGCGAGGGCCTCGCGCCCCGCGGCGGCGGCGCCGGTCGGGTCGTCGAGCGCGTCGAGGTACGCGACGCGCGCGAGCAGGCGCGCGCGCTCCACGCACCGGCGCTCGCCGAGGAGGGCGAGCGCCGCCTCGATCGCCTCGCGGTCCCCGGCGTCGGGCACGGACCACTCGGAGAGGTCGCAGAGCCCGATGGCGGCGCGCGCCACCTGGTCGGGCGTCCCCGTCTCGCGGGCGAGCTCGAAGGCGCGCCCGTAGGCCTCCTCGCGCCGCGCGCGGTCCCCGGCCAGGTGGTGCGCCTCGCCGAGCGCGAGCAGCGTCTCGAAGCGCACGCGGGGCTCGACGCCGGGCCGGTGGTCGAGCGCCGCAGCGGCCTGCGTCCAGTGCAGCGCCGCCTCCTCGTACGCGTGGAGCCGGCGCGCGCGCCCGGCGGCGCGCACCGCGGCCGCGAACGCGCGCTCGGGGTCGCCGACCGCGAGCGCCTGGTGGTGGTGGTGGGCGAGCTCGGCGACGCCGTCGTCCGCGTCCGCCGGGAGGAGCGTCTCGAGCGCGGCGGCGGCGCGCGCGTGGAGCCGCGCGCGACGCCCGGCCGGGAGCCGCGCATAGACCGCCTCGTGGAACAGCGCGTGCGTGAAGCGCCAGCTCGCGGCCGTCTCGGGCGACGCCTCCACGACGCCCGCCGTCTCGGCCTCGTCGAGGAGGTCGACCGCGGCGGCGCGCTCCTGCTCCGCGACGGCGGCCGCCAGCGCGACCGGGAACTCGCGCCCGAGCACGGAGGCCGCCGCGAGGAGCTCCGCGCAGGGCGGCGAGAGGCGCTCGAGCGGCCGCCGGATGAGATCGAGGACGTGCGCGGGGAGCGTCACCGCCCAGCGCCGCACGCGCTCCGGACGCTGGAGCGCGCCGCGCTCGGCGAGGAGGCGGATCGCCTCGCGGAGGAAGAGCGGGACGCCCTCGGTGCGCGCGAAGAGCTCCGACGTGAGGTCGGGCGGCGCCGGACGCCCCGTCTCCGCCTCGAGCAGCGCCGCCACCTCCCGGCGCGAGAGGCCGCCGAGCGCGATCTCGCTGCAGCGCGGCTGCTGGCGCAGCAGCCCGAGCGCCCGCTCGACGCCGGGCGGCCGCATCCCGGGCTCGTCGCGCACGGTGGCGACGAGGAGGATCGGAAGCGTCCCGACCTCGAGGCTCAGGTGCTCGAGCAGGCGCAGCGACGCCGGGCCGGCCCACTGCACGTCCTCGAGCACGACGAGGAGCGGCCGGCTTCGGCTCGCCTGCGCGAGCGCGCGTGCGACCGCGTCGAAGAGGAGGAAGCGCCCTTCCTCGGGCGAGCTCGGCGCCGCGGCGGCGCGCGCGGCTCGCGCCTCGGAGCGGCCGGGCGCGTCGGGCAGCCCGGGAAGGAGCGCCGCGAGCTCCGCCGGGCTCGCCGCGAGCTCGCGCGCGAGCGCGCCCTCCGCGTCGGCGGCGACGAGCTGGCGCAGCACCTGCGCGATCGGCCAGAAGGCCGGAACGCCGTCGCCGTCGCGCGCCCGGCCGACCGCGACCCGCGCGCCCGCCGCGGCGAGCTCCTCGGCCACCTCCTCCACGAGGCGCGTCTTGCCGATCCCGGCCGGGCCCGCCACGAGGACCAGCGCCCCGTGTCCGGCCGCCGCCTCGGCGAACGCGGCGCGCAGGCGCGCGCGCTCCGCCTCGCGCCCGACGAGCGCGCCCCGCGCGAGCGCGGCCGCGGCGACGCCGCCCGCCGTCCCCGGGTCGCCGGCGCCGGCCGGCGGCGCGCCGAGCACGACGACGTCCCCGGTGAAGCGGTAGCCGCGCTTCGCCACGCTGCGCAGCAGCGCGCCGCGGTGCCCGTCGCCGATCGCGCGGCGCGCGACCGAGACCGCGCGCGTGAGAGAGCCCGGCGTCACCGCGACCCCCGGCCAGAGCGCGTCGAACAGCTCCTCCGCCGAGACGACGCGCTCGCGCTCGCGAAGGAGGATGCGGAGCAGCTCGAACGGCTTGGGCTGGAGCGGGACGGGCGCGCCGCGGTGGCGCAGCTCGCCCGCCTCCTCGTCCAGCTCGTACGCGCCGAATCGATAGAGCATCGCGGGCGGGCCAGGGTACACCCGCCCGCGGGGGGCCTCTACAGACGGCCGGCCGCGCGCCGCGCCCCGCACCATCCGCCGCCGGAGCGCCCGGCGCCGCGCGCGGCGCTTCGCGCGCGCGCGGCCGCGGGCTACGGCCGCGGCGCCGGCGCCTCCTTGCGCGCCACGAAGTAGAGGCTCGTCGCGTCGTGGGGCAGCTCGTGCCGCTCGACGGACGCGAACCCCACCTCGGCCAGCATGGCACGCGCGGCCTCCGCGCCCCACATGGCGCCGAGGCCGTCGCCGCCCGCGGCGAGCGCGACGGGCGTGCAGTGCATGCACGAGACGGTGTAGAGGAACGCCGCGAGGGGATGCCCCGCGTCCTCCTCCACGCGGCTCGTGCCGCGCACCTCCTGCATCAGGAGCACGCCGTCCGGCCGCAGCGCGCGGGCGACCACCGCGAGCGCCGCGCGCGGGTGCGCGAGCTCGTGCACGGCGTCGAACGCCGTCACCAGATCGAACGCGCGCTCGCGCTCCAGGTCGCCGACGTCGCGCACCGCGAAGCGCACGTTGCGCAGGCCGCGGTCGGCGGCCTCGGCGCGCGCGGCGGCGACGGCCTCGGCGGAGAGGTCGACGCCGAGGAAGCGGCTGCGCGGGAACGTGGCCGCCATCCGGTTCAGCGCGCGGCCGCGCCCGCAGCCGACGTCGAGGACGTCGAGCCCGCGCGAGAGACCCGCGAGGAGGCCCGGGACGAGCGGGAGGATGGACTCGACGAGGTGCGCCACGACGAGCTGGTCGCTCTGTTCGGCCATCACCTCGTGGAAGCGTTCGAAGGCCGCGTCGGGGACGCCGCCGCCGCGCTCGAAGCACTCGACGACGCGGTCCTCGACGCCGCCGAGGAGCGCGATCCACTGCGCCGTCGCGGCGACGTTCTGCGGCCGCGCGGCGCGCGTCAGCGACGCGGCGTGCTCAGGCGGGAGGCGATACGCGCGCTCCCGCGGCTCGAGCTCGACGACGCCGCCCGCGACCATCGCGCCGAGCCACTCGCGCACGTAGCGCTCGTGCAGCCCCGCGGACGACGCGATCTCGCCGCTCGTGGCGAAGCCGAGCCGGGCCATCACGTCGAAGAGCCCGGTCCGGTGCCCGAGCGAGATCGCGAGCGCGAGCGCGCCGTCGTTCAGCACGCTGCGCAGCCGGTCCGCGAAGGCGTCGCGCCGGCCCGCGTCGAGCGCCGGCGGTGTCGACGCCTCGGACGGCGTCGGGGCGGTGCGGCGCGCAGCGGGGCGCCGGCTCGGGCGCGAGCTCGTCATGCCCGCCTCGCGCCCGGCCCGCGCGCGTGCAGCCCCGGCGCCCGCCCGGCCTGCCGGCCCGGCTCGAGCGCCCCGCGCTCGTCGCCGGCCGCGGCCGAGCGCGCCGGCGCGCCGGGGCCGCGGCGCCCCTGCACGAAGACGAGCGGCGCGGCGGACGCGCACGCCGCCGACGCCGTCGCCTCGACGTCGCGGAAGCCCGCCTCCGCCAGCAGCCGGCGCGCGCGCGCCACCGCAAAGCGCGTACGCCCGCGCTCGCCTTCCTCGCCCGCGAAGAACCCGAGGAGGAGGAGCCCCCCCGGCCGCAGTACGCGCGCCACCTCGGCGAGGTCGCGCGCGGGATCGGGCCAGAAGTAGACCACGTGCGTCCCGAAGACCCGGTCGAAACGTGCGTCGGGGAACGCTCCGAGGTCCGGGGTCGAGGCCACGCTCACCTGCGCGCGCTTCTGCGCGATCACGCGCCGGTTGCGCGCGGCGGCGTGCCTCACCATGAGAGGCGACGGGTCGACGCCCGCGACGAAGCCGTCGCGCAGGCGCGCGGCGACCGCGGCGAGCATGCGGCCGCTCCCGCAGCCGAGCTCGAGCACGGCGTCGCCGGGCTGGAGCGCGAGGAGCTCGAGCACCGCGCTCGCGACGCGCTCCTGCGGGCAGGCGGCCGCGCGGGCGAGCACCTCGGGGAGGAGCGCGTCGTGCGACCCCGCGCGCGGGAGGGGGGAGGGCGTCCAGGCGTCGAAGTAGGGCTGGGCACTCATCGGAGGCTCCTTCGTCTCCAGCGTGTCTCGTCGGTCTGGACGCCGTCCCCGTCCGCGCGCGCCGGCCGCGGGCCTCAGGCCTCGCGCGCGGCCCGCACGGGCGCCGCCGCCGCGGGGCGGATGTGCGGGACGAACCTCGGCGTCCGCTCGCGCCAGGCGCGGTAGGGCTCGCCGTGCAGCGCCTCGAGGTCGCGCTCCTCGAGCGGGATGGCGAGCAGGATGTACGCCGACATCCCGAGCGCGAACAGGAAGTGCCCGGCGGTCATGGTCGGCGCGGCCCAGAAGGTGATCAGCCAGCCGACGTAGAGCGGGTGCCGCACGAGCCGGTAGAGGCTCGGGAGCGCGAACCGCCGCTCGCTGTACGAGCGCCGGCGGAAGTAGAGCACCACCTGGCGCAGCCCGAAGAGGTCGAAGTGGTCGATCAGCATCGTGGAGTAGAGGACGAGGCCGACGCCGAGGCCGAAGACGCCATACACCGCCGCGCGGAGCGACGGGGCCTCGATCTCCCAGACCGGGGCGTCGATCGGGCGCCACTGCCAGAAGAGGACGATCAGCACGAGGCTCGACGCGAGCACGTACGTGCTGCGCTCCACCGCCGGGGGCACGAAGCGCGTCCACCAGGCCTTGAAGGCGGGGCGCGCCATCGCGCTGTGCTGGACGCCGAAGAGAGCGAGGAGCGCCGCGTTCACGAGGAGGGCGCGGCCGACGTCGTCGGCGAGGCCACCGCGGTCCACCGTGACCGGGACGGCGACGTCCGCCAGAAAGGCGATCAGGTACAGGAAGGTGGCGAAGAAGAGGGCGTAGCAGGCCACGCCGTAGGCGAGCGCGGCGATCCGAGCGGTCCGTGCCATGGTGGCTTCTCCCTGGGGCCCGCCCCGGGATGGAGCGGCGCAAGCGACGCGTGCAGGCTACGGCCGGACGCCCTTTCCACGCGTTACCGCGGGCCTACCGTTTCCCTACCGTTCCCTGCCGGAACGGAACGACCCCACCCGCCGCCCGGCGGGCGGGGCGTCGTGCGTTCGTGCGCCGCGAGCGCCGGAAGAGCCGTGGGAGAGCCGTTCCAGCGCTCGGAGGGAGGGGAGTCGGAGGGGCCGGGGCCCCAGGCCCCCGTGCGCGCGCTCGCCGACCTCGTGGAGCGCGTCGGGGGGCGGCGCGGGCCGGTCGAGATCGCGGGCCTGCGCGGCGCGGCGGGGGCGGTGGTCGGGGCCCACCTCGTGCGCGCGCTCGCGACGGGGCCGGTCCTCGCGCTCGCCCCCGACGCCAAGCGGGCCGACCTCCTGCTCGAGGACCTGCGCGTCGCGCTCGGCGAGGCGCCGCCCGAAGAGGGCGGCCGCGTGCGGCCCTTCCCGCGCCACGACACCGCGCCCTACGACCGCTTTTCCCCGCAGGCCTTCGTGACGGCGCAGCGGATGGAGGTCCTCCACCGGCTCGCCGACCCCGGCGCCCCGCCGCCCGTCGTGGTGGCGCCCTGGACCGCCCTGGCCCTCCGCGTGCCCGCGCGCGCGGCGCTGCGCGCGCGCTCGGTGCGGATCGAGGTGGGCCAGGCGCTCGAGCGCGAGTCGTTCCTCGCGGCGCTCGCGCTCGCCGGCTACGTGCGCCAGCCGCTCGTCGAGGAGCGCGGGGAGTTCGCCGTCCGCGGCGGGATCGTCGACTTCTTCCCGCCCGAGCGGGCGCGCCCGCTCCGGATCGAGCTCCTCGGCGACGAGGTCGAGTCGCTGCGCGAGTTCGACCCGGCCAGCCAGCGCTCCGAGGCGGCGCTCGCGGGGGCGGTCGTCCCGCCCGCCCGCGAGCTCCTCTTCGACCGCGACCTCGTGGTCGAGCGCGGCCCGGCGCTGCGGGCCCTCGCCGAACGCCAGGGCGTCCCCGCGCGCGAGGTGGACCGCTGGATCGACGCGCTCCTGCGCGGCGCGCCGCCCCCCGGCGCCGAGGCGGTGACGCCGCTGCTGCAGCCGGCCGTGGAGACGTTCTTCGACTACCTCCCCGAAGAGACGCTCGTCCTCGTCGCGGACTTCGCCGCCGGGCGGGATCGGCTGCTGCGCTACGCGGCGGAGGCGATCGAGAACTGCGACGCGGCGCGCGAGGCGGGGCGCCCCGTGCTCCCACCCGACGCGCTGTTCCTGCGCGTCGAGGCGGTCGAGGCCGAGCTCCTGCGCCGACGCCCGGTGCTGCTCGAGAGCCTCGCCCTCGGCGGCGCGGCGGCAGCCGGCGGCCCGGAGACGGAGCGCTTCGCGCTGCGCGCGCAGGGGCAGGAGGAGCTCGCGCTCCGCCTCCAGAAGGCGCGCCACGACGGCGAGGGCATCGGGCCCCTCGTCGCGCAGCTCCGCGCCTGGGCCGCGGAGGGTCTGCGCTGCGTCCTCGCCGCAGGCTCGCTCTCCGCGGCGGACCGCCTCGCGCGGCTCCTCGCCGAGCGCGGCGCGGAGGCGGCGCTCGCGCGCGCGCCCGCGCCCTTCGAAACCTGGTCGGCGCCGGGCGCGGTCGAGGTGCGGGTGGCGCCGCTCTCGGCGGGCTTCGTGCTGCCCGCCGAGCGCCTCGCCGTCGTCACCGACGCGGAGGTCTTCGGCCAGCGCGAGCGGCGGCGGCGCGCGACCTCGCTGCGCGAAGGCGCCGCGATCGAGGCGCTCGCGGAGCTCGCGCCGGGCCACTACCTGGTCCACGCGGAGCACGGGATCGGCGTCTACCGCGGGCTCGTCGAGCTCCCGCTCGGGGGCGCGCGCGGCGAGTTCCTGCGCATCGAGTACGAGGGCGGCGACCGCCTCTTCGTGCCGGTCCACCGGCTCAACCTGGTCCAGCGCTACGTCGGCGCCGAGGGCGCCGCGCCGCGCGTCGACAAGCTCGGCGGGCAGACCTGGGCCCGCACGAAGAGCGGCGTGCGCCGCTCGGTGCAGTCGCTCGCGCGCGAGCTCCTCGCGGTGCACGCCGAGCGCGAGCTCGCGCCCGGCTTCGCGTTCTCGCCGCGTGACGCGGCGCTGCGCGAGTTCGAGGCGGCCTTCCCGTACGAGGAGACGCCCGACCAGGCGGCGGCGATCGAGGACGTCCTCGCCGACCTCGCGCGCCCGCGCCCGATGGACCGCCTCGTCTGCGGCGACGTCGGCTACGGGAAGACGGAGGTCGCGATCCGGGCCGCGTTCCGCGTCGCGATGGACGGAAAGCAGGTCGCCGTCCTCGCGCCGACGACCGTGCTCGCCCAGCAGCACCTCGACACCTTCCGCAAGCGCTTCGCGGACACGCCCGTCCGGATCGAATCGCTGTCGCGCTTCCGCACCCGCGCGGACGCGAAGCGCGTGACCGAGGGGCTCGCCTCGGGCGCCGTGGACGTCGTGGTCGGGACGCACCGCCTGCTCCAGAAGGACGTCGCGTTCAAGGACCTCGGCCTCCTCGTCGTCGACGAGGAGCACCGCTTCGGCGTCGCGCACAAGGAGCGCCTGAAGCAGCTGAAGCGGACGGTCGACGTCCTGACGCTCACCGCGACCCCGATCCCGCGCACGCTGCAGATGGCGTTCAGCGGGCTGCGCGACCTCTCGGTGATCCACACGCCGCCGCCCGACCGGCTCGCGGTGCGGACCCAGGTGTGCCGGTTCGAGGCCTCGCTCGTGCGCGAGGCGGTGCTGCGCGAGGTGCGCCGCGGCGGGCAGGTCTTCTTCGTGCACAACCGCGTGCAGAGCATCGACGCGCTCGCCGAGATGCTGCGGCGCATCGTGCCGGAGGTGCGGATCCTCGTCGCGCACGGGCAGATGGCGGAGCGCGATCTCGAGGACCGGATGCTCGCCTTCCTGCGCGGGGAGGCCGACGTCCTCCTCTGCACGACCATCATCGAGAGCGGCCTCGACATGCCGCGCGTGAACACGATCCTGATCGACCGCGCCGACGCGCTCGGCCTCGCGCAGCTCTACCAGCTGCGCGGGCGCGTCGGCCGCAGCCGCAAGCGCGCGTACGCGTACCTCCTCGTCCCGGGCGAGGAGGCGCTCAGCGACGAGGCGCGCCGGCGGCTGGAGGCGATCCAGGACCTCGCCGAGCTCGGGAGCGGCTTCCGCCTCGCGAGCCTCGACCTCGAGATCCGAGGCGCGGGGGACCTCCTCGGGAAGGAGCAGTCGGGCCAGCTCGGCGCCGTCGGCTACGAGACGTACATGGAGCTCCTCGAGGAGGCCGTGGCCGAGCTGCGCGGGGAGGCGCGGCCGGTGGCCGTCGACCCCGAGATCCGCCTCCCGGTCGCGGCGCGCCTTCCCGACGCGTACGTGCCCGAGGTGAGCCAGCGGCTGGTCCTCTACAAGCGCCTCGCGGGCGCCGCCGACGCGGAGGCGTTGGAGCAGATCCGCGGCGAGCTCCTCGACCGCTACGGCCCGCTGCCCGCCGAGGCGGAGGGCCTCCTCGCGGTGATCGGGCTCAAGCTCCTGGCGCGCGACCTCGGCATCGCGGGCCTCGACTGGGCGAACGGCGCGCTCCTCCTGCGCACGGCCGCGGGCGCGCGCCTCGACCCGGCGCGGCTCGTCGACCTCCTGAACGACCGCAGCGCGGGCGTCCGCCTGGAGGGGGGCCAGAGGATCGTCGCGACCGCGCCCGACGCCTCCCCGCCCGCGCTCTTCGCCCGCGCCCGCTGGGTGCTCGAGCAGCTCGCCCGCCGCGCGCCCGGGCCCGACGCGAAGCCTGCTAGCGTCGGCTCCCGGTGACCCCGGCGGCCTCCCAGTCCGGCGCCCGCGGCGGCGCGCGCCCGCGTCGCGCGGCGCGCTCGGTCCCCGGTCGCGCACGGACGCGGCGAGGCGCGCCGCCGGCGCCCGTCCCGTGAGCGCGCCGGCGCTCGACGCCCGCGCGCGCGCGCGCGACCTCGACCGGCTGGAGCGCGAGCGCTTCGACCTCGTCGTCGTGGGCGGGGGCATCGCGGGAGCCGGCGTCGCGCGCGAGGCGGCCCGCCGCGGCCTCGCCGTCGCGCTCCTCGGGGCGGACGACTTCGCCGCCGGCACCTCGGGCCGCTCGTCGAAGCTGATCCACGGAGGCCTGCGCTACCTCGCGCTCGGCGACGTCGCGCTCGTGCGCACCACCGCGCTCGAGCGCAAGGAGGTGCACCGCATCGCCCCGCACCTCGCCGAGCCGCGCTGGATGCTGGTGCCGGCGCGGACCCGCGCCGGGCTCTTGAAGTTCCAGGTGGGGCTCTCGACCTACGAGGCGCTCGGCGCCGTGGAGCAGCCCGACCGCCACCGCACCTGGACCCGCGAGGATCTCGCGCGCGAGGAGCCGGCGCTCGACCGCGAGCGGTATGCGTACGCGTGCGCATACCGCGAGTACCTCACCGACGACGCGCGCCTCGTCCTCGCGAACCTGCGCGCCGCCGCGGCGGACGGCGCGGTCGCGCTCGCGCACGCGCCGGTCGAGGGGTTCGTCGCCGCGGGCGAGGGCGGGCGCGCGAGCGGCGTCGCGGCGCGCTGCGCGCTGTCGGACCGGCCGCTTCGCGTGCGCGCGCGGGCGATCGTGAACGCGGCCGGCCCCTGGGTCGACGACGTCGCCACGCTCGAGGCGCCCGGCCGCGGGCCGCGGCTGCACCTCTCGAAGGGCGTGCACGTGGCGGTGCCGGCCGCGCGCCTCCCCGTGAACCACCTCACCGTGCTCCAGGCGGAGGATCGCCGCTCGATCTTCGCGATCCGCCGCGGCGGCGTCGTCTACCTCGGGACGACGGACACGAGCTACGCGGGCGCCTCGCGGCGTTGGCCCGAGATCGCGCCCGAGGACGCCGCCTACCTCCTCGCGCCCGCGAGCCGCGACTTCGCCGTGCCGCCGCTCTCGCCCGCCGACGTCGTGAGCGCGTGGGCCGGGCTGCGCCCCCTCGTCGCCGAGCCCGGAAAGCCCGCACGCGAGATGTCGCGCAAGGACGAGGTATGGATCGGCCGGCTCGGCGTCGTGACGCTCGCCGGCGGGAAGCTGACGGGCTACCGGCCGATGGCGCGCGCCACGCTCGCCCAGGCCGCGGAGCTCGCGGGCCTGCGCCTCGCGGAGACGGGCGAGGAGCCGCCGCTTCCGGGCGGCGACTTCGCGGGCGACCTCGACGGCCTCGCGGCCGCGCTCCGGCGGGCCGCCCCGGCCGTCGCCGAGGAGGCCGCCGCGCGGCTCGTGCGCCTCTACGGCGCCGAGGCGCGCGACGTCGTGGCGCTCGGCGCCGAGCCGCTCGTCCCGGGCGCGCCCGTCCTCGCGGGCGAGATCGACTTCGCCGTGACGCGCGAGGGCGCGCTGCGCCTCGAGGACGTGCACTACCGCCGCACGCGCGCGGCGCTCTACGAGCCCGCCGCGCGGGCGGCCGGCCTCGAGCCGGCGGCGCGCCGCATGGCCGCCCTCCTCGACTGGTCGGACCCGCGCGTCGCGGAGGAGCTCGCCGGCACGCGGGCGCGCCTCGCGCGCGACCTCGAGTTCCGGGAGCATTCCTCCCCATGAGCGACCTCGCCGACCGCCTGCGCGCCGCGCTCGGCGCCGACGCCGTGCGCACGGATCCCGACACGCGAGCCCGTCATCGGCGCGACACCTGGGTGCTCTCCGAGCTCCGCGACGTCGAGGGCGAGGCGTTCTCCGCCCCGGCCGCGGTCGTCGAGCCGGAGAGCGCGCCGCAGGTCGCCGAGGCGCTCCGGCTCTGCCGCGCGGCGCGCGTCCCGGTCGTCCCGTACGGCGGCGGCTCCGGGGTGGTCGGCGGCGTCCTCGTGCCGGAGGGCGCGGTCGTCCTGTCGACGCGCCGGCTGGACGGGCTGGTCGCGCTCGACGACCGCGACCTCCTCGCGCGCTTCCGCGCCGGGACGAACGGAATGGCCGCCGAGCGCCGCGTCGCCGAGGCCGGGCTCACGATCGGGCACTGGCCGCAGTCGATCGAGCTCTCGACGGTGGGCGGCTGGGTCGCGACGCGCGCAGCCGGCCAGTACTCGACGGCCTACGGGAACGTCGAGGACCTCGTCTTCGCGCTGGAGGTCGTCCTTCCCGACGGCACGATCGTGCGCACGCGCGAGACGCCGCGCGCCGCCGCCGGCCCGGACCTGCGCCAGCTCTTCCTCGGGAGCGAGGGGACGCTCGGCGTCGTCACCGAGGTGACCTTCTCGCTGCGGCCCCGGCCCGAGGCGTCGCGCGGGCAGGCGTTCCACTTCGCGGGGCTCGGGCCGGGGCTCGAGGCGATCCGGAAGATCGTGCGCGCGGGCTGGCGCCCGCCCGTCGTGCGGCTCTACGACGCCCACGAGTCGCGGCGCGGGTTCGCGGCCCACTGCCCGGAGGGGCGCGCGCTGCTGCTCCTCCTCCACGAGGGGCCGGCGGGGCTCGTGGAGGCGGAGCGCGCCGCCGCCGCCGCGCTCGCGTCGGCCGAGGGCGGCGCGGAGGCGGACCCGGCCGCGGTCGACGACTGGCTCGAGCACCGCAACCGCGTGCCGTCCTTCCGCAGCCTCCTCGAGCGCGGCCTCGTCGTCGACACCGTCGAGGTCGGCGCCACCTGGGATCGCGTGCTGCCGCTCTACGAGCGCGTCACGGCGTCGCTGCGCAAAGTGGAGGGCGTCTTCGTGGCGAGCGGGCACTCGAGCCACAGCTACCGCTCGGGCACCAATCTCTACTTCACCTTCGCCGCCCGGCCGGAGGCGCCGGAGCGCCGCGCGGCGGTCTACCGCGAGTGCTGGCGGCGCACGATGGAGGCGACGCTCGCGGAAGGCGGCGGCATCGCGCACCACCACGGGGTCGGGCGGGTACGGCGGGAGTTCCTCCCGGGCGAGCTCGGGACGAGCGGCGTCGCGCTTCTCCGCACGCTGAAGCGCGCGCTCGACCCGGACGGGCTGATGAACCCCGGTGTGCTCGTCCCCGGCGCGTGAAGGCTTGCGGCTCGGAGGCGGGCTGAGCCGCGCCGGGGGCGCGCGCCGGCGCGGGCTGCCGGCGCGCGCTCGCCGTGGCTGAGCTCCTCCTCGGGCTCGACGTCGGGACGACGCGCGTGTGCGCGCTCGTCCTCGACCCTGCGCGCGGCGTGCGCGCCCGCGCGCACCGTCCGCTCGCGCTCCGGGCGCCCGCGCCGGGGCGCGTCGAGCAGGACGCGGACGCGATGGTGGAGCGCGCCGTCGAGTCGCTGCGCGAGGCGCTCGCCGGCGCGCGCGCCGAAGCGCGCGACGTGGCGGCGCTGGGCCTCGCCGCGCAGCGCGCGACGGCGATCGCGTGGGACGCCGCGAGCGGGCGCCCGCTCGCGCCCGCGATCGGCTGGCAGGACCAGCGCACCGCAGCGCGCGTCGCGGCGCTCCGGCGCGAGGGCGTCCCCGCGACGACGCTCGCCTCCGCGACCCGCTTCGAGCGCTGGCTGCGGGCCGAAGGCGGCGCGGACGAGGTGTCCGCCGCGCGCGCGGTGCGCGCGGCCGGCGAGGCGGGGCGGCTCCGGCTCGGCACGCCGGACGCCTGGCTCGGCTTCCGGCTCGGCGGCGCGCGGCGCAGCGTCACCGATCCCGGTCACGCCTCGTGCACGGGGCTCTACGAGCTCCGCGAGGGCGATTTCGACGCGCGCGCGCTCGCGCTCTACGGCATCCCGCGCGAGGCGCTCCCCGCCGTCGTCGCGACCTGCGAGGTGGTGGACCGGCTCGACCCGGCGCTCCTCGGCGCGGCGGTCCCGCTCGCGGCGCGCGCCGGCGACCAGCAGGCCGCCGCGTTCGCGGCCGGGACGCACGCGCGCGGCGAGGCGAAGCTCACGCTCGGGACGTCGGCGATGCTCGACGTCCACGCCGGCGAGGCGGGCGAGGGCGCACTCCCCTCCGCGCCGGGCGCGCACGCCCTCGCGCTCTGGCGGCTCGCGCCCGGCGCGCGCGACGCGCTCTGCCTCGAGGGAAGCGTCCTCACCGCGGGCGCGGCGCTCGACTGGCTCGCGCGGCTCGGCGTCGCGCCCTCCGCGGAGGCGCTCGACGCGGCGGCCGCGCCTTCCTCGGGGGGCGCCTGGTTCGTGCCCGCGCTCCAGGGGCTCGGGACGCCGGCGATGGCGCTCGGCGCGCGCGGCGTCCTCGGTGGCCTCTCGCTCGCCACCGGCCGCGGCGAGATCGCGCGCGCGGCGCTCGAGGGCGTCGCGCAGCGCTGCGCGGACCTCTGCGAGGCGCTCGGCGTCGGGGCAGGCGCGCTCGGCGTCGACGGCGGCCTCGCGCGGAGCGGCCCCTTGCTCCAGCTCGTGGCCGACTACACGGGCCTCGTGGTCGAGCGCGCCGCCGAGGTCGAGACGACCGCGCTGGGCGCCGCGCTCCTGGCCGGTCTCGCCGCGGGCGTCGTGCCGGACGTCGCGGCGTGCCGCGCCTTGCGCGCCGCGCCGGCACGCGTCCCGCCCCGCCTCGCCGAGCCCGATCGACGCGCGGCCCGCGCCGCCTGGCGCGCCGTGCTCGCCCACTGCGCCTCCGCGCCGACGAGCGCGTTCGACGCCCCCGGCCGAGGGACGTCCCCGGCGTAAGGCCGTGGAGCGCCGCCCCTCGCCGCGACGTCGGGCCTACGTCCGCCGCTGGCGCAGGGGTGTCCCCTTCGACAGAGGAGTGGAACGTCCCCGTCGTGAGAATCGCAGCGCGAGGGTGAGGGCGAGGGCGAGGGCGGGGGGGCCGAGGGGGTCGCCGACGCGGAGGGCGAGCGGGGTGAGGTCGCGGACGCGCGGCAGCGCGCCGACGACGACGCCGCGCTCGCCGACGCCGGCGCGCGCGACCACCTCGCCGCTCGGGAGGATCAGCGCCGTGATCCCCGTGTTGGTGACGCGCGCCTGCGCGCGGCGCGTCTCGAGCGTGCGGAAGATCGACACCGCGAGGTGGAGGTGCGCGCCGCCCGGAAACCACGAGTCGTTCGAGAGCGTGACGAGGAGCTCCGCGCCGCGGCGCACCGCCTCGCGCGCGAGGGCGGGATCGACCGCGTCGTAGCAGATGAGGGGCGCCGCGCGCAGCTCGCCGCCCGCGAGCGCGATCGGCACGACGCCCGTGCCCGCGCCGGGCTTCCACGTGCCGAGCCAGGGCAGGGCGCCCCGGAGCGGCTCGAGCCAGCGCGGGACGCGCTCGGTGAGCGGAAACAGCGCGGCCTTGCGATAGGTGTCGAAGCCGACGCGGCCTTCGCCGTCGCGTTCGAGGAAGAACGCCGCGTTGTACTCGCTCCCGTCCGGGTCCACGTCGTAGGCGCCGAACACGAGCGGGACGCCCGACGCCGCGACGACGCCCGCGATCGCGCGGTCGAACGCGGCGCCCGCCTCGCTCTTCGGCGCGCCGAAGGTCGTGGGGTAGACCGTCTCGGGCCAGAGCAGGAGATCCACGCCCTCGCCCGCGAGCGCCTCGCCGGTGAGCGCCACGTGGCTCCCGACGATCGCGTCCGCGGCGTCGAAGGTGCCGAGCTCCGCCGCGAGCCGGCCGTAGCGCGCGATGCCGGCCTGCACCGCCGCGACGCGCACCCGCGGCGCGCCGGCGAGGGCGGTCTCGAGGTCGGCGAGGCGCCACGCCCCGTAGCCCGCGAGCGCCGCCGCGACGGAGGCGGCGGCCGCGGCGCCCGCGAGCGCGGCGCGCGGCCGCGCGCGCCCGGCGCGGAGCGCCGCGCGCAGCGCCTCGTTCGAGACGAGGAGGGCCAGCGTGAGCCCCGGGGCGCCGGCCAGGTCGGCGCCCTGGCGCAGCCAGGCCGATGCCACGAGCCCGTGCCCGAGCGTGTCGCCGAAGAGCTTCGGGAACGCCCACTCCACGCCGAGCCAGGCCGCGACGCCCGCGGCCGCGCCGCGCGCCGTCGCGCCCCCGGCGGCGTGCCGCGCGGCGGCGAAGGCGAGGATCTGCGGCTGGAGGAGCGGCGCCGCGAGGAGGAGCGCCGCGAAGCCCGCCGCGGCCGGCGCGTCGGCGTAAATGGCCATCCCGCGCGCGAACCAGGCGAAGACCGCGAGCGTGAACGCGAGGCAAAACGCGAGGCCGAGCGCGAGCGCACCGCGCAGCGAGCGGGCGCGGTCGAGCGCCGCGAGCCAGGGGACGAGGCCGGCGAAGCCGAGCGCGCACCACCGGGGCTCGAGCCGCGCGTAGAGCCCGAAGGCGAGCGCGCTCGCCGCGACGAGGAGGAGCGGCCGCAGCGCCGTCAGCGGCCTTCGTCCCCCTCGGCGCGCGGCGCCGGGATCTCGAGCATCTCGATCGGGAGGCCGGGGGGGGCGAGCTCGGCCGGTACGACGCCGTCCGCCGGGAGCTCGATGGGCCGGCCCTCCTCGTCGAACCACTCGTAGTCCGGGTGAAAGAGGAGGATCGGCTCGAGCGGCTGGCCGTCGTCCGTCACCTGAAAGTGACGGACGTAGCCCTCCGGCACCTCGAAGTCGTCGGGGACGACGAGGCCGATCTTCACCGGATCGGTGCCGGGCTTCGGGAACACCTCGATCCCGCTCCCGGGCGGGCCGATCGCGAAGGGCGGCTCCTCCCAGGTGGGCGACGTGTCGCGGCCGGCCGGAGCCTCGGGCGGCGGCGACGGCGCGGCGGGCTCGCTCGCGGCGGGGGGCGCCGGCGCGGGCGGCGCCTTCGCGATGCGCCGGGGCCGCGCGCGCAGCCGCACCGTGGCGCCCGCGCGGGCGGGCGGGGTCGCCTCCGCAGACGGCCGCGACGGAGCGGTCTCGGCCGGCGCCGCCGCGGGCACGCGTGGCGGCCACACCGCCGGCCCGACGAGGCGCGCGAGCCCGACCAGCGCGAGCGCCGCGAGCGCGAGGCCGGCCGCGAGCGGCGCGCGCGCCTTGCGCACCGCGGGGTCGGCCGTGATCCTGACCCCGTCGGCGTCGCGGCGCGCCGCGCCGGATCCGTCCTTCCGCGTCATCGGCCCCTGCGGCCTCCGTACGGACCGAGGAGCATACGATGGCGCACGCGCGGGCGATAGCGGCGGACGCGACGCGGCCGCGCCTCCCGCCGGTCGAGGCGTGGAGCCCGCGGGCGCGCGCGCTCGCGGCGGCGCTCGTGGCGCTCTCGCGCGCGAGCCTTCCGCTCGTCGCGCTCGTGACGCTGCTCGCCACCAATCCACCCATGACGCCCGCTGCGCTGGTCGAGTCCCTGGCGACGGCCGCGCTCCTTCCCGCGCTCGCCGCGCGCCTCCTCGCCCGCGCGGCCCGCGGCGAGGCGGCGATCGAGCACGGCGAGCTCGTGGTGCGCGCGCGCGGCGTGCGCGTCGCCGTGCCGCTCGCCTCGATCGCGGCGCTCGAGCCCTGGCGCGCGCCGCTCCCGCGCGCCGGGATCCGCGTGCGCCTCGCCTCGGGCGCGCTCCTGCGCTGGTCGCTCGCGGCGCCCGATCCGACGCCGCTCGTCGAGGCGCTCGCGGCCGCCGGGGTCGAAGCGGCGCGGCCGGCCCTCGCGCACCCGGCGCTCGTCTACGCGCGGGCGCGCGCCGCGGCGCCGCGCCGCGCGTGGCAGCGGCCCGCGGTCGCGGTCGCGCTCTTCGCGCTCGTCCCGGGCGGGATCGGCTTCTACGCGCACCAGCACATCGCCTTCGGGGGCGTTCTCGGCGAGTGGCACCTCATGGGCGCCGCCGCCTGGCTGCGCACGGCGGCCTTCTACTGGACGCACGCCGCGCTCCTGCTCCTGCTGTACGCGGGCACGCTGCGCGTCGCCGTCGAGGCCGCCTGCCTCGCGCTCGCGCGCCTCGCCCCCGCGCGCGCCGGCGCGCTGCGCCGGGCGCTCGAGGGCGGGGCCGCCGCGCTGTACTACGCGAGCGTCCCCGCCCTCCTCTTGCTGCGCTTCCTCGCCTGAGCCGCCTTCGCGGGCGGCCCGGGCCGCCAGCTCAGGGCGTGGCCGGGTTCAGGACCGAGATGGCCCAGCCCATGCGCTCGTGTCCGTAGACGTTCCAGATCAGGTTCTTCCCGCCCACGATCTGCGAGCCGCTGTAGTCCGGCGCGCCCGAGCCCGAGCCCGTCCCGCCGAAGAGGCCCACGTACACGGTCGAGCCGGTGTAGGTGGGGTGGGTGTTGTCCGACTGGATGTAGTCCGCGCTCGTCGTCGGCGTGAGCAGCTTCCCGTTCGCGTCGCGGATCGTGGCGCGGTACGTCGTCACGATCTTGTTCACGTACGCGCTCTCGCTCTCGCCGGCCACGTAGCGGATGGCCGCGGAGTCGACCTGGCCGTCGCCGTTCGAGTCGTAGTCGGCCGCCATGTACTGCGCGAAGCTGTCGGCGCACGCGAACCCGTACTGCGCGGCGAAGTTGCACGCCCGCCAGTTCATGCGCGCCAGGTAGGGCAGGAAGACCTCCTGCTTGTTGACGCGCTGCCCCGTGGTGGAGTCGGTGCAGCTGCTGAGCGCGTTGTCGGCGTTGTAGCCCGGGTAGTACAGGTTCGTGATGACCTTGTGCTTCGTGTTCGGCGACGCATTCGCGTTGATGTACTGCATCGCGCGCTCGAGGTAGGTCGTGCAGTTCGCCTGGGCGGTGTTGAGCGGCCCGTAGTTGCAGGTGCCGCTCTGGCCGGCGAAGTTGCTGCGCGCCTGCAGCCCGTCGTTGCCGCACATCTCGAACGTGACGACGCGCGTGTTGGTCGCCTGCATGTACGAGCGCTCGTTCACGATCTTGCTGTTGTAGATGTCCGAGGCGATCGCGCCCGACTTCGTGCGCCGGATGACCTCGATGTCGGCGTTCCAGGCCTGGGAGAGATACTCGCCGTCCGCCCACGGCGCGGCGCGCTTCGCGACGCGCGAGAGCGAGCCGTTGTAGCCGGCGTAGATCGAGTCGCCGTACGCGACGACGCGGTACCGCGCGGTCGTGCCGGCGCGGTCGATGGTCCAGGACGTGTTCTGGGTGATGGTCGAGGCGCCGGCCGCCCCGCTGCCGAGGGCGACCGCCGCGGCCAAGACCGGGCGCAAGAGGGCCGAGACGCTGCTACGACGCATTGGACGCGCTCCTTGGTGTGTGCGGGTGTGGAGCCCGCGCGCGGATCCTGACACGCGGACCGATCGGGCTGGAAGGCAAAAACCCGCAGTCACGAATTACGACGCGCCGCGTCGCCGGCGACGCCGCGTGACGCGACGCCACCGGCTGTCCGGCGCGGGCGGAGATGGCGCTCGCGCGCGCCGCAACGGCGAGGAGCCTCGCGTGCGCCGCGGACGGCGAAGAGAAAGGGCACCGCGGCGAGGACGGCCCGGCTTCGCGCGGCTCGCTCGTTCGCCCGGGCCGCGACGCGCGCGCCGCGTCCGGCGCTCAGCCGCGCGGCGGCGCGTCGGCCTCGGCCTTCGGCAGGAAGGCGAAGGAGTCCAGGAAGCGCCGGACCGCCGCGGACTCGGCCTCGGCGGGTGCGACGGTGGCGAGCACTTGGTAGAGCCGCCGGCCGCGCACGAAGAGGTCCCCGCGCACCCACACGCGCCCGCCCTCGGCCGCGATCTCGATGCGCCGCCCGGGGACGCCGGCGAGCTCGCGGGGCGCCTCGCGGAGCAGCTTGCCGCGCACGCGCTCGATGGCGCCGTCGCGCGCGCTGTCGAGGAGGCGCTCCGGGTGGAAGCGCGCGCGCACGGCCTCCGGCAGCTCGGTGTAGCCCGCGACGAAGGCGCGCTCGCCGTCCTCGCGCACCCACATCTCGATCGGCGCCTGCCCCGCCGGCGTCCCGAGCGCGCGGCGGGCGTGGCGGGCACGCCCGGGCATCTCGACGCGGAAGCTCGCGTCCTCGGCCGTCACGGTCGTCCACGCCTCGCCGCGACCACACCCCGAGAGCGCGCCCGCGAGCGCGAGCGCGGCGGCGACGGCGAGCGCGACGCCGCGGCCGGCCCGGCGCCGCGCGGCCGGCGCGCGCGCGCCGGCGGGCGCTCGACGCCCGCTCGTGTGCGCGAGGCTCTCCCGGGGCGGCACGCCTATCCGAGGGCGCCGGCGCGCCGGTGGAGCGCGAGCGCGACGCGCTGCGCCGCCGACGGCAGCGCGAGCGCGCGCCCGATCCCGCTCGCGGCGCCGGTGACGACCGCGCGCTTCCCCTCGAGCTCCACTAGGACCCTCCGGGCGCCGTCGTCGCCTGGTACGCCACCAGCCGCCATACACCCTCGCGCCTCGCGTAGACGGCGGTGTAGAGGGAGCGCAGCTTCTGCTCCGCGCCGCCCGGGCCGCGCACGCGCATCTGCGCGGTCCCGGCCACGACGCCGGCGTCGCCGTAGGCGCGCGCCACGACGTCGCGCGACTTCGCCGACACGTAGTCCGTGTGGCGGGACTCGAGCGCCGCGATGAGGACGTACTTCGAGTCGACGCGTCCGTCCGAGTGCACGTAGCGGAGGTCGTCGTCGAGGAGGCCCTGGAGGGTCCCGACGTCGGCGTCCACGAGGGCCTGCAGGCGGAGGTCGTCGACCTTCAGGAGCTGGCCCTCGTCCCCGGGCGGAAGCGGCTGCGTCGGATCGAGCGCGAGCCCCTGCGCCGCGAGCGCGGCGACCCCGAGCAGCGCGAGCGCGCTCGCGCGGAGGCTGCTCCGCATGGCTCTCTCCTTCCGGCCGGCGCGGGGGGCAGGCGCGCCGGGCGCCGCATATCATCGCGCATCTCGCGTGCGGAGGTGCGTGCATGGCGGATTCGTTCGAGGGACGGCGGCAGGCGCTCGAGCGCGCCTTCTACCCGGCGTCCGCGGCGAGCTATCGCCAGCAGCTGCGGCTGCGCGAGGCCGAGCAGGCGGCGGTGCCCGCGCTGCGCGAGGCGTCGGGCATCGCGGACGAGGCGCTGCTGCGCCGGCTCGCCGGGCTCGGGATTCGCGCCGACACGCTGGCGGCTCTCACGATGATCCCGGTCGTGGAGGTGGCGTGGGCCGACGGCCGCATGGACGCCCGCGAGCGCGATGCCATCTTGCGCGGCGCCGAGTCGGCGGGGATCGAGCCGGGCTCGCCGAGCCACGGCCTCCTGCGGCTCTGGACGGAGGACCGGCCCGCGCCGGCGCTCTTTGCGGCGTGGCGCGAGTTCATCGCGGCGCTCGGCCACGAACTCGACGCGGGCGAGCGCACGCGCCTCGCGGAGAAGATCCTCGGCCGCGCGCGCGCGGTGGCGGAGGCCGCCGGCGGGGCGCGCGGCCGCAGCGCCGTGTCGCCCGAAGAGGCGCGGGTCCTCGACGGCCTCGGCCGCGCCCTCGACGCGACCGGCGCCGCCTAGCGGCGCGGCGTGCGGCGCATCGGCCACACCGGCGGACCGCCCGGGACGCGCAGCTCCTCGACCACCTCGAAGCCGTGGCCGCGGTAGAAGGGCAGGTTGCGCTCCTTCGACGACTCGAGGTAGGCGATCACGCCCTCCGCGTCGGCGCGGGCGAGGAGCGCGCGCAGGAGCGCCGATCCGACGCCGCGCCCCTGGTGCTCGGGCGCGGTTCCGAGCACGGGAAGGTACCAGTGCGGCTCGCGCGGGTGGTGGCGCGCGAGGGCCGCGAAGAAGCGCGCGCCGCGCACGACGGCGCCGCGCAGCGCGAGAAGGCTCTGCCACCCGAACCACGTTCCGCCCGGTCCCTCGAGGAGATCGCGCCCGGGCGGGAGCCAGAGCGCGGCCCCCTCCCGCCCGGGCGTCGTGTGCACGAGGCCCACCTCGAGCGTGCGCTCGACGAGGAGCTCGAAGTTGCCGCGACCGCGTCGCGCGTAGGCGCGCCCGCCGGGGAAGAGCCAGCGCTGCACGGGGTCGTCGTGGAAGGCGCGCCAGAGCGCCTGCGCGAGCGCGGGGACGTCCTCGGCGCGCGCCTCGCAGACCTCGTCCACGGCGACCTCCTCCGCGAGCCTAGCCCGGGCGGGCGCCGCCGCGCCGCGTGCGTCGCGCGGCCGGACGGTTCGCGTCGCGGCCGCCGCGCCCAGCGCGACCTCGCGCGCACGCCGCGCGGGCGCGCTCAGCGCGCGGCGAGCGGGCGCAGCCAGCTCGGTCCCAGCCGTCGCATCGCGGCCTCGACGCGCGCCGCGCGCGCGAGGAGGCGCCGGCTCGGCGCGGCCGGGTTGCGCGTGCGCGGGCTCGGGAGAGCGGCCGCGAGGAGCGCCGCCTCGCGCGGCCCGAGCGCCGCGGCCGGACGCCCGAACGCGCGCCGGCTCGCCGCCTCGACGCCGAAGACGCCGGGCCCGAGCTCCGCCACGTTGAGATAGACCTCGAGGATGCGGCGCTTGGGCCAGAGCGCCTCGATCCAGAGCGTGAGCCAAGCCTCGAGGCCCTTGCGCAGCCAGCTGCGGCCGGACCACAGGAAGAGATTCTTCGCGACCTGCTGCGTGATCGTGCTCGCGCCGCGAAGACGCGCGCCGCCTTCGGCGGCGTCGAGCGCGTCGCCGATCGCCGCGAGGTCGAAGCCGTAGTGGTGGGGAAACTTCTGGTCTTCGGCCGCCACGACCGCGAGCTGCACGTGCGGCGAGGTCGCCTCGAGCGGGACCCAGCGGTAGTCGACGGAGGGCGACCGGCCCGCGCGGAGCGCGGCGAGCTGCTGCGCCAGCATCACGGCGCTCGTCGGCGGGTCGACGTGGCGTGCGCAGAGGACCGGCCCCGCGCTCGCGACGAGCACGGCGGCGAGGACGCGCAGCGGCGCTCGCAGCCGGCGCAGCCGCAGGCGCCGCGGCGCCGCGCTCCGCGCCCGGCGCCGGCGCGAGACCCGAGCGGGGCTCACCGCGGCGGGCCTCAGCGCAGGAGCGCCCAGCCCGACGCGGCGATCATCCAGAGCGTGATCGCGAACCCGACCGCGAAGGCGAGCGTGCGGTGGGGCATGGCGCCGCTCAGGTAGAAGATCGTGTGGAGGATGCGCGCCGTCGTGAAGCCCACGAAGCAGGTCCAGGCGCCTGCGTCCGTCGGGCCCGAGAGCGCGTAGATCGGACCCACCGCGAGGAAGGGCAGGACGTTCTCGAGGTCGTTGCGGTGCGCGCGGCGGGCGCGCTCGACGTCCGCGTCGCGCTCGCGCGCCGGCGCGAGGCCCTGGACGGCGTAGTCCTCCGGCGACGCGTAGACGCGCTTGCGCAGGCGCAGCGAGCTCGTGAAGACGCCCACGGCCATCGTCTTCAGCACGAGGAGGAGCGCGCAGATCGCATAGAGGCGTACGGGCAGCGTGGCGAGCAGCTCTTCCGGCACGGTCCGGCCCCCCGCGATCCCCGAAGACCCCCGCGCGCGGCGCGTGCAGCGCCGCGCCGGCGGGCACTCTAGCAGACGCGCGCCTGCGCGATCCGCCCGGCGAGCTCGCCGAGGTCGCGCGCGCGCGCGCAGTCGACGCCGTCCCAGTCGCCGTAGGGGTCGAGGAGGACCGCATGGAGGCCCGCCGCGCGCGCGCCCGTCACGTCGGCGTGGTAGAGGTCGCCGACGTGCGCCACGCGCTGGCGCGGAGCCCCGAGGGCCTCGAGCGCGCACTCGAAGATGCGCGGGTCGGGCTTCTCGTGGCCGACGACCGCGGAATCGATCACGGCGTCGAAGTGCTGCCGCAGGCCGATGCGGCGCAGGTTGCGCTCGACGCTTCCGTCCGCGTTGCTCACGACGGCGAGCCGCAGCCCGAGCGCGCGGAAGCGCGCGAGCGCCTCCGGGACGCCGGGGAGGACGCGGCACCAGAGCTCGTCGGACGCCCCGCGGTGCGGCTCGAGCGCGCGCGCGAGCGCGCCCGCGAGGCCGTCGAGCGCGGGGTCGCCGCGGTCCGCGGCGGCGGGGAGCTGCGCCAGCACGGTTCGCAGGTAGAAGCGGAACGTCCCCTGCGCCTCGGTCGACTGCTCGCCGCCGATCCAGCGCGAGAGGATGGGGCGCGCGGCCGCCTCGGCGCGCTCGAGCGCGGGCACGTCGGAGCGGATGCCCGACGCCGCCAGCGCCTCGGCCATGCGCGGGAAGTCGATGGACACGAGCGTGTTCCCGGCGTCGAGAAAGAGCGCCTGGAGCTCGCGCCAGGGGATCACGGCGCCCCGTCCACCCGCTCCGTCCGCGTCGCCACCCGCTCCGTCCGCATCGCGCGCCACGCCGCGCGATTCTAGCCGCCGCCGCTACCCTCGCGCGCGTGCCGGTCCCGCGGAAGGTCGCCGAGATCGATTGGCCGCGCTGGCGCGCGCGCGAGCGGGCGACGCTCGTCTTCGTGGTGCGCGGCGGCGAGGTCCTGCTCATGCGCAAGAAGCGCGGGCTCGGCGCGGGGAAGATCAACGGCCCGGGCGGCCGCCTCGAGCCGGGCGAGTCGCTCCACGACTGCGCGGTGCGCGAGGTGCAGGAGGAGCTGTGCGTGACGCCCGTGGGCCTCGAGCCCGCAGGCGAGAACGCCTTTCAGTTCGTCGACGGCTACTCGATCCACGTCTTCGTCTTCCGCGCGGCGGGCCTCGAGGGGACCCCGGCCGAGACGGACGAGGGCGCTCCCCTCTGGAGCTCGCTGGACGCGGTCCCCTACGACGAGATGTGGGAGGACGACCGCCTCTGGCTCCCGCACGTCTTCTCCGGACGGCGCTTCGTCGGCCGCTACGTCTTCGACGGCGACGCGATGCTCGACGCGGACCTCCAGCTCATCCCGTGACGAGGCGCGCGAAGGCGCGCACCGGAAAGCTGCCGAGGCCGCGCACCTTCGCGGGGACGGCGTAGAAGCGGAAGTCGCGCGCGGGCAGCGCCTCGAGGCCGGTCAGGTGCTCCACGATCGGGATCCCGGCCGCGAGGAGCGCGGTGTGCGCCGGGCGCGTCGGATCGCCGGTGTCGTCGACGTTGAGCGAGTCGATGCCGACGAGGGCGGCGCCGCGCGCGACGAGCGCGCGCGCGAGCGCCGCGTCGAGGAACGGGTGGCCCTCGCCGTAGCGCGGCGTCCCGAAGTGGCGCGACCAGCCGGTGTGGAACAGCACGGCGCAGCCGGCGAGGTCGTCGGGCGGGAGGAGGGCCGTCCCGAGCCTGCGCCCGGCGTCGGCCGCGCGGATCACGCGCCCGGGAAGATCGGCGAGCGCCTGGAGCGGGAGCGCCGCGACGTCGGCCGCGCCCTCGAAGCGGTGCGACGGCGCGTCGACGTACGTGCCCGTGTTCGCGACGAGCTCGATGCGCCCGATCTGGAACTCCGTGCCGGGCGCGTAGTGCGCGCGCGAGTCCGCGCGCGAGAGGTGCTCGCCGACGACGGGCGGCGGGAGACCGGGGTAGGTCACGAGGCCGTCCGCGACGACGTGGCTCAGGTCGACCAGCCGCGCGCGCTCGCTCACGGGGGCGTCCTCCAGGCGTTCGAACGGGACCGCGTAGCGCACGCGGCCCCGCGGCGCCCGGCGACCGCCGCGGGCGCCGCGCTCGGCGCCCCCCTCTACGCCCGCGCGCGCATCGCGGTGCGGCGCTCGCTGGGGAGGCCGCGGCGCGCCTCGTCCTCGAGCACGGCGCGCAGCGCGGGGCCGACGGCGTCGCGCGCGAGCGGGCGGAAGCCGAGGCGCTCGTAGAACGGGGCGTTCCACGGGAGGTCGCGGAACGTGACGAGCGAGACGCTCGGGTAGCCCGCGGTGCGCGCGCGGGCGAGGACGGCCTCGACGAGCGCCCGCCCGAGCCCGCGGCGGCCGTGGTCCGGGTGGACGTCGAGCTCGACGAGATACAGCTCGCCGTCGAGGGGGCGCGCGAGCGCGAAGCCGACCGGCGTTCCGTCCCCCGCCTCGGCGACGAAGAGGAAACCCGCCTCGAGCCCCTCGCGCAGCGCCTCGAGCGGCAGCGTCTCGGCGAGGTAGTCGCCCTCGAGCCCGGCGTCCGTGAAGAGATGCGCCGCCGCCCGCTCGAGGGCGGGAAGCCGCGCGAGGTCGGCTTCGCGCGCGGCGCGCACGCGGTAGCCCGCGGCGAGGGCGGTCTCCTTCAGCCGGCCTGCCACAGGAACCGGTCCACGAGGAAGAGCGCGATCATGGAGACGGAGAGCGCGAGCTTGGCCGCGACGCCGAGGGCGAGGCCCAGCGCGGCCCCGACGCCCGCGCGGCCCGCGTCGCGCAGCCCGCGGTGCGCGGAGAGCTCGCCGATCACCGCGCCGGCGAAGGGGCCGACGAGGAGGCCCGGCAGCCCGAGGAAGACACCGGCGAGCCCGCCGAGCGCTGCGCCGACCACCGCGCGGCGCGACGCCCCGAAGCGCTTCGCGCCGAACGCGGTCGCCGCGAGGTCGGCGGCGTAGGTGAGGAGCGCGAGCAGCGCGAGCGCCCCGAGCGTCCACGCCCCGACGTGGACGAAGCCCTCGGCCCACGCGGCGAGGAAGAGCCCCGCGAAGAGGAACGGCGCCCCCGGCAGCGCCGGAAGGACGACGCCCGCGAGCCCCACCGCGACGAGGACGGCCGCGAGCGCGAGGACGACGAGGCTCCAGTCCATCGCGACCTCCCGGGCGCTCCCGTACGATACGCGCCGGTGCGCCGCACCGCCTCGCTCGCCGCCCTCGCCCTCCTCGCGGCCGTCGCCGCAGCCGCGGGCTGGCTCGCCTTCGCGCTGAACGACCGCCCGGACCTCGCGCCGTTCGAGGCCGACGCGCTCGACGCGGCGCCGTCCCCGGGCGGGCTCTCGCTCACCTTCCTGGGCGTCTCCACCGTGCTCGTGAGCGACGGCGAGACGGCGCTCGTGACCGACGGCTTCTTCTCGCGCCCCGGCCTCCTGCGCACGCTGGCGGGGCGCATCGCGCCGGACGAGCGCGCGATCGACCGCGCGCTCGCGCGCGCCGGCGTGGAGCGGCTCGCCGCCGTGATCGTCGTGCACTCGCACTACGACCACGCCATGGACGCGCCCGTCGTCGCGCAGCGCACGGGCGCGGTCGTCGTCGGCTCGGAATCCACCGCGAACGTCGCCCGCGGGCTCGGCCTCGACGAGGCGCGCATCCGCGTCCCCGCGCCGGGCGAGCCGCTCGCGTTCGGCCGCTTCCGCGTGACGCTTCTCGAGTCGCGCCACTTCCCGCACGGCATGGCGATGGGCACGATCGACGCGCCGCTCGTCCCGCCCGCGCGCTCCACCGACTACAAGGAGGGCGGAAGCTACGCCGTCTGGATCGAGCACGAGCGCGGGCGCCTCGTCGTGCAGGGAAGCGCGGGCATCGCGGAGGGTGCGCTGCGGGACGTGCGCGCCGACGTGATCCTCCTCGGGATCGGCGCGCTCGGGACGCGCGACGAGGCCTACCGCGAGGCGTACTGGCGCGAGACGGTGGAGGCGGTCGGCGCGCGGCGCGTGATCCCGATCCACTACGACGACTTCACGCGCCCGTTCGAGGACCCGCCTCCGGCGATGCCCGACCTCCTGGACGACGTGGCCGGCTCGCTGCGCTTCCTGCGCGCGCGCGCGGGGCCCGGCCGCGACGTGCGGCTGGCTCCGGCGTGGCGCGCCGTCGACCCGTTCGCCGCGCTGCCGTGACCCACGCGCGGGCCGCAGCGCGGGCGGCCGCGATGCGCGCGCGAGGGGTTGGGGGCACGGTGGCGCGCGCGGCTCAGCCGGGGGGCGCCGCGACGGGCGCCGCCTCGGAAGGCGCCTCGGCCGGCGCCGGGGCCGCGGCCGGATCCGGCGCGCCGGGATGCGCGCCGCCCGGCTGCGCGCGCGCGGGATCGGGCGGCGCGGGATCGAGGCGGATCGGTACGGAATCGCGGCGCAGGAGGAGGCCGTACCAGGCGTCCGCCGCGCCGTACTTCTCGGCGAACGCCTCGTCCACGGCGCGCGCGACCGTGGGGTCGGCGTTCGGCCGCGCGACCCGCGCCTCCACGCGGCCGCCGCGCAAGAGCTCGACGCGCGGCTCCGCGAGGATGCGCCGGTACCAGGCCCGGTCCGGGCGCGCGACGCGCACCCAGGGCGTGTCGCCGACGTCGATGATCCACATCTTCGTCGCGTGCGCGGTCCCCTCGGCATCGAAGGTACGCAGCACGACCACCTCGTTCCGTTCGCCGGCGAGGTAGGTGGCGGCCGCGACGAGCGCGAGGAGGAGCGCCGCGACCCCGAGCCGCCGCATCACGCCACCCGCGGCCGCCGTGCGCGCGCGTCCGGCGCGCGCGGGCGGTCGCGCGACGAGGCGGCGCGCGCGTCCCGTGCGCGCGGGCGGCCCTCCGCGGAAGCCGCGTCGCTCGAGCGCCGGCGCGCGCGCGCCGGAGCCGCGTCGGACCGACGCCGCACCCGCTGCCGCCGCGCGCCGGCCCAGGAGCAGATCGGGCACGCGGCGGGGTCGTGGCCGCGGGCGGGGCAGTGGCTGCGCCCGAAGTAGATGAGCTGGAGGTGGGTCTTGCCCCAGTCCTTCTCGGGGAAGAGCCGCTTCAGGTCGCGCTCCGTCTGCGCGACGCTGCGCCCGCTCGAGAGCCCGAAGCGCGCCGCGAGGCGGTGGATGTGGGTGTCGACGGGGAACGCGGGCTTCCCGAACGCCTGCACGCTCACGACGCTCGCGGTCTTGTGGCCGACGCCCGGCAGGGACTCGAGCGCCGCGAGGTCGTCGGGCACGCGGCCGCCGAAGCGCTCGACCAGCGCCCGCGAGAGCGCCTTCAGGTGCCGCGCCTTCGTCGCGGAGAGGCCGCAGCTCCGGATGCGCCGCTCGATGGCCGCCGCGGGAAGACGCGCCATCGCTTCGGGCGTACGCGCGAGCTCGAAGAGGCCCGGCGTGACCTCGTTCACGCGCGCGTCGGTGCACTGGGCGGACAGCACCACGGAGACGAGCAGCGTGAACGGGTCCTCGTGCGCGAGCGGCACTGCCGGCTGGGGGTGGAGGCGGTCGAGGATCTCCGCGATCCGCGCCGCCTTCTCGGCGCGCCTCACGTCGGAACGAGCAGGACCTTGCCGAAGTTGCGGCGGTCCTGGAGGCGGTGGTGCGCGTCGGCCGCGCGCGCGAAGGGAACGCTCGCGTCGACGGCCGGCCGCAGCGCCCCCTCGGCGTACAGCGCCAGCAGCTGCTCCATCCAGCCGGCGACGCGGTCCGCCTCGTCCCACAGGTGGCCGACGTTCACGCCGAAGACACCCTTGTTCCGGTCGATCAGCTCGCGCGGCGCGAAGCGGATGCGCATCGTACGGAGCGCCGGGCCGAGCGCGCGCAGCACGCTGCGGCGCTTGCCGGTCGCGGCGGCGGAGAGGCCGAACATGCCCAGCCGGCCGGTCGGCGCGAGGCAGCGGTAGCTCTTCTCGAAGGAGCGGCCGCCCACGGCGTCGAGGACGAGCTCCACGCCGCGGCCGTGCGTGAGATCGCGCACGGCCGCCTCGAAGTCGTCGCGCGTGTAGTCGATGCAGGCGTCGCAGCCGAGCGCCTTCAGGCGCTCGTGCTTTCCCGCCGAGGCCGTGCCGAAGACGCGCGCGCCCGCGCGCTTCGCGAGCTGGATGGCCGCGATCCCGACGCCGCCCCCCGCCGAGTGCACGAGCACCGTCTCGCCCGCGCGGAGCGAGCCCATCACGTGCAGCAGCTGGTAGGCCGTGAGGTAGTTCACGGGGAGCGCCGCGCCCTCGGAGGCCGTCATGCCGGCGGGGCGCGCGAAGGCGCGTGCCTCGGGGACGCAGACGACGTCCGCGTAGCCGCCGAAGCGGGTCAGCGCGACGACGTCGCGCCCGATCCAGTCCGAGCCCACGCCGTCGCCCACCGTGTCCACGCGCCCCGCCACCTCGTAGCCGGGGACGCAAGGCAGCTTCGGCATGTCGGGGTAGAGCCCGAGCCGGCCCATCACGTCGGCGAAGTTGACGCCCGCGGCGTCCACGCGGATGCGCAGCTCGCCCGGCCGCGGCAGCGGATCGCGCGCCTCGCGCACCTCGAGGACCTCGGGCGGACCCGTCCGCGGGATCCAGACCTGACGCATGGCGCGGAGGATAACGGGCGCGCGGCGGGGCGGGCGGCGCGGCGAAGGGCAGCGCCCCGCGCGCGACGCGTTCGAGGGCTGGGCGGCCGCGGACGCGCGCGGCGCCGCTCGTGCGCCGGCGCGCGGCCCCGGGGCGTGCGGGTCAGATCCCGCCGTAGCGCTCGCTGTAGCGCTCGTAGCGCCGGAGGACGTCCTCGACGAAGCGGGGCCTCGGGGTCAGATCCTCGCGCAGGTCGCGCTTCACGGCCTCGGGGCCCTTGTTGTAGGCGGCGAGCGCGAGGTCGAGGCTGTCGAAGCGGTCGAGCAGCTCGCCGAGGTAGCCGCTCGCGAGCTGCACGTTGTGGGCGGGATCGCGCAGCGACGCCTCGCCGCGCCAGCGCAGCCCGCGCCGCTCCGCGTAGTCGCGCGCCACGAACGGGCGGACCTGCATGAGCCCGATGGCGCCGCCGTTCTCCGCCGAGGGATCGAAGCCGCTCTCCTGCGCGATCAGCGCCACGAGGAGGAAGCTCGGGATGCCGTGCTCGCGCGAGGCGCGCGCGACGGAACGCGCAATGGTGTCGCATACCTCGGCGCCGAGGTGGCGCGCCTCGTTCGCCACGAGCGCGCGCAGCGCCGCCAGCGTGTCGCGCGCCGGCGCAGGCCGCAGGGACGCCACGTCGGGAGGCGGGGCGGGCGCGGCGGCCGCGGACCCGGGCGCGTCGCGCAGGTCGAACGGCGGGATCGCGGTCTCGGCGCGGGCGACGCCGGCTCCGAGGGCGAAGCCCGCGAGCCAGACCAGGACGAGGCGATGGACGTGGAGCATGTCGGGAGTCTCGGCGGGCCGGCCCGCACCTGACTGTGACGGCCGTCGCAATCGGCCCCGTGGGGTTGAAGTTCTGGTGAAGTGGGGGTGACACCACACAGCGCCGAGAGCGTAGACGCGACGCGGCTCCGCGCGTCGTGTTGCCGATCTCTTGCCGGTCGTGGGCCGACACCGGCACGCGGCCGCGCGCGCGGGTCCGGCGCGGATGTCGGCCTCCAAGGCGAGGACCTATGCTCGGCGCTCCGCAGGAGGGAGGCTCTCCATGGCAGGACCGCTCGCGGGGATCCGGGTCGTCGAGATCGCGGGCATCGGCCCCGGGCCCTTCGCCGCGATGATGCTCTCGGACATGGGCGCGGAGGTGCTGCGCGTCGACCGCGCGCAGAGCGTGCCGGCGAGCCCACCCCCCGAGCCGTCGTTCGACCTCCTGAACCGCGGGCGCCGCAGCGTCGGGGTCGACCTGAAGAGCCCGCAGGGCGTCGAGACCGTGCTGCGGCTCGTGGAGCGCGCGGACGCGCTCCTGGAGGGATTCCGCCCCGGCGTGATGGAGCGCCTGGGCCTCGGCCCGGACGTCTGCCTCGCGCGCAACCCGCGCCTCGTGTACGGGCGCATGACCGGGTTCGGCCAGGAGGGCCCCATCGCGCACGCGGCGGGGCACGACATCAACTACATCGCGCTCGCGGGAACGCTCTTCCACATCGGGCGCGCCGGCGAGCGCCCGCTCCCGCCGCTCAACCTGGTGGGGGACTTCGGCGGCGGCGGCATGCTGCTCGCCTTCGGCATGGTGTGCGCGCTCGTCGAGCGCGCGCGCTCGGGCAAGGGCCAGGTGGTCGACGCGGCGATGGTGGACGGCGCCGCCATCCTCATGACGATGATGCACGCCTTCCGCCAGACGCGGATGTGGACGGACGAGCGCGGCGCGAACCTGCTCGACACCGGCGCGCACTTCTACGAGACGTACGAGACGAAGGACGGAAAGTACGTCTCGATCGGCTCCATCGAGCCCCAGTTCTACGCCGAGCTCCTGAAGCGGACCGGTCTCGAAGGCGAGGACCTCCCGCGCCAGATGGACCGCGCGAGCTGGCCCGCCATGAAGCAGCGGCTCGCGGCGGTCTTCAAGACGAGGACGCGCGACGAGTGGTGCGCCGTCATGGAGGGGACGGACGTCTGCTTCGCGCCCGTCCTCAGCATGACGGAGGCGTACACCCACCCTCACAACGTCGCGCGGCGCACGTTCGTCGAGGTGGCCGGCCGCACGCACCCGGCGCCCGCCCCGCGCTTCAGCCGGACGGCGCCCGAGATCGCGCGGCCCCCGGCGCACCCCGGCCAGCACACCGACGAGGCGCTGCGCGAGTGGGGCTTCTCGGACGCCGAGCTGCGTGCGCTGCGCGACGCCAAGGCAATCGCCTGACCCCGCGGGTGGACTTTCTAAACAGCGGGGTCTGACCCCTTTCTAAACCGCGGGGCCTGCTCGTCGAGGTGGGCGGTGCAGGCGAGCAGGCGGACGCGCCAGGGCGGGCCTTCGATCTCGGTCACGCAGGTGTTGACCCAGCGCGTCGGGTCGGCGGGCGCGGCGAGCGCCGGCGGGACCTCGAGGTGGCGCGCGACGAGGTCGCGGCAGACGAGGCCGTGCGTCACCACGGCGAGTGGCCCCTCGGCCTCGGCCGCGGCGCGCTCGATGCGCGCCCAGGCCCGCGCGACGCGCGCGTGGAAGGCGGCGACGCTCTCGCCGCCCGGCGGCGTGTAGTCCGGCGCGAACGGGTCGAAGCCGAGCGCGCGGTACGGCGTCCCGCGCAGGTCGCCGAAGTTGCGCTCCTGGAGGAGCGCGTCGGTCTCGAGCTCCGCGCGCGTCGCCTGCGCGACCGCGCGCGCCGTCATGAGCGCGCGCAAGAGGTCGCTCGAGAGCACGCGGCGCACGCCGGCCTCGGCGAGCCGCGCGGCCAGCCGCGCCGCCTGCGCGACGCCGCGCTCGGAGAGCGGGACGTCCGGCGTCTGGAACACGCGCCGCGCGTTGTACGCCGTCTCGCCGTGCCGGACGAGGTAGATGTGCGCCACGGCACCGAAGGCTACCCCGGCGGCGGCGCTGCGCCGGCGCACGCCGCCGCCGGGCGGCGCGCCAGCCGGCCGCGCACGGGCGGGCGGGCGCGGAGCCCCGGACCCCGCGCTCGCCGCCGTCGCGCGCTAGAGATGCGCCGCCGGCCTCCGGCGCGCGTGCGAGACGGGATCGGGCTCGAGCATCGGGTCGTCGAGGACGCCCGCGAGCGCGCGCTCGGCCGGAACGTGCACCACGACCTCCGGCAGGGTGGGGATCGCCGGCCCGCGGCCGTTCCAGCAGAGCGGGCAGAGGCCCGAGGCGGAGCGCACGAACATGCGCGCGCCGCAGCTCTTGCACGCGTGCACCGAGCCGCCGCGCGCGAGCCCGCGCACGACCCAGGCGCTCGGGATGCAGTAGCCGTTCTTCGTCACCGCCTCGTCCACGTCCCCGCTCCTTCCGCGCTTGCGCATCTTCGGCGCCGGGCGCCGCGCGCGAGGCGCCGTGCCGCCGTCCGCCGATGGGTGCCTCGCGCACCGGCCCGGGTGACGCGCCCCGGCAGCGCGCGCGCGGCGAGGCGGCAGGTTCCGAGGCGACCTCCGCTACGCCGTGGGGCGCGCGAGGAAGGGCTCCCAGAACCGCCGCTCGGCCTCCAGCGGCGCGTCCACCACGCCGCAGCGCGGGCCGAGGCGCATCGTCGCGCGCCGGCGCGGCTCGTACGCCGGCCAGGCGTCGAGCGCGGCGGCCTTGGGCACGCCTTCGCGCGCGAACGCGAGCCACGCCTCCCGCATCGCGCGGGAGAGTTCGAGGGCTGCGCCCGTCCCGAGCAGGACGCGCAGGAGCGGGTGGCGCAGCGTCCCGAACACGAACGGGATCTCGAGCGCGTGGCAGGCGCCGATCCGCCGCGGCGCGAGCCGCGGCACGAACTCGAAGAGGTACTTGTACGTGCGCGGCTCGTGGAGGGCGTGCAGCTCCGCGAGGCGCGCCGCCGGATAGCGGAAGATGCGGTCGGTCTGGATCGCCTCCCAGAGCGCGAGCGGGCCGCCGGCGGCGCGGCCGGCGCCCGCGCGCGCGTACAGCTCGAGCGCGCGCTCCGCGAGCGCGGCGCCGTCCCCGTCGGCGCCCGGCAGGATGCGCGCCAGGCGGCGGCGCAGCCCGGCCGCGTCGAGCGCGCGGCTGCGGCGGTCGAAGAGCGTGAAGAGCTTCCACTCGTCGCGGTTGGTCCCGACCAGCATCGGGACTCCGGCGGCGTCGCCGGCCGCGACCGCCTCCAGCGGCTGGCGCGGGATCCAGCGCCCGTCGACCGCCGGCTGCCAGGGCAGCGTCCCGTGCGCCAGCCCGAGCGACACCGCCGCGCGCGCCTGCGCCTCCAGGATCGCCTCCGCCGGGGCGCTCCCGAGCGCGCGCACGGCGTCGCGGCGCGTCGCGCCGAAGGCGCGCACGAAGGCGTCCGCGGCCCGCGCCGCCGCCTCGGGGCCGGAGACGTTGTGCGCGCCCCCGCTCTGCAACACGACGCGGTGGAACGCGCCGCGCGCCGCCGGCGTCCCGAGCAGCGTGGCGACGCTCATCGCGCCCGCCGACTCGCCGAAGATCGTCACGTTCTGCGGGTCGCCGCCGAAGGCGGCGGCGTGCTCGCGCACGAAGCGCAGCGCCGCGACCTGGTCCTGGACTCCCAGGTTCACGGCCTCCTCGGCACCCTCCGCGCCGAGGAGGCCGAGGTGGAGGAAGCCCAGCGCGCCGAGCCGGTAGTTGAGCGTGACGACGACGGCGTCGCCGCGCCGCGCGAGCCGGCGGCCCGAGTAGACGGGCGAGGTGCCCGCCCCGATCACGAACGCGCCGCCGTGGATCCAGACCAGCACCGGACGGCGCGCGTCGTCGAGGCCCGGCGTCCAGACGTTCAGGGTGAGGCAGTCCTCGCTCTGGACGGCGCCACCGAGGAGGGCGCCGAGCGGACCGGGGAAGTGGAACGGGCGCGGCTGCGGCGCCGAGGCGCCGGTGCGCGTCGCGTCGCGGACGCCGCCCCAGGGCTCGGGCGGCTGCGGCGCCCGCAGGCGGAGCGGCCCGACCGGCGGGCGCGCGTACGGGATGCCCCGGAAGACCAGCACGCCGCCGCGCTCGACGCCCCGGAGCCGGCCGAGCGCCGTCTCGACCACCGGCTGCACCGGAGGGAGGCTAGCAGCCGGGCTCGGCCGCGCCGTCCGACAGCCGCGGCGCGATGCGCTATCTAGTCGCCTCCGCCCGACACCGAGCCCCCGATCCCCCGCGGACCACGCGTTCCATGACGAAGCGCATCTACAACTTCTCACCCGGCCCCGCGGTGCTGCCCGAGCCCGTCCTGCGCGAGGCGCAGGAGGACCTCTGGGACCTCGCCGAAAGCGGGATCGGCGTCCTCGAGCACAGCCACCGCGGCAAGGCGTTCGAGCGCGTGATCGCGGAGGCGGAGGCGGACTGCCGCGCGCTTGCCGGCATCCCCGACGGCTACGAGCTGCTCTTCCTCCAGGGCGGCGCCTCGACGCAGTTCTTCATGCTGCCGGCGAACTTCCTCCCCGACGACCGCGTCGCCGATTACCTCGACACCGGCGCATGGTCGCAGAAGGCGATGCAGGAGGCCGGCTACTACGGGAGCGTCCACGTCGCCGCGTCGTCGAAGGCCGGCGGCTACCGCCACATCCCGGCCCCCGAGGAGACGCACTGGTCGGAGCGCCCCGTCTACGTCCACTTCACCTCGAACAACACGATCTTCGGCACGCAGTTCCGCACGGAGCCGACGCCCCCGCCCGGCGCCTGGCTCGCCTGCGACGCGTCGAGCGACCTCTTCTCGCGCCCGATCGACGTCGCCAAGTACGGCGTCGTGTACGGCGGCGCGCAGAAGAACTTCGGCCCGGCCGGCGTGACGCTGGTCGTCGTCCGCGAGGATCTGCTCCAGCCGCCCGTGCGCGAGCTCCCGACGATGCTGCGCTACCGCACGCACGCCGAGCAGGGCTCGCTCTACAACACGCCCTCGACGTTCGGCATCTACGTGATGGGCCGCGTGTTCAAGTGGCTGCTCGCCGAGGGCGGGCTCGCGGAGATGGAGCGGCGCAGCGCGGCGAAGGCGCGCGTCCTCTACGACTACCTGGACGCGCAGGACTTCTACACCGCGCCCGTGCGGCCCGACAGCCGCTCGCACATGAACGTCATCTTCCGCACGCCGAGCGCGGAGCTCGACAAGCGCTTCGTCGCCGAGGCGGCGAAGCAGGGGCTCGACGGACTCGCGGGACACCGGTCGGCGGGGGGCATGCGCGCGAGCATCTACAACGCATTCCCCCTTGCGGGCTGCGAGGCCCTCGTGTCGTTCATGAAGGACTTCGCCGCCAAGAACGGCTGATGACCCGGCCCGTGCCGGAGCTGCTGCGGCGCGTCCCGCAGGGAGCGCCGCTCGCCGACCCCGGCGCGATCCTCGACCGCTTCCTCGACTGGGTGCACGCGACCGGCCTCGAGCCGTACCCGGCGCAGCAGGAGGCCCTGCTCGAGCTCGCGGCCGGAAAGCACGTCGTGCTCGACACGCCGACGGGCTCGGGAAAGTCGCTCGTCGCGCTCGGGCTCCACTTCAAGGCGCTCTGCGAGGGGCGGCGCTCCTTCTACACGGCGCCGATCAAGGCGCTCGTCTCCGAGAAGTTCTTCGCGCTCTGCGACCTCCTCGGCGCAGAGAACGTGGGGATGCTCACGGGCGACGCGAGCATCAACTGGGCCGCGCCCGTGATCTGCTGCACGGCCGAGGTGCTCTCGAACATGGCGCTGCGCCAGGGCGAGCGGACCGACGCACCCTACGTCGTGATGGACGAGTTCCACTACTACGGCGACCGCGAGCGCGGCGTGGCCTGGCAGATCCCGCTCCTCACGCTTCCGCGCACGACGTTCCTCCTCATGTCGGCGACGCTCGGCAACACGGCCGAGATCGAGGAGCAGCTGCGCGAGGAGACCGGGCGCGAGGTCGCGCACGTCTGGTCGGACCAGCGCCCGGTCCCGCTCGACTACGAGTATCGCGAGACGCCGATCCACGAGACGGTGGAGGCTCTGCTCGAGCAGGGCCGCGCGCCGATCTACGTCGTGAACTTCACGCAGCGCGAGTGCGCCGAGCTCGCCCAGGCGCTCACCAGCGCGCGCGTCGCCACGCGCGAGCAGCGCCAGCGCATCGCGGACGCGCTGGGCGAGTTCCGCTTCGACACCCCTTACGGAAGGGACCTGCGCCGCTTCCTCTCGCACGGGGTGGGCGTCCACCACGCGGGGCTCCTGCCGAAGTACCGGCTCCTCGTGGAGCAGCTCTCGCAGCAGGGCCACCTGCGCGTCATCTGCGGCACCGACACGCTCGGCGTCGGCGTCAACATCCCGATCCGCACGGTCCTCCTGTCGCGTCTCGCGAAGTTCGACGGCGAGAAGGTGCGGCTGCTCCAGGCGCGCGAGTTCAAGCAGATCACGGGCCGCGCCGGGCGGCGCGGCTTCGACGTCCAGGGCAGCGTCGTCGCGCAGGCGCCCGAGCACGTGATCGAGATCCGCCGGCGCGAGGCGGCGGGCAAGCGCAGGAGCGGGCGCCGTCCGGGCGGCGCGGGCCCGAGGCGCGGGTTCGGCCCGCCGCGCGAGGGCGGCCCGCCGCGCGAGATCGCCTGGACGAAGAAGACCTTCACGGAGCTCATCGCGCGGCCGCCGGAGCGGCTCGTGCCGCACTTCCGCGTCGACCACGCGATGCTGCTCTCCGTGCTCCAGCGCGGCGGACCGGGCGGCGGCTACGCGGCGCTCGCGGATCTCGTGGAGCGCTCGCACGAGAGCGCGGCGCGCCGGCGGCGCCTGCGCCGCGAGGCGGCCGTCCTGTTCCGGTCGCTCCGGCGCGCGGGCATCGTGGTGGTCGAGCGGCTTCCCGGCCGGAGCGGAGCGCGCGTGCGCGTGGACCAGGAGCTCCAGCGCGACTTCTCGCTCCACCAGGCGCTCGCGCTCTACCTCGTCGAGGCGCTCGCGGTGCTCGACCCGCAGGCGCCCGATTACGCGCTGGACGTCCTCTCGCTGGTCGAGGCCGTGCTCGCGGACCCGCAGGCGATCCTGCGCGCGCAGGTGCGCAGGCTCCGCCGCGAGCTCCTCGCGCGGCTCAAGGCCGAGCGCGTTCCCTTCGAGGAGCGCGAGAAGGCGCTCGCGGAGGTGAGCCACCCGAAGCCGAACCTCGCCTTCGTCGAGGCGACCTTTCCGCTCTTCGCGGAGAGCCACCCCTGGGTCGGCCGCGACAGCATCCGGCCGAAGTCGATCGCGCGGGAGATGGTCGAGGGCTTCCAGCGCTTCGATACGTACGTCCGGCACTACGAGCTGCAACGCGTCGAGGGGCTGCTGCTGCGCTACCTCGGCGAGGTCTACTCCACGCTGCAGCGCTCGGTCCCCGACGCGCGCAAGACCGACGAGGTGCACGACATCCTGGCGTACCTGCGCACGCTGATCGCGCGCGTCGACTCGAGCCTCCTCGAGGAGTGGGAGAGCCTCCTCCACCCCGCGCCGGAGAAGCCCGACGCCACGGCCCCGCCGCCTGCGCCGCTCGACCTCGCCCTCACGCCGCGCGCCTTCCGCGCGCGCGTGCGCTCCGAGCTGCGCGCGCTCGTCGCCGCGCTCGCGGACGGCGACTACGAGGAGGCCGTCCGCTGGGTGCGGCAGGATCCGGAGAACCCCTGGGACGCCGCGCGCTTCGAGGCAGAGCTCGCGCCCTTCCTGGCCGAGCACGGCCGCATCGTCGTGGACCCGATCGCGCAGAAGGCGCACTGGACGGCCATCAAGCCGACCGGTCCGCGCCGCTTCGACGTCGCCCAGGTGCTGCACGACCCTTCCGGCGAGAACCTCTGGGCCGTGCACGGCGAGGTCGACCTGCGCGGCGACGCCGATCCCGACCAGCCGCTGGTCCGCGTCCGCCGGATCGGGCTCTAGCGCCGAGCCCGGCGGGCTGCGGGACCGCCCCGCAGGGCCGCACGGCGGCCCTGCGCCCGGGCGGCGAGCGGCGACACCGGCGCGACGCGCGCGCGTGGGGGAGCCGACCCGCTGGGGCGGCCCGCGGCCGCCGCCTCAAGCGGACGCACCTCGCCGCCGACAATCCCGCAGGATCCCGGCTTTCGCAGGCGGAGCGCGACTTGGCGGAGCGACCCAGCGTCCTGCTCCTCCCGCTCGAGGGGCGTCTCGACGACGTGACGGGCCGTCTCCTGCTCGTGCACTTCCGCGGAAAGGTCGCCCCGACGCTCACCGACGCCGAGCGCGTGCTGCGCACGGAGACGCCCCCGATCCGCGTCGCGATGATCCCGGCCCAGCCGAACGTCGCCGACCTCCCCGGCGTCCTCGCGGCGCTGCGCGACGCCGCGCTCGGTCGGGCGCTGCGCTTCGTCGCGCTGGGGGCGCCGCCGACGCCGCAGGAGCGCGATGCGCTCCGCGCCGCGAAGGTCGACTTCGCGCTCTACCACGGCTTCAGCGACACCGAGCTGCGTTTCGTCCTGAACGCGGGCGTGTCCGAGCACTTCGCCGAGCGCCGCGACGACCTGCGCGTGCCGACGCCGCTCGTCGCGAAGCTGAAGACCCCCGCCGGCCCGAAGGTGGCGCTCGTCTACAGCCTCTCGACGAGGGGCGCGTACCTCGAGACGACGCGCCCGTCGCAGGAGGGCGTGCGCATCGAGGTCGAGCTGCCGCTCCCCTCCGGCGCGCTCGAGCTCGGCGCGGTCGTCGTCTCGACCAACGTGACCGGCAACCTGCGCCGCGAGAACCTGCCGCGCGGCATGGGGGTCCGCTTCGAGGAGCTCTCGTCCGGCGCGGCGGTCGCGGTGAAGCGCTACCTCGAGGAGCGCCTGACCCACCTGCGGCCCTAGCGGCCGCCCGCTCGGCGGGTCCGCGTCGCCGCGCGCCGTCCCCCACGGGGGACGGCGCCGCTGTGCGCCGGGTCACGAAGCCCCCCGCCCGCGGCGACGAAAGCGCGCGGGTGCGCCGCCGGAGGGGTCGGCGCACGGCTTCCCGCGCCCGCTCAGGGCTGGTGTCCGGCGGTCTCCTGGCCCACGCGCGCGAGCCACTCGAGCAGCGCCGGCTGCGCGTCGAGCGCGGCGGCCGCCTCCGGCACGGACCCGATCGAGGCGTTCTCGAGGAACGCCGCGATCGCGAGGTCCGCGCGGCTGATCTGCTCGGCGTAGAAGAAGGGCCGCGTGCCGAGGAAGTTCGCCAGGTCCGCGAGGCGCTGCGCGTACTCCGTGGCGTAGCGCGGGCCCGCGCCGTCGCCGCCGCCCCGGCGCAGGATGCCGAAGCGCGCGAGGACGCCGTGCGCGCGCTCGTCGCCGTCCTCGAGCTCCTGGAGGCGCTGGCGCAGCCAGCGCTCCCAGTAGAAGTAGAACGTCTGCGACGCCCAGTGCTCGAGGCGGCGCTGCGACGCCGCGACCTTCGGATCCGGCGACACGAGCCTCGGCGCGGGCCAGCGCTCGTCGAGGGCGTCGAGGATGCGGTGGGAGTCGATGACCCGGCGTCCCTCGATCGTGGCCACGGGCAGGAGCCCGGTCTCGGGGTTCCAGCGCCGGTAGTCCTCGGGGCTCGTCGGCTCCACGAGCCGGGCGTCGAGCTTCTTGAGCGCGACCGCGCGCAGCACCTTGTCGACGAACGGGTTGCGCCGCGGGCCGTACACCGTGATCGCCGTCATCTCAGCTCCGCCGCCTGCGGCACGGGCTTCCCGAGCAGCCACGCCTCGAGCATGGCGTTCACCTGCTCCGGCGCCTCCTGCTGCACCCAGTGGGACACGCCCGGGAGCGTCCGGAGCGTGAGATCGCTCACGTAGCGCTCGGTCCCCTGGAGCGTCTCGAGGCCGAGCGCCCGGTCTTCCTCGCCCCAGAGGAGCAGGGTGGGAACGTCGATCACGGGGTACCCGAGGGCGCGCTGGCGGCGCGCGCCGCCGCGGAACAGCGCGCGATAGTAGTGGACCATGGCCGTGAGCGCCCCGGGGCGCGCCGCCTGGTCCCGGTAGACGGCGAGGACCTCGTCCGGAAACCGGGACGGGTCGCGCGCCATGCCGCGGAAGGCCTCGCGGATCGCGCGGTAGTCGTTCGCCGCGAGGAGGCGCTCCACGGCGTAGTCCTCGACCCGCGCGGGGCGGTCGCTCTGCCCGTAGCCGCGCAGGTCCGGCGCCCAGGCGCGCCAGCCGAGGCGCGCGAGGAGGGGCAGCTGGTAGCGCCACGAGAAGGCGCACTCGGGAAAGCCGTGGAGGAGGAGCGCCACCCGCCCGTCGGCCGCGCCGGCCTCCGGCTCGCAGGTGCGGACGTGGAAGCGCAGGCCGTTCGCCTCGACGAAGCGCTCTCCGAGCTCGGCCACCGGCGCCACCGGCGGAGGCTAGCCGACCCGGCGCCGTTGTTAACGAAGGGGCGGGGCCCCTTCGTCGGCGAGCGTCCCCGGCGGGGATCGATGCGCGCGGGCCGCGCGCTCCCGTGCGAGCGCGAAGAGCCCGTCGTCCTCGATCCCGAGCGGGACGTTCAGGAGGTTGTAGAAGTTCGAGACGGCGTTCTCGACCACGACCTCCACGATCTCGCGCTCGCCGAAGTGCTTGCGCAGCGCCTCGAACGTCGCGTCGGACACCTCGCGTCGCGCCGTCGCCTCCTCCGCGAAGGCGAGCGCCGCGCGCTCGCGCTCCGAGAAGAGCGGGCTCGCGCGCCAGTCGTCGAGGGCGCGGAACTTCTCGAGGCCGATGCGCTCCTGCACCGCGCGGGCGAGCACGATGTCCTTGCAGAAGGCGCAGCCGTTCATCATGGAGACGCGCGCGTGGATCAACAGACGCAGCTCGCTCGGGAGCGTGTAGCCGCGCAGCTCGAGGTTCACGAGCGCCCAGGAGACGTTCCACATGCGCGGCAGCCGGTTGTAGATCACGCGCGCGGGCGTGATCTCCTTTCCGAGCTGGCGCCGGGTCAGGAACGCCATGAAGCGGCCGAGCAGGGTGGGCGGGCGGTCGATCGGGGCGAGACGGCTCATCGGAGGGTCTCCTTTCGGGGCGCGAGCGCCGCGTGGAGGGCGAGCGCGAGGACGAGCAGCGCGGGCAGGTGCACGCCGGGGAAATCGTCCCAGAGGGCGCCGTGCGGGAGCGCCCCGCTCGCGCTCTCGACGACGTGGACGACCGCGTGGATGCCGAGGAAGACGCCCGCCACGCCCGCGAGCGCCGCGCGCGCGGCGGGCCGCAGCGCGGCCAGCACCAGCGCGGCGCCCGCGGCCGCGTAGGCGGCCCCGACGTCGCGCACGAAGTGCGCGTTGAAGGCGCCGGTCGCGCTCGCGACGCGCGCGAACCAGCGCGCGGAGTCGAGCAGCATCCAGGCGCCGTTGCCGAGGAAGAGGACGCCGAGCACGAGGAGGGCGAGCGCCGCGAGGCGGCGCGCGCCGGTCTCGGACGAGCGCGAGGGGGCGGAGCGGGGGTCGGCGAGGGGGGTCACGGGGAGCCTCCGAGCGCGTGGGGTCGGGAGAGGAGCGCGCCGAGTCGCGTCACGGCGTCGGCGAGGGCGGCGGGCGTCGCGCTCGCGAAGCCGACGTAGAGGGCGGGTCGGCCGCCCTCTTCCAGGCGGAAGGCGTCGCCCGGGGTGACGGCGACGCCCGCCTCGCGCAGCGCGGCGGCGAGCGCGCGCGCGTCCGCGCCCGGCGGGAGCTCGAGCCAGACCGCGCTGCCGCCCACCGGGCGGGCGCAGCGCGCGTCCGGGGGGAGCGCCCGCGCCGCGGCGACCTGGAGCGCGTCGAGGCGCTCGGCGTAGAGCCTCCGCACGCGGCGCACGTGACGCTCGAGCGCGCCGCTCGCCAGGAGCTCCGCCAGCGCCGCCTGCACGACGAGGCTGCCGCCGAAGTGCGACGCCGCGAGAAGCGCCGTCACGCGCCGCACGACCGGCGGCGGCGCGACGAGCCAGCCGAGCCGAAGCGCCGGGAAGAGCGCCTTCGAAAACGTCCCGAGCGTGATCACGCGCCCGCCCGCGTCGCCCTGCGCGAGCGCGGCGGGCGCCGCGCCGCCGAGACGGAGCTCGCCGTCGTAGTCGTCCTCCACGATCGCGCACTGGTGCTCCTCGGCGAGCGCGAGGAGCTCTTCGCGGCGCGCGTCGGAGAGCGAGACGCCGGTCGGCGCCTGCACGGCGGGCGTCGCGTAGACGAGCTTCACGCGCCGGCCGCGCAGGACGCGCGCGAGGGCGTCCGTGCGAAGGCCGGCGCCGTCGACCGGGACGCCGACCAGGTGGGCGCCGCGCGCCGCGAAGGCGACGCGCGCGCCGAACCAGCCCGGATCCTCGACGGCCGCGGCGTCGCCGGGCTCCAGTAGGGCGCGCGCCACGAGGTCGAGCCCCTCCTGCGCGCCCTGCACGACGACGACGTCCGCCGCGCGGCAGGCGAGGCCGCGCGCGACGAGGCTCGCCGCGATCGCCTCGCGGAGCGGCGGGTAGCCCTGCGGCTCGAAGCGGTTCGCATAGCCCGGGAGCGCGTCGAGGGCGCGCGCGAAGGCGCGCCGCAGCGCCGCCACGGGGAGGGCGTTCGCGTCGACGCGCCCGCCGCGCAGGTCCGCGCTCGGCGCGGCGTCCTCCGCCGGCTCGCGCAGGGCCGCGCGGAGGACGGGCGTCGCGGGCGCGAGCAGGCTCTCCCAGGCGAGCGCGGGCCCGCGCCCCTCGCCGGCCGCGCCCGCCGCGCTTCCCGCGCCCGCGCCGCCGTCCCGAAGCGCCGCCCGCGGCGCGACGAAGGTCCCCTGCCCGACGTGCGCGCGCACGAGGCGGGCCTGCGCGAGCGCCTCGTAGGCGAGGTTCACCGTGTTGCGCGAGAGCCCGAGCGCCTCGGCGAGCTCGCGCGTCGCGGGGAGCTTCTCCCCGGCGCGCAGGCGCCCGCTCTCCACCAGCGCGCGCAGGTGCCCGGCGAGCTGGCGGTAGACCGGCTCGGGGGCGCGGCGGTCGGGGCGGAACGCGAGGGCGAGCACAGGGGGAAGATGGATGGATCCAATCGGATCTACAAGGGCCAATTGGCACGCTCGGCGCGGGGCCAATCGGAGGCGGGAGCCCCCGGCGGCGCCGGGGGGGCGCGGCTACGATCCGCACCCCGTGGAGGAGATCGCCTTGGCCCGTTCCGCCGAGTCCGCCGCGTCCTCCGAGCGGCGGCGCGGGCGCGCGGCGCGCCTCGCGCTCGCCTGCGCCCTCGCGCTCGCCCCGCTCGCGCCGCCCGCCGCTGCCGACGAGCCCGTCGTGGACGGGATCGCCGCCCAGGTGGGCACCGACATCGTGCTCGTGTCGGAGGTGCGCAACCTCGCCCGGCCGGTCGAGGAGAGGATGCGCGCGGCCGGCGCGCCGGAGACGGAGATCCAGGCGCTGCGCGCGGACGCCCTCGAGCGCCTGATCGAGCGCGCCATGATCCGCCAGGTCGTGCGCCGCGCCGAGCTCGAGGCGACCGACGTCGAGATCGACCAGGCGATCGGGAGCATCGCGCAGGAGAACGGGCTCACGCTCGAGCAGCTCGTCGCGACGGTCGAGTCGCAGGGTCTCCCGTACGCGGTCTACCGCGAGCGCATCCGCGGCGAGATCGAGCAGTCGAAGGTGCTGAACGGGATGGTCGCCTCGAAGGTGCGCGTGGACGACGCCGAGGTGCGCGCCGCGTACCACGAGCAGTTCGAGGACCAGCCGAGCGGCGGCGAGGAGGTGCGCCTGCGCCATCTGCTCGTGCCGTACACCTCCGACGCGCCCGAGGCGCGCCGCAGCGCCTGCGCCGCGGTGGAGCGCGCGCGCGCCCGCATCGCGGGCGGCGAGCGCTTCGACGCGGTCGCCGCCGAGATCGAGGCGAAGGCGCCGGGGAGCGGCGACCTCGGCTGGATCCACGAGGCGCGCCTCGCCGGCTGGATGACCGACGCGGTGAAGACGGCGGCGCCCGGCTCCGTGACGCCCGTGCTGGAGACCGAGTTCGGGTGCAATCTCGTCGAGGTCGTCGAGCGCCGCCCCTACGAGCGGCGCGAGTACGAGGCGGTGCGCGACGAGCTCTACCAGCAGCTCTTCGCCGAGCGCATGCAGCGCGAGTACCTGCGGTTCATGGACAAGCTGCGCGAGCAGACCTACGTCGAGCGCAAGGGCGTCTACGCGCAGGCCGCGACGGCGGGCGTGGGAGCGTTCGGGAGCGGCGCTCCGGGCGAGGATCCGAGCGGCTTCTGATGCTCGCGGAGGGCTTCGGGCCCACCCACATCGAGATCTGCGGGGCGCGCGAGCACAACCTGCGCGGCGTGGACGTGCGCATCCCGCGCGACCGGCTCGTCGTCGTGACGGGGCTCTCGGGCTCGGGGAAGTCGTCGCTCGCGTTCGACACGCTCTACGCCGAGGGCCAGCGGCGCTACGTCGAGTCGCTCTCCGCCTACGCGCGTCAGTTCCTCGACCAGCTGCAGAAGCCGGACGTGGAGTCGATCGAGGGGCTCTCGCCCGCCATCTCGATCGAGCAGCGCACCGTGAGCCGCAGCCCGCGCTCGACGGTCGGCACGGCGACGGAGATCTACGACTACCTGCGGCTCCTGTTCGCGCGCGCCGGAGAGCCGCACTGCCCGCGCTGCGGCCGCGCGATCGCGGGGCAGGGCGTCGACCAGATGACCGCGCGCGTGCTCGCGCTCGGAGAGGGCGCGCGGGTCGACGTCCTCGCGCCCATCGTGCGGGGCCGAAAGGGCGCGTACCGCAAGGAGCTGGACGAGCTGCGCCGGAAGGGCTTCGTGCGGGCGCGCATCGACGGCGAAACGCGCGAGCTCTCCGAGGACCTCGTCCTCGCGCGCCAGCAGCGCCACGACGTCGACGCCGTCGTCGACCGCGTCGTCGTGCGCGAGGCCGCGCGCGCGCGCATCGCGGGCTCGATCGAGACGGCGCTGCGCCTCGCCGACGGGCTCGTGCGCCTCGACCTCGGCGACGGCGCCGAGCCGGTGCTCCTCTCCGAACGGAGCGCGTGCGTCGACTGCGGCGTCTCGCTGCCCGAGCTCGCCCCCCGGCTCTTCTCGTTCAACAGCCCGGCGGGCGCCTGCCCGGCGTGCGGCGGCCTCGGCGCGGTGCCGGAGGACGACGACACGGAGGACGAGGCGTCCGCGGGCGTCGCCGGAGCGCCCTGCGAGGCGTGCGGCGGGACGCGCCTGCGCCCGGAGGCGCGCGCCGTGCGGGTCGGGGGCTTCACGCTCCCGGCGCTCTGCGCGCTGCCGGTCGAGGAGGCCGAGCGGGCGCTCGCGCGCCTCGAGCTCGCGCCCGCGCGGCGCGCCGTCGCCGACCGCGTGCTGCGCGAGGTCGCGGAGCGCCTGCGCTTCCTGCGCGAGGTGGGCGTCGGGTACCTGACCCTCGACCGCCCGAGCGCGACGCTCTCGGGCGGCGAGGGCCAGCGGATCCGGCTCGCGACGCAGGTCGGGGCGAGCCTCATGGGCGTCCTCTACATCCTCGACGAGCCCTCGATCGGGCTCCACGCCCGCGACCACGCGAGGCTCCTCGACACGCTCGTGCGGCTGCGCGACCAGGGCAACACGGTCGTCGTCGTGGAGCACGACGAGGCGACGATCCGCGCGGCGGATCACGTGATCGACATGGGCCCGGGCGCCGGGCTCCACGGCGGCGAGGTCGTCGCGCAGGGCTCGCCGGCCGAGATCGCGGCGAACCCCGACTCCCCGACCGGCCTCTGGCTCGCCGGGCGCCGGCGCGTTCCGCTCCCCGCGCGCCGGCGCACCTCGGACCGCGCGCTCGTCCTCTCCGGCTGCCGCGAGCACAACCTGCAGGACGTGACGCTGCGGCTCCCGCTCGGCGTCCTCGGCGTCGTGACCGGCGTCTCCGGCTCGGGAAAGTCGACGCTGGTCCACGACACGCTCCACCGCGCGCTCGCGCAGCGCCTCCACGGGGCGGAGCGGCCGCCCGGCCGCCACGCGCGGCTCGCGGGCGCCGAGCACCTCGACAAGGTGATCGAGGTCGACCAGGCGCCGATCGGGCGTACGCCGCGCAGCAACCCCGCCACCTACAGCGGCGCCTTCGACGGCATCCGGCGCCTCTTCGCCCAGGTGCCCGAGTCGCGCGTGCGAGGCTTCGGCCCGGGGCGCTTCTCCTTCAACGTGAAGGGCGGCCGCTGCGAGGTCTGCCAGGGCGACGGCCTGCTGCGCGTCGAGATGCACTTCCTGCCCGACGTGTTCGTGACCTGCGAGGCGTGCGACGGCCGCCGCTACGGCCGCGAGACGCTCGCGATCCGCTACAAGGGCGCGAGCATCGCCGACGTCCTCGCGATGAGCGTCGAGGAGGCGCTCGCCTTCTTCGAGAACGTCCCCTCGGTGCGCCGGCCCCTCGAGACGCTCCACGACGTCGGGCTCGGCTACCTGAAGCTGGGCCAGCCCGCGACGACGCTCTCGGGCGGCGAGGCGCAGCGCGTGAAGCTCGCCTGCGAGCTGTCGCGGCGCGCCACGGGGCGCACGCTCTACCTCCTCGACGAGCCGACCACGGGTCTCCACTTCGCCGACGTCGAGCGCCTTCTGCGCGTCCTCCAGCGCCTCGTCGACCTCGGCAACACCGTCGTCGTGATCGAGCACCAGCTCGACGTCGTGAAGTGCGCGGACTGGGTCGTCGACCTCGGCCCGGAGGGCGGCGCGCAGGGCGGACGCATCGTCGCGCAGGGCACCCCCGAGGAGGTCGCCGCCTGCGACGCGAGCCACACCGGCCGGGCGCTCCGCGCCGTGCTGGCGCGGTGAGCGAGCCCGCGCCGTTCCCGAGCCCGCCCGTCGCCGGGCTCCTCACCTTCCTCGGCGTCGCGCTCACGCTGTTCGCGTGGATGCTGCTCCTCCCCGACGCCGGCCACGCGCTCGCGCTCGCGCTCGGCCTCTGCCTCGGGCTCGGCGGGGTCGCGACGCTCGCCGCGCGCGCCGTGCCGGCGAGCGCGGACCTCGGCCTGCGCGGCTTTTCGCCGCGCTTCCTCGTCCCGATCGCGCTGCTCCTCCCTTCGCTCGTCCTCTCCAGCGAGCTCGACAACGTCGTGCGCCCGCGCTTTCCCGCCCCGCCCGCCCCGGAGGGCGCCGAGCCTTCCGACCCCGCCGCGCTCCGGCTGGCCGCGGTCGAGTTCGCGATCGTGACGGCGCTGCTGCGGCCCGTCGTGGAGGAGTTCCACTTCCGCGCCGTCGTGCAGCAGGGCGCCGTCGCGCAGCTCGGTGCGGCCGCCGGGGTCCTCTACACCGCGCTGCTGTCGGGCCTCGCGGCCGGCGCGCTCGGGCTCCCGTTCGGCGCCGGCTACGCGGCCTCGTCCGGCGTCCAGGCGGCCTTCACGGGCCTCCTCCTCGGGCTCGTGCGCCAGGCGACGGGGTCGGTGCTCGCGGCGATGGTGACGGCCTGCCTCCTGCGCGGGCTCGCGATCGCGTCGGTGCTCCTCTTCGCGGAGGCGCTCCCGATCCCCGGCTTCAACGCGCCGGGCGCGCACACGCCGGGCGGCGTGCTCGCCGCGAGCGCGGCGGCGGTCGCCCTCGGCGTGGCGCTGCTCGTGCGGCGAGGCCGGCCCGCCTAGCGCGCGCCGTCGCAGAGCGCCGGGAGGCGCGCCTCCACGACCCGCGCGACCTCGCTCTCCACCGCCTCGGGCGCTCGCGCGGCCTCGATCCGCACCACGTACGGCCGCTCCAGCCGGTGGAAGAGCGCGCCGACGCGCTCGAGGTAGTCGCGACGCTCGAAGACCGGCTCGGCGGGGCCGCCGCGCGCGGCCACCCGCGCGAGCGCGACCTCGGCCTCGATCTCGAGCACGAGGACGAGGTCCGGCACGGGGAAGGCGCGCTCGCTCTCGGCGAGGATCGCGTCGGCGTCGAGGCCGCGCGCGCCCTGGTAGGCGGCCGTCGAGAGGAAGTAGCGGTCGCACAGGACGACGCGGTCCGCGGCGAGCGCGGGCGCGATGCAGGCGTCGACGTGCTCGCGACGCTGCGCCTCGAACCAGCGGCGCTCCTCCTCGGGCGGGAGCGCCTTCCCCGAGCGCGCCATCGCGCGGATGCGCGGCCCCCAGGTGCCGCCCTCCCACGGCTCGGCGGTCTCCACGACGTCGCGGCCGCGCGCGCGCAGGCGCGCCGCGAGGCGGCCGCGCTGCGTGGTCTTCCCGCTCCCGTCGAGGCCCTCGAAGACGAGGAGCCAACCGCGGTTCACGGCGCCGTGGCGGCGCGGCGGACGCACGGCCCGGCCGGGGCGCGCGCCCGGGGCGGGCGAAACGTCGGCGTGTCGCAGGGTTCCCGGCGCGGCACCGCGCGGGCGAGGGTGGCACGCGCGTTGCTCTGCGCAAGCGGCGCCCGCCGCAGCCCCTCTTCCGGGACCGGGGGACGGCGGGCCGGAGCCGCCGGGCGGAGGCTCGGTGCGGCGTGGGGAAGAAACTTGGGGTGAGACCCACGCCGTGCCTTCGTCCGGCGGCTCCACCGGCCGCCGCGCGACCCGCTAGCCGATCTTCGCCTGGAGCAGGTAGCCGATCACGAGGCCGTAGATCGCGATCGACTCGATCAGCACCATGCCGAGAATGAAGTTCGTGAACATCGCGCCCGCGGCGCCCGGGTTGCGGGCGATGCCGGCCGTCGTGTTCCCGGCGGTGAGGCCCTGGCCGATCCCGCAGCCGAGGCCGGCGAGGCCGATCGCGAGGCCCGCGCCCAGCGCGTAGCCCCACGTGCCCGCGTCCGCGGCCGCAGCCTCGGGCTGGGCGGAGGCCGCCAGCGGCAGCAAGAGGACGGTGAGGCTCCAGAGGCAGATCTTCGCGAACTTGCGCATCGGACTTCTCCTTGGTGACTGCGGGGCGCTCAGTGCGCCTCCTCGAGCGCCAGGCCGATGTAGATCATCGAGAGCATGGCGAACACGTAGGCCTGCAGGAACGCGACCAGCACGCCGAGTCCCATGAAGAGGGCGGGCACGACCGCCGGCACCAGCGCGATCCACACGCCGACGACGATCGCGTCGGCGGACATGTTCGCGAGAAGGCGCACCGCCAGCGTGAAGACGCGCGAGACGTGGCTGATCAGCTCGATCACGGCGTAGATCGGGGCCAGCAGGCGGACGTGGAACGTCCGGCCGCCGATCTTCACGTCGAAGAGGCTCGGCCCCATGAAGTGCAGCAGATAGCCGAAGCCGTGCTCGCGGATGCCGACGTACTGGTGGACGACGAACGAAAGGGTGGCCCAGGCCCAGGTGACGTTCGGATTGCGCGTCGCGCCCCCCATGCCGGGGACGAGGCCGATGAGGTTCGCGATCAGGATGTAGAGGAAGATCGAGGCGACGAACGGGAAGTACGTGCGCCATCTCGGCCCCATGTTCTGCTCGGCCAGGCCGACCAGCATCTCGCCGAGCATCTCGATCACGTTCCGCACCGAAACGCCGGCGTCGGGCACGAGGCCGCCGTCCGGCGCCGCGAGGCGCGCGCGCACGGTCAGGGCCGCCGCCAGGACGACCGCCGCGACGAAGGACGCCGACCAGAGCACCCACGGCACGCCGGTCGCGTGCTCCAGCGACTCGAACACGTTCACCACTCGCCCCCCTCGTCGCGCGGCGCGCGCTCGCGCGCGAGCCAGGGATCCACGAGGTCCCAGGCCGGGTCGTCGGGCGCCAGGGCCGGCGCGTCCGGCACGATCGCAGGGCGCGCGCGCCAGGCGGCCAGCACGGTCGCCGGGACGATGAGAGAGAGGCCGACGAGGAGCCCCGCCGCGTCGACCCCGGCGTCCAGCGCGAGCGCGACCAGGACCCCCAGCAGGCCGAGGCGGACGGCGAGCGCGGCCACCGCGAGCCGACCTCCCGCCTCGCCGGTCCCGAGGACGCGCTCGCACGCGCCCCACAGCGCGCGGAAGTTCGCCGCCTCGAGCAGCGCGCCGAGCGCGACCGCGGCGGCGAAGCGCGGGGAGAGCGCCGCGGCGGTGAGCGCGCAGGCGGCGGCCGTGAACGCGGCGTTCCAGCCCACCACGCTGCTCCGGCGGAGCGCTGCGTCCACCTAGTCGCTCTCCTGGCGGCGGGCCGCCTTCGCGGCCTCGGCCTCCACCATCCGGCGCATGCGCGAGAGGCGGAGGACGAAAGCGGCGAAGCCGAACCCGAGCCCGACGATCAGGAGCCACGGGCCGGTCCCGAGCTCAGCGTCTCCCCACCACCCGAGGCCGGCTCCGACCAGGATCGAGAGCACCGCCTCGAAGGCGCCGGCGTAGGCGCGGGCGCCTTGCGGAGTCGGGTCGGGGGGCGGGTCCTGGGCCGGCCTCGGTGCCTCGCGTCGATCCGGGTCCACGAAACTCCTCGGTGATCCGGCCTGCCCGGGCGCCGAGGCGGGCGGAGCCTAGCGGAGCGGGTCGGGAGGGCAACCGCGCGGCGACGCCGGCCGCGCCGCCTCGCCTCAGTCCGCGCGCGCAGCGAGCCGGAAGGCGCGCCGCGCCGCGGCGAGCGTCGCGTCCAGCTCGCGCGGCCCGTGCGCGAGCGAGACGAAGCCGGCCTCGAATGCGGACGGCGCGAGGTAGACGCCGCCTTCGAGCATCGCCGCGAAGAAGCGCCGGAAGCGCGGCTGGCTCGCCTTCTTCGCCTCCTCGAAGCTGCGCACGGGCCCGGGGTGGAAGAAGAAGCCGAACATGCCGCCCACCGCGGCGGTGCTGAGCTCGACCCCGGCCTCGGCCGCGAGCGCCGCGAGCCCGTCGGCGAGGCGCCGGCTGCGCGCCTCGAGCGCCTCGTAGGTGCCGCGGGCGCGCAGCCGCTCCAGCGTCGCCAGGCCGGCCGCCATGGCGAGCGGGTTCCCGGCCAGCGTGCCGGCCTGGTAGACCGGGCCCGCCGGCGCCACCTGGCTCATGAGGTCGCGCCGCCCGCCGTACGCGGCGGCCGGAAGGCCCCCGCCCACCACCTTCCCGAGGCAGGTGAGGTCGGGACGCACGCCGTAGCGCGCCTGCGCGCCGCCGTACGCGACGCGGAAGCCGGTCATCACCTCGTCGAAGACCAGGAGGGCGCCGTGGCGGTCGCACAGCGCGCGCAGGCCCTCGAGGAAGCCCGGCTGGGGCGGGACGCAGCCCATGTTCCCCGCCACGGGCTCGACGAGGACACACGCGATCTCCCGGCCGTGGCGCTCGAACGCGGCCCGCGCGGCGGCGACGTCGTTGTAGGGCGCCTGCACGGTGAGCTCGACGAAGGCGTCGGGGACGCCGGGCGAGCCCGCGATGCCGAGCGTGGCGACGCCGCTTCCCGCCGCGACGAGGAGCGCGTCGACGTGGCCGTGGTAGCAGCCGTCGAACTTGAGGACGCGCGTGCGCCCCGTGGCCGCGCGCGCGAGGCGCAGCGCGCTCATCGTCGCCTCGGTCCCCGAGCTCACGAAGCGCACCATCTCGACCGCCGGCATCGCCTCGCACACGCGCTCGGCGAGCTCGACCTCGAGCCGGGTCGGCGCCCCGAAGCTCGTGCCCTTCGCCGCCGCGGCCCGCACCGCGCGCAGCACGGCGGGGTGCGCGTGGCCGAGGATGAGCGGTCCCCAGGAGCCGACGTAGTCGACGTAGCGGTTCCCGTCCTCGTCGACGACGTAGGCGCCGCGGCCCGACGCGACGAAGGGCGGTGCGCCGCCCACCGCGCGGTACGCGCGCACCGGGCTGTTCACGCCCCCCGGGATGCGGCGGCGCGCCCGGCGCAGGAGCGCGGCGCTCCGCGTGCGGCGCACGCTCAGGCCCCGGCCGCCGCGGCAGGGCGGCGCGCGCGCGTCACGCTCAGGCCTCCTCGGGCCCGCCCTCGTCCGGGGCGTCGTCGTCGGTCTCGAGGTCCGCGCCGGCGTCCTCGTCCAGCTCGAGCTCGTCGGCCGGCGTCTCGGCGTCGGCCTCGAGCGCCTCGGCCGGCTCCTCCTCGACCGCCTCGTCGGCGGCGGTCGGCGCGGCGGGCTGCACCTCGGTGCCGGCCGCCTCGTCGCGCTCGGCGAGCTTCGCGACGGCGACGATCTTCTCCTCGGGCGAGAGCTCCATGAGCCGCACGCCCTGCGTGGCGCGGCCCATGATCGAGATGCCCGAGACGCGGCAGCGCAGCACCTGGCCGCGGTTCGTGATGAGCATGACCTGGTCGTCGTCGAAGACCTGCACGACGCCCACCACGTCGCCGTTCCGCGCGGTCGTCCGGATCGTGATGATGCCCTGGCCGCCGCGGTTCTGGATGCGGTAGTCGTCGAGCGGGGTGCGCTTGCCGTAGCCGTTCGCGGTGACCGTGAGAATCGTGGCGCCCGCGACGAGGATCTCCATCCCCACCACCTCGTCGCCCTCGCCGAGCGAGACGCCGCGCACGCCGGTCGCCGTGCGGCCCATCGGGCGCGCCTGGCGCTCGGGGAAGCGAATCGACTTCCCGCGCCGGGTCGCGAGGATCACCTCCTGGCTCCCGGACGTGCGCGCCGCGCCGATCACCTCGTCGCCCTCGTCGAGGTTCACGGCGATGATGCCGCCGCGCCGCGGGTTCGAGTAGGCGGCGAGCGGCGTCTTCTTGATGACGCCGCGGCGCGTCGCGATGAGGACGTACTCGACCGCCCCGTCGTCGAACTGCCGCACCGGGAGCGCCTGCTGCACGCGCTCGCCGTCGCCGAGCGCGAGCAGGTTCACGAGGGCCTTGCCGCGCGCGGCGCGGCCGAGCTGCGGCAGCTCGTAGACCTTCTTCCAGTGCACGCGGCCGCGGTTCGTGAGGAAGAGGATCGTCGCGTGCGTCGAGGCGACGAAGAGGCGCTCGACGAAGTCCTCCTCGCGCGTCTCCATGCCCTTGAGGCCCTTCCCGCCGCGGCGCTGCGCGCGGTACTGGGTGACGGGGTTCCGCTTCACGTACCCCTGGTGGGACACGGTGACGACCATGTCCTCCTCGACGATGAGGTCCTCGGTCGTGAGGCCCTCGACCGCGCCCGTGATCTCGGTGCGGCGCGCGTCGCCGAAGCGCTCGCGGATCTCCTCGAGCTCCTGCACGACGACGTCGAGGATGCGCTGGTCGCTCGCGAGGAGGCCGCGCAGGTCCTCGATCTTCGCGCGCAGCTCGGCGAGCTCGTCGAGCACCTTCTGGCGCTCGAGCGCAGTGAGGGCGCGCAGGCGCATGTCGAGGATGGCCTGCGCCTGGCGCTCGGAGAGCGCGAGCTCGGTCATGAGGGTCGTGCGCGCCGCGGCGGCGTCGTCCGAGCCGCGGATGATCGCGATCACGCGGTCGAGGTGGTCGAGCGCGGTCGCGAAGCCCTCGAGGATGTGGGCGCGTGCCTCCGCCTGCGCGAGGTCGTACGCCGCGCGGCGCGCCACGACCTCGCGCCGGAAGTCGAGGAAGTGGCGCAGCGCCTCCTTCAGCGAGAGCAGCTTCGGGCGCCCCTGGACGAGCGCGAGCATCTGGACCCCGAACGTCGTCTGGAGCGGCGTCTGCTTGTAGAGCTGGTTCAGGATCACGTCGGCGGGCGCGTCGCGGCGCAGCTCCACGACGACGCGGATCCCGCGCCGATCCGACTCGTCGCGCAGGTCGGAGACGCCGTCGATCTTCCCCTCCCGCACGAGGTCGGCGATGCGCTCGACGAGGCTCGCCTTGTTGACCATGTACGGGATCTCGGTGACGACGATGCGCTCGGTGGTCTTCCCCTGCTCGATCTCGGCGCGCGCCCGCAGCATGATGGCCCCGCGTCCGGTGGCGTAGGCGGCGCGGATCCCGTCGGTGCCGCAGATGAGCCCCGCGGTCGGGAAGTCGGGCCCGGGCAGCCTCTCCATCAGCTCGTCGAGCGTGCAGTCCGGGCGGCGCGCCTCCAGCGTGAGGGCGTCGACGAGCTCGTTCAAGTTGTGGGGCGGGACGTTCGTCGCCATCCCGACCGCGATCCCGGCGGACCCGTTCGCGAGGAGGTTCGGGAAGCGCGTCGGCAGCACCGACGGCTCCTCGGTGTGGCCGTCGAAGTTCGGCTGGAAGTCGACCGTCTGGCGGTCGATGTCGCGCAGCACCTCCTCGGCCACCGGGGCGAGGCGCGCCTCGGTGTAGCGGTAGGCTGCGGGCGGGTCGCCGTCGATCGAGCCGAAGTTGCCCTGGCCGTCGATGAGCGGGTAGCGGAGCGAGAACTCCTGGGCCATCCGCACGAGCGCGTCGTAGATGGCCTGGTCGCCGTGCGGGTGGTAGTGCTTGATGACCTCGCCGACCACGCCCGCCGACTTGGAGTACGGGCGCGTCGAGACGAGGCCCTCGTCGTTCATCGCGTAGAGGATGCGCCGGTGCACCGGCTTCAGGCCGTCGCGCACGTCGGGGAGCGCGCGGCTCACGATGACCGACATCGAGTAGTCGAGGAACGAGCGGCGGACCTCGTCCTCGATGTTCACCGGCAGCGTGCCCTCGTGCGGGCCGCCGGCGCCGCCGGGCGGGACGGGCGGCTCGACGGGCGGGGGCGTCTGGCCGGCGTCCTCAGACATCGAGGTTCTGCACCGAGAGGGCGTTCTGCTCGATGAACTCGCGCCGCGGCTCGACCTCGTCGCCCATGAGGCGGCTCAGGATCTCGTCCGCCTCGATCGCGTCCTCGACGCGGACCTGGAGCAGGGTCCGGGTCGCGGGGTTCATCGTCGTCTCGGCGAGCTGATCGGGATTCATCTCGCCGAGGCCCTTGTAGCGTTGGATCGTGAGGCCCTTGCGCGCGCGCTCGAGGACGCGCGCGAGGAGCTGCGTCGGGCTCGCGAACGTCTCGGCGTCGGCGACGGACGTCGCGGCGTCGGACTCGCCGCCGAGGAGGCGGTAGGGACCCTCGCCGAGCGCTCGCACCCGCGCGGCGAGCTCGGCGAGGCGCGCGCGGTCGGCGGAGGCGAGCTGCTCGGCGTCGAACGCCGTCCGGATCGCGACCCCGGAGCGGCGCGTCGTCGCGACGAGCCGGTAGCCGCCGTGCTCGGGGTCGGGCTCGACGCCCCACTCCACCGGCCCCGCCTCCGGGTGGACCGCCCGCAGCACCGCGTCGATGGCCGGCGCGACGGTCTCGCGCAGCGCGCCGGGGTCGGAGAGATCTTCCGGGCGCGGGACGCCCGCCCACACGGCGGCCTCGGCGACGCGCTCGTCGACGCGCCGCTTCGCGATGCGCGCGATCACGCGTCCCATCTCGCCCGCCGCCTCGAGCAGCGAGCGCGCGGCGCCGGGCTCGAGCGCCCGCCCGCCCGCGTGGATGCGCGCGTGCTCGAGCGCGAGGTCGAGGAGGTAGGCGTCGAGCGCCGCCTCGTCCTTCACGTAGCGCTCGCTGCGGCCGCGCTTCACCTTGAAGAGCGGCGGCTGCGCGATGTAGAGGAAGCCGCGCTCGATCAGGTCCTTCATCTGCCGGTAGAAGAAGGTGAGCAGGAGCGTGCGGATGTGGCTCCCGTCCACGTCCGCGTCGGTCATGATGATGACCTTGTGGTAGCGGACCTTGCTCACGTCGAAGTCGGCGCCGACGTTGCTCCCGAGCGCCGTCACGATCCACTGGATCTGGTCGCTGGAGAGCATCCGGTCGAGCCGGGCGCGCTCGACGTTCAGGATCTTTCCGCGCAGGGGCAGCACCGCCTGCGTCTCGCGCGAGCGCGCCTGCTTGGCGGAGCCGCCGGCGGAGTCGCCCTCGACGATGAAGAGCTCGCTCTTCTCGGGCGCGCGCTCCTGGCAGTCGGCGAGCTTTCCCGGCAGGCCGTGGTCGCCGAGCGCGCCCTTGCGGCGCGCGAGGTCGCGCGCCTTCCGCGCCGCGGCGCGCACCCGCGCGCTCTCGACGATCTTGTTCACGATCACCCGCGCGGTCTGCGGGTTCTCCTCGAGGTGCTCGAGCAGGCGGTCGTAGAGGAGCCCGTCGACGAGTCCGCGGACGTCGCTCGTTCCGAGCTTCGTCTTCGTCTGCCCCTCGAACTCCGGCTGCGGCAGCTTCACGGAGACGACCGCCGTGAGGCCCTCGCGCACGTCGTCGCCCGTGATCGGCTCGGCGCTCGCGCCCTTTCCGTTCTTGAGCTGGGCGATGTGGCGGTTGATGGCGCGGGTGAGCGCGGAGCGGAAGCCGATCAGGTGCGCGCCGCCCTCGACCGTGTTGATGTTGTTGGCGAACGAGTAGACGCTCTCGTTGTACGTCTCGTTGTACTGGATCGCGACCTCGATCGAGACCGGGACCTCTCGCGCGCCGCTCGTGAAGTGGCGCTCGCCGGCGATGTAGATGGGCGGCGCGTGGAGCGGCGCGCGCGTCCGATTCAGGTGCTCGACGAAGGAGACGATGCCGCCCTCGTAGCAGAAGTCGTGGGAGCGGTCGCTGCGCTCGTCCTGGATCTGGATGCGCACGCCGGCGTTGAGGAACGAGAGCTCGCGCAGGCGCTGGGAGAGCACGTCGAAGGAGAAGTCGGTGCTCGGGAAGATCTCGGCGTCGGGCTTGAAGGTGACCTTCGTGCCCGTGCGCTCGGTCGTCCCGACCGGCTGGAGCGGCCCCTCCGGCTCGCCCCGCCGGTAGCGCTGCTGCCAGACCTTCCCGTCGCGCTTGATCTCGAGCGCGAGCCAATCCGAGAGCGCGTTCACCACGGAGACGCCGACGCCGTGGAGCCCGCCCGAGACCTTGTAGCTCGACTCGTTGAACTTCCCGCCGGCGTGGAGCCGCGTCATCACGACCTCGGCCGCGGGCTTTCCCTCCGTGGGGTGCACGTCGACCGGGATGCCGCGCCCGTCGTCCGTCACCGTGACGGAGCCGTCGGCGTGGATGACGACCGAGATCTCCTTGCAGAAGCCGGCGAGCGCCTCGTCGATCGCGTTGTCGACCACCTCGTAGACGAGGTGATGAAGCCCCTCGGGACCCGTCGTCCCGATGTACATCGCGGGCCGCTTGCGTACCGGGTCGAGGCCTTCGAGGACCTCGATCGAACTCGCGTCGTAGCTCAACGGGTCATCCGCAGGGGTTCACGGTGGCGATTCGCTTCGCAGGCCCCGCGCGAGGTCCCATGGCCTTGGGGGGGTGCGCTCCGCAGGAGCGCCGCACGCGGGACGGCAGGGCCGGCGTTGCCGCGTCGGACCGAGGACCCGTCCGACCGCGCCGGAGCCTAACGGATGTCTAAGTGCTCGTAAAGGCGAGGCTAGAGCCGCATCGGCATGACGACGGCCAGGCTCTCGCCGTCGTCCGTCGGCTGGATCTGGGCCGGCGAGTTCGCATCCCGCAGGCCCAGCCGCACCTCCTTCGCCGCGAGCGCCCCGAGCGCGTCGAGCAGGTAGCGGACGTTGAAGCCGAGGGTCAGCTTCGCGCCCTCGTAGTCGACGTCGACCTCCTCCTGCGCCTCGCCGAGATCCGGGTTGTTCGACGAGACGACGAGGCGCCCGTCGCCGAGGTCGAGCTTCACCGCGCGGCTGCGCTCCGAGGAGAGCACTGCGACGCGACGCAGCGCCGCGATGAGCACCTCGGCCGGGAGGACGAGCGCCTGCTCGAAGCTCGCCGGGATCACCTTCCGGTAGTCCGGGAACTCGCCCTCGATGAGGCGCATCACGAGCGTGACGCCGCCGCGTCGCACGAGGCCGCTGTTCCCGGCGAAGCCGATCTCGACCTCGTCGTCGTCTTCCTCGTCGACGAGGCGCTTCATCTCGGCCAGGCCCTTGCGCGGGATGATGACCCCGCTCGCGAGGCCCTCCACGTCGGGGCCGAGCGCGCGGTCGACGAGCGCGAGGCGGTGCCCATCGGTGGCGACCATGCGCAGCTTCCCGGCGCCGGCGTCGACCTCGACGAAGGCCCCGTTCAGGTTGTAGCGGGTCTCGTCCACGCTCGCGGCGTACATGACGCGCGTGATCATCACCGAGAGCACGGCCGCGGGAAGCCGCACGAGGCGGTCGGAGGGAAACTCCGGGAGGCTCGGATACTCCTCCGCGGATGCGCCCGCGAGCGAGAAGCGCGCGCGCCCGCACTGGAGCTCGAGGTACGAGTTGGCCGTCGCGCCGAGCGAGACCGTCTCGTCCGGCAGCTCGCGCACGACGTCGTAGAGCTTGCGCGCCGAGACGGTGAGCGCGCCCGGCTTTCCGACCTGCGCCTCGTGCTCGCTCCGGATCCCGACCTCGAGGTCCGTCGCCGCGATGAGGAGCGCGCCGCGCTCGCCCTTGCGGGCATCGAGGAGAACGTTGGCCAGGATCGGCATCGAGTTCCGGCGCTCGACGATCTGCTGGATCCTGCCGAGGCCTCGCTGGAGGTCGGCCTTCGCAATGGAGAGCTTCATCGCTCACCTCTCTCCTCTCTCATACGAGATCTGGAAGGCGGAAGCGGCAGTAGGAGGCGGCCCCGTAGCGACAGAACGCCATCATCCCGCCGTCGCGCCTGCGGAATCCGGCTGTCGGGAAGGCACCGACAATGTCGCGAAACCCCCCTCTGACGCGCCATCTTACCACGGCTCGCTGCTTGACACGGCCGCGCGCGTCCCGTTACGTTCGCGCGCCCGACCCTCTCCGGTCGCGTCCGCTCGGCCCGAGCGCCCTCGGCCCAGAGACGCGGCCGAACGGCGGCCCCTCCGACGGGGCGCGCACACCGGGCGCGCTGCGGAGCCGATTCCATGAAGCGGACCTACCAACCGAGCCGACTGAAGCGGAGCCGTACCCACGGCTTCCGCGCGCGCATGGCGACGAAGAACGGGCGAGCCGTCCTGAAGCGGCGGCGCGCGAAGGGTCGCAAGCGCCTCGTCGTCGCGATCGCCTCCAAGTAGGCGCGGCGGCCGTGCCCGACGTGCGGCCGGGAGAGCGCCGGCTGCGGCGCGAGGCGCGCCTGCGGAGCTCGAGGGACTACGCGCGCGTCGCGCGCGAAGGCGTGCGGCATCGTTCACCGCACTTCGTGCTGCTCGTCGCCCCGGCGAGGCGCGGTCCGGCCGCGCGCGCGCCCGCGGGGGCCCGGCTCGGGCTCACGGTGAGCCGCAAGGTCGGGGGCGCCGTCGTGCGCAACCGCGTGAAGCGCCGCATCCGCGAGAGCTTCCGCACCCGTCGCGTGCGGCTGCGCGCCCTCGACGTCGTCGTGATCGCGCGGCCCGGCGCGGGCGCGCTCTCGGGCGCCGCCGCGGAGGCGGAGCTCGCCGAGCTCCTGGCGCGGGGCGTCCCATCGTGACGGCCGGCGTCCGGACCACGGCCGCGCGCCGCGCGCCGGCGCGTGCGGTGGCGAGCCTCCTTCTCGCGGCGATCCACGCGTACCGGCTCGCGCTTTCGCCTCTCCTCGGCCCGTGCTGCCGCTTCGAGCCGAGCTGCTCGGCCTACGCGACCGAAGCGATCGCGCGCCACGGCCCGCGCGCCGGCCTCGTGCTCGCGGTGCGGCGTTTGCTGCGCTGCCACCCCTTCCGGCCGGGCGGCTTCGACCCGGTGCCCCGCGAGGCGTCTCGTGGAGCGTAACTTCCTCCTCGCGCTCGCTCTCTCGTTCCTCGTCCTCACGCTCTGGACGTTCTACACGGCGCCGCCGACGCCGCCTCCGGGCGCGCGGCCCGAGGGCGCGCCGGCCGAGGCGCCCGCACCCGTGGGGCCGGGCGACGCCGCGCCCGAGGCGCCGGCCACGCCGCCGGCGGCGCCTGCACCCGCCCCGCGCGCGGAGCCCGCACCCGGACAGGCCGCCGCCGAGGCGCGCGTCTTCGAGCTCCAGACCGACCGCGTCCACGCCGCGTTCACGACGCGCGGCGGCGGTCTCCTCCACTGGGAGCTGCGGGACTACGACGACGCCTACCAGCCGGGCCGGCCACCGGTCGAGCTCACGGCGTTCGACCCCGAGCGCGAGGTCGGCCTCTTCACGCCGCTCGAGTCGCTCGGGGCCGGGGATCTGCGCTTTGCGCCCTATCGCGGCGAGGCCCTCGATTCGCTCACGCTCCGGTTCGTCCTCGCGCAGCACGGCGTCGAGGTGCGCAAGACGTACCGCCTCGAGCGAGACGCGTACCTGCTCTCGCTCCGGGTCGAGATCGACAACCGCTCGCAGCGCGTGCTGCGCCCGACGTTCCGGGTCGGCTGGCCGACCCGCGGCCGCACGACGCCCGACTGGAGCGAGCTCTCGCTCGCCGCGCTCGTCGACGGAGACCTCGAGGAGATGCGGCTCACCCCGGGCGGCGCCGCGGCGGGCGGCTTCTTCGGAGGGAACGGCGGCCCGGTCGAGCACCCGCTCGCGGTGGACTGGGCGGGCGCAAACACGCGCTACTTCCTGGGCGCATTGATCCCCGAGGTCCCGCGCGATGCGGCGGCGCGGCTCATCCCCGGGGGGAATGACAGCCCCGCGGTCGTGGAGATCGCCCAGCAGCCGGTGAGCCTCCCGCCCGGACAGAGCGCGGCGCGGGAGTACCGCGTCTATCTGGGCCCGAAGGAGTCGGCGCACCTCGAGGCGATCGGCGCGAACCTCGACCAGGCGGTCTTGAAAGGCTGGTTCCCGTCGCTCACGGACTTCTTCACCGCGGTCCTCGTCGCGACCTACCGCGTGGTCCCGAACTACGGCGTCGCGATCATCCTCATCACGATCGTGGTCCGGCTCCTCATGTACCCGGTGATGCAGCGGCAGATGCGGTCGATGAAGCGCATGAGCGCGATTCAGCCGCGGCTCAAGGAGATCCAGGAGAAGTACGCGGACGACCGCCAGCGCCAGTCCGAGGAGATGATGAAGCTCTACCGGGAGTCGGGCTTCAACCCGCTTTCGGGGTGCCTCCCGATGGTGCTGCAGCTCCCCGTCTTCATCGGCCTCTACTATGCGCTCCAGGGCTCGATCCAGCTGCGACAGGAGCCGTTCTTCGGCTGGATCCGCGACCTCGCGGCGCCCGAGGCGCTCTTCGTGATCCCCGGCCTCGAGCTGCCGGTGCGCTTGCTCCCCATCCTGATGGGAGGGAGCATGGTGCTGCAGACCCGCCTCACGCCGACCACGATGGATCCGGCGCAGGCGCGCATGATGAACACCATCATGCCGGTGATGTTCACCTTCATGTTCTATCAGTTCGCCTCGGGCCTGGTGCTCTACTGGTTGATCAGCAACCTGCTTGGCATCGGGCAGCAGCTCCTCATCAATCGGAGCAGCGAGGCCGCGGAGCCGCGGGGCGAAGTGAGCGGAGGCCGGACCCCCCGCCCTCTGCAGCAGGGGAAGCGACGTGTACGACCCGAAGAGTGAGCCGAGAGAGTTCATCGCCGCCACGCGCGAGGAGGCGATCGCCAAGGCGTGTCAAGCGTTCGGTCGCGAGGCCTCGGAGCTTGCGATCGGCGACCTCGGACCCGCGGTCTCCGGGGCCGCGGGCCGCCACATCATCGTGGCGCAGCCGGAGGGCGCGCGGGCGCGCAGCCGCGATCGCGGCGAGGAGCGCGCCGAGCGCGGCGATCGCGGAGCGGAGCGCGGGGAGCGGGGCCGGGGCGGGCGCGGCGGGCGCGACCGGGGCGAGCGCCGGGAGCGCGGTGACCGCGGCGACCGCGCTGATCGCGGTGATCGGGGCGACCGCGGCGACCGAGGGCGCGAGCGTGGGCGCGAGGAGCGCGTCGAGGCGGCTCCCCCGAGCGACGAGCCGTCGGTCGGGACGGCGCTCGGCGAGCTGCAGCCGATCGGGCAGTTCGTGCTCGGCGTGGTCGAGCGACTCGATCTCGGCCCGTTCGAGATCCGCGAGAGCGAGGAGACGGACTACCTCGTGTACCAGCTCCGCGGGCCCGCTGCGGCGCGCCTCGCCGGCGGCGAGGGCCGCGCGGCCGACGCGCTCCAGCTCGTCGCCAACCAGGCGGCGCTCCGGATCGCCGAGGACCACAAGCGCGTCGTCCTCGACGTGGAGGGCGACCGCGGCCGCCGGGAGGACTTCCTCGCGCGGGTGGCGGACCGCGCGGCGAAGCGCGCTCTCGAGACGGGTCGCTCGGTCGCGCTGGAGCCGATGAGCGCGCGCGACCGCCGCAGCATCCACGTGGCGCTGCGCGACGCGCCGGGCGTCGCGACGATGAGCATGGGGAGCGGCCCGTACCGGCAGGTCGTGGTCGTGCCCGAGGGAGCGCCCGAGTACGCCGAGGCGCGCCGGCTCGCGCAGCAGGCGGCGAGCGCGGAGGAGTAGCGCGCTGGCGCGGCCGCGCGTTCCACGTGGAACGCCACGCGTGAGCCGTCGCCGCACGCCCTCGCCCGTGGAGTCGCCCGGCGCGGGCGGGGTCGCCGCGCGGCTGACCCCGCTCGCCGCGGCCCACGGGCTGGTGCTCTCCGCGGAGGCCGCGGACCGCCTGGCCCGCTACGTCGCGCTCCTCCTTCCTTGGAACGCGCGCGTGAACCTCACGGCCGCTCGTACGCCGGACGAAGTGGTCGACGATCACGTCGCAGACGGCCTCGCGCTCCTGCCGCTCCTTCCGCCCGGGCCGCACCTTCTCGTCGACGTCGGCGCGGGCGCCGGCTTCGTCGGGATCGCGGTCGCGGTGCTCCGGAGCGACGCGCACTGCGTCCTCGTCGAGCCGAGCGCGAAGCGGCACGCGTTCCTGCGCGCGGCGGCGCGCGAGCTCGCCCTCGCGAACGTCGACGCACGCGCCGAGCGCCTCGAGGACCACCTCGCCCGAGGGGGCGCCGAGGCGTACGACGTCGCGGTCTCGCGCGCCACGTGGCCGCCGCTGGACTGGCTGGGGCGCGCTCTCTCGCTGCTGCGCCCGGGGGCGCTCGCGGTCGCGTACGAGGGCCGCTGGCGGCTCGACCTGCCGCCCGGCGTCGAGCGCATCGAGCGCCCGTCGTCGCCTCGCGGCGCTCTCCTCGTCCGGCGCGCGGCGCGGTAGGGAAACGGCCCGGCGCCCGCCCCCCGGCGTTCCACGTGGAACACGTCCGGGGGACGAGCGAGACCCAACTTGCGTTCGCCGCGGCCAGGGCTGCGCGGGGAGCTCGAGCCCCAGCGCCGGAACGCGGCGGAGAGGAGGACGCGAGGCGGGACGCCTCGGGGCGCGGCGCTCCCGCGGGCGCGGGTCGACCACGGCGGCTCGGCGCGTGGCCGCCCGAGCAGCCCTCGGCTCGCGCGGGATCCCACGCGGTTGCCCGAAGACGCCCCGGTGCGCTCTCCCCCCGCGATCCCTGTGGCCGCGGTTCTACCCGGACCTCGCGGGGCGCACCCGCTCCGGCAGGCGCCGTGCGGCCCGGTCCTGGTGGGCTGGAAGCGGCGGGAGCCGAGCGACGGCTCGCCGGCTCCCCGCCTCCCTGGCGCGCGGCGCACGTTCCACGTGGAACGAGCGCGGCCAGGGCGTTCCACGTGGAACACGCTGGACGCCGGCAGCCACGCATGGTACCGGTAGGCTGGCGGTCGAGTTCCCCGGGGGTGGGTCATCTTCGAAGCCGTCCAGCCGACCGCAGCGCGCGGCCAGGTCGTCGCCCTCGCCAACCAAAAAGGGGGGGTGGGAAAGACCACGACGGCGGTCAATCTGGCCGCGTCACTCGCCGCGTCCGAGCGCAGCGTGCTCCTGGTCGATCTCGACCCCCAGGGGAACGCGAGCAGCGGATTCGGCCTCGCCGACAGCACTCCGCAGATCTACGACGCCCTTATCGGGGACGCGTCGCTCGCCGACGTCGTACGGCCCACCGAGCTCGCCTGGCTGGAGGTCGCGCCCGCGGGGCCCGACCTCGTGGGCGCCGAGGTGGAGCTCGTCGGGCTCGAGGATCGCGAGCGCCGGCTCGCGCGCGCGCTCGACGACGTCGCGGGCCGCTACGCCTACGTGCTCGTCGATTGCCCGCCCTCGCTCGGCCTCCTCACGCTCAACGCGCTCACGGCGGCCGACGCCGTCCTCATCCCGCTCCAGTGCGAGTACTACGCGCTCGAGGGCCTCGCGCGCCTCACGCAAACGCTCGAGCGCGTGCGCGCGGGGCTCAACCCGCGGCTCGAGCTCGAGGGCATCGTCTTCACCATGGTCGACCCGCGCGCGAACCTGAGCCGCCAGGTGATGGACGAGGTGCGCGGGCACTTCGGGGCGCGCGTCTACGAGACGGCGATCCCGCGCAACGTGCGCCTCAGCGAGGCGCCGAGCCACGGAAAGCCGGTCCTGCTCTACGACATTCGCTCGCGGGGCGCGATCAGCTATCTCGCGCTGGCCGCGGAGTTCTTGAAGCGGCGCGGCGACGGCGCGGCCGGAGGCGAGCTGCCGTCCGGGCCGCGCGCTGCGCGGGAGGGGGTGCCTCATGACGATGCGACGTAACGCGCTCGGCCGCGGGCTCGGCGCGCTCATCCCGAGCGCGCCGCCGCCGGCGGCGCCCGCGGGTGCGACGCCGACGCCTTCGGCCGCGCCGGCGCCCGACGGCGCGAGCGCGCCGCTCGAGCTCCCGGTGGACCGCATCGCGCCGAACCCGCAGCAGCCGCGCCGGCGCTTCGACGAGGCGGAGCTCGCGCGGCTCGCCGCGTCGATCGGCCGCCACGGCGTCCTCCAGCCCGTCGTCGTGCGCGAGCGCGAGGGCCGCTACGAGCTCGTCGTCGGCGAGCGACGCTGGCGCGCGTCGCAGCTCGCGGGCCGCCGCACGATTCCGGCGGTGGTGAAGGACGTGAGCGCGCCCGAGCTCCTCGAGCTCGCGCTCGTCGAGAACGTGCAGCGTCACGACCTGAACCCGATCGAGCTCGCGCTCGCGTTCCGCGCGCTCGCCGACGCGGGTGCGACACAGGAGGAGGTCGGCCGCAAGGTCGGCGTCGACCGCTCGACGGTGGCCAATCACCTGCGCCTCCTCGAGCTGCCGCGCGAGCTGCAGGCCGACGTCGAGGCGGGCGCGCTCACGGCGGGCCACGCGAAGGCGCTGCTCCAGGTGGCGAGCCCCGAGCGGCGCCGCCAGCTGCGCGACCGCATCGTGGAGGGCGGCCTCTCGGTGCGCGCCGCCGAGGAGCTCGCGCGCAGCTACGCGGGCGCCGCGCCCGCGCGCCGGCGCAGCCCGCGCGCCGGGGCGCTCGACCCCGACCTCGCGCAGCTCGTCGCGCGCCTGCGCGACCGCCTCCAGACGAAGGTGCGCCTCGCCGGCGACGCGCGGCGGGGCAAGCTCGAGATCGACTACTACGGCGCCGAGGAGCTGCAGCGGCTCGCGGGCCTTCTCCTCGACGGAGCCGCGCGATGAGCGGAGGCGGCGGCCCGGATCCCGCGCGGACCCCGACGGTGCTCGACGCGGGCGCCTCGTTCGACGGCCTGCTCACCTTCCGCGGCGCGGCGCGCGTGGACGGACACCTCAGCGGGCGCGTGATCGCGGACGGCTGCCTCGTGATCGGGCCGCGCGGGCGCGTCGAGGCGACCGTCGAGGTGGACGAGCTCGTCGTGGGCGGCGAGTTCACCGGCGACGCGGTGGCGCGCTGCCGCGTCGAGCTCCTCGCGAGCGGCCGCGCCGCCGGCTCGCTGCGCGCGCCCCGCTTCGCGCTCGCCGAGGGCTGCCTCTTCGACGGCCGCTGGCAGACGGTCGGGCCCGGCGCGGACGGAGCGGGCGAGGCTGCGGGGCCTGCCCGCGCGGGCGCCGCGGCGGCCTCCGAGGGCGGCGGGGCCGAGCCCAGCGCACCGCCGCACGCGCCCACGCCGCGCGCTTGAAGTTCGGGCGCGGTTTGTCACTCTCCCGCCGCTTCCCGCGATCCCTTCGGGCGCGCCGGCCCCTCGCGTGGCCGGCCTCGCGCCGGCATCCGGGCGACGGTCCGGAGCCGCCGCCGGGGCGCTGCGAGCCCTCGGAGACGCAAGAGCCGCCATGATCCGGGCCCGAGCCCAGCGCCCTTCCCATCGCGCGCGCCTCGCGTGCGCCTTCGCGCCTGCGCTCGTCGCCGCCGCGCCGGCGCGCGCGGCGCAGGGCGGCGCCGGCCTCGAGATCTTCCCGGACCTCACGCTCCTCGTGCCGCTGCTCGCGCTCTTCGCGCTGCTCGTCTGGCCGCTCTCGGTGCTCCTCTGGAGGCCCTTGCTGCGCGTCCTCGACGAGCGCCGCGAGCGCATCGAGGGCACGCGCGCGCGCGCGCAGAAGCTCGCCGCCGAGGCGGAGGACGTCCTCGCCGGCTACCAGCGCGCCGTGGAGCAGGCGCGCCGGGCCGCGGAGGCGGACCGCCGCGCGCTCCTCGACGGCACCCGGCAGGAGCAGACCCGCATCACGGGCGAGGCGCGCGCGGCCGCCGACACCGAGATCCAGTCCGCGCGGGCGCGTGTGGCCGCGTCCGCGGAGCGCGCCCGGGTCGAGCTCCGGCGCGCCGCCGACGAGCTCGCGCGCGAGGCCGCGGCCCGCGTGCTGGGGCGGCCTCTCGCATGACGCGCGCCGCGGCACGCATCCTCGCGGGCGCTCTCGCCCTCGCGCTCCCGCTCGCGGCCGCGGCTTCCGAAGGCGGCGCCGGCCACGGCGAGGGCGGGATCGACATGCACTTCGTCTGGGAGTGGGCGAACCTGCTCCTCCTCGTCGTCGTGCTCGTCTACCTCGCGCGGCGGCCGGTGCTCTCGTACCTCGCCGACCGCCGCAGCCGAATCGAGGGCGACCTCGCGAGCGCCGCGAAGCTCCTCGCCGACGCGGAGACCCGCCTCGCGGACTGGAACGCGCGCGCCGCGCGGCTCGATCTCGAGGCCGACCAGATCCGGCGCGCCGCGCGCGAGGCGGCGGAGGCCGAGCGGGAGCGCATCCTCGCCGACGCGCGCGCCGTCGCCGAGCGGATCCAGCGCGACGCCCAGAGCGCGCTCGAGCGCGAGGTCCACCGCGCCCGCACGCGCCTGCGCGCGGACGTCGCGGCGCTCTCGGTGCAGCTGGCCGAGAAGCTCCTGCGCGAGCAGATCCAGCCCGCGGATCGCGCCCGGCTCGTCGACGAGTTCGTGGCGCGCATCGAGCAGAGCGCCGGCGAGCGCGTCGGAGGCCGGGCGTAGTGCCGGGGGCCGCGGCGGCGCGCCGCTACGCGAACGCGCTCTTCCAGCTCGCCGAGGAGGGCGGCCAGGTCGACGAGATACGGGCGCAGCTCGACGCGCTCGCGGCGCTCCTCGAGCGGAGCCCGGAGCTCGCGCAGGTCTTGATGCAGCCGCTCTACCCGGTGAAGGAGCGGCGCGCGGTGATGAACGCGGTCGCCGAGCGGCTCGCCGCGGGCCCGCTCCTGCGCCAGTTCTGGGCGTACCTGATCGACCGCCGGCGGCTCGTCCAGTTCGAGGCGATCCGCGGCGAGTACGGCCGTCTCGCCGACGAGCGGGCGGGCGTCGTGCGCGCGCGGGTGCGCGCGGCGAGCGAGCTCACCGGCGCGCAGCGCGAGCGCCTGGAGCGCGCGCTCGAGGCGCGCGTCGGCCGCCGGGTCGCCCTCGACGTCACGGTCGAGCCGGAGCTCCTCGGCGGGCTCGTCGCGCAGGTGGGCGACCTCATGTTCGACGGGAGCCTGCGCACCCAGCTGCGCCAGCTCGGCGCGAGCCTGGCGCGGGAGTAGGGAGCGCGGCGCGCGGGCGCGCGCCGGAAACGAGACGCGCCGCGGCCGGGGGCCGCCGGCGCGGAAACACGGACGGAGACCATGGACATCAGGCCGGGCGAGATCACCGACATCCTGAAGCGGGAGATCCGCGAGTACGGGCGCGAGATCGACGTCGCCGAGACGGGCACCGTGCTCTCGATCGGGGACGGCATCGCCCGCATCTTCGGGCTCGAGTCCGTCATGGCGGGCGAGCTGGTGGAGTTCCCGGGCGGCGTGCGCGGGATGGTGCTCAACCTCGAGTCCGACAACGTCGGCGTCGCGGTGATGGGCGAGGCCGCCCACGTGCGCGAGGGCGACCTCGTGCGGCGGACGCGCCGCATCGTCGAGGTGCCGGTGGGCGAGGCGCTCCTCGGCCGCGTCGTCGACGCGCTCGGGAACCCGCTCGACGGCAAGGGCTCCATCCAGACGAAGGAGACGCGCCGCGTCGAGCTGAAGGCGCCCGGTATCGTGGCCCGCAAGGCCGTCCACCAGCCGCTCCAGACCGGCCTCAAGGCGATCGACGCGATGACGCCGATCGGCCGCGGGCAGCGCGAGCTCATCATCGGCGACCGCCAGACCGGCAAGACGGCGATCGCGCTCGACACGATCATCAACCAGAAGGGCGGCGACGTGTACTGCATCTACGTCGCCACCGGCCAGAAGCAGTCGACCGTCGCCCAGGTGGTCGAGAAGCTGCGGCAGTACGGCGCGCTCGACTACACGATCGTGGTCGCCGCGACCGCGAGCGAGTCCGCCCCGCTCCAGTTCATCTCGCCGTACACGGGCTGCACCATGGGCGAGTGGTTCCGCGACAACGGAAAGCACGCGCTCATCGTCTACGACGACCTCTCGAAGCACGCCGTCGCCTACCGGCAGCTCTCGCTGCTGCTGCGCCGCCCGCCGGGCCGCGAGGCCTTCCCCGGCGACGTGTTCTATCTCCACTCGCGCCTCCTGGAGCGCGCGGCCAAGCTCTCGGACGCCCTCGGCGGCGGCAGCCTCACCGCGCTCCCGATCATCGAGACGCAGGCGGGCGACGTGTCGGCCTACATCCCGACGAACGTCATCTCGATCACCGACGGCCAGATCTTCCTCGAGACGGACCTCTTCAACTCGGGGATCCGACCCGCGGTGAACGTCGGCATCTCGGTGTCGCGCGTGGGCGGCGCCGCGCAGACGAAGGCGATGAAGAAGGTCGCCGGGCAGCTGCGCGTGAGCCTCGCGCAGTACCGCGAGATGGCGGCCTTCGCGCAGTTCGGGAGCGACCTCGACAAGGCCACGCAGGAGCAGCTCGCGAACGGCGAGCGCATGACGGAGATCCTGAAGCAGCCCCAGTACAAGCCGCTTTCGATGGAGGAGCAGGTCGTCTCGATCTTCGCCGCGACCCCGCGCGCCGGACGTCCCTCCTGGGTGCGCCGCTACGAGACGTCGGACATCGGGCGCTACCTCGAGGAGATGCTCTCGTTCATGCGCTCCAAGGGAGCCGACGTCCTCGCGACGATCCGCGAGAGCGGCGCGCTCACCGAGGAGACGGAGCAGCGGCTCGCGTCCGCCCTCGACGAGTTCGCGAACGTGTTCCAGCCCTCGGCCGGCGCGCGCGAGGCGGCCTAGCCGAGCCCGGACGCCGATGGCCACCCTTCGAGACATCCGGCGGCGCATCCGCACCGTGCAGAAGACGCGGCAGATCACGAGCGCGATGCGCATGGTCTCCGCCGCGAAGCTGCGCCGCTCGCAGGACCTGATCCTGGCCGCGCGCCCGTACGGCGCGCGCCTGTGGGCCGCGATCGGGGACATCGGCCGGCGCCAGAAGGGGCTCGACCACCCGCTCCTGCGGGCGCACCCCGAGCGCCGGCGCGCCGAGCTGCTCGTGATCACCTCGGACCGGGGCCTCGCGGGCGCGTACAACGCGAACACGCTCAAACGCGCGGAGAAGGAGCTCGAGCGCCTCCGCGCCGAAGACCTCGTCGAGATCTCGGTCTCGGCGGTGGGCCGGAAGGCGCAGGAGTACTTCCGGCGCCGCCGGGCGCTCGCGGCGTACTGGCCGGCCGGCGCGTCGGTGGAGGTGACCCAGGCGCAGGAGATCGGGGCGTACCTGATCCGGCGCTACGAGGCCGGCGAGATCGACGAGGCGTGGGTCGTCGGCAGCGAGTTCGTCTCGGCGCTCACGCAGACGCCGCGCGCGTTCCGGCTGCTCCCGTTCGTGCCGCTCGTGAGCCCGCTGCGGAGCTGGACGGAGGACGCGGCCCAGGCGCCCTTCCACGTCGAGCCGAACGAGCGAAGGGTCCTCGACACCCTCGTCCCGGTGGCCTTCGAGTTCTCGCTCTACGTGGCGCTGCTCGAGAACCAGGCGGGCGAGCACGCCGCGCGGATGACGGCCATGGAGGCCGCGACGCGCAACACCGAGGAGCTCATCGGGGCCCTCACGCTCCGCTACAACCGCGCGCGCCAGGCGGCGATCACGAAGGAGCTGGTCGAGATCGTCTCGGGCGCCGAGGCCCTGGCCTAGCAAGCGGTCCCGACGCGAGGGACCGGAGGACACGCATCCATGGCGACGGAAGGCAAGATCACGCAGGTGATGGGTCCGGTGGTGGACGTCGAGTTCCCGCCCGGCGCGCTGCCCGAGATCTACCAGGCGCTCCGCACGACGAACCCTGCCATCGACGACCGCGCGAACAACCTCGTGCTCGAGGTGGCGCAGCACCTCGGCGAGAACACCGTGCGGACGATCTCCATGGACACGACCGACGGCCTCGTGCGCGGCGCGGCCGTCGTGAACACGGGCGACGTGATCCGCGTCCCCGTCGGCCCCGCGACGCTCGGCCGCATCATGAACGTGGTGGGCGAGCCCGTGGACGAGATGGGGCCGATCGGCGCCGACAAGACGCTCCCGATCCACCGGCCGCCGCCGGAGTTCGTCGACCAGGCGACCTCGGCGGAGCCGCTCGAGACCGGCATCAAGGTCGTCGACCTCATCGCGCCCTATCCGAAGGGCGGGAAGATCGGCCTCTTCGGCGGCGCGGGCGTGGGGAAGACCGTGGTCATCCTCGAGCTGATCAACAACATCGCCAAGCAGCACGGCGGCTACTCCGTGTTCGGCGGCGTGGGCGAGCGCACGCGCGAGGGCAACGACCTCTGGCACGAGATGCGCGACGCCAAGCTCGCCGACGGCAGCACCGTGCTCGACAAGGCGGCGCTCGTCTACGGCCAGATGAACGAGCCGCCGGGCGCGCGGGCGCGCGTCGGCCTCTCGGCCCTCACCGTGGCGGAGTACTTCCGCGACGAGGAGGGGAAGGACGTGCTGCTCTTCATCGACAACATCTTCCGCTTCACGCAGGCGGGCTCCGAGGTGTCGGCTCTCCTCGGCCGCATTCCTTCGGCCGTCGGCTACCAGCCCACGCTCTCGACCGACATGGGCGAGCTGCAGGAGCGCATCACCTCGACGACGAAGGGGTCGATCACGTCGGTGCAGGCGATCTACGTGCCCGCCGACGACCTCACCGACCCGGCGCCCGCCACCGCGTTCACGCACCTCGACGCGACGACGGTGCTCTCGCGCAGCATCGCCGAGCTCGGCATCTACCCCGCCGTCGACCCGCTCGACTCCACGAGCCGGATCCTCGACCCGCAGATCGTCGGCGACGAGCACTACCGGGTCGCGCGCGGCGTCCAGCAGATGCTCCAGAAGTACAAGGACCTCCAGGACATCATCGCGATCCTCGGGATGGACGAGCTCTCCGAGGAGGACAAGCTCACCGTGGCGCGGGCGCGCAAGCTCCAGCGCTTCCTGTCGCAGCCGTTCTCCGTGGCGGAGCAGTTCACGGGAACGCCCGGCAAGTACGTGCGACTCGACGACACGATCCGCGGCTTCAAGGAGATCCTCGAGGGCAAGCACGACGAGCTTCCCGAGCAGGCCTTCTTCATGGTCGGCACGATCGAGGAAGCGGTCGAGAAGGCGAAGACCCTCGTCTGATGCCGGTCGAGCTCGTCATCGTGACGCCGCAGGGGCAGGCCTTCCGCGACGAGGTCGAGGGCGTCGTGCTGCCCGGGACCGAGGGCGACTTCGGCGTCCTCCCGGGCCACGAGGCGTTCCTCACGGCGCTCCGCATCGGGCCCGTCGAGATCCAGCGCGGCGGGCAGAAGCGCTTCGCCGCGATCTCGCGCGGCTACGCCGAGGTGGTCGACGACGTCGTGACCGTCATGGTCGGGACCTGCGAGTTCGCCGACGAGATCGACCGCGAGCGCGCCGAGAAGGCGCGCGAGCGGGCGCAGCGCCAGCTCGAGGAGCTGCGCCGCACGACCGCCGGCGAGGCGCTCTACGACCAGTACCAGGACGCCTACTCGCGCGCGCTGACGCGGATCACCGTCTCGGACCGCTTCAAGACCTGAGCGCGCGCGGCGCGGCGCCCCGGTGCGTCGCCCGCGGCCCGGGGCGGCCCGCTCAGCGGACCGGCGTCGCTTTCAGCTTCGCCTTTCCGTCCTCGACGACCACCCGGAAGCGCACCGCCTGGCATCCCGTCTTCTCCCGGATCGCGGCCTCCTGCGCGTGCAGCTGGCGGGCGAACTGCTCCGCCGACGGCGCGCCCTCGAGGCCGCAGCGCTTGCGCGCCTCCAGGTACGCGCCGAAGAGGGAGTCGAGCCCCGCGCCTTCCGCGTCGGCCGCCGCCGCGGAGACGCGGGCGCCGCGGCGCTTCCCGGCCGCCGCCTTCCGCGCGCGCTCGGCGCGCTCGCGCTCGTGCAGGTTCGCCTTGAAGACGTTCCGCTCGTAGCTGCCCTCCTCGATCTTCCGCACCGTCTCGTCCCAGTGTCGGCGGAAGGAGAAGTACCGCGCGCGCAAGTTGTTGAACTTGAAGCGCTGCGCCGTGTTCTGGATCGGGACGTTCGCGTAGTACGCGATCATCTTCTGCACTTCGGCGCGGAGCTGGTTCGGCTCCCGCGGACGGCTGCCGAGGAAGTACTGCTCGTAGTCGAGGCGCAGCTGCTTCATCCGCGTGTCGAGGAGCTGCAGATCGTCCTCGACGTTCGCGCCGAACTCGGCCATTTCCCCCGCATCGGTGGGGGCGCGGGGCCCCTTGAGGCGAAGCGGACCGCCGCGGCGGCGGCGGGCGCGGGGCGCGCATCCCCCGCCGCGTCGCGAGCCGGCGCGCGCGTCGCGGTGCGCGGCACGGCTTGCAGGGGCGAGGCGGGGGCCCCCGCGGGACGTCGCGCTCGCGGGCAAGCGGGCCCGGCGCGCTCGCCGCGGTGCCCGCGCCGCGGACGCCCGCGCGGCCTTACGAGCCTGCGCCGCGCCCGCGCGCTCCCCCCCGAACCCGCGCCAGCGACCCCGCGCCTGGGAAGTCAGCCGTCCGGACGCGAGGCGCGCGCCTCCGCTGCGCCGGCCCGCGCGCCGGGCGGCGGAAAGACCCGCGCCGCGAGCGCTGTGAGGTCCGCGTGCGCCGGGTCCTCGAGCGGGGGCAGCTCGGCGAGGAGGCGCCCGCCGAGATGGTCGCGCAGGGCGGCCAGGTTGCGGGCGTCCGCGGCGGCGAGCGCTGCGGGCCCGTGCGAGACCACGACGCCCGCCACGGCCAGGCCGCGCGCGGCCGCGACCTCGAGCGTGAGGCGCGTGTGGTTCACCGTGCCGAGCGCGCCGCGCGCGACGACGAGCAGGGGGTAGCCGAGCTCGGCAGCGAGGTCGGCCATCGTGACGTCCCTCGCGAGCGGGACGAGGAGGCCGCCGGCGCCCTCGACGAGGAGGACGTCGTGCCGCGCGCGCAGCCGCGCATGGGCGGCGCGGATGCGCCCGAGGTCGATGGGCCGGCCCTCGGCGTCGCCGGCCACGGCGGGCGCCGCGGGCAGCGCGCGCGGCTCGGGGCAGACGTCCTCGAGCGGGTCGACGTCGCCGACCGCCGCGCGCAGCGCGCGCGCGTCGAGCGGGCCCGCGGGCCCGACGCCCGTCTCGGAGGGCTTGAACGCGCCGACGCGGACGCCGCGCGCGCGCAGCGCGCGCCCGAGCGCGCACGCGACGAGCGTCTTCCCGACGCCCGTGTCGGTGGCGGTGACGAAGAGGCCGGGCGGCCCGCCGGGTCGCGTCACGAGGCCCCCATGCGCCCAAGCCGGCGCGCCCGAAACCATGACGCGGCCGTGACGCGCGAGGCGCGAGCGCGGCCCCGAAGGCGCCCCGACCGCGACGAGGCACGCCCTGCGTCGTCCGGCGGGGCGCCCGCACGCGCACCCGTCGCCGTCGGCGGCCGCGCGGCGCGCGTCATCGCTGCGCCCGCCGCGTCATGGCGCCCCGGCGATGCGTCATGGACGCACCTCGCTGCGTCACGACGGACCCGGGTCGCGTCACGACCGGGCGCTCTGCGTCACGGCGCCGCGGCCACGACCTCCGCGACCGCGTCGGCGAGCGCGTCGATCTCGCGCGCGCGGTGCGTGGCCATCGGCGTGAGGCGCAGGCGCGCCGTCCCCTCCGGCACCGAGGGGTGGCGAATCCCCTGCGCGAAGAAGCCGCGCCGGAGGAGCGTCTCGCAGGCCGCCATCGTGCGGGCGTTGTCCCCGAGGACGACGGGCACGATGTGCGTCGTGCTCGGTGCCGTCGAGACGCCGCGGGCCGCGAGGCGCGCGCGCAGGCGCTCCGCGTTCGCCGCGAGGCGAGCCCGCCGCCAGGGCTCGCGGCGCACCACGCGCAGCGCGGCGCGCGCCGCGGCCGCCTGGGGCGGCGCGAGCGCGCACGAGAAGATGAAGCTGCGCGCGGCGTTCACGAGCAGCTCGCGCAGGCGCGCGCTCCCCGCGACGAAGGCCCCGAACGAGCCGAGCGCCTTCCCGAGCGTCCCGACCAGGACGTCGACCCCGTCCTCGGCGTCGAGGAGCTCCGCCGTGCCCCGGCCGCGCCCGCCGAGGGTCCCCGTACCATGGGCGTCGTCGAGGAGGACGATCGCATCGTGGCGGCGGGCCGCCGCGGCGAGCGCGGGGAGCGGCGCGACGTCGCCGTCCATGCTGTAGACGCCGTCGAGCGCGAGCAGGACGCGCCGGTGCGCGCGACGCGCGGCCGCGAGCGCTTCCTCGCAGGCCGCGACGTCGCCGTGCGGGAAGACCCGCACCGCGGCGCCCGAGAGGCGGCAGCCGTCGATGATCGACGCGTGGTTCAGGGCGTCGGAGACCACGGCGTCGCCCGGCCCGACGAGGGCGGGAAGGACGCCCACGTTGGCCATGTATCCGGTCGCGAAGACGAGCGCGGCCTCCTTCCCGAGGAACGCGGCCAGCTCCTCCTCGAGCGCTTCGTGGAGGGCCAGGTTCCCCGTGATGAGGCGCGAGCCGCCGGCCGCGCAGCCGAGGTCGCGCGCCGCGCGTGCCGCGGCCTCCACCAGCTCGGGATGCGCCGCGAGGTCCAGGTAGTTGCTGCCGGCGAAGACGAGCACGCGGCGCCCGTCGACCTCCATGCGCGGCGCCTGCGCGCCGTCGAGCCGGCGCATGCGGCGATGGGTGCCGCGCGCGCGGATCGCGGCGAGGCGCTCCTCGGCCAGCGCGTCGAGCCACCCGGCCGCGGCGGCGTGCGCGCCGGGCGCCGCCGGCGCCATGCCTGCCGCCCCGGGAGCCTCGGACGCGGCGCCGCGCGGGGCGCTCGCGCTCACGCCCGCCGCACCTCCGGGCGGAGGATCTCGCCGTCGCCGCCCACGAGGCGGAAGCCGCCCGGCGCCGCCGGCTGCCGCGCGCGGAGTCCCTCGTACTCCGGGTTGCCGTCCACCTCGAAGCCCGCGTCCTCGATCATGCGGTAGGTCTCGTGCACGGCGTCCCCGCGCGTCGTGAGGTAGCCGTCGACGAAGAGCGAGTTCGCCGGCCAGAGCGCGAGCGCGCCGAGCGCGCGCAGGTGGCCCTCCCGGCCCGCCGAGACGCGCACCTCGGCACGCGGGTTCACGAGCCGCATCACGGCGAGGACGCGCAGCGCCCGCTCGGGTCCGAGCGAGCCGTCGCCCTGCACCGGGTTCCCCGCGATCGGGACGAGGAAGTTCACCGGGATGCTCGGCACCTCCAGCTCGCGCAGCGCGAACGCGACGTCCACGAGGTCGGCGCTCTCCTCACCCATCCCGACGATGAGGCCGCTGCACGGCTCGATCCCGCACCTCTTCGCCGCGCGCAGCGTCGCGACGCGGTCGGCGTACGAGTGCGTGCTGCAGATCGCGCCGTAGTGACGCTCCGAGGTGTTGAGGTTGTGGTTGAGCCGGTCGAGCCCCGCCTCCGCGAGGATGCGCGCGTGCTCCTCCCCGAGGAGCCCGACCGAGAGGCACACCTCGATCGGGTGGCGCTCCTTCACCTTGCGCACGAGCTCGGCGAGGTGCCGCGTCGTCGCGAGCGAAGGTCCGCGGCCGGACAGCACCATGCAGTAGCGCGTGGCCCCGGCCGCCGCGGCGCGGGCGGCCTCCGCGAGGATCTCGTCCTCGCTCTTCATCGGGTACTTCCGGATGGCGGCGGTCGACGCCTTCGACTGCGCACAGTACCCGCAGTCCTCCGGGCAGAGGCCGTTCTGCACGTTCTGGAGGACGTGCACCATGACCTTGCGCCCGAAGTGGCGCTCGCGCGGCACGAACGCGGCGTGGAGGAGCGGGAGCAGGGCGACGTCGTCGCCGTCGAGGAGCGCGAGGCACTCGGCCTCGCTCGGCGGCTCGTCGCGCAGGGCGCTCTCGGCGAGGCGGGCGTAGCGCTCGAACATGGAGGCTCCTTCGAATCGGCGGCGGCGCCCGGGCGATCCGGCGGCCTCGCAGGGCGCCGGCCCGCGCGCGGTCCGGCCCAGCCTAGGGGGGCGGCCGTGGCGTCGTCAACCGCGCCGTGAACGGAGGTCGACAGCGGCGGCGGCGCGGGGTGGCCCTAGACTCCCGGCGTGGCCCGCGCCCGCAGCGTCTACGTCTGCCTCGAGTGCGGCGCGCAGCAGCCGCGCTGGCTGGGGCGCTGCCCGGCATGCGGCCGCTTCGAGACCCTGGTCGAGGAGCCGCTCGGCGAGCCGGCCGCGCCGGCGCCGGCCGACCTCCTGGCGGCCGATCCGCGCGCCGGGACCGCGAAGCCGATCCCGCTGCGGGAGGTGGACGCCGCCGCGGCTCCGCGCGTCGAGACGACGGTCGCCGAGCTCGACCGCGTCCTCGGCGGCGGGCTCGTCCCAGGCTCGGTCGTCCTCTTGGGCGGCGAGCCCGGGATCGGGAAGTCGACCCTCTCGCTGCAGCTCGCGTGCGGCCTCGCGCGCCCCGGGCCCCCCGTCCTCTACGTGAGCGGCGAGGAGAGCCTCGAGCAGGTGCGCCTGCGCGCCGAGCGGCTCGGCGAGGTCCCGGGATCCGTGCTCGCGCTCGCCGAGACGCGCGTCGAGGCGCTCGCCGCGCCCTGGCGCGAGCTGCGGCCCCGGCTCGTGCTCGTCGATTCGATCCAGACCATGCGCACGGAGCGCGTCGAGTCGGCGCCCGGCTCCGTCGCGCAGGTGCGCGAGAGCGCCTCGCTCCTCGCCGCGACGGCGAAGGCGCACGGGACGGTCCTCCTCCTCGTCGGCCACGTGACGAAGGAGGGGCTCCTCGCCGGGCCGCGCGTCCTCGAGCACCTGGTCGACGTGGTCCTCACCTTCGAGGGCGACCGCCAGCACGCGTTCCGGCTCCTGCGCGCGAGCAAGAACCGCTTCGGTTCGACGCACGAGGTGGGCGTCTTCACGATGGACGCGGCCGGGCTCGAGGAGGTGCCCGACCCGTCCGAGCTCTTCCTCGCCGAGCGCCGCGCCGACGCGCCGGGCAGCTGCGTCGTCCCGCTGCTCGAGGGCTCGCGCCCGATGCTGGTCGAGCTGCAGGCGCTCGTCGCGCCCGCCGGCTACGGCACGGCGCGGCGCACCTGCCTCGGGGTCGACGACGGCCGCGTCGCGCTCCTCCTCGCCGTCCTCGACCGCCGCAGCGACATCGAGCTCGCCGGCTGCGACGTGTACGTGAACGCGACGGGCGGAGTGCGCGTCGCCGAGACGGCCGCGGACCTCGGCGTCGCGCTCGCGCTCGCCTCGAGCCGGCTCGACCTCGCACTCCCACCCGACACGGTCGCCTGCGGCGAGGTCGGTCTCGGCGGCGAGGTACGCCGCGTCGCGCGCCTCGACGTGCGCCTGCGCGAGGCGGCGCGGCTCGGGTTCCGCCGGGTCCTTGCGCCCCCGGGCGCGCCGGCGCCCGCGGACGTCGGCGCCGACGTCGTGCCGGTCGCGACGCTCGGCGAGGCGGTCGCGTGGCTGCGGCGCGTCGCCCGGCCGGCCCGCGAGCGCGCGTACACGGCCCCGTGAACGACGCCCAACCACGCGGAATCGTGCGACAATTCGCCGCGCGGGATTGTCGCGCGCCGGACGCGCGCGCTAGGCTCGGCGGCGATGGAGAGCGACTTTCCCCCCGCCGCCCTCCCGGGCCTCGCCGCCGCGCTCAAGCAGGTGGAAGCCGCGCTGCGCGAGCAGCTCGCGTCCGACGAGGCGCTCGTCGCGCTGATCGGCGACCACGTCCTCGGCGGCGGCGGAAAGCGCATCCGGCCCGCCCTTCTCCTCCTCGCGTCCGATCTCTGCGGCTACACGGGGCCGCGTCGGGTGCAGGTGGCCGCCGCGGTCGAGCTGCTCCACACCGCGACGCTTCTCCACGACGACGTCGTCGACCTCGCGCAGCTCCGGCGCGGGCGTCCGGCGGCGAACGTCGTCTGGGGCAACCGGCGCGCGGTCCTCGTCGGCGACTTCCTCTACGCGCGCGCGTCCTCGATGATCGTCGAGGACGGCGACCTCGAGATCCTCTGGATCTTCTCGAACACGATCCGGCTCATGGCCGAGGGCGAGCTGCTCCAGCTCGAGCACAGCTTCGACCCGACGGTGACCGAGCAGCACTACTACGGCGTGATCGACCGGAAGAGCGCCGAGCTGATCGCCGCCGCGTGCGACGCGGGCGCCATCTTGGGCGGCGTGACGCGCGCCGAGCGGCGGCGCGTCGCCGAGTTCGGCCGCCAGCTCGGCCTGGCGTTCCAGCTGCGCGACGACGCGCTCGACTACAGCGCCGAGGCGCACGCCCTCGGAAAGCGCCCGTGCGCCGACGTGCGAGAGGGAAAGATCACGCTGCCCCTCCTCCTCGCGCTGAAGCGCTGCACCGCGGCGGAGCGCGAGCAGGCGGCGGCGCTGCTCAAGACCGCCGGCCGGCGCGCCGCCGCGCTCTCCGCCGAGGGCCTCGTCGACCCGGAGCAGGTCCTCTCCGACGAGGATCTCGAGCCCGTGCTCGAGCTGGTGCGGCGCTACCGCGGCGTCGAGGACACCGACCGGCGCGCCCAGGAGCACGTCGAGCGCGCGCGCGCGGCGCTCGCGCCCTTCCCCGACGGCCCCGCGAAGAAGGCGCTCTACGAGACCGCGGCCTTCGCGGTCGCGCGCGCGCACTGAGGTTTCGATCTCGCCCCGCGGTCCCGGGGAGAGAGCCATGCACATCCACCACAGCGTCGAGGGGGCGCGGGCACTCGCGCGCGCCGCGCGCCTCGCCCTCGTCGCCGCCGCCCTCGCGGGCGGCCTCGCGGGCGCGGCCGGGGCGGCGGAGCCCCGGCCGGCGGCGGCGGTCGTGAACGTGAACACCGCCACGCTCGAGGAGCTCGTGCGCCTGCCGGGGATCGGGGAGTCGAAGGCCCGCGCGATCCTCGAGCACCGCAAGGAGCACGGCGCCTTCAAGAGCGTCGACCAGCTCCGCGAGGTGAAGGGCATCGGCGACGCGGCCCTCGAGCGCATCCGCCCGCAGGTGGTGATCGAGGGCCGGACCACGCTGCCCTAGGCGGCGCGCGGCGGTCGGTTCCGGGGGCCCTGCGCCCCCGGAACCCAGCGCGCCGGGTCACTACCATCCGCGGCCATGCCGCCCGCCCGCGCCCTCGCGCTCGCCGCCACGCTCGCCGCGGCCGCGCTGCAGGCGGCTCCCGCCGCGCGGGCGGCGTCGCCGCACGCCCCGGCGCGCCCCGGCTCCGAGGCCGCGCAGCCGACGCCCGGCGCGGCGTCCCCCGCGCCCGCCCGCCGCGTCGTCTCGCTGAACCCCTCGCTCACCGCGATCCTCGTCGCGCTCGGCGCGCGCGACGCGCTCGTCGGCGTGGACAGCTTCTCGCTGCGCCAGGAGCCGGCGGCGGCGGGGCTCCCCGCGGTGGGCGGGCTCTACAACCCGAGCCTCGAGGCCGTCGTCGCGCTCGCGCCGGACCTCGTCGTGTTCGTGCCGAGCGCCGAGCAGCGCGACTTCATCCGCTCGCTCGAGGCGCTCGGGCTTCCCGTCCTCGCGCTCGGGCCCGTCAGCTTCGACGAGGTGCTCGGGGCGATCGAGACGCTCGGCGCGCGGGTCGGGCGCGCCGAGGCGGCGCGCGCGCGGGTCGAGGCGATCCGCGCGGCGCGGCGCGACGTCGAGGCGCGCGCGGCGCGGCGCCCGCGCGTGCGCGCGGTCCTCGTCCTCCAGCGCGATCCGCTCTTCGTGATCGGCCGCGGCAGCTTCGTCGACGAGATCCTGGAGAGCGCCGGTGCCGAGAACCTCGGGCGGGTGTTCGCCGAGCCCTATCCGCGCGTCGGGCGCGAGTGGCTGCTCGCCGCCGCGCCGGAGGTCCTCCTCGACGCTTCGGGCGAGGGCGGCGCGGAGGACGCGCGCCGCTTCTGGGCGCGCTGGCCCTCGCTCCCCGCGGTGCGCGACGAGCGCGTCGTGACGCTCGACCCCGGCGCGGTCACGCTGCCCGGGCCGTGGCTCGACCGCGGGCTCTTGCTGCTGGAGCGCGCGCTCGCCGCGCCGCGCGCGCGCGGGGCCGACGGAGCGGGTGCGCCGTGATCGCCCCCGTGACGCCCTGGCGCGCGGCCGCCGTGGCGGGCGCGCTGGCGGCTGTCCTCGCGCTCGCCGTCGCCGTGGCGCTCGCGGTGGGTCCGAGCGGGCTCGAGCCCGGCGTCGTGGCGGGTGCGCTCGCCGGCCGCGTGGAGGGCGCCGCGGCCGACATCGTGCTGCGGGTGCGGCTCCCGCGCGCGCTCCTCGCCGCGCTCGTCGGCGCCTCGCTCGCGACGGCCGGGGCGCTCTTCCAGGCGCTCCTGCGCAACCCGCTCGCAGACCCGTACGTGCTCGGGGTCTCGGGCGGAGCGGCCCTCGGCGGGATCGCGGTCCTCGCCGCGGGCGGGGGGCTCGGCCTCGGCTACGCGGCGGTGCCTCCCGCCTCCTTCGCGGGCGCCCTCGCGACGCTGCTCCTCCTCTTCGCCGTGGCCGGCGGTCGCGGCCGGCTCTCGCCCACGACGCTCCTTCTCACGGGCGTCGTCTTCAACGCCTTCGCGTCGGCGGCAATCGTCTTCCTCGCGAGTAGCGCCGGGCTCACGGAGGGCGCGAGCCTCTTCCTCTGGCTGATCGGAAACCTCTCGGAGGGCCGCGTCGAGGTGGCGGGTGCGGTGGGCGCCTTCCTCGCGTTGGGGCTCGGCTGCGCGCTCCCCTTCGCGCGCGCGCTCAACCTGCTCGCCCTCGGCGAGGAGCCCGCCGCCCAGCTCGGCGTCCCCGTCGAAACGGTGAAGCGCCTCCTGCTCGTCGCGACCTCCCTCATGGTGGGCGCGGCGGTCGCGGTCTCGGGGCTGATCGGCTTCGTGGGCCTCATCATCCCCCACCTCCTGCGGCTCGCGTTCGGTCCGGACCATCGCGTGCTGCTGCCGGCGGCGGCGCTCGGCGGCGCGGCGTTCCTCGTCGTCTGCGACACGGTCGCGCGGACGGTCCTCGGCGGGCGCGAGCTCCCCGTCGGCGCGATCACGGCGCTCGCGGGCGGGCCGCTCTTCCTGGCGCTCCTGCGCCGGCGGCCGGGGTGGCGCCCGTGAGCGCGCTCGCACTCGAGGGCGTCGAGCTCGCGCTCGGCGGGCGCGCGGTCCTGCGCGGGGCGAGCCTCGCGCTCGCGCCCGGCGAGCTCGTGGGGCTGGTCGGGCGGAACGGGGCGGGAAAGACCTCGCTGCTGCGGGTCGCGAGCGGTGTGGTGCGGCCCGATCGCGGCGTCGTCCGGCTCGGCGGCGACGCGCTCGACGGCCTGCCGCGGCGCGAGGTGGCGCGCCGGCTCGCCGTGGTGGCGCAGGACTCTGCGACCTCGTTCGCATTCTCCGTCGGCGAGGTCGTGCTGATGGGCCGCAGCCCGCACCTCGGCCTCCTCGGCTTCGAGTCGGCGCGCGATCGCTCGATCGCGGACGCTGCGCTCGCCCGGCTCGGCATCGCGGAGCTCGGGCCGCGCTCCGTGCTCGAGCTCTCGGGCGGCGAGCGCCAGCTCGTGATGGTCGCGCGCGCGCTCGCCCAGGAGGCGTCGGTCCTCCTCCTCGACGAGCCGACCGCGCACCTCGACCTCGCGCACCAGCTCCAGGTCCTGGGCCTCGCCCGCGCGCTCGCGCGCGAGGGCCGTGCCGTCCTCGCGGTCTCCCACGACCTCTCGCTCCTCGCGCGCTTCTGCGACCGCCTCGCACTCCTGGCCGAGGGCCGCGTCGAGGCGGGCCCGGCCGCGGCCCTGCTGAGCCCGGAGCGGGTCCGCGCCGGCTTCGGCGTGGACATCGAGCTCCTCCGCACGCCGGCCGGCGAGCTGCTCGTCATCCCGCGATGATTCGTGAAGAGCGGTGATTCGTTAACAAGAGAAGGGGGCGAACCGCGCCGGGGGCGCGGACGCGAACGCGGAGGTGGGTCCATGACGGATCGGATCGCGGGCGTGCGGGGGCGGGAGATCCTCGACTCGCGCGGCAACCCGACGGTGGAGGTCGAGGTGCGGACGGCCGGCGGGCGCGCCGGCCGGGCGGCCGTCCCGTCCGGCGCCTCGACCGGGTCGCGCGAGGCGCTCGAGCTGCGCGACGGCGACCCGACGCGCTACGGCGGAAAGGGCGTCCGGAAGGCGGTCGGGCACGTGAACGGAGAGATCGCGAACGCGGTCGCAAACCTCCCGCTCGGGACGCCGGCCGACCAGGAGGCGCTCGACCGGGCGCTGGTCGCGCTCGACGCGACCGAGACGAAGTCCCGGCTCGGCGCGAACGCGATCCTCGGCGTCTCGCTCGCCGCCGCGCACGCGGGCGCGGCGGTGGCCGGGGTCCCCCTCTATCGGTTTCTCGGCGACGACGGCGCCGCGCTCCTCCCCGCGCCGATGATGAACGTCCTGAACGGCGGCGCGCACGCGGACAACAACGTCGACTTCCAGGAGTTCATGCTCTACCCGCTCGGGGCGCCGAGCTTCGCCGAAGCGCTGCGCTGGGGGGCCGAGGTCTTCCACCGCCTGCGCGCGGTCCTCCACGATCGCGGCTACTCGACCTCGGTCGGCGACGAGGGCGGCTTCGCGCCGAACCTCTCGTCGAACCGCGAGGCCATCGAGCTCGTCCTGCGCGCGATCGAGGACGCGGGCTATCGCCCGGGCGAGCAGATCGCCGTCGCGCTCGACCCGGCCACCTCGGAGCTCTACGAAGGCGGCGTGTACGACCTCGCCGGCGAGGGGGTGAAGAAGCGCTCCGAGGAGCTCGTCGGCTTCTGGGCGGAGTGGGCGGAGCGCTACCCGATCGTCTCGATCGAGGACGGCCTCGCCGAGGAGGACTGGGACGGCTGGGCCCTGCTCACGCGTCGCCTCGGCTCGCGGCTCCAGCTCGTCGGCGACGACCTCTTCGTCACGAACCCGAAGATTTTGCGCGAGGGGATCGAGCGCGGCATCGCGAACGCGATCCTCGTGAAGGTGAACCAGATCGGGACGCTCACCGAGACGCTCGAGGCGATCCGCGTGGCGCGCGCGGCCGGCTACGCGGCCGTGGTCTCGCACCGCTCGGGGGAGACGGAGGACACGACGATCGCGGACCTCGCCGTCGCGTCGGGCGCGGGACAGATCAAGACGGGCTCGCTCTGCCGCTCCGACCGCGTCGCGAAGTACAACCGCCTGCTGCGGATCGAGGAGGAGCTCGGCGCGCGCGCCCGCTACGCGGGCCGCACGACGCTCGCCGGCGCGCGCTGAGCGGCGCGCCGCGGACGGGACGCCGGACCGGGCTCCGGACGTCCCGCCGCGCGCCGCGTCCGCGCGCGGATCGGGGCTACGAGGCGGCGCCTTCGCGCCGTGGCCAGAAGGCGAACGCGATCCCGAGCACGACGAGCGCGAGCGGGATCTGCCAGCGCCAGAGCGCGCTCTCGGCGCCGTAGCCGTACGCCGACGCCACGCAGGCGGCGAGGACGGCGAGCATCGGAACGGTGGAGCGGTCCTTCTTCTTCGCGGGGGTCTCCGGAGAGACGGACGCGTTCTCGGACGACACGCGAGCACCTCCGCGCGCCGCGGCGGAGCGCAGCGCGCGCATGCGGGGACGCGCGCGCTCGACGAGCGCGCGCGGCGCCGCGGGCACACGCCCGGGGCGCGGGCAGCACGCGAGGTGCGCGCCTACGGCGAGGCGGTGGAGGTGCTGTGGGAGAGACACCAGCGCTCGAGCGCGCGGGCGCACCGGGGCGCGTGGGCGACGCGCCAGCGCGCGGGCGCGGGCTGCGGTTCCGGCGCGCGCAGCCCGGCCGGGGCGAGAAGCTCGACCCGTCGAGCCTCCTCGTGGCGGGCCGCTGCCCGCTTCTCGCTCCGCTCCGACACGACGGCGGGGAGGAACGGCGGATGGGACGCTTCGAAGCCGGCCTCGGCGGCGCTTCCCGCGTCGGCGTCGGGCTCGGCGCCGACCGCCGCCGGCGCGAGCAGGAGCGCCGCGGCGAGCGCGGACACGAGGAGCCGGCGGGCGCGCAGCGGCGACACCGCGCGGGACGATAGCGCGGGTGTCCCGGCCGCCGCGGCGGCTACGGGACCAGGGCCCTTCGCGCCGCGCCGACGTCGACGAGCGGGCTGCGCCGCAGCGCGCCCACCTCGTCCGCGCGGTACGGCTCGAACGCGGGCGGGGCGTCGGCGCCTCCGAAGCGCGCGACGACCCAGGTGAGGAGCGCGGCGAGCGCGGCGTCCGAGAGCGGCGCCTGCGCGACGCCCGGAACGCGCACGAGGTACGCGCGGCCCTCCGGCGTCCGCACGAGCCGGCCGACGACGCCGGCCAGCGCGGGGACGCTTCCGGGCGTCGCGCGGCCGTCGTCGAGGTGGCAGCCCTGGCAGTGGAGCGCGTACTCCACCGCCGGGGCGTACGCGTGCCCCGCGGCCCCGGCGCCGAGCAGCGCGGCGCAGGGGAGCGCGCACAGCGCGCGGGCCGCCGCGCGGCGCGCGCGGGCGGCCCGCCCTCGCCCCGGGCGTCCGGCGCGCTCCGTCCTCACGACTCGGTGGCGACGCCGAGCACGATCGCGACGGAGCAGTGCACGGCCCGGCTCTGCGTGCCGAAGCACCAGAGGAGGTCGTTGTTCTTGGGCGCCACGTAGACCGGCTTCTCGCCCTCGGTGCGGCGGCACTGGCAGCGGCCGCACACGCTCTGGCCGCAGCAGTCGTTGTACGAGATGACGTAGTCCTTGCCGTCGCCCGGGTTGCGGCAGGTGCCGATCCAGGTGACGGGCGACATCTCCGTCCCGGGCGGGCAGGCGTTCTGCGTCCCGCCGCAGCAGGCGCACAGGAAGCCGTCGATCGCGCAGTGGCGCCAGTACGCGCACGAGGCCGGATCGCCCAGCTCGCCCTCGAGCCCCTCCTCGCGCGGCGGCGCGACGCGCGGCTCCGCGCCGGCGCGGGCGACGGGAAGGAGCGGAAGCGCCGCGCCACCCGCCAGCGCGGCGCCGAGCCGCGCGAGGAAGCCGCGGCGCGAGGTGCGGCGCGCGAGCTCGCGTGCCCCGCGCTCGAGCCAGCGGTCGACGGCGCTGCGACGTGTCATGACGCGACTCCTTCCCGCGGCGGCTGCGCGGCGCGCAGCCACTCGTCGAGCGACGCGACGCCGCGGGCCTCCGCCTCGAACAGGCTCTCGAGGTGCTCGCGCGTGTTCACGAGCCCCTGCGCGCGCAGGACCCCCCCCGCGTCGACGAGGACCGCCCACGGGAGCTTCCCCACCCGGTACGCGAGCCCGAGCTCGGCGCCGAGGACGTAGGGCAGCTCGACCCCGGCCTCGCGCACGAAACGAGCGTGCTCCTCGGGCGGGCCGTCGCTCGCGAGCACCGCGCGCACCCGCGCCGCCTCTTCGCGCGCGAGGCGGGTCACGACCGGGAGCAGCGTCTTGCACACGGGACACGTGGGCGAGAGGAAGAAGAGCAGCGTCGCGCGCCCGTCGCCGCTCGGGCCGCCGAGCGAGACCGGCGCGCCGGCGAGGTCGCGCGCGACGGCGCGCGGTGCCGGCGCTCCGACCGCGGGGACGGCGCCGGTCACGAGCGCCCCGACCGGAGCGATCCGCTCGTGGAGCACGCCCACCTGGCGCAGGAGCGCGGCCACCAGGGCCGCGAGGGCGAGGACCGCGATCCAGAGCAGGATCGTGGAGACGACGAGCGCCTGCGTCATCGCGCGGCCCCGCGCGCAGCCGCGCGCCACGCGTTCGCGAGCGCCTCGTGCGCCGCGATCCAGGCGAGGACGCCCATCGCGACGGCGCCGAGCGCGCTCGCGGCGTCGAGCCAGGTCGCCGCGCGCGGCGCGACCGGAAGCGCGCAGGCGAGCGCGCCCGCCGCGAGCGCGGCGTTTCGCGCCACGAGCGCGCCCGAGAGCGGCAGGACCCGGCCCGCGGGGCCGAGGCAGCCGCAGTCGAGATCGCGGCGGCCGCGCGCGAGGCTCGCCGCGATCGCCGCGCCGTAGGCGAGGAGCAGCGCCGCCGCGAGGAGGGGCCCCGCACGCCGCCATCCCTCCCCCGCGGCACCCGCGAGCGGCGCGACGAGCGGCGCGGCGCGCGGCCCGGCGAGCGGGGCGACGAGCGGCGCCACGAGCGCGAGGCCCGCGGCCGTCTCCGCCGCGACCACGAGCGCCGCGCCGGCGCCGAGCGCCGCGGGCGGGAGCACCGCATACCCCGCGAGCGCGACGCGGAAGCCGGCCGGGTCGCGCAGCTTGTGGAGCGCCGCCGCCGCGAAGAGGAGCGCGAGGCCTCCGCGCAGCGCGCCGGCCACGGCGGGGTCGAGGGCGGGGAGCGAGGCGTCCATGGGCTGGCGTGATCCCTTCCGCGGCGCCTCGTGCGCGCCTCGCTCGCGTCCGGCTCGCGCTCGAGGCTCGCCTCTTCCGCTTCGGCCGCGCGCGGCACGTCACGGCGCGAAGAGCAGCGTCGGGGCGAGGCCGGCCTCCCCGATCTCGCGCAGGAGCGCGCCGGTCCGCGCGTCGTGGACGAGCACGCTCGAGGGCCCCTCGGCCGTGGCCACGAGCACCGGGCTCTCGTCCTGCGTCACGAGGATGGACCACGCGCCCGGGTTCGGGAGGAGCGCGTCGAGCAGCCACGAGGCCGCGCCGCCGCGCGCGATTCCCGCCTGCGCGCGGACGAGCGCGGCGAGCGGGTTCCCGAGCTCGATCCGCTGCACGCGCCGGCGCGCGGCGAGGTCGTAGACCCACACCTCGCGGCCGGGGTCCTTGTGCGTGTCCTTCGGCCCCTGGTGCACGAGCGCGTAGAGGCGGCCGGAGGCCGCGTGCACGGCGAGGTGCTGGCCGCCGCCGACGCGCCAGCCGTCCGCGCGCTGCGCGTCGTCGAAGAGCGGCCACGGCTCGCCGAACGCGAGCGCGGGGCCGGAGACGTCGACCGAGTGGACGAGGCCCTCGTACGACACGAACAGCCACTCCGCTCCGCGGCGCACCGCCTTCTCGGTGAGGGGGTCGGCGTTCGGGTCGAAAAACGGGGCGCTCCGCTCGGCGCGGGCGCCGCGCTCGTCCACGGCGACGGCGAGCGCGGCGCCGTCCGCGCAGAGCATCAGGAAGCGGGCGGGGCCGGCGGCGAAGACGAGGCCGCAGCCCGGCGTCGGGACCTCGGCGACGAAGCGCCGCGCGCGGACGTCGACCACGCTGACGGAGGCGCCGGGCGTGGCGTTGAAGACGGCCGCGTAGCGGCCGTCGTCGGAGAGCGCGTTCGCGGCGTTGCCGGGGAAGTACTCCGCGCGCTTCGGCGGGATCGCGATCTCGTGGAGCGGCGCGAGCGTCGTCGCGTCGTAGACGTTCACGACGTCGGTGCGCTCGCCGCGCACCCCGCGCGCGTAGTACGTCTCGGCGAGGTAGATCTCGCGCCCGTCCTTCGAGAAGAGAGGTGCGATCACGAAGCCGACGCCCGGCGTCCCGGCCGTGAGCGTCCCGAGCAGCTCGCCCGAGTCGGCGTCGAAGAGGGCCGTCCGGTGGAGGAGCGCGTCCGACAGCCAGAACCCGTGCGGGACCGGCCGCTCGGGCAGCGTGAACACCTTTCCGACGGGCTCGGGCGCGAGCTCCGCGCGCGCGCCCGCCGCGCCGAGCGCGAAGGCGGCGAGCACGAGGGCGAGGCGGCGCATCGTGCGGCGATCCTATCACGCGTCGCGCGGGGCGGACTCCGCTAGCCTCCCACGCGGGCGGGCCCCGCTCCGGCCCGCCGGGGGGAACAGCGTGCGATCCCTCGAGACCCTCCGCCCGCGTCCCGGGCTCTCGGTGCCGGTCGTGACGGTCCTCGACGCCGGCGGCCGCCTGCTCGAGGCCGATCAGCGCCGGGTCGTGCGCCACGTCGTGCAGGACGGCTTCGGCGCGGACATCGTCTTCGCGGCCGGGACGACGGGCGAGTGGCACCGCGTCTCGAACGCGGTGCGCCAGCAGGTGGTGCGCGTGTGCGCCGAGGAGGTGGCGAAGGGGAACGCGCGGCTCGCCCCGGGCGTCCCGCCGGTGGAGGCGTGGGCGGGCATCACGGCGCACACGCCCGAGGACACGCTCGACAACCTCCGCTTCGCCGCCGAGGCGGGCGCGGACGCCGCCGTGCTCGCGCCGCTCTCGGTGCGCGGCCTGCGCGACCCCGTGCGCTTCGTGGCGCGCGACGTCGCCGACGTCCTCGACGCCCTCCCCCGCCGCATCCCCGTCTACCTCTACGACAACGCGGACATCGCCGCCGACCCGCGCGTCCCCCACATCCGCACGCGCGACGTGAAGGCGCTCTCGCGCCTCGACTTCGTGCGCGGCATCAAGGTCACCGCGCCGCGGAAGGTGATGGGCAACTACACGCGCGCGGCGGCGGGCTTCCGCGAGCGGGGCGAGTTCGGGATCTACGTCGGCGACGCCTTCCAGATCTTCGACCTCTTTCGTCCGCGGCGCGGGCTCGCAGGCGCCATCGCCGAGCACTGGCAGCGCCGGCGCCTGCGCGGCGGGCTCCCGATCGGGGTCGTCGCGGGTCCGGCGAACGCGCTCCCGCGCGAATGGGCGCGCGCCTGGCAGGTGTGCCGGGCGGGCGACGCCGAGCGCATGGAGCGCGTGCGGCGCGTGCTCGAGGCGTTCCGCGACGGGACGCGCGCGGCCGGCGGGAAGCGCGCCGTCGCCTGCATGAAGCGCGCGCTGCTGCGCGACGGGGTGATCTCGAGCGACGCGGTGGCGGAGGGCACGCCGGCCCTCGCGCGCCCGGACGCCGAGCGCTTCGACGAGGTCTACGAGCGCGTGCGCGCGCTCGCCCGCGAGCTGCTCGAGCCGCCCTGGGTGACGCGCGCGGACCGCGCTCCGGAGCGCGCGGCGCCGTGAGCGCGGCCCTGCGGCTCGACCTGGTCGGCATCGGGAGCGTCGTCGCCGACCGGATGCACCGCGTCCCGCGCCTCATCGGCGCGGACGAGAAGATCATCCTGCGGCCGCTCGAGGGCGGCCGCGCGCGCGAGGTGCACGTCGGCGGGCTGATGCTCAACCAGCTCGGGTGGGCGGCGCTCCTCGGGCTGCGCACGGGCGTCTTCGGAAAGCAGGCGGACGACGAGGACGGCCGCTTCCTGCGCGCGGCGATGGACCGCCACGGCATCGCGCGCCAGCTCGTCCTCGACGGGAGCGCGAGCAGCTTCGCCGACATCTACGTCGACGACGCGGGCAGCCGCGCGATCTACATGGCGCCCGGGGCCACCTCGGAGACGACGCCCGACGACGTCCGCCGCCACCACGTGGAGTGGATCCGGCGTGCGGGGCGCGTCTCGACCGAGGTCTCGCAGCTTCCGCTCGCGACCGCGCTCGAGGTGCTGCGCATCGCGCGCGAGGCGCGCGTCCCGACCGTGCTCGACCTCGACGTGCCGCCCTCGCAGGCGGTCGGCGGGCTCGGCGACACGGCGACGCTCGAGGCGCTCCTCGCCGCCGCCGATCTCCTGAAGCCCTCGAAGAGCGCGGCGCGCGAGCTCGTGCCCCAGGCGGGCGAGGACGCCGCCGCGATCGCGGCCGCGCTGCGAGAGCGCTTCCACAACGCCGCGGTGGTCGTGACCGACGGCGAGGCGGGCTGCGCGGTCGCGACCGGGGACGGCGCGTTCCGCGTCGCCGCGGCGCGCGCGCGGTCGGTGGTGGACACGACCGGGGCGGGCGACGCCTTCCTCGGCGGGCTGCTCTTCGGCCTCGCGCGCGGGCTCGGCCTCCAGGGCGCCGCGGTGCTCGGGAACGCGTGCGGCGCCGCGTGCGTGGAGCAGCTCGGGGCCTTCCCGGAGGACCGCGAGGCGGCGCTCGCGCGGGTGCGCGCGCTCTACCGCGGGCCGGTGGAGCTCGGCGCGCCGCCCGCGCGCGCGCGCGGCCGCAGCGCGCGGCGCGCCGCGGCGGCCGACGACGCAGGGCTTCCGGGCGGGGCGGCGTCGCTCGCTGCGTTCGACGTCGCGCTCGAGGAGCTGCGCGCGCTGAGGAGCCGGCTCGACGCCGCGGCCTTCGACCGGGCGCTCGGGGTGCTCCAGGGCGCGCGCGCGAAGGGAGGCCGCGTCCACGTGACCGGGATCGGGAAGCCGGAGCACGTCGCCGCGTACGCCGCGTCGCTCCTCGCGTCGACGGGAACGCCCGCGACGTTCCTGCACGGCACCGAGGTCGTGCACGGGAGCGCGGGCCAGGTCGTCGCGGGCGACGTCGTGATCGCGATCAGCAACAGCGGCGAGACGCCCGAGCTGCGCGCCGCGGTCGAGTGCGTCGTGCGGCTCGGGGCACGCGTCGTCGCCGTCACGGGCAGCCTCACCTCGTGGCTCGCGCGCGCGGCCGACGCGGTGCTCGACGCCGGCGTCGCGCGCGAAGGCGGCGGCCTCGGCCTCGCGCCGCGGGCGAGCGTCGCGGCCGAGCTGCTGGTCCTCGCCGCGCTTTCGGCCGCGCTCGAAGAGGCGTGCGGCTTCACTCGCCGCGACTACCACGCCCGCCACCCGGCGGGCGCCCTCGGCCGCAAGAGCCGCGAAGGCGCGTGAGAGGCTCGCGAAGGGGCCAGGCCCCTTCGGCGGCCGTCACCGTCCGTGCGAGCCGGGAGCGGACGCCTCGAGCCAGCCGAGCTCGCGCAGGCGGGCGAGGACGGAAGCGGCGAGGACGTCGGCGCCGCGCCGGTTCGGGTGGACGAGGTCCTCGCTGGAGAAGAGCGCCTCGCCGGGGTGTCGCGCACGCCAGGCGCGGAAGGCCGCGTCGCCGTCGAGGAGCGGGACGCCCTCGCGCGCCGCGACGGCGGCGAGGGCGTCGCGGTAGCGCGCGTTCACGCGGTGGAGGTCCTCGAGATCGCGGGCGCCCAGCATCGCGTAGTAGAGCGCCCGGTTCGGCGCCGCGGTCTCGTTCTCGCCGAGCTCGAGCGGGCGCAGCGGGATCGAGAGGAAGAGGAGCTTCGCCGCGCGCGCGCGCGCCTCGGCGGCGAGCAGCGCGAGGTGGCGCTCGTACTCGTCGAGGGTGTGCCAGGGCTGCGGCGCGTTCAGCCCGGCCAGCGCCTCGCGCGCGCCGGCTGGAAGCTGCGCGAGGTCGCGGCGCCCGAAGGCCGCGCGCCGCCAGGCGAAGAGGAGGCCCTCGCCCCAGCGCGTGGACGCGGCCGCGCGCAGCGCGGCGCGCGCCGCGCGCGAGGCCGGCTCGCGCAGCGCGTACGCGGGGTTCCACGCGGCGGCGTGGTCGTTGAGCCCGAAGGCGGCGACGACGACGTCCGAGTCGAGATCGGCGAGGCGGACCGCCCAGAGCCGCAGCCCCTTGGCCGCCGAGTAGCCGACGGTGCCCGCGTTCCGGACGGCGACCGAGAGACCGGCCCGGTCCGCGCGCCGCTGGAGCGCGGCCGGCCAGGCGTCGAAGCGGTACGCGCCGTCGTACCAGATCCCGAACGTGCGCGAGTCGCCGAGGCAGAGGACGTGCACCGCGCCCTGCGACGGCCAGCCCTGCGGGCCGACCACGAGGCGGCGCGCGTCGATCGCGAAGCTCGGGTGCTGATACCCGGGCTGGTTGCTCCACGCGACGACGCCGTCGTACGAGAGCCAGGGGAACGTGCGGTTGCCGAACGGCGCGTGAAAGCCGGCGGGGAAGGCGACGCGCAGGATCCCCTCCCCGGCGAGAAGCCCGAGCGCGAGCGCCCCGACCGCGAGGAGGAGCGCGCCGCGCGCGCGCCGCGGCGCAGGGACGTCTCGCGCCGGCGGCGCGCCGGCCGGATCGGTCGCCGGCGCGGCGGGCTCCGGGGTCGGCATGCGCGCAAGCTGGCACGCGCGCGGGGGGCGCGCCACGCGCGAGCGCCGAGGAGCGACGCGGAACCCGCGCCCTCGGCTACGGTGCGCGCGGAGCCGCGCCCTGGACGCCCCGCCCGTCCACATCGACGACCTCGCCCGCCCGCGGCTTCCGCGCGCCGTGCGGATCCTGAACGCGCTCGGCGACGCGCCGGCTCGCCGCCTCGTGCGGCTCGACGCGGCGCGGCTCGAGGCGGCGGCCGTGCGCCGCACCGGCCTCGCCGAGCTCGGCGACCCGGGGTTCCGCGAGCCGCTCGGCGTCCTGGTCGACGCGCTCGAGCGCGAGGCGGGCCTCTCGGCGCTCGGGCGCCTCCTCACGCGTTCCCACCTCGTGCAGCTCTTCGTGAATCGCCTCCGCCTCGAGGACTTGATCCGCCGCCATCCCGAGGTCGAGCGCGAGCGCATCGAGCGGCCGATCGTGATCGCGGGCCTTCCGCGCACGGGGACGACTCACCTCTTCAACCTGCTCGCGCAGGACCCGGGCCTGCGCTGGCTGCCCTACTGGGAGAGCCTCGAGCCGATCCCCGACCCGCGCGAGCGCCCCGGGCCCGGCGGCCGCGACCCGCGCCTCGCGCGCGCGGAGCGCGCGCTCGCCTTCCTGCACCGGCTCATGCCGCTCTTCCCCGCGATGCACGAGATGACGGCCGAAGGCCCGCACGAGGAGATCCAGCTCCTCGCGCTCGCCTTCTCGACGCAGCTCTTCGAGGCGAGCTACTTCGTGCCGAGCTACGGCGCCTGGTACGCGCGCACCGACCAGCGGCCCGCGTACGCGTACCTGAAGCGCGCGCTGCAGGCGCTCCAGTGGCTGCGGCGCGGCGAGCGCTGGCTGCTGAAGTCGCCGCAGCACCTCGAGAACCTGCGCGCGCTCGTCGAGACCTTCCCCGACGCCGTCTTCGTCCAGACGCACCGCGACCCGGTCCGCATCACGGCCTCGCTCGCGACGACGATCGCGTACGGGGCGCGCATGCAGCACCGGCGTCCCGATCCCGTCGCGATCGGACGCCACTGGGCCGGGCGCGTCGAGGACATGCTGCGAGCCTCCGTGCGCGACCGCGCGCTCCTCCCGCCCGCGCAGGTGACCGACGTCTCCTTCGACGCGCTCGCGCGCGACCCGCTCGGCGAGGCGGCGCGCGTCCTCGCCTTCGCCGGACGCCCGCCCGACGCGCGCACCGAGGCGGCGCTGCGCGCCTTCGTCGCGGAGAACCCGAAGGGAAAGCACGGCGCGATCGCGTACCGGCTCGAGCCCCTTGGCGTCGACGCCGCCGAGCGGCGCGCGGCGCTGCGCTTCTACGCGGCGCGCTTCGGCGTGCGCGAGGAGGCCGAGCCCGCGTAGGGAGCGCGCCGGCGCGGGGCCGCTACGCGGGCGCCTCGGCGTCGAACAGGAAGCGCCACACCATCTCGGTGGCGGCCTCGACGGCCGCGTCGGTCGCGATCGCGGCGTCGCCGAGGACGAGTCGCGACGCCGTCCACTCGACGGCGGTGTGGACGACGAAGGCCGCCGCGTGCGGGTCGACGCTGCGAAGGCGCGCGGCGCCGTCGTAGCTGCGCAGCAGGCGCTCGAGCGCCTCCCGCACGCGCTGCTCGAGCCGGAGCACGGCGCCGCGGAAGGCCGCGTCCTTGAAGTAGCGCTCCCACAGGATGCGCTGGATCCCGGGGCTGAAGTGGCGCGCCGAGAACACCGCCTCGATCAGGGCGCGGATGTGCGCGCGCGGGTCGCCCTCGCGCCAGCGCGCGGGCGCGAGGCCCTCGACGACGTGGTCCGCGATCGCGCGCACCGTGCCGTCGAGGAGCTCGAGCAGGATCGCGCGCTTGTCGGGGAAGTAGCCGTACAGCGTGCCGACGCCGATGCCGGCGCGGCGCGCGATCGCGGCGGTCGTGGTCTCGTCGTAGCCGCCCTGCTCGAAGCACGCGACCGCGCTCTGGAGGATCCGCTCCCGCGTGCGACGGCTGCGCGCTTGCTGCGGCGTGCGGACGCCCCGCGGGGGTCCCGAGGCGGTGCGCGTGCCGGGCATGACGCCAGTGTACCGGAGTGAGAGCGGCGTAGGCCGGCGAATTGCGAATTAGACGTCGCTTTTGGATTGACCCCCCAAGGGCTCCAGATTACGATGCTTTACGCCGATCAGGGCACCCGGACGCGCGCCCCCGCGACCCCAGGAGACCCCGACCCATGGCCACGGCCCCCGACCTACGCCCGCGCGACGCGGGCGATGCGCTCGACGTCGAGCTCGAGACGATCCTCACCTCGTTCGACACGAGCTACGTCTGGAACTACGGCTCGGTCAAGGAGGGGCTGCGCGACCTGTACGAGAAGGCGAAGCGCGAGCAGTGGAACGGCACGGAGCAGCTCGACTGGAAGATCGAGGTGGATCCCGAGGCGCCGATCATCCCGGCCGCCTTCAACCCGCTCGTCGACTACGCCCCGTACAAGGCCCTCGACGCGCGCGGCGTGGCGAAGCTGAACCACGCGCAGATCGCCTGGCAGCTCTCGCAGTTCATGCACGGCGAGCAGGGCGCGCTGATCGTGGCGTCGCAGCTCGTCGGCGCCGTGCCCTGGATGGACGCGAAGTACTACGCGGCCACCCAGACGATGGACGAGGCCCGACACGTCGAGGTGTTCAGCCGCTACCTGCGCGAGAAGCTCGAGTGGGAGTGGCCCATCAACCCCAACCTAAAGGCGCTCCTCGACACGATCATCCTCGACTCGCGCTGGGACATGAAGTACCTCGGCATGCAGATCCTCGTCGAGGGCCTCGCCATGGCCGCCTTCGGCAACCTCTATCAGCTCGCGAAGGAGCCGCTCGTCAAGGAGCTGATCCACTACGTGATGAAGGACGAGTCGCGCCACGTCGCGTTCGGCGTCCTCTCGCTGCGCGACTACTACGCCGACATGGCCGAGAGCGAGCGCAAGGACCGCGAGGAGTTCGTGGTCGAGGCCTGCCACCTGATGCGCGACCGCCTCGTCGGCGAGGAGGTCTCCGAGTACATGGGCTTCGACAAGCACGAGGTGAAGGCGCTCGTGCTCGCCTCGCCGGTGATGAAGCTCTTCCGCCAGTCGCTCTTCGCGCGCGTCGTGCCGAACATCAAGAAGCTCGGCCTCCTCTCCCCGCGCGTCCGCAAGGGCTTCGAGGAGCTCGAGATCCTCCAGTTCGAGAGCGTCGACCCCGAGGCCCAGGACCGCGCCCTCGGTTTCGCGTAGTCAAGAAAGGGGTCAGACCCCGCCGTTTAGAAACTTCCCCGGCGGAAGTGCGTGCGACACGCGGGGTGTCAGCCGTTCCGCTTCGCGGTCTTCACCGTGAGGACGGGGCACGGGCAGCGCTGCACCACGCGCTCGGCGATGCTGCCGAGCAGGAGGTGCTTCAGCCCCGAGAGGCCGCGCGTCCCGATCACGACGAGATCGGCGTGCTGGCGCTCGGCCTCCTCCTCGATCACGGTGGCCGGGTAGCCCTCGCGCGCGAGCGTCTCGACCTCGAGCCCGCGCGCGCGCAGCCGCTCGGCGTAGCGGGCGAGCCCCTGCTCGCTCTCCGCCTTCACCGTGGCCCAGAAGTCCTCCGGGAGATAGGCGCCCTCGAGCTGCTGGAACTCGACGGGCAGGTGGTAGGCGTGGAGCAGCACGACGCGGCTGCCGTGCTCCTCGGCCAGGTGCGCCGCCCACTCGAGCACCGCCTCGGAGTGCTCGGAGAAGTCGAGCGGCACCAGGATGCGGCGGACGTCGATCGGCACGCGCCACGAGAGTGCGCCCGGCCCGCCGCCGCGGTCAAGTCCCCGACGCGTCCGCCCGCGGCGCGGTCGACCCTGCTTCGGCGACGCGCCCGGCCGCGGCGCCGAGTCGACCGGGGTTTCGACGCGTCCGCCCGCGCCGCGTGCGGTTTGACGCGCCCGCCCCCCGGCCCTACCGTCTCTCGCCTTCCGGGGCCGTAGCTCAACTGGGAGAGCGCCGCGTTCGCAACGCGGAGGTTGGCGGTTCGATCCCGCTCGGCTCCACCACCGCCCTCGCGCGCCGGCCGGTTACTCTCGCGGCACCGCATGTCGGCACCGCCCGACGCCGCCGCCGACGCCGACCTCGCTGCCGCGCACGCGGCGGGGCTGCGGCCGTTTCGCGCCGGGCTCGCCTTCGGCGCGTTCAACGGGCTTACCTGGATGGTGGGGCTCGGGACGCCGATGGTGCTCTTCGCCGAGGCGCTCCGCGCGAGCGCGCTCCAGGTCGGCCTCGCGTCCTCGTTCGTGTTCCTCGTGCTGCCCTTGCAGGTCGTCGCGACCGCCGCGCTCCCGCGCCTCGGCTACAAGCGGCAGATGGTGACCGGCTGGTGGGCGCGCGCCCTCTTCCTGCTCGTTCCGCTCGGGCTCGCGCTCGCCGCGCCGGCGGAGCCGGCGCCCTGGATGGCGAGCGCGTTCGTCGCGAGCGTGCTCGGCTTCTGCCTCCTGCGCGCGGTCGGGACGGCGGCGCACCTCCCGTGGATGGCGGCGATCCTCCCCGTCGCGGTGCGCGGCCGCTTCTTCGCGACGGACCACGCGCTCACGAGCGCGGTCGGCGTCGGGACGCTCCTCCTCTGCGCGACGCTCTTCGCGCGCTTCCCGGGCTGGAGCGCCTTCGCGCTCGTGTACGGGCTCGCGCTCGTCGGCTCGGCGCTCGCCGTGGGCTGCCTGCTGCGCCTCCCGGACGCGCACGCGCCGGGCGCGATCGCCCTGCGCGGGCTCCCGCGCGAAGCCCTCCGGCTCTGCCTCGAGCCCGGCCTCTTCCGGCACTACCTCGGGCTCGCGCTCCTCGGCTGGAGCGCCAACGCGGGGCTCGCGCCGTTCGTCGCGTACTACCTGAAGGTGGAGGCGGGGCTCTCGCAGGAGCGCATCCTCGCGTACACGGCGGCGCAGTTCGCCGGGCAGATCGCGGCGGGCACCTCGATCCGCGCGGCGATCGACCGCCGTCCGCTCCGGCTCTTCTTCCAGCTCGCCTGCGTCGGGTACGCGGGGCTCGCCTGCTTCTGGCTCGCGGTCGTGCTGCGCGGCGGCGCGCCCGCGCTCGCGCTCGCCGGCGCGTTCTTCGCGCTCGGCGCGGCGGCCGGCGTCCTGAACGCCGCGCACTTCACGCTCCTCCCCGCGCTCTCCGCCGAGTCGGCGCGCGCGGTGGCGATGGCGGTCTTCACGTCGGTCCTCGGCGTGATCGCCGGGCTGGCGCCCATCGCCTGGGGCTTCGTGCTGCGCGCGCCCGGCCCGGCGCCGGGGCTGCGGCTCGAGCGCTTCGCCGCCTTCTTCGCGGTCTGCGCGCTGGCGAACGCCGTCCTCGTCGCGCTCTACCGCCGGCTGCCCGAGCGGCGTTAGCCGGGCCTTCGTAGCAGTCGGGGCAGGTCGCGGAGCCCCTGATCTTTCGGGCGTACCCGGTCGAGGGTGCGCGCTGGAGCCATCGGCTCTGGAAACTCCGGCTCCTCGCCACCAGCTTGCCGGTCCCGTCGCGGCGCCGGAGGGCCGGCGGTCTTCGGGCAGGGTTCGCCGTGGACGCGGCGCGGTGTGGGGGCGTACCCCGCGACGCGACGGTGCGTCGCCCTGCGCATGCCGCCCGGATCCTGGTCTTGGCTCGCCGCCGCGGTCGCCCTCCCCGTCCGGGCGGAGCTCCGATTCGAGAACGCGCTCCAGCGTCGCGGCGCGGTGACGCCGCAGTCTCGCCCTCGACGCGCAAAGGCCCGGGGCCGGCCGGGACGCCGCCCGCGGCCACGCCGGGCGCTCGAAGGGAGCAGAACGGCCGAACGCATATCCGCTTGATCCGCCGGCGCGGCGCGCGGTAGGGTCGCGCGATGCCGCGCCGTCCTCTCCTCGTCGCCCTCGCCCTCGCCGCCCTCGCGCTCGCCGTCGTCCTCGGGGCGCGCGCCTTGCGCCGCGCCGAGCCGACCGCCACCGCGGCCGCGCCCGCGCCGGTCCCGGCGCCGTCCCCCGCGGCCGAGCCGCTCCCGCCCGCCGCGGAGGCGACGCCCGCCCCCGCGCCGCCGGATGCGCCGCCGCCCGCCGCGCCGGGCGACGCGGCGCTCGCCTTTGAGGGCGACCCGGTCGAGGAGGCGTGGTCGAACGTCGACCTCGAGGCCGTGCGCGCCGCGCTGCCCGACAACCTCTACTGGCAGAGCATGGCGCCCACCGAGGACCCGCGCGTCCTGCGCGAGCGCGAGGAGGCGAAGGCACGCTGGAACGAGCAGTACGGGAAGGTGCTCTCCGGGACCGGCAGCGAGGAGGAGATCCGGGAGTTCTTCCAGCAGCGCCAGCGCACCTCCGCCGACGCGATCCAGTTCGTCGACTACCTGCTCGAGCACCACGCGGGAGACCTCACCGAGCGCGACCAGCAGCTCCTCCAGCTCGCGCGCCGGCTCCATCTCGCGCGGCTGGAGGAGATCCCGCGCAAGCTGGAGGAGGCGTTCGCGCGAAAGCGCGCGCAGGACGAGGCGCGCGCCGCCTGGCTCGCCGACGAGGCCCGCTTCCGCGGCGAGGCGGCCGACGGCGACGAAGGAGACGGGTCTGCGGCGGACGCCGACGAAGCCGGCGCGCCCGCTGACGAGGGGGCGGGCGCCGAGGCGGGCGTCCCAGGATTCGCGGACGAAGCGGCCGGCGACGCGCGCTGACGGGGCGGGCGCGTCGCTCGCGAGACCGGCGCGCGCCGCGCGTGGGATGGCCCTACCGCGACGTCGAACGCTCGCAGCTCGGCTCGGAAGCTCGCGCATCCAGACGACGCGGCGCGTCGCGCACGCCGCGAGAGGTCGCCGCATCCGGAGTGACTGGGCGTCACCACACGGCGACGGCTGCGCGCGCGCGCGCGCGGTGACTCCGCGTCAGCGTCGCGCGACGGCGCGCTAGACCCGCGAAATCACGGCGGTAACGCGTCGCGCGCGCCGCGGTCCGGTACGCGCTGTCACAAAAAAAGCGAGCAAAATCGCGCGGGTGCACGCGAAACGCGCTTGAGTGACGCGGGCGTCTCGTGATATCCGGGGCGCTGGCCCCTGCTTGCGACGGGGCCGAGACGCGGCATCCGCCGCGAAGGGGAAAGCGCATGCGCACAAGGCTCTGCACGTTCGCCCTGGCGCTCGCCGTCAGCGCGTGGCCGCTCCACACGGCCCGGGGCATCGGCATCGAGGACGTCGTCGACGGCGGCAACACCTACGCATGGCAGCAGATCGAGCTGCCCGGAACCGTCTGCGGCAACGGGTCGCAGTACCGGTTCTACGTATACGACAACCCGAGCTCGACCAATCTGCTGGTCTCGTTCGAGGGCGGCGGCGCGTGCTGGGACTACGACACGTGCAGCGGACGGGCGGGCCTCCTCGGCGCCGCGCATCCGAACGGCATCCCGAACGACTACATCCACGACTTCCAGCCGACGTACGTCTCGCCGCTCGTGAACGGCGCGGATCCGGGGATCCCGCCCTTCCGCAGCAAGACGACGATCGCGACGGCCGGCTACGACGTCGTGTACGTGCCCTACTGCACGGGGGACGTCCACGTCGGGAACGCCGTCCGCACGTACGCGGATCCGACCGGGCAGAACCCGCCGATCACGTGGCGCCACGTCGGCTACAACAACACGATCGCGATCGCGAACTACCTGAAGGGCCGCTTCCCGTCCGTCAACAAGCTCCTCGTGACGGGCTTCAGCGCGGGCGGCGTGGCTTCGATCGCCGGCTACTACCACGTGCGTCGGATCATCAACCCGAGCCGCGGCTACATGCTGAACGACTCGGGCCCGACCTTCCCGGCGCCGAACTCGACCTACCGGTCGTACCCGCTCCACAGCCTCATCAAGACGCAGTGGAACCTGACGTCGCTCTTCGGGACGCTGCCCGGCACGTTCAACCAGAACGACTTCGGGAGCGCGACCGACATGGTCGCCCGCGAGTTCCCGAACGATCGCTTCGCCTACACGGGCTACTCGAGCGACTACAACTTCTCGCGGTTCTCGTACGAGCGGTTCTTCCCGAACGTGACGCAGGCGGTGGCGCTGTCGTACTGGCGCGCGGACCAGGCGAACCTGGTCAACAAGATGAAGCTCTACTCGAACTTCAGCTACCACATCCCGTGGCACCGCCCGATCAACGACAGCCACTGCTCGGCCATCATCACGTTCATCGGCAGCCACGCGTGCTCGAGCATCCGCAAGAAGTACTGGTACGAGATCCCCTGGCCGCAGTCCTGGAAGTGCACGGGGACGTTCCGGCCGATGGAGACCTTCCTCCAGAACTGGCTGGTCAACAACCAGCAGCAGCGCATCGTGGAGACCGAGAACTACTACAACAACGAAGACCCGGGCATGCAGATCGTGGCGCCGCTCATCAACGACGCCATCAGCGGCGCCTAGGGACGCTCGGAGCCGGGCCGGGGCCGGGGGCCCCGGCCCGCTCCTCTTCCCGCTCCTCCTCGACTACGCTCCGCGGCCATGCGCTGTGCCACGGCCCTCGCGGCCGCCGTGCTCCTCCTCGTCGCGCGTCCGGCGGCGCCCGCCGAGCCGGGCGGCTCGGGCCACCCGCTCGGGATCGGCGAGCCGCGCGCGCCCGAGCCTTTCACGCTCGCGCAGCGCTACCTCGACGCCGCGCGCCGGGGGGATCGCGCGACGCTCGAGCGCGCGCTCGAGCTCGGCGCCGACCCGCGCGCCAAGGACGACCTGGGGCGCTCGGCGCTCCTCCTCGCGGCGATGGACGTGGGAAGCCTCGAGCTCGTCCGGCTCCTCCACGCCAGAGGCGTCCCGGTCGACGAGCCCGACCTCGGCGGACGCACCGCGCTCTCCTTCGCCGCGGGCGGCGGGCGGCTCGAGATCGTGCGCTGGCTGCTCGAGCAGGGCGCGCAGCTCGACCGTCCGGACGTCCTCGGGCGCCGGCCCCTCTACCACGCGGTGGGGAACGGCGCCCGCGACGTCGTCGCCTTCCTCCTCGAGCGCGGGGCCGACCCGAACGCGGCGGACCAGTTCCGCGACACCGCCCTCATGCAGGCCTGCGTCCAGGGCCGGGGCGAGATCGCCGCCCTCCTGCTCGCGCGCGGCGCAGATCCCGCCCTCCGCAACCAGGAGGGGCGCACCGCCGCCGACCGCGCCGCTCCGGGGACCGACGCGTGCCTGCCGGCGGCCGCGCCGTAACGGCGCCCGCGTCGCCGGCGCGCGAGGCGCGTCCTCCGGCCGCGACGCCCGGTGCCCTGACGCGCATCTCCGGGCTCGCGCCCTTCGCGCTCGCGGGGGCGGGCGGCTTCCTCTACGCGCTCGGGTTCGTGGGCTTCGGCGTCTGGCCGCTCGCGCTCGTCGCCTGGGTGCCGCTCTGGGCGGCGCTCGAGGCCCTGCGCCGCCGCCGCGCCGGGCCCCTCGCCGCGGCGGGCGCGGGGCTCGCGTTCGGCGTGGCCGCATACGCGACGGGCTACGCGTGGCTGTGGCGCCTCGTCGCTGTCTTCCTCGGCGGGAACGCGGGAACCGGGGCGGCGCTCTTCGCCGCGCACGGGGTCTGGTTTGCCGGTGGCTTCGCCGTCCAGGCGCTGCTCTTCCGCGCCGCGCGCACGCGCGGCTGGCCGGTCGCGCTCGCGGGCGTCCCGGCGCTCGTCGCCACCGAGTGGCTCTACCCGGCCCTCTTCCCGCTCCGGCTCGGAAACGCGCTGGTCGACCAGACGGCGTGGATCCAGACCGCGGACCTCGGCGGCCCGCTCCTCCTCTCCGGCCTCGCCGGGCTCGCCAACGCGCTGGCGTACGAGGCGGTGGCGTTGGCGCGCGCGCGCCTCGCGCGGCGCGCGCCGCGGGCCCGCCGCGCCGAGCGGGCAGCCCGCGCCTTCGGCGGCACGTTCGTCGGCGCGGGCCTCGTCGCGCTCGCCGTGCTCGTCTACGGCGCGCAGCGGATGGAGGCGGTGGCGCGCGAGTCCCTCGGCGCGCCGGCGCTCCGGGTCGGCTTGGTCCAGGCGCACGCCGACGTCCTCGCGAAGCGCCGCGACCCGGAGCGCGTCCATCGCGCGCACCTCGCGCAGACGCGCGAGCTCGTCGCCGAGGGCGAGCTCGACCTCGTGGTCTGGCCGGAGACGGTGTACTCGCGCGGCATCGCGGGGCCGCTTCCGGTCTCGGGCGAGCTCATCCGCGGCGAGCTGCGCGCGCCCCTCCTCTTCGGAGCGGCCTCCGTGCGCACCGTCGGGACGCGCCGGCTCAAGTTCAACTCGGCGCTCCTCGTCGACGCCGACGGCGTGATCCGGAGCGGCTACGACAAGAACTTGCTGGTTCCCTTCGCCGAGTCCGTGCCGGTCCCGGCGCTGGCGCCGCTCTTCCCGCACGCGGAGGACTTCGGCGCGGGCGAGAGCGCGCCCGCCCTGCGGCTCGCCGGGTTCCGCATCGCCACGCCGATCTGCTTCGAGGCCGTGGAGCCCGCCTTCGTGCGCCGCATGGTGGCGGAGGCGCGCCCGCATCTCCTCGTCACGCTCGCCAACGACGGCTGGTTCGGCGACTCGCAGGAGCCGCGCATCCACCTGGCCGTCGCGCGCCTGCGCGCGGTGGAGCACCGGCGCTACCTCGTGCGCGCCACGAACAGCGGGATCAGCGCGGTCGTGGACCCGCTCGGGCGCGTCGTCGCGCGGACGCGTCTCCTCGCGCAGGAGAACCTGCGCGCCGGCGTGCGGATGCTCGACGGCGCCCCGACGGTGTACGGCCGGCTCGGCGACTGGCCGGGCGCGCTCGCGGCGGGCCTCGTGGCGCTCGCGGTCGCGCTGCCGGCGCCGTCGCGGGACCGGCGCGGTCCGTGAGCGCCGCGGGCCCGTGCGGCTGTCGCGCGCGTCCCCGTCCACTACCCTTCGTCCGTGTGGGTCGGCAAGGTCAACGAGCTCATCGGATCGTCGCCCGTCTCGTTCGAGGAGGCGGCGCGCGAGGTCGTGACGCGCGCGAGCCGCACCCTGCGCGGGATCACGGGGATCGAGGTCCTCGAGAAGCGCGTGAAGGTCGAGGCCGACCGCGTCGTCGAGTACCGCGTGCGGCTACGGCTGCACTTCGACATGGCGCCCGAGGCGGCGCTCCACTGGTGACGCCATGGCGGTCGCCTCCGTCTCGACCATCACGGCCGCTTCGCCCGAGAGCTGGCAGGACGCCGTCGAGCGCGGCTTCGAGCGCGCGCGCAAGACGCTGCGTCACATCACCGGTCTCCAGGTCGTGGAGGAGAGGGCGCGCGTCGAGGACGGCATCATCACCGAGTACCTGGTCACGCTGCGCGTGATCTTCGTGCTCGAGGAGCGCGACGGGTAGCGCCGTGCAGGTGCCGGCCGTCGTCGCCGCAGGGGATCGCGGCGCCGCCAAGGCGATCCACGGGGAGAGCAAGGCGTTCCTCGCCGTGGGCGAGCTGCCGCTCGTCGCGGAGGCGGTGCGGCTGCTGCAGCGCGTGCCGGAGGTGGCCGAGGTATTCGTCGTGGGCGACGCGGGCCGCCTCGAGAAGACGCTGCGCGACGACGCCGTGCGGCGCGAGCTCGTGAAGCCGCTCACCATCGTGCCCCAGTTCCGCAACCTCTACGACAACGCCTGGGAGACGTACCGGCGCCTCCTGCCCGGCGCGCCGCCCGGGGGGCGCGATCCGGCGACGCCCGCGGACGTCGAGCAGGCCGTGCTCTACCTCTCCGCGGACCTCCCGTTCGCGACCGCCGAGGAGGTCTCCGCCTTCGCGCGGCGCGCGGCGGCGCTCGAGTGCGACTACGCGCTCGGGCTGGTGACGGCGGAGTCGATGGAGGATTTCTACCCGGCGCCGGGACGGCCGGGCATCCGGATGGCGTACTTCGTCACCGCGCAGGGCCGCATGCGGCAGAGCAACCTCCACCTCGTGAAGCCGGCGAAGCTGGGCCACCGCCACTACATCGAGGAGATGTACGAGCAGCGCTATCAGAAGCAGATCGGGCCCGTGCTGCGGCTCGCGTGGCGGCTCCTCACCGGCGAGGGGGGCGGCCTCGCCGCGCTCGCCGGCTTCGGGCGCATGCACCTTGCGGGGTACCTCGACCGGCGCGGGTACACGCGCCTCGCGGACCGGCTGGCGCGCCCGCTCGGCTTCGCGCGGATCGAGCGCCTCGTCGGGAGGGTCCTGGCCGCCGACTTCCGTCTGGTGGTCACCGAGGCGGGCGGCTGCGGCATCGACGTGGACAACGACGCCGACTTCGACACCGCGCGCGCGCGCGGCGCGGAGTGGCGCGCGGCGCAGGAGGCGAAGGCGCGCCGCCTCTACGGCGCGCTCGCGCTGCCGGCGGGCGGCGCGGAGCGCGGTGCGATCGAGCCGCGCGTCGTCCCGGGCGGCGCGCCGTGAGGGAGGCCGCGGCTCGGGCCGAGGCCGCGCGCGCGGCCGGGGTCCTCTTCGAGCTCTCCTCGCGCGCCGTCGCCGAGGTCGCCGGCGGCGACCGCGTGCGCTGGCTCGACGGCATGGTGACGGGCGACGTGAAGGCGCTCGACCCGGCCGGCGCGCGCTCCGGCTGCCACGCGCTCGCCCTGACCCGCGAGGGCCGCATCGTCGCCGAGGTCCACGTGCTCGCGCGCGCCGATCGGCTGCTCCTCGAGACCGACCGCGCCGCCGTGGAGCCCCTCCTCGCGCACCTCGCGCGCTACGTCGTCGCCGACGACGTCCGGCTGGCGGACGCGAGCGACGCCTTCGTGCGGCTCGCGCTCGAGGGGCCGGCCGCCGCCGAGGTGCTGGTCGCGGCGGCGGGCGCGGCGCCCGCGCTCGCCCCGGACGGCGCGGCGGAAGTCGCGCTCGCCGGCGCGCCGGTCCTCGTCGCGGCGTACGGCCTCTCGGGCCTTCCGGGCGGGATCCAGCTCCTCGCCCCGGCGGCGCGCGCCGCCGCGGTGCGCGACGCGCTCCTCGTGGCGGGCGCCGCGCGCGGCGTCGGGGCGGCCGGCGCCGAGACGCTCGAGCTCCTGCGCGTCGAGGAAGGCGTGCCGCGCTTCGGATGCGAGCTCGGGCCCGACGTGCTTCCGGCGGAGGCCCGGCTCGCGCACGCGGTCTCGACGACGAAGGGCTGCTACACCGGGCAGGAGGTCGTGACGCGGATGCGCTCGCGCGGCCGCGTGAGCCATCTGCTCGTCGGCCTGCGCCTCGAGAGCGCCGGCGTCGAGCCGGGCGCGGAGCTGCGCGCGGGGGAGCGCGCGGTCGGCCACGTGACGAGCGTCGTCGAGTCGGCGCGCCACGGGCCGATCGGCCTCGGCTTCGTGCGTGCCGCGGAGGCCGAGCCCGGCACGGCGCTGCGGGCGGGCGGCGTCGCGGCGCGCGTGGCCGCGCTTCCCTTCGCCGCGGCGTGAGCGGCGCGCTCCTCGTCTTCGCGAAGGAGCCGCGCGCGGGGCGGGTGAAGACGCGGCTCTGCCCGCCGCTCGCGCCCGACGAGGCGGCGGCGCTCTACGCCTGCATGCTGGACGACGTCCTCGAGGCGAGCGCGGCGGCTGCACGGGCGCTCGGCCTGGCGCGCCTCCTCTACGTGGAGCCGGCCGAGGCGTGCGCGCGGCTCGAGGCGCGCGCGCCCGGCTGGTGCGTGCGGCCGCAGCGCGGGCCGGACCTCGGCGCGCGCATGGAGGCCGCGGCGGCGGACGCGGCCGCGCTCGGACACGCGCCGCTCGTCCTGCGCGGCAGCGACAGCCCCGCGCTTGCGCCGAGCCTCCTCGCCGAGGCGCTCGACGCCCTGCGCGACGCCCACCTCGCGCTCTCGCCCGACCCCGACGGCGGCTACAACGTCGCCGCGCTCCGCGCGCCGGCGCCCGGCCTCTTCGCGCACCCGATGAGCACGGCGCGCGTCCTCGAGGACACGCTGGCGCGCGCGCGCGCCCTCGGGCTCCGCGCGCGGCTCGTCGCGCCGGGCTTCGACGTCGACGTGTGGGCGGATCTCGCGCGGCTCGCGCAGGCACGGCGCACGGGCGGCGCAGCCGCCTGCCCGCGCACGCTGGCCTGGCTCGACGCGCGCGGGCCTTGGCCGGAAGGCTGAGCCGAGCGCGCAGCCTGCGCCGCGAGGGAGCGCCGCGCCCGCGGCCGCGTGCCGGCCTCCGCGCGAGCGCGCCGCTTTCGGCACGCCGCCTCGACGCGTGACACGCCGGCGTGGAGGACCGACACAGGGCGGGATCGCGACGCGGCTGCCGTTCCCGCAGGCAGCGGCGCCCGCCGAGCGCGCAGCGCGGCTGCGGTGCCCCGTGCGCGGTGCCGGCGCGGCGCGCGGGGCGCCGCGCCGGCACCGGTGCGGGGCGGCCGGCCGCGGCACGCCGCTTGCTAAGCCAGGCTCGGCGATCCAGTGGGCGCAGCTCGCAGGCCCAGGCGTCGCGTCGTTGCGAGCGTGGAGGGGACACATGAGGACACGTACCGGTACGAGGCGCGGTCTCGCGACCGCGCTCGCGGGGCTCGCGGCGCTCGGGCTCGCGGGCGCCGCCGCGGCGGAGGACGAGGACGCAGGACCGCTGAGCCGCTTCTCCGGATCGCTCGGCGTCGACTTCACGAACGCCTACATCTTCCGCGGCATCGTGCAGGAGGACGACGGCTTCATCGCGCAGCCGTGGGCCGAGCTCCGCTACAACCTCTACTCGTCGGAGACCGGCCTCATCCGCGACGTCACCGTCGGCGGCGGCGTGTGGAGCAGCTTCCATAGCGAGGAGACGCTCGCGAGCAACGCGCCGACCTGGCTGTACGAGACGGACTGGTACCCGGTCGTCTCGCTCGGGCTGCCCGCGGGCCTCACGCTCAGCACGTACTACTACTTCTACACGAGCCCGAACGACGCGTTCCGCACGGTCCAGGAGCTGAACTTCAAGCTCGCGTGGGACGACAGCGAGGCGCTCGGGCGCTTCGCCATGGCGCCCTGGATCAACCTCGCGATCGAGACGCACCGCAGCTCGTTCGGGCCGGACGAGGGCGTCGGCGTGCAGATGGGCGTCGAGCCGCGGCTGTGGACGTTCGAGCACGAGACGTACCCGGTGACGCTCTCGTTCCCGGTCGAGCTCGGGCTCGCCGTGGACGACTACTACGAGGACGAGCGCGGCAGCGAGAACGCGTTCGGCTACTTGAGCTGGGGGCTCAAGATGAGCGTCCCGCTCGCGTTCATGCCGAAGGAGCTCGGCGAGTGGTCGCTGGGCGTCGCCGTGAAGGGCTTCTACTTCAGCGACGACCTCTCCGTCGCGAACGACGGGCACGACTTCCAGCCCGTCGTGGTGGGAAGCTTCGGCGTCTCGTTCTGAGCGGTACCCCGGAACGAGCGGGCGACGGCGGGGGGCGGCCGGCCCCGTCCGCCGTCGCCCGTCGCCCGTCGCCCGTCGCGCTCGGCAAGCGCGGCGCGCCGCGCAGGCGGGCCGCGCGCCCCCGGCGCCGGGGGCGTCGCGTCAGCGCAGGCCGGCGAGGCGCGGCGAGTACCACGCCTCCGAGATCCCGAGCTTCTCCATCTTCGTGTAGAGCGTGCGGCGGCCGATGCCGAGCGCGCGTGCCGCGGCCGAGCGGTTCCCGCGGCAGCGCTCGAGCGCCTGCACGATGCGCCACGCCTCCGCGAGGTCGACCCACTCGCGCAGGGGCGGCAGCTCCGCGCCGCCGTCGCGGCCCGAGGCCTCGACGTGGCGCAGGAACTCCTCGAGCGAGAGCCGTCCCGACGCTCCGTCCGCGAGGGTGCCGCGAGGCGTGCCGTTCGAGGGTACGTCGCCCACGCCGGGACGCGCGCTGCACGGGATGTGCCAGGGCCGGACGCCCCGCACCCGCGCCGGCGCGGCGCGCGAGAAGGCGGCGTGCCCGCGACGCGGGCAGCGCCTGCCCGTCGGGCGGGCAGAAGCGAGCACACCTCGCCGCGAGCACGCGCCGGAACGCGCCTGGAGTGCGCCGGACTTGGCACGTCGGTTGCGATGCGGGAGCATGCCTCGCCGCCCGGCGCGCGCGTGCGTGCTGCGCTCGGCCGGCGGGCGGATCTGATACCGTTCCGTGGTCCCCCAAGGGAAACGCCAGGGAGGGGAAGTCCGTGCGCAAGATCGAGGCGATCATCAAGCCGTTCAAGCTGGACGAGGTCAAGGAAGCCCTCCACGGGATCGGCATCCAGGGCATGACGGTCACCGAGGTGAAGGGCTTCGGCCGCCAGAAGGGCCACACCGAGCTCTACCGCGGCGCCGAGTACGTCGTCGACTTCCTGCCGAAGATCAAGATCGAGATCGCCGTCCGCGACGACCTCGTCGACAAGGTCGTCGACGCGATCGTCGGCGCGGCGAACACCGGCCGCATCGGGGACGGGAAGATCTTCGTGATGCCCATGCAGGAGGTGATCCGCATCCGGACCGGCGAGCGTGGCCCGGAAGCGCTCTAGCCGTCCGACGCATAGGGCGCGCACGCCGCGCGCCGCGAACCAGAGCTCGAAGCGACCGAACCAGCGGTCGTCTCGATCGACCCCCAATCCGAAACTCACAGGAAGGCCTTCAATGACCCCGAAGCAGGTTCTGGAGATGGCGAAGAAGGCGGGCGCCGTGATGGTGGACTGCCGCATCACGGACTGGCCCGGCAGCTGGCAGCACTGCTCGCATCCGCTCTGGACGCTGGACGAGTCGACCTTCGAGGACGGCTACGGCTTCGACGGCTCGTCGATCCGCGGCTGGCAGGCGATCAACGAGAGCGACATGCTCATGATCCCCGACCCGTCGACGGCTTTCGTCGACCCCTTCATGGCGCACCCGACGCTGGTGCTGATCTGCGACGTCGCGGACCCGATCACGCGCGAGAAGTACTCGCGCGACCCGCGCCACATCGCGAAGAAGGCGGAGGCCTACCTGCGCCAGACGGGCATCGCGGACACCGTGTACGTCGGGCCCGAGGCCGAGTTCTTCGTCTTCAACAGCGCGCGCTTCCACACGGCCGCCAACGAGGGCTTCTACCACATCGACTCGAACGAGGGCATCTGGAACGCGGGCTCCGTCGAGGGCGGCGCGAACCTCGCGTACAAGACGCGGCACAAGCAGGGCTACTTCCCGGCCCCGCCGACGGACACGCAGCAGGATCTGCGCACCGAGATGTGCCTCGAGATGGAGAAGCTCGGGATCGTCATCGAGACGCAGCACCACGAGGTGGCGACCGCCGGCCAGGCCGAGATCGACATGAAGTTCGACACGCTGGTCCGGATGGCCGACAACCTGATGAAGTACAAGCACGTCGTGAAGAACGTCGCGCGCAAGCACGGGATGACGGCGACGTTCATGCCGAAGCCGCTCTTCATGGACAACGGCTCCGGCATGCACACGCACCAGTCGCTGTGGAAGGACGGGAAGCCGCTCTTCGCGGGCGACGGCTACGCGGGCCTCTCGAAGACCGCGCTGTACTACATCGGCGGCATCCTGAAGCACGCGCGCGCGCTGGCGGCGTTCACGAACCCGGGCACGAACTCGTACAAGCGGCTCGTGCCGGGCTACGAGGCGCCGGTGAACCTCGCGTACTCGAGCCGCAACCGCTCGGCGGCCTGCCGCATCCCGACCTACTCGCCGAGCCCGAAGGCGAAGCGGGTCGAGGTGCGCTTCCCCGATCCGTCGTGCAATCCGTACCTCGCCTTCGCGGCGATGCTGATGGCCGGCATCGACGGGATCGAGAACAAGATCGATCCGGGTGGACCGCTCGACAAGAACATCTACGCCCTCTCGCCCGAAGAGGCGAAGAACGTCCCGCAGATGCCGGGCAGCCTCGACGAGGCGCTGCGCGAGCTCGAGGAGGACCACGAGTTCCTGCTCAAGGGGGACGTCTTCACCCGCGACGCGATCGAGAGCTGGATCGCGTACAAGCGCGAGAACGAGGTCGACCCCGTCCGGCTGCGCCCGCACCCGCACGAGTTCGAGCTCTACTTCGACTGCTGAGCGCCCCTCTGCGACGCCCCGCCGGGCACCTGCCCGGCGGGGCCGTTCGCCTGCCCCGGCGAGCGCGCGCTCCAAGTCGCGCAGCAGGCCGGCGCGGCGGCGCACTCAGCGCAGGCCGAGCACCTGCTCCATGTCGTACAGGGCGGGCGCGCGGCCGCGCAGCCAGAGCGCGGCCCGCAGCGCGCCGCGCGCGAAGTGGTCGCGCGTCGCGGCGCGGTGGGCGAGCTCGAGCCGCTCGCCCGCGCCGAGGAAGAGGACGGTGTGCTCGCCGGGGTTGTCCCCGCCACGCAGCGCCTGGATGCCGATCGCGTGGGGCGGCCGCGGCCCCGTGTGGCCCTCGCGCGCGGCGACCGGCTGCGCGGCGCCCGCGGTGCCGCTGCCCTCGGCCGCCGCTGCGGCGAGCGCGAGCGCCGTCCCGCTCGGGGCATCGACCTTCGCGGCGTGGTGGAGCTCCACGATCTCGACGTCGTAGCCGGGCCCGAGGAGCGCTGCGGCGCGCCGCGTGAGATGGAGGAGCACGTTCACGGCGACGGAGAAGTTCGCCGCGAGCACGACCGGCGTTCGCTGCGCCAGCTTCTCGAGCTCCGCGCGCTCGGCCGCGGCGAAGCCCGTCGTCCCGACGGCGCAGGGCACGGCGCGCGCGGCCGCGGCGCGCAGCAGCTCGAGCGCCGCCGCGGGCGGCGCGAACGCGATCGCCACGTCGCACTGCGCGAGCGCCGCGACCGGGTCCGCGCCGACCCGGACGCCCGGCGCCAGCTCGTCCCCGAGCCGCGGGTGGCCGGGCGCCTCCACCGCGGCCGCGAGCACCGCGTCGGGCTCCGCGTCCAGCGCGGCCCGCACGCGCTCGCCCATGCGCCCGCACGCGCCCTGGACGAGCACGCGGCACGCCCGGCTCAAAGGAGGCCGAGCTCCTTCATCGCCGCCTGGAGCCGCTCGCGGTTCGGCGGGGAGAGCCGCGTCAGCGGGAGCCGCAGCTCCTCGAGGATCACGCCGCGCAGCGCGAGGGCCGCCTTCACCGGGATCGGGTTCGTCTCCGCGAAGAGGGCGTCGAAGAGCGGCAGCAGGCGGTAGTGGAGCGCCCGCGCGCGCTCGACGTCGCCGGCGCGGAAGGCGCGCACCAGCTCCACCATCTCGGCCGGGACGACGTTCGAGGTCGTCGAGATCACGCCGGCCCCGCCGATGGCGAGAAGGGGGAGCGTGAAGCCGTCGTCGCCCGAGAGCACCGCGAAGTGGTCGGGGACGGCCGCGATCACGTGCGCCATCTGGTCGATGCTTCCGCTCGCCTCCTTCACGCCGACGATCTGCTCGATCTCGGCGAGGCGCGCGAGCGTCTGCGGCAGGATGTTCGACGCGGTGCGGCCGGGGATGTTGTAGGCGACGAGCGGGAACGCGGTCTGGCGCGCGATCTCGGCGTAGTGGGCGACGATCCCGTCCTGCGTCGGCTTGTTGTAGTAGGGCGAGATGAGCAGCGCCCCGTCCGCGCCCGCCTCTTTCGCGTGGCGGGTGAGCTCGATCGCCTCCGCGGTGCTGTTCGAGCCGGTGCCGGCGAGGACGCGCACGCGCCCGCGCGCCGCGGCGACGACCACCTCGACCACGCGCCGGTGCTCGGCGTGGGAGAGCGTCGCCGCCTCGCCGGTCGAGCCGCACGGCACGACCCCGTCGACCCCCGCCGCGATCTGCAGCTCCACCAGCTCGTGGAGCGCACGCTCGTCGACGGTGCCGTCCCGGAACGGCGTCACGAGCGCGGTGTAGACGCCCTGGAACACGCTCAGGCACCTCCCGGGTCCGGAAGCGCAATGGCGCCCCGGAAGACCTCGGCGGCCGGGCCCGTCATGTAGATGGGCGCCTCGGGCGCAGCCCAGCCGATCTCGAGCTCGCCCCCGCGCAGCTCGACGGTGAGTGTACGCTCCGAGACGCCCCGGAGCATAGACACCGCAGCCACGGCGCAGGCTCCACTCCCGCAGGCCAGGGTCTCGCCGGTCCCCCGCTCCCAGGTGCGCTGGCGCACCCGGCGCCGGCTCACGACCTCGACCAGCTCCACGTTCACCCGGTTCGGGAAGGCCTCGTGGCGCTCGAGCAGCGGGCCGAGGGTCTCGAGCGGGGCGGCGTCGACGTCGTCCACGTAGACGACGCAGTGCGGGTTCCCCATCGAGATCGCGCTCACGAGGAGCCGGCGGCCGGCGACGTCGAGCGGGACGTCGAGCACCGGGCCGTCGCCCTCGCCGAGGCGGGTCGGGATCTTGGCCGGGGCCAGGACCGGCCGCCCCATCTCCACCTGCACCCGGTCGGGGCCCACCGCCCGGGGCACCACGACGCCGGCCAGCGTCTCGATCCGGATCGCGTCGGCCGCGGTGTGCCCGTGGTCCCGCAGGTACTTGAAGAAGGCGCGGATCCCGTTGGCGCACATCTCCGCCCGGGAGCCGTCCGCGTTGTAGATCTCCATCCGGTAGTCCGCGGTGCGCGAGGGGCGCACGACGAGGAGCTGGTCGAAGCCGATCCCGCGGTGTCGGTCGGCCAGCCAGCGCGCGAGCGGCTCGAGGGGCGGAAGCTCGTGCCGGATCCCGTCGAGGACGACGAAGTCGTTCCCCGCGCCGTGCATCTTCACGAACGGGAGCTCGCGGCTCACGGCGCCTCCTCGGTGAGAGGGTCGGGCGGCGTCGCGGGCGCGGGGGCGGACTCTTCGGTCGGCGCGGGGCCCGGGGTCGGGTTCGGAAGCGGCGTCTGGTCCGGCGACGCCGCCGGGCCGCTCGCGCCCGCCCCGGAGCCGCCTTGGCCCTCCTCGCGTCGCCGCTGGCTCTCGGCCGCGCGCTCGGCGCGCTCCTGCTCGCGGTACTCCTCGGCGCGAAGCGGCGGTCCGTAGCGTCCGCACGCCGCAGCCCCGGCGCCCACCGCCGCGAGGAGCGCCGCTGCGAGGGCGCGGCGGGCCCATGCCGTGCCCGAGCCTTGCGTTCCGATCACCGCTCCGCCTCCCCGCCCTTCCGCCGTGGTCCCGGCCCCGGGGCGCCGCCCGACCGGTCCCCCGGCGCCTCCGCGCCGGGCTCCGCGGCCCCGAGCGCCGCGCTCGCCGCGGCGAGCCGGGCCTCCGCCTCGTCGAGCGCCGCGACGACGCGCCGCCGCGCCGGGCCGCCGGGGAGATCGCGGGCCTCGACCGAGCGCTCGAGGCCGACGAGCTCCGCCGCCGGCGCCGGAAACGCGGGATGGAACGCCCGCAGCTCCTCGAGCGAGAGGGTACGCGGATCCGCGCCGCGGGACACGCAGTGGGCGACGAGCTTCCCCACCACCTCGTGCGCCTCACGGAACGGGACGCCGGCCGCCACGAGGACCTCCGCGAGATCGGTGGCGAGGAGGAGCGGGTCCTCGGCGGCGCGACGCATCGCCTCGCGGCTCACCCGCAGCGTCGCGAGGGCCCCCGCCATCACCCCGAGGGCGCCGCGCAGGGTGCGCGCCGTGTCGAAGACGGGCTCCTTGTCTTCCTGGAGATCGCGGTTGTACGTGAGCGGGAGCCCCTTCAGCACGGTGAGGAGGGCGACCAGGTTCCCGATCGCGCGCCCCGCCTTCCCGCGCACGAGCTCCGGCACGTCGGGGTTCTTCTTCTGGGGCATGAGGCTGGAGCCGGTCGCGTAGGCGTCGGCCAGCTCGACGAACCCGAACTCGCTCGTGGACCAGAGCACGAGCTCCTCCGCGAGCCGGGAGAGGTGCACCATCGCGATCGCCCCCGCCGCGAGGAACTCGAGCGCGCCGTCGCGGGCGCCGACGGCGTCCATGCTGTTCGCCGCCGGGCCCTCGAAGCCGAGGTCCCGGGCGGTGCGCTCGCGGTCGAGGGGGAGCGTCGACCCGGCGAGCGCCCCGGCGCCGAGCGGGCAGCGCGCGAGCCGCCCGCGCAGGTCGGCGAAGCGCGCCGCGTCGCGCGCGAAGAGCTCGACGAAGGCGAGCCAATGGTGCGCGAGCCGCACGGGCTGCGCGCGCTGCAGGTGCGTGTAGCCGGGAAGCAGCGTGTCGACGTGCTCCCGCGAGCGCGCGACGAGCACCTCCTGCAGCTCCAGGAGGCCGCGCTCGGCCGCGGCCGCGGCGTCGCGCAGGTAGAGCGCCAGGTCCGTCGCGACCTGGTCGTTCCGGCTGCGCCCGGTGTGGAGCCGCCCCGCCACGGGCCCCACGAGCTCGCGCAGGCGCGCCTCCACGTTCATGTGCACGTCCTCGAGGCGGGGGTCGAAGCGGAAGGTCCCGTCCTCGATCTCGGCGGCCACCCGCTCGAGGCCCGCGACGAGGGCGTCCGCGTCGGCGGGCGACACGATCCCCGCCGCGCCGAGCATCGCGGCGTGCGCGATGGACCCGCGCAGGTCGTAGCGCGCGAGCGCGCGGTCGAAGTCGACGGACGCGGTGAAGCGTTCGACCGCGGGATCCGTCTCTTCGGCGAAGCGGCCCCCCCAGGGCTTCTTGGGGCGTTCCGTCATGGGCTCACTTTGGGAGACGAGCGCCAAATTGCAAGCCCCGCCCCATGACGCATCCTCCCCCACCATGGCGCGGCGACGCTCGCGAGGGCCGGCGTCCGGGGCGGGCCGGTCGCGCCGGCGGCGCGCCGGGGCCGGCGGCCCGCGGCTCCGGCGTGCGCTCTGGCTCGTCGCGCTCGCGGCCGGGCTTGCGCTCGGCTTCGAGACGGCGCGTCTCGACCAGATCGTGCGCGACCGCTTCGAGGGCCGCCTCTTCCGCGTGCCCTCGAAGGTGCTGTCGGCGCCGGTCGTCGTCGCGACGGGCCTCGACGCCGAGGCGCTCGACCTCGAGGGCACGCTCGCGCGCCTCGGCTACCGCCCGCACGCGGCCGAGGAGCCGCTCCCGCCCGGGCGCTACGTGCGCCGCGGCACGCGGCTGCGCATCCACCGCCGCCCGGTCGACCACCCGACGCGCCCCGAGCCTGCGCTCGAGGCCGAGCTCGAGCTCGCGGGCGCGCGCATCGAGGCGATTCGCGACGCGCGCGGCCGGGCGCTCGGCGTGCTCATGCTCGAGCCCGAGCTCGTGGGTGCCTACTACGGGCCGGACCGCGCCCAGCGCGAGCTCGTGCGCGTCGGGGAGCTTCCCCCTCACGTGGTCGACGCCGTCCTCGCGGTCGAGGACCAGCGCTTCTTCGAGCACGGCGGCGTCGACGTGTTCCGCATCCTGGGTGCGCTGCTCGCGAACCTGCGCTCGGGCCGCGTGATCCAGGGCGGCAGCACGCTCACCCAGCAGCTCGTCAAGAACTTCTTCTTGACGCCCGAGCGCAGCCTGACCCGCAAGGTGCAAGAGGCCTGGATGTCGCTCCTCGTGGAGGCTCGCTACGAGAAGAGCGCGATCCTCGAGGCCTACCTCAACGAGATCTACCTCGGCCAGCGCGGCGCCACCGCGGTCCACGGCGTGGGCGAGGCGTCCCGCCTCTACTTCGGGAAGGACGCGCGCGAGCTCTCGCCGGCGGAGGCGGCGCTCCTCGCCGCGACGATCAACAACCCGAACGGGCGCTCGCCCTTCCGCTTCCCCGAGGAGGCCCGCGCGCGGCGCGACCTCGTGCTCGAGATGATGGGCGCGCAGGGCCGTCTCGAGCCCGCTCTCGTCGCGGCGGCGCAGTCGGAGCCCCTCGGGCTCGCGCCGCTCACGCCGGAGCCGCGCGAGGCGCGCTACTTCCTCGACTACCTGCAGCGCCAGCTGCCCGAGTTCTACGCCGCCGACGCGCTCACGAGCGAGGGCCTGCGGATCTACTCGACCCTCGACCTGCAGCTCCAGCGGCTGGCGGCGCGGGCGATCCGCGAGGGCCTCGAGCAGCTCGAGCGCGACTTCCCGCGGCTCGCGCGCGGCCCGCAGCGGCTCGAGGCCTGCCTCGTCGCCCTGCGTCCCCAGACCGGCGAGGTGCTCGCGCTCGTCGGGGGACGCGACTACGGGCGCAGCCAGTTCGATCGCTGCACGCAGGCGCGCCGCCCTGTGGGGAGCGCGTTCAAGCCGTTCGTCTACGCGGCGGCCCTCGAGCCGATCGTGGGGGGTCCCGCCATCACGCTCGCGAGCTGGCTCGACGACTCGCCCCTCCGCGTGGCGACGCCCTCGGGGCCGTGGCAGCCGGACAACTTCGACCACACGTTCCATGGGCGCGTTCCGGTCGGGGAGGCGCTCGCGCTCTCGCTCAACGCGGCGACGGCGCGGCTCGGACAGCAGGTGGGCGTCGAGCGCATCGCCGACGTCGCACGGCGGCTCGGCATCGAGAGCCCGCTCCCCGCGGTGCCGAGCCTCGCGCTCGGCGCGGCGGACGTCGCGCCGCTGGAGCTGGCGCTCGCCTACGCGACGCTCGCGAACGGCGGCGTGCGACCGGGGCTGCGCGCGTTCGAGGACGTGGTCGACGCGGAGGGGGCGCGCGTCGAGCGCCAGCCGATCCGCGGCGAGCGCGTGCTCGACCCGGGGACCGCGTTCCTCGTGACCCAGCTCCTGGCGGGGGTCGTCGATCGCGGCACCGGGCGCCCTGCGCGCGCCGCGGGCCTGCGCGGTCCGCTCGCCGGGAAGACGGGCACGACCAACGACGAGTACGACACCTGGTTCGCCGGCTACACGCCGGACCTCGCGGTCGTGGTGTGGGTGGGCTTCGACGCACCCCGCAGCCTCGGCCTCGCGGCGAGCCGCGTCGCGCTCCCGATCTGGGCGCGCTTCGTGCGGGACGCGACCGGCGGCGAGATCGCCGGGCGCTTCGAGGCGCCGCGCGAGGTCGAGCTCGTCGACGTGGACCCCGAGACCGGCGCCCTCGCCCTCGCCGGCTGCCCGCGCCACCAGCCGACCTGGTTCGTGCGGGGCACGGCCCCGCGCGAGACGTGCCCCGGCTTCGAGGTCGCGTTCCCGGGGGTCGACGACGCGCGGCGGGCGTGGGGCGGCTTGCGCGAGCGCGCCGAGCGGCGCCGCGGCTGGCTGCGGCGCCTGTTCGGGATCGACGATTAACCGGTTTGCTAGGTTGCGGGTCGCATGACGCCGAAGCATCGCGTGTTTCTCGGCGCGCTCGCCGTCGCGCTCCCGCTCGATCAGCTCTCCAAGTGGTGGATCTCGCGCACGCTGGGATTTACGGACGAGATCCCCGTCCTCGAAGGCTTCTTCCATCTCACGCACGTGCGCAACCCGGGCGCGGCGTTCGGCATCCTGGCGACGAGCCCCGAGTCCGTGCGCGTCTTCTTCTTCGTGGGCGTCGCGCTCTTCGCGATCGCGCTCATCATCTCGTTCTTCGCCAAGCTCGCCCCGGGGGATCGCTTCTCTGCGCTCTCGCTCGGCCTCATCCTCGCCGGCGCCGTCGGAAACCTGATCGATCGGATCCGCTTCGGGGAGGTCGTCGACTTCCTGCACTTCCGCCTCTGGGGCGGCTACTCCTGGCCGGACTTCAACTTCGCCGACAGCTTCATCGTCGTCGGCGTGCTCCTCCTCGTGATCGAGCTCCTCGCCAGCGAGAGCGAGAGCCGCGAAGAGACGCAGCCCGCGCGCAGCGAGTCCTGAGCTCCCCGAGGGAGCGTTCCACCGTCGGTGGAGCGCGGCGCGATCGTCCGCACGATTCGCGTGCGAACCGCGCACTTCTTGTTGACACTCGGTCGTCGCTTGGGATAGTAGAGAGCACTCGGATCCGCCTGCGGCATTTCTCTCGCTGTCGCTGTCGCTCTTGTCGAGTTTCGCCGAACCTTCCACTCTCCGGTCGGAAGCCCCCGATGAAGCGCGAGAGAAGCGACTACGCGATCCAAGCCGTCCGCAACGCGATGCGCGTGCTGGAGGCGTTCGACGACGACGACCAGCTCGGCGTGACCGAGATCGGGCGCCGCCTCGGGCTCCACAAGAACAAGGTCTTCCGCATCCTCGCGACGCTGGCCGAAGACGGCTACGTGGAGCAGTGCGCGGAGCACGACCGCTACCGGCTCGGCGTGCGATGTCTGGCGCTCGGCCGCGCCTACGCCCACACGCGCCCGCTGCTGCGGCTCGCGCGCCCGGTGCTCGCCGAGCTCGCCGTCCGGATCGGGGAGTCCGTCCACCTCGCGGAGCTGCGCGACTTCGAAGTGGTCCATCTCGCGGGCGAGCAGACGCCGCGCATCCTGCAGACGAGCCTTCGGGTCGGGCGCTCGCTCCCGGCGCACTGCACGGCGCTCGGCAAGGTGCTCGTCGGGTGCGGAAGCCCCGAGCTGCAGGAGCGCTACGCCCGCGCGATCGCGGCGCGCGGTCTCGAGGCACGCACCGTGCTCACCATCTCGGACCGCGACAAGCTGCTCGAGCAGCTCCACGCGGTCGCGGCGCAGGGCTACGCGGTCGACGTCGAGGAGTGCGAGCCCGGGCTCTCGTGCGCGGCGGGGCCGGTCTTCGACGCCTCGGGGGCGCTCGTCGCGGCGATCTCGCTCTCGGCGCCCACGGTGCGCCTCCCCGAGGAGGCCCTCCAGCGCAGCGCCGTCCCGGCCGTCCTCGCGGCCGCCCACGAGCTCTCCCGCCAGCTCGGCTACCCCGCGTAGCGCTCCCACTTCGGGGACGTTCCACGGAGCTGCTTTGGGGGACACCCCACGCCCGCCGCCGGGGCGCTTGCGCGCCCGCGCCGGGGCGCCGTTACCCCGCCCGGCGTCCCGGCCACGAACGGAGCGTCGACAACACCCCCGCCGCCGCTACGCTCGCCGCAAGTCCCCGAATTGAAAGGGGAAAGTGACCAGGAGTCAGCTTTTCGCGGCTCCGCAGGAGTGTCCCCCCGATGGATTTCTCGCTCGATGACGCGCAGCTCGCCCTTCAAGAGACGGCCCGCCGCTTCGCGCAGCAGGAGATCGCGCCCGAAGCGGCGCGCTACGACCAGAGCGGGGAGTTTCCCCGGGACATCATCCGCAGGGCCTGGGAGACGGGTCTCGCGAGCGTCTCCATCCCGAGCGCGTACGGCGGCGTCGGGCTCAACCTCTTCGAGAGCTGTCTCGTGACGGAGGAGCTCTCCTGGGGCTGCGCCGGGATGGCGACGTCGATCATGTGCAACGACCTCGGCCTCACGCCGATCCTGGTCGCAGGGAGCGACGACCAGAAGAAGGAGTGGCTCGGGCGCGCCGCCCGCGATTTCACCCTGGTCTCGTTCTGCCTGTCGGAGCCGGCCGCGGGCTCCGACGTCGCGGGCCTCCAGCTGCTCGCCGAGAAGGACGGCGACCACTACGTGCTCAACGGGACGAAGTGCTGGATCACGAACGGCGGCGTCGCGGACTTCTACACGGTCTTCGCCACGCTGGATCGCGCCAGCCGTCACAAGGGCATCTGCGCCTTCGTGCTCGACGCCAAGACCCCCGGGGTGTCCGTCGGGAAGAAGGAGGACAAGATGGGTCAGCGCGCGTCGGACACCCGCGTGATCCACTTCGACAACGTGCGCGTGCCCGCCTCCCAGCGCCTCGGCCACGAGGGCGAGGGCTTCAAGATCGCGATGCGCACGCTGGACACGACGCGGCCCTCGATCGGGGCGCTCGCCGTGGGCATCGCCCGCCGCGCGCTCGAGGAGAGCGTCGCGTACGCCAAGGAGCGCAAGGCCTTCGGCTTCCCCATCGCGGGCTTCCAGGCCGTGCAGTTCATGCTGGCCGACATGGCCAAGGACGTGGAGGCCGCTCGTCTGCTCACGCTGCAGAGCGCGTGGATGATCGACCAGGGGCTGCGGGCCTCGAAGCATTCCTCCTTCGCGAAGTGCTTCGCGACCGACGCCGCGATGCGAGTCACCACCGACGCGGTCCAGATCTTCGGCGGCAACGGCTACACGAGGGAGTACCCCGTCGAGAAGCTCATGCGAGACGCCAAGCTGATGCAGATCTACGAAGGCACCAACCAGATCCAGCGCCTCGTGATCGCCCGCGAGCTGCTCAAGGAGTAGGCGGCGCACGCCGCGAGACCGGCGCGAACCCCGCGGGCTCGCGGAGGATTCCGTCGTCCCCACGGGCGCGCTCGATCTGATAGACTCCCGTGCCTCGCGCCCGCGAGGGTCCCACGGGCAGCGCAGTCCAACGAGGAGAGAACAGCCCGTGGCGGATCGAGACGAGGCGCTCCAATACCACGCGAAGGGCCGGCCGGGGAAGATCAAGGTCGTCCCGACCAAGGAGACGGTGACCGCACGCGACCTCTCCCTGGCCTACACGCCCGGCGTCGCGGAGCCCGTGCGGGAGATCTTCGAGCGTCCCGAGGACGCCTACCGCTACACGGCCAAGGGCAACCTCGTGGCCGTGATCTCGAACGGGACGGCCGTGCTCGGGCTCGGCAACATGGGAGCCCTCGCCTCGAAGCCGGTGATGGAGGGGAAGGGCGTCCTCTTCAAGCGCTTCGCGGACATCGACGTCTTCGACATCGAGGTCGACTCGACCGACCCGCAGGAGGTCATCCGCTTCTGCCAGCTCATCGCGCCGACGTTCGGGGGCATCAACCTCGAGGACATCCGCGCGCCCGAGTGCTTCGAGATCGAGAAGACCCTCATCGAGACGCTCGACATCCCGGTCTTCCACGACGACCAGCACGGGACGGCGATCATCTCGGGCGCCGCGATGCTCAACGCCCTCAAGGTCGTCGACAAGAAGATCGACGAGGTGCGCGTCGTCTTCTCGGGCGCCGGCGCCTCGGCCATCGCCTGCGCGAAGCTGTGGAAGGACCTCGGCGTCCGCGCCGAGAACGTCCTCATGTGCGACAGCAGGGGCGTCCTCCACGACGGCCGCACCGACTGCAACGAGTACAAGCAGGAGTTCGTGCGCAGCACGAGGTGCCGCTCGCTCGCCGACGCCCTGAAGGACGCGGACGTGTTCGTCGGGCTCTCGCAGGCGGGCCTCGTGACGCCCGAGATGGTGAAGACGATGGCGAAGAACCCCATCATCTTCGCGATGGCGAATCCGGACCCGGAGATCACCCCGGAGGACGTCCGCTCGGTCCGCTCGGACGCGGTGATGGCGACGGGGCGCTCGGACTACCCCAACCAGGTGAACAACGTCCTCGGCTTCCCGTTCATCTTCCGCGGCGCGCTCGACGTGCGCGCCTCGAAGATCAACGAGCCGATGAAGCAGGCGGCCGTGCGCGCCCTGGCGGAGCTCGCGCAGCGCGGCGAGGCGGTGCCGGAGGCGGTGCGGCGCGCCTACCCGAACGAGCACTTCGACTTCGGCCCCAACTACATCATCCCGAAGCCGTTCGATCCGCGCGTGCTGCTGTTCGTCTGCCCCGCGGTGGCGCAGGCGGCCATGGAGACCGGGGTCGCGCGGCAGCGGATCGACCTCGCGGAGTACGAGGCGCGCCTCGTCGAGACCACCAGCGAGATCGCGCGGCTCTAGCGCGGACCGCGCGCGGAGCGCTTACCGAGACATGTCGATCGAAGAGAAGATCAAGAAGCTCGAGGAACTGAACGCCCGCGCCGAGCTCGGCGGGGGACCGGAGCGCATCCAGCGGCAGCACGCGAGCGGGCGCCTCACCGCGCGCGAGCGGATCGAGCTGCTGCTCGACCCGGGCACCTTCGTGGAGCTCGACAAGTTCGTCGTGCACCGCTGCACGGACTTCGGCGCGGACCGCCAGAAGATCCCCGGCGACGGCGTCGTCACCGGCCACGGGAAGATCGACGGCCGCCAGGTGTTCCTGTTCGCGCAGGACTTCACCGTGTTCGGCGGCAGCCTCTCCGGCGCGTTCGCCGAGAAGGTCTGCAAGGTGATGGACCTCGCCGCGAAGGTGGGGGCCCCCTTCATCGGGCTCAACGACGGCGCCGGCGCCCGCATCCAGGAGGGCGTCGTCTCGCTCGGCGGGTACGGCCACGTGTTCCTGCGCAACGTGATGTGCTCGGGCGTCATCCCGCAGATCTCCGCCATCATGGGCCCGTGCGCGGGCGGCGCGGTCTACAGCCCCGCGATGACCGACTTCATCGTGATGGTGAAGAACACCTCCAACATGTTCATCACGGGACCCGACGTGGTGAAGACCGTGACCCACGAGGAGGTGACGACGGAGCAGCTCGGCGGCGCGCTCGCCCACGCCAGCAAGAGCGGTGTCGCGACGCACGCGGCCGCCAACGAGCAGGAGGCGATCGCCTACATCCGCCAGCTCCTCTCGTTCCTGCCCCAGAACAACCTCGAAGAGCCGCCCTTCGTCCCCACCGAGGACGACCCGCACCGTCGGGACCTGGCGCTGCGCAACCTCGTCCCGGACAACGCGAACAAGCCGTACGACATGAAGGAGCTCATCAAGCTCGTCGTCGACGACGGCGTCTTCCTCGAGGTCCACGCGCTCTGGGCGCGCAACATCGTGTGCGGCTTCGCGCGCTTCGGCGGGCGTTCGGTGGGCATCGTCGCCAACCAGCCCGCCCACCTCGCCGGCTGCCTCGACATCGACTCGTCGAAGAAGGCCGGCCGCTTCGTGCGTTTCTGCGACGCCTTCAACATCCCGATCGTGACCTTCGTGGACGTCCCCGGGTTCCTGCCGGGCGTCGACCAGGAGCACGGCGGGATCATCACGCACGGCTCGAAGCTGCTGTACGCGTTCTGCGAGGCCACCGTGCCGAAGGTGACGGTCGTGACGCGCAAGGCCTACGGCGGCGCCTACGTCGTCATGAGCAGCAAGCACATCCGGGCGGACGTCAACTTCGCGTTCCCGACGGCCGAGTTCGCGGTGATGGGACCCGACGGCGCGGTGAACATCGTGTTCCGCAACGAGCTGAAGGAGGCGGCGGATCCGGCCGCCCGCAAGGACGAGCTCGTCGCCGAGTACCGCGAGAAGTTCGCGAACCCGTGGAAGGCGGCCGAGCTAGGCTACATCGACGAGGTGATCCTGCCCGAGGAGACCCGGCCGAAGATCATCAACGCGCTCGACATGTTGGCCACGAAGCGGGACCAGAATCCGCCCAAGAAGCACGGGAACGTCCCGCTCTAGCATGTTCGACAAGATCCTCATCGCCAACCGGGGAGAGATCGCGGTGCGCGTGATCCGCGCCTGCCGCGAGCTCGGCGTGCGCACCGTCGCGATCTACTCCGACGTCGACCGCGACGCGCTGCACGTGCGCTTCGCCGACGAGGCGTACCACTGCGGGGCGCCGCCCTCCGCGGAGTCGTACCTGCGGATGGACCGCATCCTCGAGATCGCGAAGCGCTCGGGCGCGCAGGCGATCCACCCCGGCTACGGATTCCTCTCCGAGCGCGGCGCGTTCGCCGACCTGTGCGAGCAGGAGGGGGTCGTCTTCATCGGGCCGCGCGGCGACGTGATGCGGCGGATGGGCGACAAGGTGACGGCCCGCCAGACGATGGAGAAGGCGGGCGTCCCGATCGTCCCCGGGACGACGGAGCGCCTCAGCGACGAGGAGGCCGAGCGCTGGGTCCGGGACGTCGGCCCGCCCGTCATGATCAAGGCGGCCGCGGGCGGCGGCGGGAAGGGCATGCGGCTCGTGCGCGAGGTGGGCGAGCTGCGCCAGGCGCTCGCGCGCGCCCGCAGCGAGGCGAAGGCGTCGTTCGGCGACGACTCGCTCTACGTCGAGAAGTTCGTCGAGCAGCCGCGCCACATCGAGATCCAGATCCTCGCCGACCGGCACGGCAACGTCGTGCACCTGTTCGAGCGCGAGTGCTCGATCCAGCGCCGCCACCAGAAGGTCGTCGAAGAGGCTCCCGGGAACGGCATCACGGAGCAGCTGCGCGCGCGCATGGGCGAGGCCGCCGTGGCCGCGGCGAAGGCGGTGGGCTACGTCGGCGCCGGCACCTGCGAGTTCCTGGTCGACGCGCGCAACCACTTCTACTTCCTCGAGATGAACACGCGCGTCCAGGTCGAGCACGCGATCACCGAGGCGATCACCGGCGTCGACATCGTGAAGACGATGATCCGCATCGCCGCCGGCGAGCCGCTCCCGTTCGGGCAGGACGACCTCTCGATCAGCGGCCACGCGATCGAGGCGCGCATCTACGCCGAGGACCCGGACCGGAACTTCGCGCCGTCGCCGGGCGAGATCAGCGTGTACCGGCCGCCCGACGGCCTCGGGGTGCGGGTCGACGGCGGCGTCTACACCGGCGCCACCGTGACCGTGAACTACGACCCCATGGTGGCGAAGCTGATCGCCTGGGGGCGCGACCGCCCGGAGGCGATCGACCGGCTGCGCCGCGCGCTCGAGGAGTTCGTGGTGAAGGGCATCAAGACCTCGATTCCCTTCCACCTGCGCGTGCTGCGCCACCCGGTGTTCCTGGCCGGCCGCTACGACACCGGCTTCATCGACGCCCACATGGACGGCGGAAAGGGCGGGCCGGCGGAGCCGGACGGCGAGGAGCGGCGCGTCGCGCGGATGCTCGCCGCGATCGCCGCCTACCGGCGCGACAAGGAGCGCTCCGAGCGCGCCGCCCACCACGCCGGGTCGTCGGCGCCGGCGAGCGGCTGGCGCGAGTACGGCCGGCGCAGCCAGATGCGGGGGATGCTGCGGTGATCTACGAGGTCACCGAGGGGAAGGAGTCCGTCCGCGTCGAGCTTCGCGAGGCGGGGGAGAACCTCTACGACGTCACGATCGACGGCCGGACGGTGCGCGTCGACGTCGCGAAGAGCGGGCGCACGGTCTACTCGGTCATCGAGGACGGGCAGCAGTTCGAGGCCATGGTCGAGGAGCGCGGCGGCGCGCGCTTCGACGTCATGGTGCGCGGGCGCCTCTTCCACCTCGAGGCCGCCGACGAGCGCTCGCGCCTCCTCGCGCAGTCGGGCGCCGCCGTCGCCACCGGCCCGGAGCAGGTGACGGCCGACATGCCCGGCAAGATCGTGAAGATCGAGGTCGCGGTCGGCGACGCCGTCGCGGCGGGCCAGGCCGTCGTGATCGTCGAGGCGATGAAGATGGAGAACCCGATCGGCGCCCCGATCGACGGCGTCGTCACCGAGATCGCGGTCCGCGAAGGCGACACCGTCGAGTCCGGCGCCCCCCTCTTCACCGTCGCCCCGCCCCCGAAAACCCCCTAGCCCGCCCCGCGTTTAGAAAGGGGTCAGACCCCTTTGTTTAGAAAGTTCCCTGCGGGTCGGTCGTGAGCGACGCGACGCAGACGCGGCCGGTGCTCCTCGACACGGACCTCGGCTCCGACGTCGACGACGCGCTCGCGCTCGGCGTGCTCCTCGCCTCGCCGGAGCTGCGGCTCGTCGGCGTCACCTGCGTCGCGCGCATCGCGCGCCGGCGCGCCGAGGCGACGGCGCGGCTGCTCGGGCTCGCGGGGCGCGCGGACGTCCCCGTCTTCGTCGGCGAGGACGAGGCGCTGCTGCGGCGCGACCGCTTCGAGTGGCGCGACATCGAGAACCGCGGGCTCCCGGAGGGACCCGACGCGACGATCGCCGAAGAGCCCGCGCCCGCCGCGATCGCGCGCCTCGCGCGCGAGGTGCAAGGGCTCGAGCTCGTCGCCATCGGACCGCTCACCAACCTCGCGCGCGCGCTGGCCCTCGACCCGAGGCTTCCCGACCGTGTGGCGCGGCTCACGGTGATGGGCGGCCACGTGCGCGAGGCGCGCATCGGCGCGCTGCGCTGCCGGCCGGGCATCGACTACAACCTGTGCTCGGACCCCGAGGCCGCCGTCGCCGTCCTCGGCGCCGGCTTCCGCGCGCGGCTCGTGACGGCCGACGTGACGCTCCAGACCTGGCTCACGACCGCGCAGCTCGCCCGCCTCGACGCGGGGGGCGCCGTCCCGCGCACGCTCGCCGGCCTCGTGCGGATCTGGACGCCCTTCCAGGTGAAGATCTTCACCGAGCTCGGCGGGACGCTCGCGCCCGACAACGCCGCATTCCTCCACGACCCGCTCACGGTGCTCTCCCT